>Ga0316201_10000699_pt1 | contig 20317 bp, 16 predicted proteins | sample CS6wburrow_MG_FD_204516 | JGI IMG/M metagenome (GOLD analysis project Ga0316201, IMG submission 204516) | Coastal sediment microbial communities from Delaware Bay, Delaware, United States - CS-6 worm burrow | ecosystem: Environmental > Aquatic > Marine > Coastal > Sediment | place: USA... | reverse complement strand
GCGGTGCCGTGCTGGCAACCCGCGGCAATCTGAATAATGACATCGGCGTGCCGCTGACCCTGGCGCGTCTGCGCGACGAGCCGTTCGCGGTCATCGAGATGGGCGCCAACCATGCCGGCGAGATCGACTACCTGACGCGCATGGCGCAGCCCGATGTGGCCGTGCTCAACAACGCCGGCCGCGCGCACCTCGAGGGTTTCGGCAGTATCGAAGGGGTCGCCCATGCCAAGGCCGAGATCGTCAACGGTCTGCATGCGGACGGCGTGTTCGTTTTCAACGCCGACGACAGCTACGCCGGTCTGTGGCGCAAGTTGGGCAAGGCCTTCAAACAGCAGACCTTCGGCGTGCGCGAGGCGGCCGACGTCGCCAGCCCCGCCGATCGCTACGCCGTGGTGTGGCATGGCAACCGCTTCGAGGCACGCTTTCCGGTGGTCTGTGCGCAGGGCGAGATCGAGTTTGCGCTGCAGTTGGCCGGTGAGCACAACCGCATGAATGCACTGGCAGCCACCGCCGCGAGCCTGGTGGTTGGCGCGGATCTGGACGATGCGCAACAGGCGCTGGCCACGCTTGCTCCTGTCGCCGGTCGCCTGTGCCCGTTGCCGGGTGTGAACGGTGCACGCCTGATCGACGACAGCTACAACGCCAATCCCGATTCCGTGATCGCGGCGTTGCGTGTACTGGCTGCCGCACCGGGTCGGCGTACCCTGGTGCTGGGCGACCTGGCCGAGCTCGGCGCCGATGCGGCAGCATTGCATCGGCAGTTGGGTGAGCATGCTGCCCAGATGGGCATTGACCGTGTCATGACGGTCGGCCAGCTCAGCGGGCATGCCGGCAGTGGTTTCACCGGTGAGCACCGGCATTTTGCTGACCGCGATGCCCTGTTGGACCGCCTGCTGGCCGAACTGTCGGCGGAGGACAGCGTATTGATCAAGGGCTCGCGGGCCGCGCGCATGGACGAGGTGGTGGCGCGGTTGCAGGATCGGGAGGTCGCATGCTGATCCAGCTTGCCGATTACCTGTCGCAGCTCGACAGCGGCTTCCTGGTGTTCCGATATATCACGCTGCGCACGATTCTTGCCGTGCTCACGGCGTTGCTCATCTCGTTCATGGTCGGGCCAGCCATGATCCGTCGACTGAGCCGCTACAAGATCGGCCAGACGGTGCGCGACGATGGCCCGCAGTCACACCTGTCGAAATCCGGTACGCCGACCATGGGCGGCGCGTTGATCCTGGTGGCGGTCGCCGTCGCAACGCTGCTGTGGTCCGATCTGGGCAACCGCTATGTCTGGGTCGTGCTGTTGACCACGCTGGCGTTCGGTGCGGTCGGCATGTGGGATGACTATCGCAAGCTGGTGTTGAAGGACTCGCGCGGTCTGGCGGCGCGTTGGAAATACCTGTGGCAGTCGCTGTTTGGCGCAGCCGCCGCGGTGGCCCTGTATACCAGCGCATCGGCGCCGGCCGAGACCCAGTTGCTGTTTCCGTTTTTCAAAGACCTGGTCATCGACCTCGGGCCATTGTTCATGCTGCTGACCTATCTGGTCATCGTCGGTTCTTCCAACGCGGTGAACCTGACCGATGGCCTGGATGGTCTGGCGATCCTGCCAACCGTGTTGGTGGCCGGCGCGCTTGGCGTGTTTGCCTACGCGTCCGGCCACGTTCAGATCGCCAGTTACCTGTTGATTCCACACCTGCCAGGAGTCGGCGAACTCGCTGTACTGTGCGGCGCCCTGGTAGGTGCGGGCCTTGGCTTTCTGTGGTTCAACGCCTATCCCGCGCAGGTGTTCATGGGCGATGTTGGCGCACTGGCGCTGGGTGCCGCACTCGGTACGCTGGCCGTTGCTGTCCGCCAGGAGATCGCGTTGTTCATCATGGGCGGCGTGTTCGTGGTCGAGACCGTGTCGGTGATGCTGCAGGTCGCCTCGTTCAAGCTGACCGGGCGACGCATCTTCCGCATGGCGCCGCTGCACCACCATTTCGAACTCAAGGGCTGGCCGGAGCCGCGCGTCATCGTGCGCTTCTGGATCATTACCGTCATTCTCGTGCTGGTCGGTCTTGCCAGCCTGAAGATCCGTTAAGGCGCAGGCATGGCACAGGCAACTCATCAGCAGGGAACCGCCGCCAAGACGCTGATCGTGGGTCTGGGTGCTACCGGTCTGTCGTGCGTGCGTTTTCTCGCCGGGCAGGGTGTGCAGCTTGCGGTCGCCGACAGTCGCAAGGAGCCGCCGGGCCTGCGCGAGTTGAACGACGAATTTCCTGACATCGCGGTATTCCTCGGTCCTTTCGATGACAAGCTCTTCGATTCGGCAGATCGACTGATCGTCAGCCCGGGTGTGCCGGTCGCCACCCCGCAGATCGATGCGGTGCGCCGCCGTGGCGTGCCGGTCATCGGCGACATCGAGTTGTTCGTGCAGAACGCTGCGGCGCCGATCGTTGCGATTACCGGGTCGAACGGCAAGAGCACAGTCACGACGCTGCTCGGCGAAATGGCCAGGGCGAGCGGGCTGAACGCCGTCACCGGCGGCAACCTGGGCACGGCGGCGCTTGATCTGCTCGATGACCAAGCCGAGTTGTACGTACTCGAGCTGTCGAGTTTCCAGCTGGAAACCACGCATTCGCTGCAGGCCGCCGTTGCCTGCGTGCTCAACGTCAGCCCTGACCACATGGACCGTTACGAAAACGTCGATGAGTATGCTGCCGCCAAGGCGCGCATCCTGCAGGGGGCGGGTGTCGGTGTGTACAACGCCGATGATCCGCTGGTGGCGGCCATGAGTGGCTCGGATGATGCGTGGTACTTCACCTTGGGCGAGTCGCAGCACGACAAGATGTTCGGTGTCTGTTCGCTCGATGGCGACGAGTACCTGTGCCGCGGCGAACATCCACTGCTCGCCGTCGGCGAAGTGCGCATGCCCGGTCTGCACAACCGTGCCAATGCGCTCGCGGCGCTGGCGATGGGTACCGCGCTGGGTTTCGATCTGACCGCAATGCTCGACACCTTGCGCAGCTTCCGCGGCCTGCCGCATCGCACCGAGTTCGTCGCCGAGATCGATGGCGTGTCGTGGTTCAACGACAGCAAGGGCACCAACGTCGGCGCGACTGTTGCCGCCTTGCAGGGTCTGGACCGTGGTGACGCGTCGCGCACCGTGTTGATCGCCGGTGGTGACTGCAAGGGCGCGGAGTTTTCAGTACTGACCGACGTGCTCGCCCGCTGCGTTCGCGGTGTGGTGTTGATCGGCCGCGATGCCTCTGAAATCGCTGCTGTCATCCCGGACTCGGTCGAACAGGCCCTGGCTGCCGGTATGGATGACGCGGTCGAGAAGGCGGCTGCCATGGCATCGCCGGGTGACCGGGTCTTGTTGTCACCGGCATGCGCGAGCTTTGACATGTTCTCGGGCTTTGCCGAGCGCGGTGAGCGCTTCATGCAGGCGGTAAGGAGGCATGCGCAATGACGGCCATGGCGCGTCCACGTGGTGTTGTCGAGTTACGCATGCCGGGCATGGATGGCGTATTGCTGGCCGCCGTGCTGGTGCTGGTTGGGTTCGGCATCGTGATGGTGGCCTCAGCATCGATGCATCTGGGCGGGGGTACCGGCGACGAACTGCGCTATGTCAATCGTCATCTGACCGCGCTGACCCTCGGCGTACTGGCTGCCTGGCTGGTCTACCGCTCGCCGACGCAGTGGTGGCATCGCGCCAGTACGGCGCTGTATTTCGTCGGTCTTGGGCTGCTGTTGCTGGTATTCGTCCCGGGGCTCGGTCGCGAGGCGAACGGCGCGCTGCGCTGGGTGGCCGCCGGCCCGTTGAGCCTGCAGACATCGGAGTTCATGAAGATCTTCATCGTCCTTTACATGGCCGGCTACCTGGTGCGCCGGCAGCTCGAGGTGGCGCACTCACTGTGGGGATTCGTCAAGCCGATCATCCTGCTGGTGATCGCCTGCTCGATGCTGATGTTGCAGCCGGATTTCGGGACTACGGCCGTGTTGTTGATGACCGCCTTCGGCATGCTGTTCCTCGGTGGGGCACCGCTGTGGCAGTTTGCATCGCTGCTGGCGCTGGCGATCAGTGCACTGGTCGCATTGGTATGGGTGTCTCCGTATCGCCTGGAGCGGGTCACGACCTTTCTCAACCCCTGGGAGCACGCACAGGATGCGGGTTACCAGCTGGCCCAGGCGCTGATCGCGTTTGGCCGCGGCGAGTGGTTCGGCGTCGGTCTGGGCAATGGTATTCAGAAACAGTTCTACCTGCCGGAGGCGCATACCGATTTTGTCATGGCCGTGATCGGTGAAGAGTTCGGCCTGGTCGGTACGCTGCTGGTGATCTGCATGTTTGGCCTGATTGTCTGGCGCGCTTATGCGATCGGCGCGCGGGCCGAATCACGTGGCGATCGCTATTCGGCCTACGTGTCCTACGGCCTCGGGCTGTGGTTGGGTATGCAGGCGTTCATCAACATCGGCGTCAACGTCGGCCTGCTGCCGACCAAGGGGCTGACGTTGCCGTTCCTCAGCTACGGCAGCAACAGCCTGATCGTATGCTGTGTCGCGGTCGGCATGCTGTTGCGGGTGCGCTACGAGAACCAGGTTGCCGGGAGTGGCAAGGAGGGGCAGTGGCAGCGCGCATAACCATCATGGCGGGCGGCACCGGCGGGCATGTGTTCCCGGCGCTGGCGGTGGCCAATGAGCTGGCGGCGCAGGGTTGGCAGATCAGCTGGCTGGGAACGCCGGACAGCTTCGAGTCTCGCGTGGTGCCGCAACACGGTTTCGACCTGGATACGATTGCCGCACACCGACTGCGCGGGGAAGGCATGGCGGCGCGCCTGCTTGCCCCGTTGCGGCTGCTGCATGCCATGGGCCAGGCCTGGGGCGTGCTGCGTCGGCGTCGCCCGCAAGTGGTGCTCGGCATGGGTGGATTCGTAACCGGCCCGGGTGGCCTGGTAAGCCGTCTGCTGCGGATCCCGCTGGTGATCCACGAGCAGAATGCCATCCCCGGCCTGACCAATCGCTGGCTGGCAAAGATGGCGACGCGCGTACTGGCGGCGTTTCCGAACAGCTTCAATGACAAGGTCGCAGCGACGGTGACCGGTAACCCGGTGCGGGCCGATATCATGGCGCTGCCGGCGCCCGGGAAGATCGGTGACCGGCCGCTGCATCTGATGATCATCGGTGGGTCGCTGGGGGCGCAGGCGCTGAACGAGATCGTCCCGGAGGCCTTGGCCCTGATCGCCGAAAATCAGCGCCCGCAGGTCCGTCACCAGGCGGGCCGCGGCAAGGCCGATGCGGCGCGCAGTACCTATGCGGCACACACGGTCGACGCCGAGGTCAGCGAGTTTCTCGACGACATGGCGGCTGCCTATACGTGGGCAGACCTGGTGATCTGCCGTGCCGGTGCGCTGACCGTATCGGAACTGATGGCGGCCGGCATGCCGGCCATCCTGGTGCCGTTCCCGTTTGCCGTCGACGACCACCAGACCGTCAATGCACGCTTCCTCAGCGACGCGAACGCGGCGCGCCTGATCCAACAGCGCGATATGACGCCTCATGTCCTGGCCGAGTTACTCGAGTCGCTGATCGGCGACCGCGATGCGCTGCACGCCATGGCCGTGCGTGCCTACAAGCTGGCCCGGCGTGATGCCACGCAGCGGGTCGCTGCCATCTGTACGGAGGTCGCGGCGTGAGCGCGTCGTCCTCGACCCGGCAACGGTATACGGCCGAGACCATGGGGCGTATGCGCCACCTGCATTTCGTGGGTATCGGTGGTGCCGGCATGAACGGTATCGCCCAGGTCATGCTCAATCTGGGTTACCGGGTTTCCGGCTCTGATCTCAAGAACAACGCGGCCACGGCCCGCCTGGCCGAGCAGGGCGCGACCATTCATATCGGCCATGCGAACAGCAACGTTCAGGGCGCGGACGCCGTCGTGATCTCGAGCGCGGTCAAGGAAGACAATCCGGAAGTCGCGGCTGCGCGCGAGGCACGCATCCCCGTGGTGCCACGCGCCGAGATGCTGGCCGAGATAATGCGTTTCCGCTACGGCATCGCCGTTGCCGGCACGCACGGCAAGACCACGACCACCAGCCTGATCGCCAGCGTGCTGATCGAAGGCGGCCTGGATCCGACCTATGTTATCGGCGGGCGCCTGAATTCGCGCGGCAGCTATGCGCATCTCGGTGAGGGGGAGGTGCTGGTTGCCGAGGCCGACGAGAGCGATGCGTCGTTCCTGTACCTGCAGCCGATGCTGGCCGTCGTGACCAACGTGGATGAAGACCACATGGTGACCTATGGCAACGATTTCCAGCGCCTGCGTGCGACCTTTCTCGAATTCCTCCATCACCTCCCTTTCTACGGTCAGGCGGTGATGTGTATCGACGACGCCAACGTGCGTGAACTGCTCCCGGAGATCACCCGCAAGGTCGTCACCTATGGCACCTGCGACGATGCAGATGTGCGCGCGGGTGAGATTCGCCAGGATGCGATGACCACGCGGTTCACGGTTCACATACCGGACCTGGCGCCGTTCGACGTCAGCCTGAGCATGCCGGGCCGGCACAATGTGCTCAACGCGTTGGCCGCCATCGCGGTGGCACACGATCTGGGTGTGGACGTGGCGACAATCCAGTCGGCACTGTCGGCATTCCAGGGCATCGGGCGGCGGTTCCAGGCACACAGCAACTGTCGACTGGGCGACTGCGACGTGATGCTGGTCGACGACTACGGCCACCACCCGCGTGAACTGGCGGCAACACTGGAAGCCGTCCGCAGTGGTTGGCCCGAACGTCGCCTCGTGCTGGCTTTCCAGCCGCATCGCTACAGCCGCACACATGATGCGTTCGAAGACTTCGTCGCCGTGCTCTCGAAGGTCGATGTACTGGTGCTGTGTGAGGTCTTTGCGGCGGGCGAAGCGCCGGTCGCGGGCGCGGACGGTCGTGCCCTCAGTCGTGCGATTCGTGCGCGCGGGCAGGTCGATCCGGTATTTGTCGAAAACGTCGAGGACCTGCCGCAGATGCTCGGCGACATCGTCGCGGACGGTGACATGGTCGTCACCATGGGGGCCGGCAACATCGGTCTGGTGGCTGCAAACATGGCGGAGACAATGTGCCCATGAAGCGCGAGTCCGCACCAAGACGTCTGCACATGGGATGCGGTGAAAGACTGATCGCCAGGATCGCGCCCGTGGCTGCGGTCAGCGCGGTGAAACTGCCGTCTGGCAACCCGCCGAAAGGTGCCGAACAGCGGATGGGGAAGGGCAAGCGATGATGACTGCTCCACAACAACCTGTGTTGCGTGGCGAGCTGCGTGTCAACGAGTCACTGAAGCGTTACAACACGTGGCGCGTTGGTGGGCCGGCGAAGCAGATGTACCTGCCTGCCGATGCGGAAGACCTGGGCGAGTTCCTGCGCTCTCTGCCGGCTGATGAAAGGCTGCTGTGGCTCGGTCTGGGCAGCAACGTGTTAATTCGCGATGGCGGCTTCGATGGCACGGTCATTCTGCTGCAGGGCAAACTGAACCGGCTGGCGATCGACGGTGATCGCGCACACGTCGACGCCGGCGTGGCATGTGCCAAGGTGGCGCGCAGCTGTGCCCGCGCAGGTCTGACGGGTGCGGCATTCCTGGCCGGTATTCCCGGCACGATCGGGGGTGCGTTGGCGATGAATGCCGGCGCCTTCGGCGGTGAGACCTGGCCGATTGTCGAATCGGTCACCACCATCGATCGCGATGGACTGACGAAGAAACGGCAGCCGGGCGAATTCGAGATTGGCTATCGTCACGTCGAGCGGCCGGCCGAAGAGTGGTTCCTGGCCTGCACGCTGAAGCTCGGACGTGGCGATGTGGCCGCCGAACGGGCCGCGATCCGCGCCCTGCTGGATCGACGCGCGGCGACCCAGCCGACCGGGCTGCCAAGCTGCGGTTCCACGTTCCGCAACCCGGACAACGATCACGCGGCACGCCTGATCGAGGCCAGCGGTCTGAAAGGCTATCGCGTCGGTGGTGCCGAGGTCTCGCCCAAGCATGCGAATTTCATCATCAATACCGGTGACGCGACGGCGGACGACATCGAGCGGTTGATCGCTCACATAAGTGCCGAGGTGGAGCGTCTGCAAGGCGTGACGTTACGCACCGAGGTTCATACCGTCGGAGATCCTGCATGACACTGGATGCAAAAGATTTCGGTCGGGTCGCGGTGCTGCTGGGTGGTTGGGCGGCCGAACGCGACGTGTCGCTGGTCAGTGGCAAGGCGGTATTCGAGGGGCTGCAGCGCCGCGGTGTGGATGCGCACGCAATCGATGCCGGCAAGGACATCCTGACAGTGCTGGCAAACGGTGGCTTCGACCGTGTCTTCAACGTGCTGCATGGCCGCGGTGGTGAAGACGGCGTGATTCAGGGGGCGCTCGAGATTCTCGGCCTGCCGTATACCGGTAGCGGTGTGATGGGTTCGGCGATCGCGATGGACAAGTACCGTACCAAGTTGCTGTTGCAGTCGCTGGGTCTGCCAACGCCGGGATTTGCGCTGATCCAGGATGACGACGACCTCGCGGCCGCCGGCGAGCTGGGTTTTCCGCTGATGGTGAAGCCGGCGCTGGAAGGTTCGAGCATCGGTATGGCGCGTGCGGACGATCCCGATCAGCTGCGCACGGCCTGCGCCGGGGCCGCCGAGTACGACAGCCACGTCATGGTCGAGCGCTGGGTCACCGGTGCGGAGTACACGGCAGCGATTCTCGGTCGCGAGGCCCTGCCGTTGATCAAGTTGGAAACGCCACACGACTTCTACGACTACGACGCCAAGTACAAAGCCAACGACACCCGCTACCTGATTCCGTGCGGCCTCGATCGTGCAAGTGAATCGGAGTTGCAGTCGCTGGCATTGCGCACCTTCGATGCCGTCGGCGCAAGCGGTTGGGGGCGTGTCGACATCCTGATGGATGAAGAGGGTCGGCCCTGGGTCATCGAAGTCAACACGGTGCCGGGTATGACCAGTCACAGTCTGGTGCCGATGGCGGCCAAGGCCGTGGGCATCGACTTCGACGAACTGGTGTGGCGCATTCTCGCGCAGACCATGGAGACGCGTTGATGGCCGGGCCACGTAACAAACGCAAGCAAGCCAGGAAGGCGGCAATGCTGCCTGGCCGCTGGTTGCCGATGGTGATCACGCTGGGGAGCTTCGCGCTGTTGTTCGGCCTGCTGAGTGCCGGCTATGCCTACCTTTCGCAACCCGGTCGTCTGCCGCTGCGAGTCGTTCAGGTGCAGGGTGAGTTTCAACACCTGGACAAGGCGGCGATCCAGGAGACTGCCGGAGGTGTCATCGACGGCGGATTCTTCACCTGCGATATGCAGAGGTTGCGCAGCGCCGTGTTGCACATGCCCTGGGTCGAGGATGTCAGCATTCGCCGCGTATGGCCGGACAGGCTGATCATGAATGTCACCGAGCAGGTGCCGTTTGCGCGGTGGAGCGACGATGCGCTGATCAATGTGCGTGCCGGTGTTTTCAGTCCCGGGAACATTGACGACTATCCCGAGTTGGTCAGGTTGCGGGGCCCGGAAGGTAGTGAGAAACGCGTGGTCGCGTTCTACCAGGCGGCTGTTCCGGCCGCGCGTGCGCGCGACCTGCAGATCAACGAGATCGAACTGGATCAGCGCGGCCATTGGTGGGTGCGTTTCGAAGGCGGTCTGACGCTGTCGCTGGGACGCGAAGATCGCGACGGTCGCATGGGCCAGTTCCTGCGCGTCTATCCGCGGCTGATTGCCGATCCGGCGCGTCAACCCGAGCGCGTCGATATGCGTTACCAGCATGGATTCGCCGTGCAGTGGCGCGAATCCGAAGCAGATACGACCGCGGCTGTACGCCCGCAATCGCAGGAAAAGGTGTAATGGTCAAACGTACCGACAAGAACATAATCGTTGGCCTGGATATCGGCACGTCCAAGGTTGTCGCCATCGTCGGTGAGGTCAGGCAGGACGACGAGATCGAGATCATCGGTATCGGCTCGCATCCGTCGCGCGGGTTGAAGAAAGGTGTCGTGGTCAATATCGAGTCGACCGTGCAGTCGATTCAGCGTGCAGTCGAAGAGGCCGAGCTGATGGCCGGTGTCGAGATCGACTCCGTGTACGCCGGGATTGCCGGCAGCCACGTATCGAGTCTGAATTCGCACGGCATCGTGCCGATCAAGGATGGCGAAGTGACACACGCCGACGTCGAGCGCGTCATCGATGCGGCGCGTGCTGTCGCGATCCCGGCCGACCAGAAAATCCTGCACATCCTGCCGCAGGAATTCATTATCGACAACCAGGAAGGTATCCACGACCCGGTCGGCATGTCGGGCGTTCGCCTGGAGGCGCGCGTGCACATGGTGACCGGGGCGGTCAGCGCTGCGCAGAACATCATCAAGTGTGTGCGCCGCTGCGGTCTCGAGGTCGAGGACCTGATTCTCGAGCAGCTGGCGTCGAGCTACTCGGTGCTCGAGGAAGACGAAAAGGATCTCGGTGTATGCCTGGTCGATATCGGTGGCGGCACCACCGACATCGCCGTGTTCACCGGCGGTTCGATTCGCCACACGGCGGTGATACCGATCGCCGGCGACCAGGTGACCAATGACATCGCCGTTGCCCTGCGTACGCCGACCCAGCATGCCGACGAGATCAAGCTCAAGTACGCCTGCGCCCTGACCCAGCTTGCGAGCCCCGATGAAACCATCGAGGTACCGAGCATCGGCGACCGGCCGCCGCGCAGGCTCAGCCGGCAGACGCTGGCCGAGGTCGTCGAGCCACGCTACGAAGAGTTGCTGACCCTGATACAGGGTGAATTGAGGCGTTCAGGTTACGAAGACCTGGTGGCCGGTGGTGTCGTCATGACTGGCGGCAGCGCGAAGATGGAAGGTTTGATCGATCTTGCAGAAGAGGTTTTTCACATGCCGGTGCGTCTGGGAATACCCCAGTACGTCAGCGGCCTGGTGGACGTGGTTCGCAATCCCATTCACGCCACGGGTGTGGGCTTGCTGTTATTCGGTCACCGCAATCGTGCGGTACGCGTGCCGGAAAGTATCGGCGGTGGTGGCATCAAATCGGTTTGGAACCGGATGAAAAGCTGGTTCCAGGGAAATTTTTAGAGTTGTTTCTTTTTACACAGTCTGCGGTTGCTGATGAGCCGCGCCTGTAACGGGGGAGAGAAAAATGTTTGAGTTAATGGACGTAGACAGTCAGAGCGCAGTGATCAAGGTCATCGGTGTCGGCGGCGGTGGAGGCAATGCCGTCAACCACATGCTGAAGTCGAACATCGAGGGTGTCGAGTTCATTTGTGCGAACACCGATGCCCAGGCGCTGAAAAACACCGAGGTGCGTACGGCACTGCAACTCGGCTCGAACGTGACACGCGGCCTGGGCGCAGGTGCCAGCCCCGAGCGCGGCGCCGAAGCGGCGATGGAGGATCGTGATCGCATCTACGAGGCCCTCGAAGGTGCCGACATGGTGTTCATCACGGCCGGCATGGGCGGGGGTACCGGTACCGGCGCTGCGCCGGTCGTCGCCGAGGTGGCCAAGGAACTGGGGATTCTGACCGTGGCCGTCGTGACCAAGCCGTTTGCCTTCGAAGGTGGCAAGCGCATGCAGATCGCCGACGATGGTATCGCCAGTCTGTCAGAGCATGTCGACTCTTTGATCACCATCCCCAACGAGAAACTGTTGTCGGTACTGGGCAAGACCACGTCCCTGCTCGATGCTTTCAAGTCGGCGAACGACGTGCTGTTGAACGCCGTGCAGGGTATTGCCGAACTGATCACCAAGCCGGGCCTGATCAACGTCGACTTTGCCGATGTGCGCACTGTGATGTCTGAGATGGGCGTCGCGATGATGGGTACCGGCCGGGCCAGCGGCGAGCAGCGTGCGCGCGAAGCTGCAGAACTGGCGATCCGCAGTCCGCTGCTCGAGGATATCAACCTGTCCGGCGCGCGTGGCATTCTGGTCAACATCACTGCCGGTCTGGATCTGGCCATCGGCGAGTTCGACGAGGTCGGCAACACGGTCAAGGAATTCGCGCGCGACGACGCCACCGTGGTGGTGGGTACCGTCATCGACCCGGACATGGTCGATGAGATGCGCGTCACCGTCGTGGCAACCGGGCTTGGCGAGACGGTAATCGGCGTCGTGCCGCAGCCGGAAGTGGAGATCAAGCCGGTACGCCTGGTCAGCAACGATGCCGCAGAACCGCAGAATGTCGATTACAATTCGACCGATACGACGCTAAATCCTCGCACCAGGCAGAAGAGCGCCAAGGACTTCGTCAAGGCGGCGACCAGCAAGGAGATGGAGTACCTGGATATCCCGGCATTCCTGCGTCGACAGGCCGACTGATTTCTGCGGTTATGCCACCTTGGGCGAAAGGGTTATTGACATTTTTGCTTGATCGATCTGTCACAAGTGTCGATAATTAGGGTATTCCCTAGGTGGTTGTCGGGGGATCACTGTACCACTGCGTCGTCGCAATTCCGCGATGTAGTAAGCGAACTAGCTGAAAATTAAGGAATTTCGACTTGGAGAACCACTTCAGATGATCAGGCAACGCACTTTGAAGAACGTGATCCGGGCGACCGGCGTTGGTCTGCACACGGGCGAAAAAGTCTATCTGACGCTGCGCCCGGCGGTCCCGGACAGCGGCATTATATTCCGCCGTGTCGATCTCGATTCGCCCGTCGATATCCCGGCCAAGGCCGAGAATGTCGGCGATACGCGCCTGTCGACCACGCTGTCGAAGGACGGGGTGCGGATCTCGACTGTCGAGCACCTGTTGTCGGCGTTTGCCGGTCTCGGGATCGACAACGCCTATGTCGACGTCAGCTCGGCCGAGGTGCCCATCATGGACGGCAGCGCAGGCCCGTTCGTATTCCTAATACAGTCTGCGGGTGTCGAGGAGCAAAACGTCGCCAAGCGTTTTATTCGCATCAAGCAGCCGATCGAGGTCAGGGAAGGCGACAAGGTGGCGCGGTTTGAGCCTTTCAACGGGTTCAAGGTGAGTTTCGGCATCGAGTTTGATCATCCGGCGATGGACGCCGAGCGGCGTAATTCTGTGATCGATTTTTCGTCGACGTCGTTCGTCAAAGAGGTCAGCCGCGCGCGTACTTTCGGATTCCTGCGGGACATCGAGATGCTGCGTGAGAACGGTCTGGCCCTGGGTGGCAGCATGGACAACGCGATTGTCGTCGATGACTTTCGCGTGCTGAACGAAGACGGTCTGCGCTATCAGGACGAGTTTGTCCGGCACAAGATCCTCGATGCCATCGGTGATCTGTACCTGCTCGGACACAGCCTGATCGGGGCATTCAGCGGCTACAAATCGGGCCACGAACTGAACAATCGCCTGCTCAAGGCACTTATCGCCCAGCCGGACGCGTGGGAAGAGGTCACGTTCGAAGATGCCGAGGACGCGCCGATTTCGTATATGCAACCGGCGCAGGCAACCTGACCGACGACCGTCAGTCGCGGTTGTTCAGCGTCCTGCTGAGACGTTCCAGCGCGGCTCGCAACAGTGGCTCTTCTGTATGCACGGCGGTTTCCCCGATCACCGCCGCGGCCACTGCGGAGCGACGCGCCGGTTCTTGACGCCGCCGACGGGGTTCGTTGGCAGGTATCAGCTTGATTTTGATCTCACGCAACGCCGGATGGGCGTTTTGCAGTAGACTAAGCAGCTCGGCGGCCATGTAGCGCAGCCGACTTGCCCAGACGGGTGAATCTGAATGAAGGACCAGTTGGTGCCCGTTTACCCGGGCAGCGACACAGTGTGGGGCGAGTTCGCCGGGAAGCAGTCCGCGAATCTCTGCCAGCAGCGCCCGTTGGGCGCTGATCTCGGATTCGAGATGTTTGAGTGTTGGTTTGTCTTTAAGCAGGTGGCGAACCGACTTGAGGCTGTGGGCCATGTGAATGGGGTCTCACGGCAAGAGTCTGTTGTTAAAGACTACACCGTTACAGGTCGATAAGCTGGAAAGCTAGGCGAGAACCAATGAAAATGATGTTTCTGTCTGATTTCTGCAGGCGAGTCGGCGATATCGACTTGTGTATCTCGCGTTTTGCCGTCATGGGCGGAGCCGCCGCGATCGGCCTGGCGGCCCTCGCCGGCTGGGGCGGCTACATATTGGGCGAGCGCCAGGGCCAGACCTGGATGACCGGCGTTACCAGCGTCGAGGTACACACCCTGCTGGACGCCGAGCGGCGTTCGATCGCTGACGCCAAGGCCGAGCAGCGCGCCCACCTCGATGCGTTGGCGCTGAAGATTGCCGAACTGCAGGCGCACCTGGTGCGACTCGACGCCCTCGGCGACCGCCTGGTCGAGGTCGGCAAACTGGATGCCGAAGAGTTCGACTTCACCGCTGCACCGCCGATGGGCGGACTTGAAGACACCCTGTCGGGTGATCACCAGAGCCCAGCCGACATCAGCGAAGAGATGCAGCGTATTTCGGGCCTGCTGGCAGATCGCGAAGACAAACTCCGGGCCCTTGAACATCTGTTGATGAATCGTGAGCTGATGGCCGAGGTGCTCCCATCGGGTCGGCCGGTTAAAAAAGGCTGGATGTCATCCGGTTACGGTAAGCGTACCGACCCGTTCAATGGTAAGAAGTCGGCTCACCGCGGCGTGGATTTTGCGGGCAAGCCCGGTGCAGAAGTGATCGCCGTGGCCTCCGGCGTGGTGGTGCGTTCCGAGAAGGCATCGGGATTCGGCAACGTCGTCGAGATCCGGCACGCGGACGGGTACTCCACGCTGTATGGCCACAACAAGGAGAACCTCGTCGTGGCCGGCCAGGTCGTCAACAAGGGCGACACGATCGCGCTGCTGGGCAGCACCGGTCGCTCGAGCGGGCCGCATGTGCATTTCGAGGTGCACCGCGATGGCAAGTCGGTCAATCCGGCGCGTTACGTCAGATAGCACCGCGAAACCTCGATGATTGTTAGCAAAGACCCGCTTCGGCGGGTCTTTGCGCTGTTGGACGGCGATGCAAAGCCCGTATGGGTTATCATGCCGCCTTTGTTTTTTCGATTCTTTTAGGGTTGAGGTTGCATGCTCAACAAGCTGATGAAAAAGGTCTTCGGCAGCCGTAACGACCGGCTGGTGAAGCGAATGCTCAAATCCGTAGAGCAGATCAATGCGTTCGAACCCGCGCTGACAGAACTCGACGATCAGGCCCTCGCGGCGAAGACCGTCGAATTTCGCCAGCGCCTGGCCGATGGCGAGACACTCGATGCGCTGCTGAGCGAGGCATTCGCGGTCGTGCGCGAGGCCAGCCGGCGCGTTCTGGGCATGCGGCATTTCGATGTTCAGATGATCGGCGGCATGGTCCTGAACCAGGGCAAGATCGCCGAGATGCGCACCGGTGAGGGCAAGACACTGGTGGCAACGCTCGCCGTCTACCTGAATGCGCTCGACGGGCAGGGTGTGCACGTCGTCACCGTCAACGACTACCTGGCGCGTCGCGATGCCGCGTGGATGGGGCGCCTGTACCGTTTTCTCGGCATGAGCACCGGCGTCGTCAATTCGTCAGGTGGTATGGGACCGGACAGTTCGTCATACGAGGTCGATCCCGATTATGAGGGCGACACCGGCGGATTCACGCACCTGCGCCCGGTCACCCGGAAACAGGCCTATGCCTGCGACATCACCTACGGCACGAACAACGAATTCGGATTCGATTACCTGCGCGACAACATGGCCTTTTCGGCCGAGCAGCGCGTACAGCGCCGGGCGTTTGCTGTCGTCGACGAGGTCGACTCGATCCTGATCGACGAGGCGCGCACACCGCTGATCATTTCCGGACCGGCCGAGGACAGCTCCGAGCTGTACAAGCAGGTCGACGGGATCCCGGGGCAACTGGAACGCCAGGATCCGATCACCAACGAGGAAGGCAAACCGGATTTCGGACCGGGCGATTACTCGGTTGACGAGAAGGCGCGCCAGGTCTTCCTCAGCGATCAGGGCCACGAGAAAGTCGAGAATTTTCTCAGCGAAGCGGGCCTGCTGAACGAGGGCGAGAGCCTGTACGACCCGTCCAATATCATGCTGATGCATCACGTGATGGCGGCACTGCGCGCCCACGCGCTGTTCCAGCGCAACGTCGATTACATCGTGCGCGAAGGCCAGATCGTGATCGTCGACGAGTTCACCGGGCGCACCATGCCCGGGCGGCGCTGGTCGGAGGGACTGCACCAGGCGGTGGAGGCCAAGGAGGGGGTCAAGATCCAGCAGGAAAACCAGACCCTTGCGTCGATCACCTTCCAGAACTATTTCCGCCTCTACGACAAGCTTTCCGGCATGACCGGCACGGCGGATACCGAGGCGTTCGAGTTTCAGCAGATCTACGGCCTCGAGGTTGTGGTCATCCCGACCAACCAGCCGATGGTGCGCGATGATCAGACCGACCTGGTCTATCTGACCCAGGCCGAGAAATACAAGGCTATTGCGGAAGACATCCGTGACTGCGTGAAACGCGGTCAACCGGTACTGGTTGGCACGGCGTCGATCGAGGTATCGGAAATGGTCTCGAACATGCTCAAAGAGGCCGGCATCGAGCACCAGGTGCTCAACGCCAAGCAGCACGAGCGCGAGGCGCAGACGGTTGCCGAGGCCGGGCGCCCCGGCGCGGTCACCATCGCCACCAACATGGCCGGCCGTGGTACCGACATCGTGCTGGGGGGCAACCTCGACGTCGAGCTTTCACAGCTGGGCGAAGACCTCAGCGAGGAAGCGATCGCCGCGCACCGCGCCGAATGGCAGCAGCGCCACGAGCGGGTCCTGGCCGCCGGTGGTCTGCGCGTGGTCGGTACCGAGCGTCATGAATCACGCCGTATCGACAACCAGTTGCGTGGCCGCGCGGGTCGCCAGGGCGATCCCGGTTCGTCGCGCTTCTACCTGTCGCTTGAAGACAACCTGATGCGTATTTTTGCCTCCGACCGGGTATCGAACCTGATGCAGAAGCTCGGCATGAAGGAAGGCGAGGCGATCGAGCACCCGTGGGTCAACAAGGCGATCGAGAACGCCCAGCGCAAGGTAGAGGGCCGCAACTTCGATATTCGTAAACAACTGCTCGAATACGACGACGTGGCCAACGACCAGCGCAAGGTCGTCTACCAGCAGCGCGATGACCTGATGAATGTCGAGGATATCTCCGACACTATCGCCAACCTGCGCTACGATGTCGTCAACGGTGTTATCGATCGCTACATTCCACCGCAGAGTATCGAGGAGCAGTGGGACGTGCCCGGGCTCACCGAGGCACTGGCCGAGGATTTCGGTTTCGACGCACCCATCCAGCAGTGGCTGGATGACGACGACAGCCTGCACGAAGAAACGCTGCGTCAGCGTATCGTCGACGAGCTGGTGGCGATCTATGCCGAGAAGGAGGCCCAGGCAGGCGCCGAGCAGATGCGCCGGATCGAGAAGGAGGTGATGCTGTTCACCGTCGACTCGCACTGGAAGGAACACCTCGCGGCGATGGACTACCTGCGCCAGGGCATTCATCTTCGTGGCTACGCGCAGAAGAACCCGAAGCAGGAATACAAGCGCGAGGCATTCGACATGTTTTCGGCGATGCTCGATGCGATCAAGCTCGAGGTCGTGCAGATCCTGTGTCGCCTGCAGCTGCAGGCGCCGCCGGAGATACCTGACAATCTGCCGAACCCCAGCGAGTTCGAGTTCAAACACGATGCCTTCGAGGGTTTCGACGGCGATGCGCCGCCGCCGGCCGATGCCGCCGACGCAGTGGTCGAGGAGAAGAAACCGTTCGTGCGTCCGGATCGCAAGGTCGGTCGTAACGACCCGTGCCCCTGTGGTTCGGGCAAGAAGTACAAGCATTGCCACGGCAGGCTTAATTAGCGCTGCGATCCGGCGGCCTGGGAGCGGCACCTCTCCCTGCGCCGGTTGCCCCTCATGAAAGCGGTGTAGACGGCTTTGGAAGCGTGCGCGTCGGTCCGGCGCCAGCCGCCCCATCGGTTTCGGTAGAGGCGCTGGTCGTAGCGTCTTTGCCTGTTGGCCCCCTGTGTTGGAACCGGAAACCATGAACCCAGTCCGCGGAATTCGACTCTCTGCCACCGCCGCAGGTATCCGCTATACGAACCGTGACGACCTCGTCCTGATCGAGCTTGCTGCGGGCGGTGCCTGTGCGGCGGTATTCACACGCAATGCCTTCTGCGCAGCGCCGGTGACGGTTGCGCGCGAACACCTCGCCAAAGGCCCGGTGCGCTACCTGTTGATCAACTCGGGCAATGCCAACGCCGGCACCGGTGCCGGCGGCCTGCGCGCGACCCGTGAGACCTGCCGACTGCTGGCCGGCATGGCCGGGTGTGCCATGAGCCAGGTATTGCCGTTTTCCACCGGTGTGATCGGTCAGGACCTGCCGGTCGACCCGTTTGCCCAGGCGATTCCGCGGCTGATCTCCGGGTTGTCCGAAGATCATTGGGAGGCGGCCGCCGGTGCGATCATGACCACCGATACCGTCCCCAAGCTGGTGTCACGAACGCTGCAATTATCGTCGGGCGCGGTCGTGATCACCGGCATCGCGAAGGGTTCGGGCATGATCTGCCCGGACATGGCGACCATGCTGTCATTCGTCGCGACCGATGCGGCCGTGCCGCAGTCGTTGCTGCAACAGATGCTCGCGGGCGCGGTACAGACGTCGTTCAACCGGATTACCGTCGATGGCGACACCTCGACCAACGACGCCTGCGTGCTGCTTGCCAGCGGAGCGTCAGGCGTGTCGGTCGATTCTCTTGAATCTGACGACGGATCTGCGCTGGCGGCCGCCGTTGGCGGGGTCTGTGCGGAACTGGCGGAAATGATCGTGCGCGACGGCGAAGGCGCGACCAAGCTGGTACGTCTGCGCGTTCAGTCGGCGGCCAGTGTTCCTGAGGCAGGCGCCGTTGCCTATACGGTTGCACATTCTCCATTGGTCAAAACGGCGTTGTTTGCGTCAGATCCGAACTGGGGGCGCATCCTGGCCGCGGTTGGTCGTGCCGGCATCGCGGAACTCGATGTCGATCGCATCCGTATCTGGCTCGGCGACGTGTGTATCGTCAGCGGTGGCGGGCGTGACCCGGACTATACGGAGGAGGCTGGGCAAAAAGTCATGAGCCAGAGCGAGATAGCGATCCGTATCGATCTTGGCCGGGGTGATGCCGCCACTGATGTGCTCACCTGCGACCTCTCCTACGACTACGTCAAGATCAATGCCGAATACCGGTCGTAGCGAACGGTCGATTTTTCCGTGACCAGCGGGTGGACAAGCGACAGCGACACGCCTGCCTGACCGGTTTGCAGGATCCGGCGCGGTTATCTGCCCGGCACCCGATTGCCCGGTTGCATCGCATCGCATCGGCTCGGTGCAGCATCGCAGCCGGCCTCCGTGGAGCAAGGTGGCGCTCAGTGCGGCGGGGCGAACGCATGTGGACCGTCTGGCGTCCGGGCGCGGCGGTACACGCCCTATGGTTCAGAGACCGGTTTTCCCGGTTGCGCCTCCCGGACCGCACGGCAGTGCCGCCTGTCGTTGAACGTGGCATACGATCAATGACCCCGGTACAGTTTCGGTGTCCCAGGCGGAAAGTAGAGAGATGACTGAACCGACCGATCCAACACCGGACCCGGCGCCCGATCCGACGACATCCGGTCGCCTCGTGCACGTGGCGGCCGCGGCGCTGCTTGATGACGCGAACCGCGTGCTGCTCGCGCGGCGTGCAGACGCTGCGCACCAGGGCGGCCTGTGGGAGTTTCCCGGGGGCAAGCTCGAGCCCGGGGAATCGGTTGCGGACGGGCTTGCACGCGAGCTGCATGAAGAACTTGGTGTCGACATCGAGACGCATCGTCCGCTGATCCGGGTTACCCACCACTATGCTGATCGCAGCGTCCTGTTGGATGTGCACCGGGTCGATGCATGGCGCGGCGAGCCGCATGGGCGCGAGGGTCAACCGATCGAATGGGTCGCCGTGGATGCGTTGCGTGACTACCCGATGCCGGCGGCCGATGTACCGATCGTCAGTGCCTTGCAGCTGCCTGCAACCTATTTGATCACGCCGCCGGAGCTGGGTGATGAGCATGCCTTCATGCGGTCGCTGGCGTCGAGCCTCGATGCAGGGCAGCGACTCGTGCAGTTGCGCCTGTTCGATATTCCTGAAGATGACCTGCTCAGGCTTGGGCGCGAGGTTTGTGCGCTGTGCCATGCACGCGGGGCCCGCGTTCTGCTCAACGGCGATGTGCAAACCATGGGTGCGATCGCTGCCGATGGCCTGCATCTGAACGGTCGCCAGCTTCATGCGTACGCCGACAGGCCCATCTCTGACAAGCTGCTGCTCGCGGCATCCTGTCATT
>Ga0316201_10000698_pt1 | contig 20317 bp, 13 predicted proteins | sample CS6wburrow_MG_FD_204516 | JGI IMG/M metagenome (GOLD analysis project Ga0316201, IMG submission 204516) | Coastal sediment microbial communities from Delaware Bay, Delaware, United States - CS-6 worm burrow | ecosystem: Environmental > Aquatic > Marine > Coastal > Sediment | place: USA... | reverse complement strand
TCCCCGCTATGGGTGTTAAAGGTGCTGCCATGGCAACGCTGATTGCATCGACGTGGATGGCAATCCACTATAGTTTATATTTACTTGCTCCCACGATACAAAAAAAATACAAAGTATTTTCTCTCCAATTGAGCAAAGCAATGATGAAGCGACAAGTCCTCTTGGCATTACCGCAAGGCTCACAAGGGATGTTGGTGGTCTTGGGCTATGCATTCTTTTATAAAATTCTTGCTATGATCGGAGTTGTAGAACTGGCCTCAACCGAGGTTGTATTCACAATATTACACACATCTTTCATGCCTGCGGCTGGTATCGGTCAAGCTTGCGCGACATTAGTCGGAAAATATCTTGGTGAGAAAGACCCCCAAAAGGCGGAGATAAGCATAGTAGAAAGCGTACGCTGGTCAATGATGATTATGGGCACACTTGGTATTTTATTTATCACGATTCCACATTATATACTGCCACTATTCACCAATGACCCTGAGGTTATTAGAATAGGTGCAGTAGCATTGCGAATAGCAGGATTTGTGCAATTTGCAGATGCAGTTGGAATGACCTTGTGGTTTTCACTCTCGGGTGCAGGGAATACGTTTTTCCCGGCAGCTGTGGAATCAGCTATAATATGGCTGTTCTTTTTACCGTTTTCCTATATAACCGGCATCGTTTTGGGCTGGGGATTTATAGGTCCCTGGATTGGTATGGCAATATACCTGTTCCTTTTTGCGAGCATTATGCTATGGAAGATATTAAAAGGAGATTGGATAGAGATAGAAGTATAGCAGGCGGCGGTATGAAACTTTGGTTAATTCGGAAATTCTTTCCTACCAAGTTACACAAAAGTTAATGCGAGTCTGAATGTTTGATTAACTACCTAAACCACAATGGTTTGTACCGTGTATTGTGCGTTCGTACATTTTTTAATCTTATCCTAATCCAAGTATTCCCGTAAGAATTATTATCCATAAAACCGTATTAGGTATTCCGTGTATAATTAATGAAACCCATGTATTTTTTGTTTTTTGAGCAATGAACGGTGTAATTAACATACTTGGCAAAAAACTTCTAAAATTCCATCTCATAACAAAATGCACTAAATATCCCCAAAGTAGCCCGTTAACCAACCACGCATATTTACTATATTTTATTTCTTGTCGTGGTAATACATATCCGCGCTACATAAATTCCTCAGCTATCATTGCAGTTATGTGCAGGATAATTGTTATTATTAAAAATAACCAGTTACCCAATAATGAAACGCCCAAAAAACTGGTGATTGGAAAATCAATCTCTTTTGGTTACTCTATCTAATCTGAATCTTTTTTTAAGAGATAAATTTAGTTGCTCTATTTTTTCTCGTTTAAATAAAATAATGGAAATCGGCAATAAAGGAATAATTGGTAGCCAAAGAAAGAAAGGGAAAAGGAAAAGCTCAGGCAAACCTATTCTTTGAAATATTGGAATACCATAATAAAGACCTAAGTACAGTACTAACCCGGGAATACCGAATAAAAACATACTTTTCCATAGCGAAATAGGCTTGATATTCATTTATTAATCATTTTTAGAATAAGGTTATCTCATGTTTGTATGACGCACAATCTCCCAACACACCCATTGCGTATATATTTACTTATTATTTGTATGTCACGGAAATAATATCTTATTGGATTATAATTTCATAACCACACCAAACAACACCTAACCCGCATTACTGATTTTTATTTCAGGACCATTTTGTTTCAACAAATCCTTGGTTTTACAATTAAGGATAGTTGCAGCAGCGCGTAATCCTGTTCCGGTAACACCAGCCACGCCATGAGAGAGCGTACTTGCGCCACATAAATAAAGATTTTTGATCTCTGTTTTTGTGTTAAACCCAAAAGGACCAATTTGCTTAGTTATCTTATCGGTTCCGTAAATATTTCCATCGTGGGAGTTGATAAAATGAGCATTGGTCAGCGGGGTTGCAAGATCTTTAAATACTACGGAATCTTTAATGCCGGGAACGCGTTTTTCAAGATAGTCTAACATCCGCTCCATTATATCGTTTTTTAATGTATTATATTCTTTTGACCTTCCTCCCTGCGGATCATTTTCCCACTTTTTAAACGGTTCATAATTTGCAAAGCAGAAGGCTTCAATTGTATGAATACCCTTTTTCATCTTGCTCGGATCTTTGAGGGTTGTAATTGTCATAAACATAGCGGGAGGACTATTATGAACAGCATAATCAGTTTGCCCAAGTGAATATATTTTATCTAAATCGGAGTGTTCATAATACCAATAATTGCCGGAATCGAAGCCCCTACTTTTTAGATCGAGATCAACAGCTAAAAATAAACTTAGACACGAAGTGGAATAACGGACCTTGTCCAATTTTTTATTAAGTTTATTACTTAAATGTTCTTTTCCGATTAATTTAATAAAAGTTGTTTCGGGATCAGTGTTGCTAATTATATTTTTTGCATAAAGCTTTTCGCCATCGCCGATTTCTACACCAACAGCTTTGCCGTTTTCAACAATAATATTTTTAACAGATGTGCTTAATCTAATTTCTCCACTAGAACGTTTTAGTGCGCGGATAAATGCGCGCGGAAGCATATAGGCACCACCTTTTGGATAAAATCCGCCATTGAAATAATGCCGCATAATACCTATTTGTACTAGTGCCGATACTTTAGAAGGAGGAACACCATGATCGCCTGCTTGGCTTTTTAAGATTGCACGAATAGTTGGGTCTTTAACATAGTTATCTATTAAAGCGCCGCCTGATTTCCACAGCCACTTGATCGAGCGTAATTTATTGAAAGGGAATTTCCCACGCGGCAAAGAACTCATCAACGAAGCTAAATTATCTATTTGTCCAAATAATTTTCTTATTCCGCTTTCTTCGTCGGGGAATCGAGTAATTAATCTCTCAATGTATTTTTCTTTTCCCTTGGGGATGTCAAAGTGCTCTTCGCCAATGTAAATATGATCAAAATTGTTAGGGTTTAATTCTAAAAATTCTAAGTCCTGCGAGACACCAAGACCACGGTATATTTGATCAAGATATTCACCCGAATTCAACCCACCAATATAATGTACGCCTGGGCTGAAGCGATGACCGTCGAGAACAAAAGATTGTGTCCAGCCGCCTGGTGCATAATGTTGTTCACAAACCAAAACATTTTGTCCGGCTTGAGCCAAAGCAACTGCGGCGGTTAGTCCACCCGCGCCCGAACCCACAACAATAGTATCATATTTATTATTTGTCATTATACTCTCTTTTATATATTTTAAAAATTAGCATGAATCAGTTGCTTAATCACAGATAATTAATATTATAAACACCACCCAATACCTTTTGCAGACAATTACTTATAAATTGTAAATTTAGTGCTCTAACAAGAGGTCGCTATCCACTTTAAATTTTATATTTTAGCAAGGATTTTATAATGAAAAGAGAACAAGTTACAATTGACGGAAATGAAGCTGCGGCATATGTTGCCCACAAAACGAACGAGGTTTGCGCAATTTATCCGATTACGCCATCATCCAATATGGGAGAATGGGCAGATCAATGGTCGGCAATGGGAATCAAGAACATTTGGGGAACAGTACCACATATTATAGAAATGCAAAGCGAGGGTGGCGCAGCGGGAGCTGTACACGGTGCCTTACAAACAGGAGCATTAACTTCTACTTTTACAGCTTCTCAGGGATTATTGTTGATGATCCCCAATATGTATAAGATTGCCGGAGAATTGACCTCAACTGTATTTCATGTATCAGCCCGAACAGTTGCGACGCATGCTTTGTCAATTTTTGGTGACCATTCCGACATTATGGCTGCTCGCTCAACTGGCTTTGCCTTTCTTGGCGCCTGCAATGTCCAGGAAGTCATGGATATGGCACTTATTGCTCAGGCATCCACCCTAAAATCCCGCGTACCATTTATACATTTCTTTGATGGATTCAGAACATCACACGAAGTTCAGAGAATTGAGCAATTGAGCGATGACGATATTCGCGCTATGATAAGCGATGACCTGGTTATAGCGCATCGCAAGCGCGGCTTAAATCCCAATAATCCGGTATTGCGTGGAACAGCCCAAAACCCAGATGTGTTTTTCCAGGCACGTGAAACAGCAAATCTCTTTTATGAGAAAACCCCCCAGCTTGTTCAAGATACAATGAACGAGTTTGCCAAAATCGTTGGCAGAAAATATAAATTATTTGAATACGAAGGCGCAAAAGACGCTGAAAGAGTTATAGTTCTTATGGGTTCGGGAACCGACACGGTGCATGAAACGGCTGATTATTTAACCGGAAAAGGCGAAAAAGTTGGTGTGTTAAAAGTTCGCTTATATCGTCCATTTTCAATAAAACATTTTATTGATGAACTTCCATCAACAGTGAAGAAAATTGCAGTATTAGATAGAACAAAAGAACCGGGCAGTACCGGAGACCCACTTTATCTTGATGTTGTAAATGCAATCAATGAATTATACATTGGTTACAAAGTGCCGAAAGTAATCGGTGGCAGATACGGTCTTTCGTCAAAAGAATTTACTCCAGGGATGGTAAAGGCCGTTTTTGATTCCCTGAAACAGGATAAACCGTTAAATCATTTTACTGTTGGAATAAATGATGATGTAAGCAACAAAAGCCTGGAATATGACAAAACGCTTTCTATTCATAAGGAAAAAATGTTCAGAGGCATGTTCTATGGCTTAGGTGCGGATGGTACGGTAGGTGCTAATAAAAATTCAATAAAAATTATTGGGGAAACCACAGATTTTTTTGCACAAGGATATTTTGTATACGACTCAAAAAAATCAGGTAGTATGACTGTCTCTCACCTAAGGTTTGGAGAAGAGCCAATCAGATCTCCTTACTTAATTAATCGCGCTAACTTTGTTGCTTGTCATCAATTTGGATTCTTAGAAACTCAAGAGGTTCTCAGAAATATTGAAACAAAAGGCACTTTTTTATTGAATGTCCCCTATTCAGCTGAAGAAGCTTGGGATATGCTCCCCCTAAAAACACAAGAAAAGATTATTGAAAAAGAACTTAAGGTATATGTGATTGACGCTCTAAAAGTTGCCAAAGAAACGGGCATGGGTGTACGTATAAATACGATTATGCAAACGTGCTTTTTTGCAATTTCTGGAGTGTTGCCGAAAGATGAAGCGATTAAAAACATCAAACAATATATTAAAAAGACTTATGGCAAAAAAGGTGAAGGAATAGTTACCAAAAACTATAAAGCGGTTGATGAAACCCTTGCCAATCTTAATAGATTAGAAATACCTAAAACGGCAACAAGCAAAATAAAGACAGCAACTGCAGTTTCTGATACCGCCCCTGATTATGTAAAAGACGTTACTGGAAGAATTATCGCAGGATACGGCGATGATTTACCAGTAAGCGCTTTCTCTGTTGATGGAACATGGCCAACAGGAACAACACAGTGGGAAAAAAGAAATATAGCAACGGAAATACCGGTATGGGATAAGGATATTTGTATTCAGTGTAATAAATGTGCTTTTGTGTGTCCACATGGAGTTATACGCCCAAAGGTTTATTACAACGACCTATTAACTAAAGCACCAAGTACTTTCAAGTCAATAAAAGTAAAAGGTCGCGAGTGGGAAGATGGAGAAGTATATACATTGCAAGTTGCAGCGGAAGATTGTACTGGTTGTGCAATGTGCATTGAAGCTTGTCCTGTTAAAGATAAAACGGACACAAAGCGGAAAGCGATAAACATGGAACCGCAGTTACCACTCAGAGAAAGTGAAAGAGAGAACTGGGACTTCTTCTTGTCCCTGCCGGAAGTTAAAAGAGATAGAATTAAGCATGATAACGTCAAGGGCTCACAATTATTGCAACCACTTTTTGAGTTTTCGGGTGCCTGTACCGGCTGTGGAGAGACTCCATATGTTAAGCTTGCATCACAAATGTTTGGAGATCGGATGATAATTGCCAATGCGACCGGCTGTTCATCAATTTATGGAGGTAATTTACCGACTACACCGTGGTCAAAAAATAATGCCGGGCGAGGTCCAACATGGTCAAACTCACTGTTTGAAGATAACGCCGAGTTCGGACTGGGTTTCCGTCTCACAATCGACAAACACACCGAGTACGCAAAAGAACTATTAATAAAGCTCAAGACAAAAATAGGCTCAGAGTTTGTAAGTGAAATATTAAATGCTGACCAAGCTACAGAAAAAGGAATTTTTGAACAGCGGGATAGAATCGAAAAACTCAATAAGACATTGTCGGGGTTTACTTCGTCCGAAGCAAAACAACTGTTAAGTATTTCCGACAATCTTGTTAAAAAAAGCGTTTGGATTATGGGTGGCGATGGTTGGGCATACGATATTGGATATGGAGGACTTGACCACGTCTTGGCCTCTGGCAGAAATGTTAACATTTTGGTTTTAGATACAGAAGTTTATTCAAATACAGGCGGACAGGCCTCAAAGGCAACACCACTTGGGTCGGTAGCAAAATTTGCGGCAGCAGGAAAATCAACTGGCAAAAAAGACTTGGGAATGATGGCAATGAACTACGGAAATGTATATGTTGCACAAATAGCAATGGGTTCAAGCGATTTACAAACAGCAAAAGCGTTTCAAGAAGCAGAATCTTATAATGGGCCATCAATAATTATTGCCTATAGCCATTGTATCGCACACGGAATCAATATGCAATTTGGACTTGACCAGCAAAAAGCGGCCGTTGATAGTGGACATTGGATTTTATTTAGATATGATCCTCGCAGAAGGGATGACGATAAAAATCCGCTACAAATTGATTCAAAAGCGCCGTCTATTCCTCTGGCAGATTATATCTATAAAGAAACACGCTATAAGATGCTTACCAAGAGCATGCCAGAACGGGCAAAAGAGCTTTTAGGTGATGCCGAAGAGATGGTGAAGCAAAGGTGGAATAAATATCAAGAAATGGCAAAAGTAAATACGCAACAATAGGTATAAGGAAAAACGTTATGAGTCTTAAAACAAAATATTTGGGATTTAATCTGGAGAATCCGCTGGTTCCTTCGGCTTCGCCCCTTTCGCGCGATATTAACGCCGCCAAACAATTGGAAGATGCCGGTGCACCAGCATTGGTAATGTATTCATTGTTTGAAGAAGAAATATATCATGAAGATGCCGAATTGGATCATTATCTGTCGCACGGAAGTGATAGTTTTTCTGAAGCACTTTCCTACTTCCCCGATCATCACGATTTTTCATCGGGACCAGATGAATATCTTGAACAAATTAGGCGCTTAAAGGAAAATCTCAAGATTCCAATAATCGCAAGTTTGAATGGTGTATCTTTAGGCGGATGGATTGAGAAAGCCAAACTTATTGAGAATGCTGGAGCTGATGCATTAGAATTAAATGTTTATTACTTACCAACAGAGCCAAATCAAACAGGAACTGAAGTTAAAAACATTTATATTGATATTTTAAAAGCAGTTAAAGAAAACATTTCTATACCGGTTGCTATGAAAATTGGATCCGCTTTCAGTGCCCTGCCTTCTTTCGCAAAAAGAATTGAAGATGCCGGAGCGGGCGCCATTGTTCTGTTCAATCGATTTTATCAACCGGATATAAACCTTGAAAAACTTGAAGTCGAGCCATCGCTTTCATTGAGCGATTCAGATGAAATTCACTTGCCATTAAGATGGATTGCTGTACTTAGAAATCAATTAAATCTGTCACTGGGCGCAACTAGTGGTGTTCACACAACACAAGATGTTCTTAAATTAACAATGGCTGGTGCAGATGTTACCTTTATGACCTCTGCGCTTTTGAAATACGGACCAAAACATATAACTAAACTAAAAGAAGAGCTTGTTCAGTGGATGGAAGAACACGACTATGAAAGCTTGGATCAAATGCGGGGCGGCATGAGCATGAAAAATGTTACTGATCCCGGTGCTTTTATGAGAGCAAATTATATTAAAACACTCAAGGAATATCAACATAATAGAAAATAGGCTTGTCAAAGTCTAATTATTCTCCAAAAGTTTGCCACTAGACAACTAAATCATTAGTTGTTTCCTTTCATATTGATTTGCATTAAATTTGTTATTACCTTGAATTGGCAGGCTAAATAGTTACTATTATATAAATGAGAAGGAAATGGACAATAATCGGAACAATATTGATATAGACCCACAGGAAACGCAAGAGTGGATTGAATCTTTACGGGCAGTATTAGAAAACCAGGGTCCCGAGAGAGCACATTTCTTAGTTGAGAAAATTATGGACCACGCCAGAAGAAATGGCGTAAAAATACCGTATAAACAAACAACCGCATATTTAAACACAATTCCTGTTTCACAACAAGCAAAACTTGCCGGAGACCGCAAAATTGAAAGACGGATCAAGTCTCTAATAAGGTGGAATGCAATGGCCATGGTTGTCCGAGCTAATAAAGCAAGTCCCGGAATTGGTGGACATATATCCACATATTCATCGGCTGCTACACTGTATGAGGTTGGGTTTAATCATTTTTTCCGAGGACCGGAGCATGAGAGCGGAGGAGATTTAATATTCTATCAGGGGCACTCAACGCCGGGAATTTATGCGCGATCATTTTTAGAAGGACGACTAACAAAAAAGCATCTTACAAACTTTAGGCGTGAACTTGCTGACGGCGGAGGACTCTCATCCTATCCCCATCCATGGCTGATGCCTGATTATTGGCAATTTGCTACAGTTTCAATGGGGCTAGGTCCGCTGATGGCGATTTACCAGGCACGGTTCATGAATTATCTTATAGATCGAAATCAAATAGAAGATACGGGCCGAAAAGTTTGGGCGTTCCTTGGAGATGGAGAAATGGATGAACCAGAAGCGCGTGGGGCAATATCGCTTGCGAGCAGAGAGAAGCTCGACAATCTTGTGTATGTTATTAATTGCAACCTTCAAAGGTTAGATGGCCCGGTAAGGGGAAACAGTAAAATAATACAGGAACTTGAGGGCGCATTTCGCGGAGCAGGCTGGAATGTTATAAAAGTTGTTTGGGGCTCCGACTGGGATCCGCTATTAGAGGCTGATGACAAAGGAATTTTAACCCAAAGGATGGAAGAAATTATTGACGGTGATCAGTTGAAGTATGTTGTTGAAGGCGGTTCATATGTTAGAGAGCACTTCTGGGGAAAATCACCTGAATTGAAAAAAATGGTTGAACACCTCACCGATGATGATTTATGGAAATTGAAAGTTGGCGGACATGATCCAGCAAAAGTATTTGCCGCCTATGATAGTGCGGTAAATCATAAAGGGCAACCAACAGTAATTTTAGCCAGAACAATTAAAGGTTATGGCATGGGTGAAGCGGGTGAAGGAAGAAACGTTACGCATCAACAAAAAAAGCTAAACGAAGAAGAATTGCTATATTTCAGATCAAGATTTGATATTCCACTTACAGATAAGGAATGTATTAAAGCACCTTTTTATAAACCTAATAAAGATAGCGAAGAAATACAATATCTTCTTGAGAAGAGAATAGCTTTAGGTGGATTTGTTCCTAGCAGATCAGAAAAAGCACACTCCATAGTAGTTCCAGAATTGAAAACATTTCAGGAAATAACAAACGGGTCAGGAGATAGAGAAATATCAACAACCATGGCATTTGTAAGGCTCTTAACACTATTAACGCATGATAAAAAAATTGGAAAGAGTGTGGTACCAATTATTCCGGACGAGGGAAGAACGTTTGGAATTGATCCGCTCTTCAGACAGCTTGGTATTTATGCACACGAAGGGCAGAAATACGACCCGGTCGACTCTGACCAATTTTTATATTATAAAGAAGCAAAAGACGGACAAATTCTTGAAGAAGGAATTAACGAGGCAGGTGCAATAGCCTCATTTATTTCATCGGGCATGTCTTATAGCACGCATGGTGTGAACACACTACCATTTTATATTTATTATTCAATGTTTGGATACCAGCGCATTGGCGATTTTTTATGGGCAGCGTCCGACATGCGAACGAGAGGTTTTTTGTTGGGTGCAACAGCAGGTCGGACAACACTGGCAGGTGAAGGACTGCAACATCAAGATGGGCATAGTCATTTGGCGATGTCGGTTATTCCAAATGTAACAGCCTATGATCCTGCCTTTGCCTATGAAATGGCAGTCATTATCCAGGATGGTATGGAGAAAATGTATACTAATCAAGATCCATTAATGATTTATATTACGCTTTATAACGAAAATTATATACAACCAGCGATGCCGAAGGGTATTGAAGATGGCATACTCAAAGGTATGTATAAATTTAGAAGTGGCAAGACTCGGAAGCTCCCGCGCGTTCAGCTTTTAGGGAGCGGACCAATATTAAAAGAGGTGTTATCAGCGGCAGATATTTTAGAAAAGGATTGGAATTTAGATGTTGATGTATGGAGCGTAACGAGTTTTAGCGAGTTGCGTAAAGATGCGGAAGATGTTAATCGATGGAACATTCTACATCCTAACAAAGAATACCAAGTTCCATTTGTAACAAAATGTTTAGAGCATGCAAAGGGGCCTGTGGTGGCAGTATCCGATTATGTAAAATTAGTTGCCGAGCAAATATCGCACTTCATTTCCGGTTCCTTCACAGCGCTTGGCACCGATGGATTTGGGCGTAGCGAAACCAGACAAGAATTAAGACGGTTTTTTGAAATTGATAAGCATTATATTGTTTTAGCAGCGTTAAACACACTTGCCCAAGAAGGACAAATTCAACTCGACGAAGTTGAGAAAGCTATTGAGATGTATAATATTCATACGGAAAAACCAAATCCAAAAGATGTGTAATGAACACATCATAAAGGAGAAAAGATGATAAAAGAAGTTTTATTGCCAAACATTGGTGAGGGGATTAGCACAGCCGATGTTAGCGAGGTGTTAATAAAAGTTGGGGATTCAATATCAAAAGACGATGCGATTTTTGTGTTAGAATCCGAAAAAGCAACAATGGAAATACCCTCTCCTTATGATGGTATTGTTAGGTCTGTTAATATTAAGCAGGGCGAACAAATATCGCCCGGGCAAGTACTAATAACTGTGGACACCTCTGAAGAAGATAAAGATTCAAATATTACAGATGACAAATCTGCAGCTAAAGAAAATGTTTCTAAAAAACCCGAAAATAAAAAGGAAATCCCCAAAGTAGAACCGTCGGTGGAAACACAAACAGGTCAAAAAACTGGTGTTCCAAAAACAGAAAATGTTCCTTTTGCAAGTCCGACCGTACGTCGCTTTGCGAGAGAACTTGGGGCCGATTTAAGTTATATTCAAGGAAGTGGACCCAAGGGGCGGATTACTAAAGAAGACGTACAGATATATATTAAGAGCCAACTTACAGAACAAGGTATCTCAAGACCGATACAACAACCAACAATCGATTTTGCACAATGGGGTCCAGTTGAAAATCTACTACTTAATAAAATACGTAAAATTACCGGCGAAAGAATGACAACCGCCTGGCAATTGGTTCCGCAAGTTACAAATTTTGATAAAGTTGATATTACAGAACTAGACGAATTTAGACGATCATTACAAAAAGTTAACAGTAATGAGGAAGCAAAAATCACACTTTTACCCTTTTTGATGAAAGCATCTGCAAAGGCACTTGAACAATTTCCTGATTTTAATTCTTCGCTTTCACCTGATGGTGGTTCGATTATATTAAAAAAATATTATCATATTAGAATTGCTGTGGACACACCAGAAGGACTGACTGTTCCAGTAATTCGTGACGTGAACAAGAAAAACATTTTTGAATTATCTAAAGAGCTTGCCAATGTGAGCCAAAGAGCACGCAATAAACGATTAAGTATTGACGAACTTGCTGGAGGAACATTTACAATTTCTAGTTTAGGCGGTATTGGCGGAACATATTTTACCCCTATTGTCAATCCCCCAGAAGTTGCCATAATGGGCGTTTCAAGAGCTCAAATCGAACCCCTTTTTAATGGAGATGATTTTGATAGCCGATTGATGTTACCGCTAACCATGTCGTATGACCATCGTGTTATTGATGGTGCTATGGCCGCGAGATTTATGAAGTTTATTAATGAATTATTGTCGGATATTAAAAATTTATCTGATACAAATTTAGTATAGGATTTATCATGACTGATAAAAATAATCATTTTGATGTAGTTGTAATTGGTTCTGGTCCGGGTGGTTATGCCGCCGCCTTTAGAGCTTCCGATTTAGATAAAAAAGTTGCACTTATTGAAAAAGACGCAATGCTTGGAGGAGTTTGTCTCAATAGTGGTTGTATCCCATCCAAAGCATTATTACACATTTCGCAAATTATTGAAGAAGCGCACGCGCTTGAAGAAAAAGGAATTAAGTTTAATGTTCCCAAAATTGACTTAGATAAAGTACGAAACTGGAAGAATGAAGTTGTTGGAAAGCTGAACAAAGGAATTGCGCAGATGGCAAAAGCAAGAAATGTTCAGGTTTTTACCGGCGTGGCAGAATTTAAATCGAAAAATGAAATTGTTATTAAAGTTGATAGCAAAACCCAAACAATTACTTTCGATGATGCAATAATCGCAACGGGTTCTCGCTCAATATTAATTCCTAGTGTTCCAAATTACCACCCATCGGTAATGACCTCAAAAGAAGCTTTGCAGTTAGAATCCGTTCCCAAAACTTTGCTCGTTATTGGTGGTGGATACATTGGGCTTGAGATGGCGACGGTTTATAATTCGTTGGGGTCGCAAGTTACGGTAGTTGAAATGTTGGACTCGTTATTGCCTGGAGCCGATAAGGACATTGTCCGTCTTTTACAACATAAACTTAAGAATGATTTTCATCAAATTATGGTCAAGTCTAAGGTGGTTGAGGTTAGACCCAATAAAGATAAGACTCTTTCAGTAAAGATTGATAATAATGGAAAAACCACAATTCAAAATTTCGATAAAGTTTTAGTATCTGTTGGGAGGAAACCAAATACTGAAAACTTAGGATTAGAAAAAATTGGCATTCAACTTACAGAACGAGGTTTTATTAAAATTGACAAAAAACAGAAAACTAATGTTTTAAATATTTACGCTATCGGCGATGTAGCGGGTGAACCGATGTTGGCCCACAAAGCGACACACGAAGGAAAAGTAGCGGCTGAAGTCATCGCGGGTTTGCCAGCAGCGTTTGATGCAAAAAGTATTCCAGCGGTAATATTCACAAATCCGGAAATTGCATGGACAGGACTAACAGAAACGGAAGCACAGGCAAAAGGAATCGAATATAAAAAGGCGGAATTTCCATGGGGTGCGAGCGGCAAAGCAATTGCAATAGGGCAGTCAATTGGAAAAACCAAACTTCTGTTCAATCCGGACAGCGGAAAACTTTTAGGTGTTAGTATTGTAGGAGCTCACGCTGGAGACATTATATCAGAAGGTGCGCTAGCAATAGAAATGGGCGCCGATGCCGAAGATATTGGCCTTACCATTCACCCCCACCCTACGCTATCAGAAACCTTTGCCAATGCGGCTGAAGTATTTTCCGGTACGGTGACCGATCTTTATGCTCCTAAAAAAATAAGTGAGTAGTAAAAAAGAAATAAGACAATTTATCGGAATTGGCCCTTTGGGAATTGTAATCACAATTATTATTTGGTTTATTGTACATTATGTTGAGATTGTTTTGAAAGTACCGAAAATCGTAATTCATCCAACCTTTAGAATTATGCTCATAGTGATTTTTATGATTGACGCATTATATTTATTAATTGGTGGAAATTATTATTTAAGCAAAAGCGGTCGAGGAATAGAAATTGCCAAGCGTGGCCCCTTTCAATTTATTCGACATCCAATTTACAGTGTATGGATTTTCTCTTTTACTGGGATTTTGGCCATGATTTTCTATTCGTGGGCATTGATTATTTCAGCAATACCAATATCGTTAGTATGGTCGTGGTTAGTTCAACGCGAAGAAACACAAATGTTTGAAAAATTTGGGTATGATTACATATCATATATGGAACAAACCGGACAGTTTTTGCCATCTTGGCGTGCGATGAAGAAGAGCGTAGAAAAAGACAACTAACTTCTAAGATACGAAGCACCATTTACATCAATTATGCAGCCGGTAAGGAAATCAGTTCCTTTGGAGGCTAAGAATAACGCAGTTTTGGCAATTTCTTCTGGTTTTGCTACGCGACCTATCGGACTTTGACTTAATATTTCCTTTTTCCTTTCACCGGTTAAATGCGGACGCGCCATCGCCGTTTCAACAAATCCAGGAGCAATGGTATAAACAAAAATATTATGAGGTGCCAACGCGATAGCAAGTGATTGACCCATGGCATTCATTCCCGCCTTACTTGCGCCATAAGCGGGAGCGGTTGGCTCACCGCGGAAAGCACCACGGGATGAAATATTGATTATTTTTCCATGACCTTGTTTGATCATTTCTTTGGCAACTATAAAAGTAAGGTTTGCTGGACCCATCAAATTTGTATTTATAGATTTATTCCAGGCAGAGTGCCATTCGGCAAAATCAATTTTTTCTATGGGATGTTCAAAATAAATACCAGCGTTGTTAACTAAAATATCAATTCTGCCAAAGGCAGAAAGAGCTGTTTCTACAATTTTATCAATATCCTTTGGATTTGTTAAATCACCACCAATTGTTATATGCCCCTTTCCTTTAAGTTTCTTGCGAAGGCTATCAGCCTTTTCTTTTTGACTATTATAATGCAGAATGACTTTTGCACCTGCAGCGGCGAATTGATCCGCCATTACGGAACCAATTCCGCCTGAAGCACCAGTAATTAATGCAACTTGATCTTTCATATTATTTCCCATTTTATTGTTAAATTTAACGTATTATAGAGTTGCGGGTCTAAGTAAAAAAGGGAGAAATGTTATGCAAAGACATATTACAATATCGGTTATTGCCTTAATATTATTTTCAATGATGAGTTGCGCAACATCACCACCGAGCGAAACTGTATTCGTAAAAAACTATAAACATCGCGTTGTGCGGGTACTTCCGGTAACACACCGCAAGGTAACCACAGTTAAAGTTCATCATGTTGGACCACTTACAAAAGCAGAAAGAGATGATCTAATTCGATGGTATAAACATAAACACCGCCGACCGCACCATCGAGTTAATGTTGTTTTTATTAAGAATTAATTCAGAATTTTAACAATTTGATCTTTTGTCATGCCCGGCTTGATCTTTTTTAGATAGAGCAGCTTGATTACTGCTCTATCGATATCAGAAAATTCTGTTACATCTGTCCATTCCTGGTAAAACATACTATCTTTATACTTATCTGAATCATTCATCAAGCCAAGACTCTGCGTTAGTTCTTCGCGTATTAAATGCGAGCGTTCATTTTGTGTGATCTCTGCCGAAGAAACTAAGATACGTGCATTGTAGATCGCATAATTATCATCATGCCACAGGGCCCAAAAGAAGCCATAATTAGTTGGAATATAGTTTTGGTCAATTGAACCGAAATCCGACTCAGGAGAGAATGTAATTATTAGATTTTCTTTCTTTTCAACAAGTTTGATTTTAATACCGGATATTAACTCGTTTAGGTCGACCATAATATTATTAATAATTTCCAAATCTTCACTGGTCGGTTCACCTTCAATTTTAACACGAATATTTTTATTCCACTTTTTTATTACCGGAATTTCATCGCCGAATTCGGCGCCGAAGGCAATTTCTGAGAAATAATCTATTTCTTCTTGAGTAAAATTATTGGTATTGGTTTGAACGGAACAACCAATTAGTATAAATGTAAAAGCGATAAATATAGTTTTCATAGTGGGCCAAAGCTAAAAGCTATCGAAAACAACATTCCATTAATATTTTATGATAATTAAAAGTACCATAAAAAACATGCTATAAAAATCCTTGGCACGGGTGTATTTTTAAAGCCAAATAAAAAATATATAAACAAGGTTTAATCATGAATAAAAAATTATTTACAGCAATTATTACAGGACTATTTATTCTAACCTCTTGTGCAGAAAACGTAGGAAGTAAGATGACAAAAATTAAGGAAAATGAAGAAATGACCATAAAAGAACAAAAAGAAATTGTGCAAGATCCCCAAACAATTAAAACAGCTTTTGAGTACGTTAAATCATCGGGGGGAATTGATGAATACCACTGTACGCTTAATGATTTAACTGTATTACTAATGGAAGACCACTCCGCGCCGGTGGCAACTTTTATGGTAACCTATCATGTAGGATCGCGAAATGAAGCGATTGGCCATACGGGTTCCACGCATATTTTAGAGCACATGATGTTTAAAGGGTCAAAGAATTTTAATAAAGAAAATGGCAAACCAATTTGGACAGTTTTACAAAACATTGGAGCTCAAATTAATGCAACAACATGGATGGACAGGACAAATTATTTTGAACTTCTTCCAAGTGAACATTTAGAGAGTGCAATTGCAATAGAAGCAGATCGTATGAGAAACTTGCTTATTAAAGATGAAGAACGCCAAACTGAAATGACAGTAGTTCGTAACGAATTTGAACGCGGAGAAAATGATCCGTTTGATACGCTGGACAAAAATATGTGGGCAACGGCCTACCAAGCACATCCCTATCATCATTCAACAATTGGTTGGCGTTCAGATATAGAGGGTGTTTCGACGGAGCGCTTGCGAGAATTTTATGAAACATTTTATTGGCCAAATAATGCAACCTTAACAATTATTGGTGATTTTAATAAGGACGATGTATTGCAAATGATTTTAAATAATTACGGAAAAATTCCAAAATCCCCACATGCCATACCGGAAATGTATACGACCGAACCAGAACAGGAAGGTGCACGTCGTTTTGTAATTAAACGTTCGGGGCAGACTGGAATTGTTGGAATTGCACACAAAACACCGGAAGGTTTACACAAAGACAATTATACTTTTCAAATACTTTCTAGAATTCTAGGCGATGGCAAATCAAGTAGATTATATAAAAAGATAGTGGATAAAGGACTAGCAACAAGCGTTAGCATGTGGGATTTCCCATTTCATGACAACGGATTATTTATTACTTATGTGTTTTTAACCCCGAATGTAAATCATAAAGACGCAGAAAAAATCATATTGGATGAATATGAATTAATAAAAAACAAAGGAGTCACAGACGAAGAAATTGCCAGGGCAAAAGGGCAAATTCGCGCTGAACAAGCTTATAGCCGTGACGGTTCGTACTCAATCGCATCAAATTTAAACGAAGCAATCGCCACTGGCGATTGGACATATTATACCAATTATTTTGAAAACATCAATAAAGTTACCAAAGAAGATATCAAACGAATTGTTGACACGTATTTAATTGAAGACAAAAGCACGACCGGTTATTTTATTCCACTAACCGGATCGGGTGGGGGTGGCGGACAAGCAAACAGTCCAAAAGCACATCATCCGTATAATTTTATGGATACAACGGAAGATTATTATAGCGGAAGCGGAGTTTCCGAGTCTAAAATAGCTGATAGGATAATCGAACAAACGCCACTAAGCGGAATTCGCCTATTAACGATGGAAACAGGCGTGAAGGACGTTGTTACAATCTCCGGCAGTCTCTTGGGTGGTGACGTTTATAGTCCGCAAGCGAACATAATGATAGCAGATTTAACCGCCTCGATGCTGGACAAGGGGACAAAAAATAAATCCAAATTTGAGATAGCAGATAAACTAGAAACAGTTGGTGCAAGTATATATTTCTCAAGCGACCAGCACAATGTCAGCTATAATGCCAAATGTTTAAAAAAAGATATTCCTTTAGTTCTTGAGTTACTGGCGGAACAGCTTAGAGAACCGGCTTTTAATAAAGATGATCTAAAAACTCTTAAGACGCGCTTAATCGGTAATTTAAAAAAAGACCAAGAGCATACTGGCAAACAGGCTGGAGGAGCATTTTTAAGAAAGCTTTACCCCGAGGGGCACCCCAATTATAGTTACAAAATTGACGAACGCATCAAAATGGTAAATAACATTCAAACCTCTAATTTAAAGAATTTCCATGATATATATTACGGGTTAGGGAACATGACAATTGTCGCCGTTGGCGATGTTGACAGCGAGGCATTTAGTGCACAAGTAACTAAAGTATTTGGCGGTTGGAAGACATCGCCCTTAAAGAAAAAAGAATCATCATTAACGGCTAATATTGCAGGAGGCGCTACTGAATATGTTACTATAAAAGATAAAACAAGTGCAGATATTTATATTGGACTACCAATTGGTATTGATCGCAATCATGAAGATTATTACCCATTAATGCTTGGCACCTACATTTTGGGCGGTAATTTTTCTGCACGTTTAATGCAAACTGTTCGCGATGAACAGGGATTGACGTATCATATTCAATCGACACTAGGTGGAGTAGATAATGGAAACGATGGGTATTGGTTAATTGGGGGCTCGTTTGCACCACAGATGGTTGAACAGGGATATAATGCGTCGATTGAGCAGTTAGATAAATGGCGTATCGGAGGAGTAACGCAAGCGGAATTGGATGCAAAAAAATCAACGATAACAGGTTCTTATAAAGTCGGATTGGCAACAACCCGTGGCTTAGCCCGGCAAATTTTAACAAATGCCGAAAGGGGAAGACTAAATGACTATTTGGATATGTATCCGGAATTGATTGAAGCAATTAATCTGGACCAAGTTAATAATGCGATCAAGAAATATGTTGATAAAGACAAATTAGTTTTTGTTGCAGCGGGCTCACTTGATAAAGATGGAAAACCATTAGTAAAATAGAAATAGGCCGACACCTTAAGCAAAAAAACATGTACGAATACCAACAGTCCGGGCGCTATTTTGCACAGGTTGCCGATGACATTAAAGACATTGCTGAAACTGAACTGCTCGAGCTCGGAGCGGTAGAAACTAGTAATTCCTACCGTGGTATTTATTTTAACGCAGACAAGGAATCGCTTTACCGAATTAATCTAAATTCTCGGCTGATCAACCGAGTACTGGCTCCCCTAAAAACCTTTGATTGTCATTCAGACAATTACCTTTATAAAGTTGGAAAACAGATTCATTGGGAAGACTTTCTGAATATAGAACAGACTCTTGCTGTCTTTGCCAGTGTTACCCAAAGCAATATTGACCATTCCAAGTTTGCAGCGCTGCGCTTAAAAGATGCGATCGTCGATTATTTTCGAGAACGTACCGGTAAACGTCCAAACATCGATACACGTACTCCTGATTTATGGCTGAATGTATACATCGAAAATAATGTGGCTGTTATTAGCGTGGATACATCGGGTGGCTCCCTGCACCGCCGTGGATACCGTACGGAATCAACACAAGCACCGATGATCGAAACTTTGGCCGCATCGATTATTCGATATATAGAATGGAGTGGACAAACACCCCTTTACGATCCGCTTTGTGGTTCAGGCACTCTTTTATGCGAAGCTTACTTGGCAACTACTAACACGCCATCTGCCTATTTGCGTAGTAAATTTGGATTTGAACGTCTGCCAGATTTTGATGCTACATTATGGGCAAAAATAAAAAGTGCTGCTAATAATAAAGTACAGCCTATAAGTAAAAACCTAATTCAAGGTAGTGATATAGACTCAAAAGTGGTAGAAATCGCGAAGAAAAATAGCGCTGTTATCGATTCTGATGAAAAGATTAAAATAATTCAAAAGGATATATTCGATATCAAAAAAATAGAAAACACTACAATTGTTTGTAATCCACCTTACGGTATCCGAATGGAGCACAAGAAGGATTTAGGGGTTTTCTATAAAGATATTGGAGATTTTTTGAAACAGCGTTGTGCCAACTCAACAGCTTTTATCTACTTTGGAGATCGTAAATACATTAAGCAAATCGGTTTAAGATCTAGTAAAAAATGGATCTTAAGTAACGGTGGGCTGGACGGAAGACTGGTTAAATATGAAATGTACTAATCGAATTCAATGGATATTATTTTAATAGCAGCAATTACACTCGATGGTTACATTGCCCGTCGCAATGATGAGGTGATATCATGGTCTAAAGATTTAAAACTTTTTAAGAAGCAAACAATGGGATATCCGGTAATAATGGGCTCCAACACAGAAAAGACTCTAGCAGTTGAGCTTGAAGGACGCGAGAAAATAGTTATTCACTGCAATGATGATCCAAAAACAATATTAGATGGATTAAAAAAAGAAAAATGTTTTATTATTGGTGGTGGAATGACCTACTCAAGATTCGCACCATATTTAACACACATGTATATTACTCCTCACCCTATTGTTTTTGGAAAGGGAATCAGACTTTTTTCAAGTTTAAAGGTAGA
>Ga0316201_10000697_pt1 | contig 20317 bp, 20 predicted proteins | sample CS6wburrow_MG_FD_204516 | JGI IMG/M metagenome (GOLD analysis project Ga0316201, IMG submission 204516) | Coastal sediment microbial communities from Delaware Bay, Delaware, United States - CS-6 worm burrow | ecosystem: Environmental > Aquatic > Marine > Coastal > Sediment | place: USA... | reverse complement strand
GTCGAGGTGCTCGGGCGTCACGAGGACTGCTCCGTCCTGTCGTTCCTGTTAACGGTGAAGGACCGAAGTCACCTTGCACGCATCATGCGCAACGTACGCAAGATGCCGAACGTTATGAAAGTTACGCGTGAGTGCGCGTAAGCACAGAATTTTTCGCCAGGACCGATTTTATGAGCAAGCAAGCTATTCACACCGACCGCGCGCCCGCAGCAATAGGCACCTACTCACAGGCCGCGCAAGCCGGCAACATTGTATTTCTATCCGGCCAGATACCTCTCGTTCCGGACACAATGGAGATCGTTGCAGGAGGGTTCGAAGCGCGCGCTCGCCAGGTATTCTCGAACCTCGCGGCCGTCGCGAAGGAAGCCGGCGGCACGCTGGATAATGTCGTCAAGATCACCGTGTTCCTGACCGATCTGGATAACTTCGCGACGGTCAACGCTGTCATGGAAGACTTCTTTAGCGAACCCTACCCGGCGCGGGCTGCCGTTGGCGTCGCAGCACTGCCAAAAGGTGTGGATGTTGAGGCAGACGCCATCCTGGTCCTGTAGGCAACTATTCCTTCGTCTCGATTCTGTTCGCCAACCGCCATCGCCTGAGGCGCTTTGACTGTGGACCCTCACTCTGATCTCACCGCACTCAAGGGCGTCGGCCCTTCGCTTGCCAAGAAGCTGGAAAAACTTGGCTTGTTCCGCGTTGAGGACCTGCTGTTTCTGTTGCCGTTACGGTACGAAGACAGAACGCAGCTTGTCAGGATTGGGGCGCTGGTCCCGGGCCAGCGCTGCCTGGTGAGTGGCGAGGTGCTGTTATCAGAAACCGTCTACCGCGGACGGCGCAACCTCCTTGTCCGTATTGGGGACGGAAGCGGGCAACTCACACTGCGCTTTTTTCATTTCTCGCGGCAGCAAACGGCACAGTTTCAGGCTGGTGTGCAGCTGACTTGCTTCGGCGAATGTCGACGGGGCGCGGCCGGGCTCGAGATGATTCATCCGGAATACCGCGTCGTACGTGACGCGGACGCGGCGGCAACAGACGAGGCGCTAACGCCGATTTACCCGGCGACGGAGGGCGTGCAGCAGGGCCGCTTGCGGAACCTGACCGACCAGGCGCTGCGGTCGATGCAGGCGACACCGCCGCGCGAGCTTTTGCCCGCTGAAATTACCCGGAAGCTCGGCATGCCATCGCTCGCCGACGCAATCAGCTACCTGCACAGGCCACCGCCCAATGCCAACATCGAGCAGCTCTTGCTCGGCAAACATCCATGTCAGCAGCGGCTCGCTTTTGAAGAGCTGTTGGCGCATTACCTGAGTCTGCGGAATCTGCGCGCGCTCGCCGAAACCGAAACCGCCAAGGCGCTGACAGGGGGCAATGCCGAAGTGCAAGCGTTTATTGACGCGCTGCCGTTCAAGCTGACCGGGGCACAGAATCGTGTCAGCAAGGAACTTCTCGACGACCTTTCGAAACCGCACCCGATGATGCGGCTTATCCAGGGCGACGTTGGCTCCGGCAAGACAGTCGTCGCCGCCATCGCCTGTCTGAAGGCGATCGCCTGCGGTGTTCAGGCAGCGATCATGGCGCCGACCGAGTTGTTGGCCGAGCAGCATTGGCGCAATTTTTCCGAGTGGTTTCGTCCGCTGGGTATTGAGCCTGCCTGGCTCAGTGGCAGTCAGCGCGTCGCGGCTCGCCGCGATTCCCTCGAAACTATCGCCGACGGGCGAGCACAGCTGGTCGTTGGCACGCACGCCCTGTTTCAGGAAGGCGTAACCTTCAACGATCTTGCGCTGGTGGTTATCGACGAACAGCATCGCTTCGGCGTGCACCAACGCATGGCGCTGCGCGACAAGGGCAAGTCCTCCGGCGGCCATCCTCATCAGCTTGTCATGACGGCAACACCAATTCCACGAACCCTGGCAATGGCCGCCTACGCCGACCTGGACACCTCGGTCATCGACGAGCTGCCGCCTGGACGGCAGCCGGTCTCGACTATCGCCATTCCCGACGCGCGTCGCGCCGAAGTCATCGAACGTGTGCGCTCCGCGTGCGCGTCGGGTCAGCAGGCCTACTGGGTTTGTCCGCTGATCGAAGAGTCTGATGTGCTGGACTACCAGGCTGCGGAAGCGAGCTATCAGGCACTCACCGATGCGCTTCCCGAACTTCGTATCGGGTTGGTGCACGGCCGCATGCGCGCCGCGGAGAAAGAGCACGGTATGCGTGCTTTCAAAGAGGGCCTGATCCAGCTCCTCGTCGCAACGACAGTGATCGAAGTTGGCGTCGACGTGCCAAACGCCAGCCTGATGATTATCGAAAACGCCGAGCGTATGGGTCTGTCGCAATTACACCAGCTCCGCGGCCGCGTCGGCCGGGGCGCAAAACAAAGCCACTGTGTGCTGTTGTACAAACCGCCGTTGGGCCGTATAGCCAAACAGCGACTCGCCGTGCTTCGCGACACCAATGACGGTTTTGTCGTGGCGCAGCGCGACCTCGAACTTCGAGGGCCCGGCGAACTACTTGGCACTCGCCAGACGGGCTTGCCTGACTACCGCGTGGCGGACCTGGTGCGCGACGCTGAACTGATGCCGCAGGTACAGATGACCGCCGAAGCTCTGCGACAGGGCTCGGAAGCGACAGCAGCTGCAATCGTTCGACGATGGCTCGGCGATGCCGGACGCTATGGAAAGGTATAAGTGTGGGTTGCTCCCGAGATCAACGAGTCGCGCTTCAGCGCGCTCCTACAATGACCAATCGTAAAGTACACTACGCGCCATGAAATCCTCAGCAGCCAGCACCTTCAGACCTCAGCTAGTCCGTCAGCTACGTAACTACGGCAAGCTCATGCGCCTCGACAAGCCGGTAGGAATCTGGCTCTTGTTGTGGCCCACGCTTTGGGCTCTCTGGCTGGCAGGTGATGGCGCCCCTGACCAGGGATTATTTGTAATTTTCGTTTTGGGTGTCGTCGTAATGCGCTCAGCGGGATGCGTGCTGAATGACTACGCTGATCGCAACATCGACCCCTACGTCGAGCGCACCCGCACTCGTCCGATTGCATCGGGCGCCGTCGCGCCGCTGGAGGCGTTGACGCTGTTTGTCGCCCTCGGGCTCATCGCGATCGGTCTCGCAAGTATGCTGAACACGCCAGCGAGAATACTCGCGACCGTCGGCGCCGTGCTTACGGTTGCTTACCCGTTCGTCAAACGATTCGTTTCAATTCCGCAGTTCGTACTTGGTGCGGCGTTTGGCTGGGCGGTACCGATGGCATTCGCGGCGCAGACAGGAAACACACCGGAGCTTGCCTGGCTGGTCTTTGGCACGGCGATGATCTGGGCCGTCATTTACGACACGTTCTACGCGATGGTGGATCGCGAGGACGATATGAAGGTTGGCGTCAAGTCAACGGCCATACTATTCGGCGAGGCTGACCTGTTCGTAATCGGTGGACTGCAGGCGCTGATGCTCCTCGCGCTCATTCTAATAGGCGTACGCACGGGCCTCGGCTTCTGGTATTACCTGTCGGTCGCTGCCGCGGCGATGCTGATGGCCTGGCACCAGTGGCTTGCGCGCGATCGTCAGTCTGCCGGCTGCTTTGCTGCCTTCTTGCACAATCACCTGATCGGCATGGTGATCTTTATCGGCATTGTGTTGCACTACACGTTCAATCCGGTGGTTGCAGCCTGAATCAAACAGCCCGCGCCACGGCAAGAACGCTAACCTGCTGCACACCGTTGTCAAGCAGCGCCTTTGCCAGCTGCCGCGTGGTTGCACCGGTTGTTACGACGTCATCGACAATCACGATATGGCGGTATTTCATCCCACCCCTCACAGCAAACGCGTGACGCAGGTTGGCGTGGCGCTGTGCAGCACTCAATCCCGACTGATAGTTCGTCGCGCGGCGCCGCCAGGCCATATCCGTAACCGGCAGACCGAACCGCCTCGCCAGTGGCAGGCTTAGCTCCTTTGCCTGGTTGAAGCCGCGCCACAACTGTCGTCGCCTGTGTAACGGAACCGGCAGCAGTGCATCGACATCGGCCGGCATTCGCTCCATTTGACGGACAAGCACGCCGGCAAAGGCAGCTGCATAATGCAGGCGCCGGCCGAATTTCAGCGCCTTTAGCCCGGCGTCCACTGGAAACCGGTAGGCCAGCGGTGCCAACGTAACGGTAAACGGCGGCGGGCGGGACTGGCAGCTCGCGCAGTGCACACCGCTCGGCAGCATAAGCTCTAGTGGCGCTGCACACAGCGCGCATGCATTTGCGATCCAAGGCAGATCGTCAAGACAGCCGCCACAGATTTGTTCTCCAGCGTATCCGGTGCGGCTCCCGCAAAACGAACAGCGCAACGGCATCAGGGCGTCGTCGAGACGGCGCAAGGCGAGGGCCGCGGCGCTCGTGATTATTGCTTTGTTTATCCGCGGCGGCATACCTCGAACGCTGCCCGCCAGGCGGCGAACGCGCGACGACACTTTCTCGGCGATACGTGGCAAAAAGCGTGATACGTTGTCTGGCCTCCAGACACTGACGCAAGTGACCTGTGAACGATAAACCGACATTGAAGCTACGCGATGTTCGGCGCCGCTTCGATCAAGCAGCGGCCGTGTTTGACTCGGCCGACTTCCTACATACCGTGACTCGCAACGGCCTGCTGGAACGCATGCAACCCCTGGCAATCACGCCGGCAAGTATTCTTGACCTTGGCGCAGCGACTGGCACCGCAGCAGCGGGGCTGGGCAAGCGCTTTCGCGGCGCGCACGTTATGTCGCTGGATCTTTCGCACAACATGTTGCGCCAGGCGCGGCGCAAACCCCGCTGGCTCGGCCGCCGGCGTGCCTCCTACTTGCAGGCTGAGGCCTCGCAACTGCCATTTCCCGACCAAAGCATCGACATGGTCTTTTCGAATTTGCTGCTGCCGTTCATCGACCGTCCGGAGAAAGTCTTCACAGAGGTCTCAAGAGTTTTGCGCAAAGACGGTATCTTCGCATTTGCGACCCTGGGCCCGGACAGCCTGCAGGAACTTCGCGAGGCCTGGCGTCGCGTCGACAACGGCGTACACGTCTCCGAATTTCCCGATATGCACGATATTGGCGACGCGCTGGTGCGGTCAGGTCTCCGTGACCCTGTGCTGGATGTCGATCGCCTGACTGTCCAGTACCAGGATCCTGACCGCCTGTTTACCGACCTTGCCAGCGTGGGCGCAAGAAATACCTTCGCACAACGCAGTCGTGCCCTGATGGGGAGGCGGCGTTTCGCCAACCTGCGAGCCGCACTGACGGGCGTCTCGGCCGGCGGCAAGATTGGTCTCGAGCTCGAACTCGTCTACGGACATTGCTGGGGCGGAGGCTCGCGCAAGGACCCCACGAACTTCACGATTGATGCGTCGCGTATTCAACGCCGCCGCGGCCAGTAAGCAGCCGCACTGATATTTGTAACATTTATGTATTGGAGCTCGTGATAAGCCGTTGTTAAATAAGAATTAATCTCAGTAACGTTTTGGCGCTGCGCGTTGCATGGCCGCGATCATTTCAGTACACTGCGGAAGCTTTTTTGGCCGGCGTCATCGGTCAGGAAGGCCGACAGACGACCTCCCGGATTCACCGGGGCAGAGCGAACCTTACTGTTCCACTACTCGTCACATCTGAAATCAATACTGAATGCGATCGTTGCGACGATCTGCAAGGTGAACAATCAATGTTAAGAAAGTCATTATGGGGCCTGCTAGCTTTGAGTTTCAGTGGCGCGGCCAGCGCCGATTGGGGGCTGAATATGCCCAAGGGCGTAACTGAACTCAGTGTCGAAACCTACAACCTCCACATGATGATCTTCTGGTGGTGTGTGGCAATCGGTGTCGTAGTGTTCGGCGTGATGATCTACTCGCTGTTCGCTCACCGCAAATCGAAGGGCGCGAAGCCTGCGGACTTTTCCCACAGTACGGTTGCCGAGGTCATCTGGACAGCAATCCCGGTCGTAATCCTGATGGTGATCGCGATTCCGGTGGCTGAGACCATGGTGAAGCTCGAAGATACGCGCAACCCGGATATCTCAATCGTGGTTACGGCTTACCAGTGGCGCTGGCATTACAAGTACCAGGACGAGGACATCGCTTTCTACTCGAGCCTTGCAAAGCCGAGTCTCGATGCCCGCCGCAAGCAGTCTGGAATTGACCCGTTCGCGGTCGACAATTACCTGCTGGAAGTTGACCGACGCCTGGTAGTGCCGCGCGACGCGAAGGTTCGTTTGCTCATCACGTCCAACGACGTGGTGCACTCCTGGTGGGTGCCCGACTTTGCCATCAAGAAGGACGCGGTACCGGGCATCGTTAACGAAACCTGGTTCACGCCAACCGAGGTCGGCGTGTACCGCGGCCAGTGCACGGAGCTGTGCGGCAAGGACCATGGCTACATGCCAGTTGTCGTAGAGGTTGTCGAGCCCGAGGCCTACACAGCCTGGGTTGATACGCACAGGGAAGCAGACGCGCCTCAGGTCGCGGACGCGCAATAGGATTAGAAATTTGGTCATGTTCCGCATGACAGGATGAAATCGGAGTAACACGGTATGAGTACTGCTGCTGCAGACGTGATAGATAGTCACGACGACCACGGGCCAGCCAAGGGCATCGGCCGCTGGTTGTTTGCAACCAACCATAAGGACATCGGCACGATGTACCTTATTTTCAGCCTGACGATGTTCTTCATCGGCGGCTCCATGGCGATGGTTATTCGTTCCGAGCTGGCGGTTCCCGGGCTGCAGTTCGTGCACCCCGAGTTCTTCAACCAGATGACGACCATGCACGCGCTCATCATGGTATTTGGTGCGGTAATGCCGGCTTTCGTAGGGCTCGCCAACTGGATGATCCCGATGATGATCGGCGCACCTGACATGGCTTTGCCACGCATGAATAACTGGTCGTTCTGGATCCTGCCAGTCGCGTTCGGCATTCTGCTCTCCACGCTGTTTATGCCGGGTGGCGCACCCGCCGGCGGCTGGACCATGTATCCGCCACTGATTCTGCAGACGGGCGACGCGTTTCCATTCCTGATCTTTTCCGTCCACCTGATGGGCATCTCGTCGATCATGGGTGCCATCAATGTAATCGTTACGATTATTAATATGCGCGCACCGGACATGACGCTGCTGAAGATGCCGATGTTCGTTTGGACCTGGCTGATTACGGCGTACCTGCTGATCGCGGTCATGCCCGTACTTGCTGGCGCCGTCACCATGCTGCTTACGGACCAGTTCTTCGGCACGAGTTTCTTCCTCGCTGCCGGCGGCGGTGACCCGGTCATGTTCCAGCACATTTTCTGGTTCTTCGGTCACCCCGAGGTGTACATCATGATTCTCCCGGCGTTTGGCGTCGTTTCGGAGATCATCCCGACCTTCTCGCGCAAACCGCTGTTCGGTCATGACTCGATGGTGTACGCGGCTTCATGTATTGCCTTCCTGTCCTTCATCGTCTGGGCACACCACATGTTTACGGTAGGTATGCCGCTAACAGGGCAGCTGTTCTTCATGTTCGCGACGATGCTGATCGCCGTTCCCACGGGCGTGAAGGTCTTCAACTGGGTCGCCACCATGTGGCGGGGGTCCATGACCTTCGAAACACCGATGCTGTTCGCCCTGGCGTTCGTATTCCTGTTCACAATCGGCGGTTTCTCGGGCCTGATGCTCGCCGCAGCACCGGCGGACATTCAGTACCACGACACCTATTTCGTCGTTGCCCACTTCCATTACGTGCTCGTTCCAGGATCGGTGTTTGCCATCATGGCGGGCGCTTACTACTGGCTGCCGAAATGGACAGGCCACATGTACAGTGAACGGCTGGGCAAGCTGCACTTCTGGCTGTCGACGATTTTCGTCAACGTCACGTTCTTCCCGATGCACTTCCTGGGACTGGCCGGTATGCCGCGTCGAATTCCGGATTATTCAACGCAGTTTACGGACTTCAACACGATTGCCAGTATCGGTGCCATTGGCTTCGGCGTGTCGCAGCTGATCTTCGTGTGGGTGCTTCTTACCGCCTGGAAGGGCGCCAAGGCAACAGACAGGGTCTGGGAAGGCTCGCACGGCCTGGAATGGACGGTGCCGTCGCCAGCGCCGTACCACACGTTTACGACGCCGCCCAAGGCGCGCATCGCCAGCGAGTCGTTCGAATAAACATGGATAACGCTGCGCGCAAGAAGAATATTCGCCGCACGGCGCTTATCGTCGCCGCGATCGCAGTCGCATTTTATGTCGGCTTCATCATGATCGGCGTCGTGCGATCGGGAGCGCTATGACCGACCTGAACGAAAACCTGAAGGCAGAAAACCGTTCGCTCGTGCGTCGATTGCTGGTTTTGGCGGCCGCGATGTTCGGTTTCGGTTTCCTGCTGGTGCCGCTCTACGACGTGTTTTGCGAGATCACCGGCTTCGGCGGCCGCACCAACACGACGGCAACCGTCGTCGAAGAGGCACCGGATTATTCGCGGGAGATACGGGTCGAGTTCGTAACAACCGTCAATTCCTACGCGCCGTTTGATTTTGCTGCTGACGTCGACAGCATGGTCGTCACCCCCGGCAAGATGTATTTTGCGACCTTTACGGCGAAGAATCTGACGGAGGGCGATAAGGTGGCACAAGCTGTACCAAGCGTTGCGCCGGTCTCCGCCGCCGAACACTTCACCAAGATCGAGTGTTTCTGCTTCACGAGCCAGGAGTTCGCCGCAAACGAGGCCAAAGCCATGCCGGTGCAGTTCATCGTCGACCCGGACCTGCCAGAGTTCGTCGACACCATTACATTGCAATACACGTTTTTTGATACGCCACGCGCTGCGTCCAGCGTCGCGCTCTGATTCGAGAAGTTAACCGTATGACGACACACACAGACGATCATTATTACGTACCTCACGGCAGCCATTGGCCGATTGTCGGCTCTGTCGGCCTCTTATTCCTGATGGTGGGTGTATCGAGCTGGCTGAACGGGGCGGGCGCGGGCTTCTACATCATGCTTGCTGGCGTTGCAGTCATCATCTTCATGATCACGGGCTGGTTTCGTGACGTAATCAATGAGAGCGAAGGCGGACTTTATAACCCCCAGGTGGATAAATCCTTTCGCCAGGGCATGTTCTGGTTCATCTTCTCCGAAGTCATGTTCTTCGCCGCGTTCTTCGGCGCGTTGTTCTATGCGCGTAACATGGCGATTCCCTGGCTTGGCGGCGACAGCAATAATTTTTTCACCAACCTGCTGCTGTGGGAGGGCTTTGAGAGCACCTGGCCTACCAACGGCCCGGGAGAGATCGGTGGGGATTATGAGGTCATGCCTCCGCTTGGGCTGCCGTTAATAAACACGGCACTGCTACTCACCAGCAGTATCACCGTCACCATCGCGCACCATGCCCTGCTGGCGGGCAAGCGCGCGCAACTCGCTATTTTCCTTGCGGCAACGTTCACGCTTGGCTTTATCTTCGTCTTCTTGCAAGGCTATGAGTACGTGCATGCGTACCAGGACCTGAACCTGAAGCTCACCTCAGGCATCTACGGTTCGACGTTCTTCATGCTCACGGGCTTTCATGGCATGCATGTGACGATCGGCGCAATCATGCTTTTGATCATCTTCCTGCGCGTCATGAAAGGCCATTTCACCAGGGAGAAGCACTTCGCGTTCGAAGCTGTTGCCTGGTACTGGCACTTCGTGGACGTGGTCTGGATAGGTCTGTACGTATTCGTCTACTGGATGTGACGATTCGCTAACATTCGGTAAGACCAAAGCGGGCGCCACGGCGCCCGTTTTGGTCTCTCGGAAACCTGTGCCGGCCCTATTGCGTCGCAGGCACGATCCAGCCGAGGAAATAAGACGAGACAAGGAACAATACAAGCACCAGCGACAGCGCGACCCTGATCTGAAGTGCACGAAGCATTTTGGGCGAATCCGCATCGTCGCGGCGCAGGTAGAATAGACCGGTGCCCAGGCTGATTACGATCGCAGCAAGCAAGGCAAGAACAATGAACTTCATGGCAGGACCCTCCAGGCTATTAATTATACCGTGACTCCCAGAACGAAAGAGCCCTTATCAAACTGGTTGCCATTCATACTCGGCAGCCTGATTGTCGTTCTGTTTGCCGGCCTTGGCGCCTGGCAGATCAGTCGCGGTCTGGAAAACCAGGCTGACCGGGCAGCGTTCAGCGACGAAATGGGGTTCGCCGCCTGGCAGGACGGGATGCCCGTCAAGCCGTATCAACAACTCAGTGCAACGGGTCACTATGATACTGAGCGCCAGTTCCTGCTCGAGAACATCATCGTTGACAGCCGCCGCGGCTACTACGTGATCACCCCACTGCTTGGGGAAGATGACGAGCCTGTCCTGCTGGTTAACCGTGGGTGGATAGAAAAAGGGCGGGCCCCCGTCGATCCGGAATCGCTCGAGGTGCCCACATCACGAGTGACCGTGCTCGGCAGGGCCGGCTCGCTACCACGCGCCGGCTACAAAATGGGCGCTGCCATCGATGCAGCCGCCGGCTGGCCAAAGAAGGCCGTCTTTCCCAGCAACGGGGAGGTAGCCGCAGCGCTGGCTGCGCCCGTGCAATCGTTTGTCCTGCTCCTGGACTCTAAAGAGGAATACGGCTTCTTGCGCCAGTGGACGCCAACGGGAATTGGTCCCGGCAAGAATTTCGGGTATGCGTTCCAGTGGTTTGCTATGGCCGTGGCGCTAGCCGCGCTGCTAACGTGGAACTATAGAAAGAAGCGATTTCAATCATGACGAAACAGAAAGATCCCGCCGGCCGGATGCAGCTGGTGCTGCTTTCACTGGTATTTTTCGGGCCACTGATACTGGCCGCATGGATGTATTTCAGCGGCACAGGATTTCAGCCTGAGGGGCGCACCAATCACGGACAATTGCTCGACCCATTGCTTAATATCGGCGAGGAGCTGCCCGACACCTCTCTACATGCGCATAATGAGGGTCACTGGTTGCTGGTCTATTCGAACACAGGTAGCTGTGATGACGCCTGCGAGTTCGGGCTGCTGACATTGCGGCAGTCCCGCTTGATGCTGGGCAGAGAAATGGAGCGTCTACGGCGGGTTTTCTTGCACGGCGATACGGCGCCGGATACAGTGTTTCTCGCGAGTGAGCACTCGGGCCTGATTGCACTGCAGGATGAGCGCGTCAGCAGGCTACTGGAAGACAAGAGGCCTCCGGAGCTCGCATCAGGCGGTTACTTCCTGATCGATCCGCTCGGCAACCTCGTTATGTACTTCAGGCCCGACATCGACCCCAGCGATATGGTCGAGGACATCGAACACTTGCTTGAATACTCTCGCATCGGCTAAGCAGAAAATGAACGTGAACACGAACGTACAAACCTACACCAACTGGCGCGACTACTATGAGCTGACCAAGCCTCGCGTCGTCATGCTGATTGTATTTACCGCCATTGTTGGCATGTTCGTTTCTGTACCTGGCTGGCCGGGCGCCACTGCGCTTGTCCTCGGCACGGCCGGCATAGGCCTCGCCGCATCGGCCGCCGCCGTATTCAATCATGTACTTGACGCGCGCATCGACATCCAGATGATGCGTACTCGGGGGCGACCACTGCCGCAAGGGAAGTTGACGGAGCAGTCGGCCCTCACGTTTGCCTCCGGGCTAGGCGTTATTTCCATGGTTATCCTCTGGTTCGGTGTAAACCCGCTGACGGCCATGCTGACGTTCTGTTCGCTGATCGGCTACGCGGTCATCTACACCGTATTCCTGAAACGCGCGACGCCGCAGAACATCGTTATTGGCGGCGCCGCCGGTGCCGCACCACCCGTCCTGGGCTGGACAGCGGTTACCAACGAACTGCATGCGGGGGCGCTGCTGTTGTTCCTGATCATTTTCGTCTGGACGCCACCGCACTTCTGGGCGCTTGCCATTGCGCGAAAAGAAGAATATGCGAAGGTCGACATCCCGATGCTGCCGGTCACGCACGGCGAAGCCTACACGCGACTGTACATACTTCTGTATACGATCCTGCTGGCACTCGTCACTATCCTGCCCTACCTGATCGGCATGAGCGGCCTCATCTATTTGCTGTCAGCGCTGATACTGAACGGCGTCTTTCTCTATTACGCCATACGCATGCACACGGATCCCGGCGATGACGAGTTACCGATGAAGACCTTCAAGTACTCGATCAGCTATCTCGGCTTTCTGTTCGCGGCCGTCCTTATCGATCACTACCTGCTATTCCAGGTAAGCCTCTGACCCACGGAGCGTCTGCTTAGAGCATGCCGCTGAACCTGTTCCAGAAATTGCACATGGTGCACCGCTGCTGGCGGCTGCGTTTCAAGTCGGAAGTGCCTTCGATTCGCTATGTCCGCGAGGCCGCTCTGTCCGGCACTACGGTTATTGATATTGGTGCCAACAAGGGCGTCTTTTCTATTTATATGTCCCGCGCCGCCGGACCAAACGGCAAGCTCATCGCCTTTGAGGCGCAGCCCGAGCTCGGCGACCACCTCCGGGACGTGAAGGAAAGCTTCAGCCTCGACAACATGACGATCGTCAACCAGGGCTTGTCATCCAGTTCGGGCGTACTAACCATGCGTCGCAGCGAAGCAGGCTCCGGCATGGCCAGCTTCCACAATCCGCCGTCAGGTCAACTGCAGGAGATCGATATCCCGGTTATTCGTCTCGATGACTATGCGAACGACAACGAGGTGGGCCCGGTGTCGTTCATCAAGTGCGATGTTGAGGGGCACGAACTGGAAGTATTTCGTGGCGGCGAGGCATTACTGGCGCGGCACAAGCCGACGCTGCTGTTCGAATGCCACGACGATGAGGCAGACCGTGGCGAGCTCTTCGGGTTTCTTACTGGCCTGGGCTACGACGGCTACTTTTTTCACGTCTCACCCGCAGATCACAAGAGTCTTCGGCACAAAGGGCGCGGCCAGTTTATATCGGCTGACAAGCGGGCCAGCTATCCGCATGTGCACCCGGCAGTGCGGCATCGCAACTTCATCTTCGTCGCGCACGGCATGCAACCCTAGCGGGCTCCCACGAACCAAAAGTGCCAATTCTGTCGGATAATCGCGGAGGCTATCGTGAGACCCTAGAGCGCTATGAGTAGCGATCGTCACAATGACAGACTGGCATTCGAGCGCCTGGTGCGGCCGCACTTCGACCGGCTGTACCGCCTCGCCTGGCGCCTTGCCGGCCAAAAATCGCAGGCGGAGGACCTGTTCCAGGAGCTCCTGATCAAGGCCTATGGCAAGCTCGATGAGCTGGTTGCGATCGACGAGCCCGGCTCATGGCTTGCGCGCGTAATGTACAACCTGTTCATCGACGAGCGCCGTCGTTTCGCCAGGCAACGGCTGCATACGGTCGAAGAGGGCAGCATGCCCGGCGACGGCATAGCGGGGCTCTCGGGCGACGAAGACCCGGTCCGCGACAACGAGCGGCGGGAGCGATATGAAGCGCTGGACTCGGCCCTGGCCCAGCTCAGCGAAGAACATCGGATTGTCGTCCTGCTGCACGACACAGAAGGCTATAAACTCAAAGAAATACAGGAACTTACTGGCACGCCGGTCGGCACGATCAAGTCCCGGCTGCACCGCGCCCGGGCGCGCCTCAAGGAAATACTGGTGCAGAATGGAACCATTCTCTAACCACGAACGTGTAGGGAACATACAGGACAATCGTATGCAGACTGAAAACAACAGCATTGAAGACCAGGCGCTCCAGTCCCTGTTACAGGACTACCCGGCGCCGGAACCCGCGGCGGGCTTTTACGAGCAGGCGCTCACTCGAGCCACGCATGAGGGTTCCCGACGACAGCGTAATCGCTGGCTCATGACGGGCTTCGGCTCTGCCGTGGCCGCTGGCATTGCACTCTGGTTCGTCGGTGGTTTCTTCTTTGCAACGCCGGAGGCCACGCTTCCGGAAGCGGCGATCCCCGGCATTACCATGACGCTTGAGGAGCCGCGCACGGTTAATCTCGTATTCGCCTCGGCTTCGGCCCTGGAGTCTGCGAAGCTCACCGTTTCGCTGCCGGATGGCGTCGAGCTTGCCGGCTTTCCGGGGCAACGCGAAATCAGCTGGCAAACCAGCTTGAACGAGGGCAAAAACCTGCTGCCGCTGAGGCTTATAGCGGTCTCGCCAATGGGCGGCGAGGTGCTTGCGCGACTTGAACATGATAATCGCGACCGGACGTTTCGGTTGCGTATAGATGTGACCTAAGGGAGCAGGTTATGAAACAGGCAAACATATTTCTCGCAGTACTCGTAATAACGCTTTTGGCGTTCTTTCCGGCCGTGGTCCGCGCTGACAAGCTCGATGATCTCGAGGTAACAATGGAAGTTCTTGATGACCCGTCGGACCTGGAGGCCTCCATGTCAACGATGCGTGGACCGGACGACGACGAGGTCGAAGATGAGGACTGGGAAGACGAAGAAGACGAGCAGGACGAGGATGACTCGGACGAGCGCTCTGACGGCATCGAGGAAGAGGATGACGAGTCGGAAGAGGACGAGCTGGAAGACGAGTTTGACGACGATTCCGACGACGAATTCGAAGATGACGAGTCGTTCGAGGAAGACGAGATGGACGATGAGGACGAATTCGAAGACGGTGAAGACGTCGACGACGATCTGATCGACGACGACAGTGAAGATGACGTCAGCGAAGACGACGATGAAGTGGTCGAATAAGGCGTCGCCGGGAGCCTGATTTCGGGACATATGGCCTGAAACCGTGAAATACCTCCGATTGCTGCGCTTTCGGGGGTATTTTTTTGCGCCACGTCATAGTTTTGATAGCGCCAATGCCGTTACCCTTCTCATCTGACATAAGCCGGATTCGCCCTACCTTGATGGCCAAGAAGACATTTCTCAGCAGCATCCCGCTGGTATTGACCGCATTCGCGGTCTTTTCACCGTTGCAAACGGCGTTTGCAATGTCCGCCGAGCAATACTTCGAGGACGGCAACCGGCTGTTCCGCGACGATCTCTATTGGGCCGCACTGCTGCGTTATCGGCAGGCCGCCGAAAACGGCCTGAACTCGCCGCTACTTCACTACAACGAGGGCGTCGCACATTACCGCGCCATGCAATACGTCCGCGCGCAGGAATCGCTGGAGAAAGCGCTCGTTGATCCCACTCTGCGTATCGCAGCAGAGTACAACCTTGGGCTTAGCAGCTACGCGGCGGGCAACAATGCGGAAGCGCTGCGCTGGTTTCGGTTGGTGCGCGACCAGAACCAGAACAGCAAGCTGCAAGAATATGCCGTTGTCGCGATTGCGAGAATACGAGACATCGAGGAGGCTCCCGACGAGTTTGAGGTGCGTGTTGCCGAACGCAAGAAGAAGCGTGAGTTTGCGGACTTCGAATTTCGTGCACGCGTAAGCTTCGGCAGCGACGACAACGTGTTTCGCTCGCCGGATCAGAACTACATCGACTTTTCCAACCCTGCTCTGCCAGTCGTAACTCCGGTTCCCCAGAGCGGCGCCTTTATGCCGGTCAGCCTTAGCGCCAAGTACAGAATCAATACGCTGCCTTTCGAGGGCTTCTACGGCGCCTACCGTCTCTCCGGGCGGTATTACCAGGACCAGGAGCTCGAGAACGCCAACGAGTACATACACGAAATTAGTTTCGGCAGCGACTACCTGCGCAAGGAGGAAACGCGCAAGCGTGAGATCAAGAGTGCGTTCAAGGTCGCACAACACGATGATGTGTATTACGACCCTGACGACGGTGGCAGCCGCATCGTAAACGGCGTTGCTGTCGACGACCGCATGAACTATTTGCGGTATGGCCCCGAGCTTTCGCTGCAGCAGTCGCACAAGCGCGTTTCAATTGGCGCGAATTTCAAAGGTCAGCTGTGGAACTACGAGGACCCCGAAGTCTTGCCGGAATACGACCACGAGTACATCGTCGTCAGTCTTTATGGCCAGTACAAGTTTACGCGCACGTCCCTGTTCCGCTTGACCGTCGAACTCTCAAGCCGGCGGTATGGCGATCGTGTCTCGCACGATCTGGATGGCCAGCAGCGCCTCGGCAATCCCAATATTCAGTACGACTATTACTCACTGGGACTGCGCGCGCGACAACGCATTACCGACAGCATGTGGTTCGGCTTTGATATCAATCGCGTCGAGCGCAGGGACGAATACGTTGGTTACAACGATTACTCTCGCGACAATTTTGGTTTCGACTTCCACTGGTCCCCCAGCGAGCGCTTCGAGCTTGAGCTCGGCGGCACCTATCGCCTGTACGATTATCCCAATGCTTTCGCCTTTCATAATCCCGTTCTTGGGCGCAAGACCCAGGAATCGGCGGACGGCCGCCTGAGAGGCACGTTTCGCATGACGCAGCATTTGAGCCTCGTCGCCGAAGGGCGGTATCGCGAGACGGCGTCGAACGACATTCGCATCCAGTACGAACGCATCCAGTACATGCTCGGGGTACGTTGGGAGCAGTAATTCTCTGCTAGACTTCGTCGCCTCGAATTTCCGCGATGGGCAAGCGACGCCCGACCTCATGGATGTAACACCAATCCTCGACAAGCTGAACGATGCGCAGCGCCAGGCCGTGACGGCCCCTGCCGAGCCCGCGCTCGTTATAGCCGGTGCCGGTAGCGGCAAGACCCGCGTACTGGTGCATCGTGCCGCCTGGCTTATTGATGTCGAGGGTCTTTCACCGCACAGCCTCTTGGCCGTGACGTTTACCAACAAGGCGGCCGCCGAGATGCGCGGCCGAATCGAAGAGCTCCTGAAACTGCCGGTACAACACCTGTGGATCGGCACATTTCATGGCCTGGCGCATCGGATGCTACGTCGACACTGGCGTGAAGCCGAGCTACCGCAGAGCTTCCAGATCATCGATTCAGACGACCAGCTGCGGCTCGTAAAGCGCCTGCTGAAGAACCTCGAAATCGACGATGGCCGCTGGGTACCGCGCGAAATCCAGTGGTTCATCAACGCCCAGAAAGACGAGGGCCTGCGCCCGCAGCACCTCGACGACGAGGGTGACCCTGATCGCCGCCAGATGATCTCCCTGTACCAGTCCTATGAAGAAATTTGTCGGCGGGGCGGTCTCGTGGACTTTGCCGAGCTGTTGTTGCGCGCTCATGAGCTCTTGCGCGACAACGCAGAGCTGCTGGCCCACTACCAGCGTCGTTTCCAACACCTGCTGGTCGATGAGTTCCAGGACACGAACGCGATCCAGTATGCATGGCTGCGACTGCTCGCTGGCAAGGAAGGCGTCCCGTTCGTGGTTGGCGATGACGACCAGTCTATCTACCGGTGGCGCGGTGCGAAGGTCGAACATATCCATCGTTTTCAGAAAGACTTCCCGGGCACGAAGATCGTCAAGCTTGAGCAGAACTACCGCTCCACGGCGACGATCCTCAATGCGGCAAATGCCGTCATCGCCAATAACAGCGCAAGGCTCGGCAAGAACCTCTGGACCGAGGGCGCGGAGGGCGAGGCAATCCGCGTCTACTCCGCTTACAACGAACGCGACGAGGCCGACTTTGTCATCGGTCGCCTTCGTGACTGGATCGACCAGGGCAACGCGCGGTCCGACTCGGCCATCCTGTATCGATCGAACGCACAATCACGCGTCCTCGAAGAGGCGCTCATCAATGCGCGTGTCCCATACCGCGTTTACGGCGGCTTGCGCTTCTTCGAACGCGCCGAGATCAAGGACGCACTGGCCTACCTGCGGCTGATCTCGCATCGCGACGACGATAGCTCCTTCGAGCGCATCGTGAACAAGCCAACGCGCGGAATCGGGGCTCGCACACTGGAGCTGATGCGTGCGTACGCAAGGGCCAACGCCTGCTCCCTGTGGCGCGCTGCGGGCGCGATTGCGAGTGACGAACTGAATGGCCGCGCCGCCAACGCAGTGAATGCATTTCTGTCGCTGATCGAGCGCCTCGCGCGGGAGACGAGGGGGCTGGACTTGCACGACCAGGTTGACCACATTATTCATGCCAGCGGTTTGATTGAGTTTTTCAAGAAGGACAAAGGCGAGAAGGGCGAGACCCGGGTCGAAAACCTCGGCGAGCTGGTGAGTGCCGCAAAGAGTTTCGAGCCGGATCCGGGCGAGGAAATGTCGCCCCTTGATGAGTTTCTTTCGCACGCGGCACTGGAGGCCGGTGAAGGCCAGGCGGACGCGTGGGAGGATTGTGTGCAGCTCATGACGATGCACTCAGCGAAAGGACTGGAGTTTCCACTGGTGTTTATGTGCGGCATGGAAGACGGCCTGTTTCCGCATCAGCGCTCCATCGCCGATCCGCACGGTCTCGAGGAAGAGCGCCGACTTTGCTACGTAGGCATTACGCGTGCCAAGCAGACGCTGTACATAACCCACGCCGAGCAGCGCCGCTTGCACGGCATGGACAATTTCTCCCAGCCATCGCGCTTTATCGCCGAGATTCCGGACGAACATGTGGAAGAAGTGCGGCCACGGGTACAGGTTTCACGCCCCATGCGCCCATCTCCCTCGGGGCGGCGCAAGCAGACGGCGGCGACTGCCGGTAACGAGCTGGGAATTCATCTCGGCCAGCGCGTTCGCCACAAGAAATTTGGCGAGGGTGTCATTCTGAACTGCGAGGGGCAGGGAGCGCATGCTCGCGTTGAAGTTAATTTCGAGGCGGCTGGCACAAAATGGCTCGTTTTGAGCTATGCAAATCTGGATCTGATGTAAACTAGGCGCCTGTCTCGCCTATTTGCACAATCGCAATGAAAATTCTCATTCTTGGCGCTGGTCAGGTCGGCTCGTCGGCGGCCTACCACCTCTCTCGCGAGGAGGCCAACGAGGTCACCGTCGTGGATCGGCAACCGGAGGTACTGCGTGAACTGCAGGACCGACTGGATATCCGCACCGTTGTCGGTCATGCCGCGTATCCCGATGTCCTGGAACGTGCCGGCGCACGCGATGCCGACATCGTCGTCGCCCTCACTGACAGCGATGAGACCAACATGGTCGCGTGCCAGGTTGCCTATACGCAGTTTCGTACGCCGACAAAGATTGCGCGCATACGCTCTGCCGAGTACATGAATGCCGACAGGCTGTTTACGCAGGACGCCATACCGATTGACGTCCGCATCAGCCCCGAGCAGCTGGTCTGCACGTACGTGGAGCAGCTGATCCTGTATCCGGGCTCGTCGCAGGTTCTCGAATTTGCGGATGGCCGCGTACGCCTGGTTGGCGTCAAGGCGGATCGCGACGGCCTGCTCGTCGGGCAGCGTATCGCGACGCTGAAGGACCATATTCCGAATACCGAGGCCCGCATCGCGGCAATCTACCGCCAGGGCAAGGCTATGCTGCCCGACGGCGACACCGTAATTCAGGAAGGCGACGAAGTATTCTTTATCGCCGATCGCAAGGACATTCGCGTATTCATGAGCGAAATGCGGCGGCTGGAAGATCCGGTGCGGCGGGTCGTCATTGCGGGCGGTGGCAATATCGGCGTGCGGCTCGCGCTGGCGCTCGAGCAAACCAACCAGGTCAAGATCATCGAGCGCGATCAGCTGCGCGCGCGCGAAATTTCCGAAAAGCTCAACAAGGCGATCGTTCTGGTCGGCGATGCCGCCGACGAGGAGCTGCTCCTGGAAGAGAATATCGACAATGTTGATGTCTTCTGCGCGATCACAAACTCTGAAGAAGCCAACATCCTGAGCTCGATGCTGTCGAAACGCCTTGGTGCGCACAAGGCCATGGCGCTGATCAACCGCGCGTCCTATGTGGACCTTGTGGAGTCAGGCAGCATCGATATCGCAATCTCGCCACAGCAGGTAACGATCGGTTCACTGCTTGCGCATGTGCGCCGCGGCGATGTCGTCAAAGTGCATTCGCTGCGACGCGGCGCCGCCGAAGCAATGGAAGCAATCGCGCACGGCAATGAGCAGAATTCCAAGGTGGTTGGCAGGGCAATCGAGGACATCGATATGCCGAAAGGCACGGCGATCGTGGCCATAGTGCGTGGCGAGCAGGTTATCATCGCGCATCACGACACCGTTATTGAAGCGGATGATCACATGATTCTGTTCATGACTGACCGCCGCAAGATCGAGCACCTGGAGAAATTGTTCCAGGTCGGCGTTTCTTTCGTATAAGGCTAATGTCCATATGAACTGGACAGTAGTACAACGCATCCTCGGTCTGCTGCTGATGATGTTCAGCGTAACAATGCTGCCGCCCATTCTGTTCAGTCTCTATTACAACGACCATTCATGGTTGCCGTTTGTAGAGGGCTTCGCCATTACGTTGGTGGCGGGTTTTCTTTGCTGGCTGCCAGTACACCGTTCTCGCAAGGACCTGCGGCTGCGCGACGGCTTCCTGATCGTCGCCGCCTTCTGGACGGTTCTGGG
>Ga0316201_10000695_pt1 | contig 20321 bp, 19 predicted proteins | sample CS6wburrow_MG_FD_204516 | JGI IMG/M metagenome (GOLD analysis project Ga0316201, IMG submission 204516) | Coastal sediment microbial communities from Delaware Bay, Delaware, United States - CS-6 worm burrow | ecosystem: Environmental > Aquatic > Marine > Coastal > Sediment | place: USA... | reverse complement strand
CAGTGCCAGGTCTGCCACTCGCAGCCCTACAAGAACTGCACGAACTGCCACGACCTGGACACCGAGATCCAGAGCGCGAAGTTCATCATCGACCCCAGCCGGGTGCAGTTCAAGATCGCCAAGAACCCCAACCAGGACCGGTCGGAGTACGATTACGTGGTGGTGCGCCACACCCCCATCGACCCGGACACGTACGCCGACTGGGGCCTGAGCCTCCCCGAATACGACAGCCGGCCGACCTGGCAGTACGCCTCGCCGCACAACGTGCGCCGGTGGACCGCCCAGACCACGCCTCCGGACGGATCGAGTTCGTGCACGGCCTCCTGCCACGGCACGCCGGAAACCCAGGACGGAATCTTCCTCAGGGAAATCGACCTGTACGAAGCGGATGGAGTGACACGATTACCCGACTACGACGCCAACATCGGCATCGTGCTCGACTAGACCGAGTGTAGCCATGCGGGAGTCGAGCGTGCCTCCCGCATAACTAGGGGCCCCGCCCCGCCAACGGGACCGCCTGGTCCAACAAGGAGTCAAGACCATGTTGAAACGACACACCTGGATGCTGATGATGCTGCTGATCGCCCTGGTGGCCTTCACGGGCTGCTCGGATGACGACGACCCGGTCACGCCGACGCCGACCAACAACTTCAGCGCCGTGGCCAACGCCGTCGGCACGATCCTCAACGACAACACCGTGACGCCCGGCGTCATCTCCGCCACGGACCTGTTCAATGCCCAGCAGAACAAAGTCCCGATGTACACGGTCCTCGACGTGCGCGGTGAGACCGACTACGGCAACGGCCACATCCCCGGCGCCATCAACACGTCCCTCGGCAGCCTGATCGCCGACCTCGGCAGCGGCAAGATCCCCACGGACAAGCCGTTTGCCGTGGCCTGCTATACCGGACAGGCCGCCGGTCACGCCAAGATCGCCTTGGAAATGCTGGGCTACGAGGCCAAGTCGCTGCTGTGGGGCATGAGCTCCTGGAGCCCCAACGTCACGGGCACCAAGTGGAGCGAGGTCGAGAAGTGCAAGAGCCTCCTGGCCAACCCCGAAACGACCAACAACAACGGCGACCTCGTCGCCCAGGACTACCCGAACTACACCGAGACCCTCGAGACTCGCGTGGCCGGCATGCTTGCCAACGGCTTCCAGGGCATCGGCTACGACACCATCAAGGAAGATCTGGGCAGCTACTTCATCATGAACTACTGGGGCGAGGCCGATTACCTCGGCACCGGAACCTACGGCACCACCGGCCACATCCCCGGCGCCTACCAGTTCACCCCCTATTCCAGCCTGCACATGGACGGCATGCTGAACAACCTGCCCACGGACAAGACCATCGTGGTCTACTGCTGGACCGGCCAGCACTCCAGCCAGGTCACCGCGGCCCTGAATACCATGGGCTACACCGCCAAGTCCCTGACCTACGGGGCCAACCAGCTCATGTGGAGCAACCTGACAGGCCACAAGTGGAGTGACACCAACGTGAAGGACTACGCACTCGAGTAGACCGGCAGCACGTGGCTTCCGCCCCGGCGGAACCGAAAAGAGGAGGGCCTGCGGGCCCTCCTTTTTCTGTACCGACGGCGGCTTCAACCGGCTGCGGCCACCGCCCGGTCCAGCCGGTCACACGCTTCCGCCAGAACGGCTCGCGGGCAGCCGAAGTTGAGCCGGACGTAGCCCGGTCCGGCGAAGGCCCTGCCGTCGGAAAAGCCCAGGCCATGACGCTCGAAGTAGGCCACCGGCTCCGGCAGATCCAGGCTGCGCACGTCGAGCCAGGCCAGGTAGGTCGCCTCGACCGGCGCCATCGTCACACCGGCGAGCGCCGCGATGCGGCCGGCCAGGTAGTCCCGGTTGGCCCGCAGGTAGGCGTTCTGGGCGGCCAGCCAGGCACCCCCGTCTTTCCAGGCAGCTTCGGCGGCCGCCAGGCCCATGACATTGACGCCCGGGACGATCCCCGCCTTGGCCCGCTTGAAGCGCCGGCGCAGCCCCTCGTCCGGAATCACCGCCAGGGAACAGCCCAGGCCCGCCACGTTGAAGACCTTGCTCGGCGCCAGCAGGGTGACCGTCCGGGCTGCGACTTCCGGGCCGAGGGTCGCCAGCGGCACGTGGCTGACACCCTCGGCGAGGATGAGCTGGGAATGGATCTCGTCACTGCAGATCACCGTGCGGTGGCGGAGGCAGGTCTCGGCCACCAGTTCCAGTTCCTCGCGCCGCCAGGAACGGCCCACCGGGTTGTGGGGATGACACCACAGCAGCAGGCGGCCGTTGGCCTTGAGCCCGGCTTCGAGGCGGCGGCCGTCCACCGCCCAGCCCGTCTCGTTGTCGCCGCTGAGCGGAACGGTGACGAGTTCCCGCTCCATCAGGCCGGGCGCCTGCAGGAACGGCGGGTAGACGGGGGTGAACGAAACCACCCCGTCGCCCGGTTGGCCGACGGCCCGGCAGGTCACGTTGATGCCGCAGACGAGCCCCGGCAGCCACACCAGCCAGTCCGGTTCGATCTCCCAGCGCCACTGGTCCGCGCAGGTCGCCAGGACGGTTTCGACCATCGATGCGGTCGGACGTCCGTAGCCGAACACCCCGTGCTGCGCCCGCGCGGTCAGCGCCGCGATCACCTCCGGCGGGGAAAGGAAGTCCGTATCGGCGACCCACAGGGGCAGAATGTCACGCCCGGCGTAACGGCCCCACTTCTCGCTATCGGTGCCGCGACGATCGACGGGGGTGTCGAAATCGTAGCTCACGCCCGCCCCAGTTCCCGCAGGTAGTCCTTCACCCGTGCGGCGGCCTCGGCGGGGGTCGCGGCCAGCACCCACTGCGCGCCGACGGCGGCGGCATCGAGGAACGCCGCCCCGGGCTCGAAATCCAGCAGAACCACCGGGCGTCCGAACCGCAGGGCCAGCGCGATCTCGCTGAGGGTGCCTCCGGTACCCCGGCAGGCGACGACCACGTCACTGGCCAGCACGTTGATGATGTTCCGGGCCGCTCCCATCCCGGTGGGGATCACGAGATCCAGGCCCTCGGCGCTGTTGTCGCGGTCCTCGTCGTAAAGCACGCCCACGGTCAAACCGCCGGCCTCGTGCGCTCCGGTCACCGAAGCCTGCATGACACCCGAAGGCCGGCCGCCGGAGATCAGGACCCACCCGTTCCCGGCAATCAGCCGTCCCAACTCGCGGGCGTTGGCTGCGGTGCGTTCATCAGCCACGGTACCGCCCATGACCCCCACGGCGGTTCTCCGCATCTCAGTAGCCCCCTTCACGGATCTGGTCGGGATCGGGCAGGATCTGCTCCAGCTTGGAGGTGTCAACCTGCGGCTGGAATTCCTCCGCCGCGGTGAAATCGAAATCCACCCGGGACGCCCCCAGGCCCTGGGCGAGCATCGTCAAGGTCCGGGCCGCCGAACGCTGCGCTTCGCCGGTCGCCTTGCGCACGAGTTCACCCGCATAGCCGATGGCCTGCACCCGGGTCTCGCTGATGAGCTTGTTCTTGGCTTCCACGCTGAACCCGCCGGTGAAGACGCGGTCCACCACCTCGGGCATCAGCCAGGGCAGCAACTTCGTCTTGTCCTCGCTGTGGATGCGCATGTCGCGGATCAGGACCTCGTGGTGGCACGGGGGCATGAAGACGGTGAACTCGCCTTCGCCGTCCCGGCGCACCTTGAAGCCGGGATCGTCCAGGTCGTAGCGGAAATCGACGTCGAATTCGATGACCAGCGTCATGCGCTGTTCCGACACGAGCCAGTTGAGGTACTTGCGGCCGAACTCACCGAACCAGTGCTCGCTGGCGGTGATCACCTCCTTGGTCATGATCCTGAAGACGCTCAGTTCGCCGACGGCCTTCATGCTGGTCAGAAAGCTCTCGTGGGTGATCCGCGCCGGTGCTTTCGCCCGCCCGGAGCCGCGGCGGGCGATCTTCCACACGGCCACGCCCAGGACGACGGCCAGAATGCCGCTGGTGAATCCGATCATGAGGTTGTCCACGTTCATCTCCCGTTTGTCTTGATTTCGATGACCTGTTGCAGAATCGCGTACCGGACCGCCCGGATCAAGGGCGATCGGACCGGGCAGCTATTTTCGCTGCGCCCCGCGCCGTATGATGGGACCGTACTTGCCGTGCACCTGATCCATGATCGCATCGAGCTTACGGTCCTTCTCGCGCCCGGTATCGCTGAACAGTTCGCGCTGCCCCGCACCCGGACGGACAAGATTGGAGGCGGTCACCCCGATCAGACGCAGCGGACGGCCGCGGCGGCCGAGCTTGCGTTCCAGCAGGAAGCGCGCGGCCAGCCTGATTTCCCGGGTGGAATCCGTCGGCGCCGCCAGGGTCTCCGACCGGGTGGGTGTCTGGAAATCGGCATAGCGGGCCTTCAGGGTGACCGTTCGCGCCAGGAAGCCATGGCTGCGCAGGCGACGGGCCACCTTGTCGGCCAGGTGGTCCAGGATGTCCCGCAGCTGGCCCGCCTCGCTGATGTCCTCCCGGAACGTGGTTTCATTGCCGATGGACTTCGCCTCGTGGGCCGGCACCACCGGCCGGTCGTCGATGCCCCGGGCCAGCTGCAGCAGGTGCACCGCCTGGTCGCCGAACTCGCGCACGAGGTCCTGCTCGGACGCCGCCAGCAGGTCCTTCACCTTCCGGATGCCGCGGGCATTCAGCTTTTTTTCGGCGACCTTGCCGACGCCCCACAGGCGGCCGACCGAAAGCCCGGCCAGGAGACTGACGGCCGCATCCGGCGCGATGACCACGAAGCCGTCCGGTTTTTCGAGATCGCTCGCCAGCTTGGCCAGGAACTTGTTGGCGGCCACGCCAACCGATGCGACCAGCCCGAGCTCGGCTGCGATCCGCTCCTTGATGAGCCGCCCCACCTGTTCGGCCGACCCGAAAAGTCGACGGCAGCCCGACACGTCGAGAAAGGCCTCGTCGATGGAAACGGGCTCGACCAGGGGCGTGAAATCGGTGAAGATGTCCTGGACCTGACGGGAAATCTCGACGTAGCGGTCCATGCGACCGCGGATGAAGACCGCCTCTGGGCAGAGTCGGATGGCCCGGGCCGCGCTCATGGCGCTGTGGACACCGAAACGGCGCGCCTCGTAGCTGGCGGCAGCGACCACGCCGCGGCCGGCGGGGGTACCGCCGACGATGACGGGTTTGCCCCGGAGCGACGGATCGTCCAGCACCTCGACCGAAGCGTAGAACGCGTCCATGTCGACGTGCAGGATGGCCCGGTCCCGGAAAACGGTGGCAATGTCTGCTGTGCTGCTCATGGATTCCCGCATGCTGATGGTCCTGCGACCGCTGGGACCGCCGCCGCCCGTATCGAACTGGAAAATAGCATGAATGTCACCCTGACGGCCATCACCATGTACCCGGTCAAGTCCATTCGCGGGATCTCGCTCGAGGCAGCGGACGTGGAACCTGAAGGCCTGGCGGGTGATCGCCGCTGGGTCATCGTCGACGACACCGGGACGTTCATCAGCCAGAGGACCCACCCCCGGTTGGCGACGGTCCACGGCAGGGTCGCGGACGCCGGACTCGTCCTGGCGGCTCCCGGCCGGCCGCCGTTGCCGATCGAACCCGGAGACGGAGACGGTACGCGCCTGCAAGTGACCGTCTGGAAGGACGTGGTCGACGCCCGTGGCGGGTACGACCGGGCTGACGACTGGCTGTCCACCTTCCTGGACCGGCCATGCCGCCTGGCCTTCATGGACGACCGCTGCCGACGCCCCCTGCGCCAGGCTGCGGGCTCCGGCGAGCACGTCGTCAGCTTCGCCGACGGCTACCCTTGCCTGCTGATCGGCGACGCTTCGCTCACCGATCTCAATGGTCGCCTGGAACGTCCATTGCCGATGAACCGCTTCCGGCCGAACTTGGTGGTCACCGGCGGCGGCGCCTTCGCCGAAGACCGCTGGCGGCGCCTGGCCATCGGCGGCGCGGAATTCGCGGTGGCCGGTCCCTGCGCCCGGTGCAACGTCACCACCGTCGACCAGGCGACCGGAACGGCCGGCGGACCCGAACCCCTCAAGACCCTGGCAACCTACCGTCAGGGTCCGCGGGGCGTGGAATTCGGCGTCAATCTGAGAGTGGAGCGTCCGGGACGGATCGGCACCGGCGACCGGGTGACCGTTCTCGACTGAAGTCTGCGCAGATTTTTTGCCCTTCAGCGGCGCTGCCGACCGTCCAAATACGGGCAAATATGCCCAAAGACCCCCGAGTTGGCCTGATTTATGAGTATCAATATCGCAATCGGCTTCTATCCTGCTTATTTGCAACAGGTTGAATCAATTTAACTATTGACAATGCGATCCAAGGGTCTCTAGAGTACTCAAATCCGTCCCGCTTTCCACCCCCTAGTCATGATCCGAGGAGGACCCGACGATGAAGAAGCTCCTGCTGTTCAGTCTGGTGTGTCTGCTGACCGCCAGCATGGTCATCGCCCCCAGCAACGCTATTGCCGAGAAGTACAAAGCGAAAGTCGGCGGCGGCCCCACGGGCGGAACGTTCAACACGTTCGCCAACGCCATGTCCGTCTACGTCCCCAAGCATCTTGAAGGCGTCAAGATCTCCGCCGTCGGTTCCGGCGGCTCGGTGGAGAACGTCAAGCGGGTCTCCAGTGGTGAGAGCAACTTCGGCCTGTGCTACGCCGTTGACAGCGCCCTGGGGCGCGGCGGTATGCTGCCCAAGGACGAGGTCAAGTACGATGGCGCCCGCGCCATGGGTTTCCTTTACGGCGCCCCGGCCCAGCTGGTCGTCCGTGCCGACAGTGACGTCAAGACCGCCAAGGACCTGACGGGCAAGAAGGTCGCCGTGGGCAACGCCGGCTCCGGCGCCGCCGCCAGCGCGGAACGTTTCTTCCGTCACCTGGGCGTGTGGGACAACTTCTCGCCCCAGTTCCTGGGCTACTCGGCCGCCGCGAGTGCCTTCAAGGACGGCAAGATCGACGCGTTCTGGGTCCTGGTCGGCTTCCCCAACCGCGCGATCATCGAAGCGAGCGTCCAGGTGGATATCCGTTTGATCGACGTGGGGGCCGAAGCGGTCGAGTCCGGTTTCTACGACGCCTATGCCTACATCCCGGTGGAAATTCCCGCCGGCACCTACGGCGAGGGCATGCCGGCCTGCTCCAGTTTCCAGGACGCCACCTTCCTGTGCGCGAACGCCGAGGTTCCCGCCGACGTCGTCTACAACATCATGACGACCCTGTGGAGCCCCGAGGGCATGGAAGCCATGGTTTCGGCCAAGAAGACCTTCAAGACCATGACCCTGGAGAACGGTTTCGACGGCGCGTCCATACCCCTGCACCCGGGTGCGGTGAAGTTCTGGGAGGAACACGGCAAGACGGTTCCCGAGAACCTGAAGTGATGACCGCTGCCCCGTGGACATCCTGACAACAAGGGAGAGGGAGGGGCCGGGCCCCTCCCTTTTTACCGCTGAGAAGCCGGCCGCCCGGCCATCCAACCGAAAGAGCCCGACATGAAGGAACCCGACGACAAGTTAGCGGGACCGGAAATCCCCGCAGAGGTGGATCAGGAGATCCTCGAGGAGCTCATGGAAAAGGACTCGAAGTCCGGTCGCACCTTGACGAAGTTCTGGTACTGGACCACCTCCCTGCTGGGCATCTTCATGGTCCTGTTCTACATGTACAACGCCGGCATCTCACCGGTCGGCACGCAGTATCACCGCGGCATCTACGTCCTGATCACTTTCGTCCTGGTCTTTCTCAACTACCCCATGACGGCGAAATCCCGGAATGACCGGCCTTCGATCTCGGACCTGGTTCTGGCGATGATCGCCGTCGGGGTGGTCGGCTACTGGATCCTCGAATTCGAGAATCTCAACTACCGGATGGGTTCGGAGACCGACCTCGACACGATTGTCGCGGTCGTCGGCATCGCCATCTCGCTGGAAGCCGCCCGCCGGGTCCTGGGTATGTCCATGACCCTGGCCGGACTCGGTTTCCTGGCCTACCTGCTGTGGGGCAACCTGATCGAAGACGTGCCGGTCCTCGAGGCCTTCGCCCACGACGGCTTCCGGACCACCCGCGCCCTCAACTTCCTCTATTACAATCAGGACGGCGTGTTCGGCATCATGGCCGACGTCCTGGTCACCTACGTGATCCTGTTCATCTTCTTCGGCTCCTTTCTCAAGGCCTCCGGCGCCAGCAAATTCTTCATCGACCTGCCGCTGGCCGTCGCCGGCAAGAGTGTCGGCGGCCCTGCCAAGGTGGCTGTGATCGCCTCGGGCTTTTTCGGCTCGGTTTCCGGTTCGGCGATCGCCAACACCGTCTCGACCGGCGCGTTCACGATCCCCATGATGAAGAAGGCCGGCTTCCGGCCCCACGTCGCCGGCGCGATCGAGCCCGCGGCTTCCATCGGCGGGATGTTCATGCCGCCGATCATGGGCGCGGGCGGCTTCCTGATGGCCGAGCTGACGGAAATCCCCTACGTCGACATCATGAAGATGGCCATCTTCCCGGCCCTCATGTATTTCATGTCCGTCTTCGTGATGATCCACTACGAGGCCAAGCGTTACGGACTCTACGGGATCGACGATCCCGATGCGCCCGGCGCCTGGGAGATCCTGAAGAAGGAGTGGTTCCTCGTGACCCCCCTGGCGATCATCGTGGTGATGATGCTCATGGGCAAGTCGGCCGGCTTCTCGGCCGTGGTCGCCACCGTCAGCTGCATCGCCGTCAGCTGGTTCACCCCCGACCACAAGATGGGTTGGCGCCAGATCCGCGACGCCATGATCGAAGGCGCCCGCAACACCCTGATCATCGGGGCCACCGTCGGCGTCATCGGCATCATCGTGGGCACGATCAGTCTCTCGGGCATCGGCCTGCGTTTCAGTGAGATCATCATCAGCCTGTCGGGCGGTCACTTGCCCGTGGCCATCCTCCTGATCGGTATCGCCTCCCTGGTGCTGGGCATGGGTGTCCCGGTGACCGCGGCCTACCTGATCACCGCCGTGCTGACCGTCGGTTCGGTGTCGCACATGATCGCCATGCAGCAGTTCGGCATGCCCCTTAGCGACATGGAGATCAGTCGGGAGATGATCGTCCACGTGCCGTGGGTGATGATCGCGTCGCACATGATCGTCTACTGGTTCAGCCAGGACTCGAACATCACGCCGCCGGTGTGCGTGGCCGCCTATGCGGGCGCGGCGATCGCCGGCGCCGACCCCTGGAAAACCGGCTGGACGAGCTTCAAGTTCGCGAAGTTCCTCTACATCGGTCCCTTCCTCTTCGCCTACAGCCGGGGTTTCCTGCTCGACGGAGAGCCGATGGCAATCGTCATGACCTTCCTCACCATCTTCCTGGGAACCATCGCCTTCGGCAGCCTGACCATGGGTTACCTGTCGTGTGGCATGAATATCTTCGAATGGGTCATCATGGCGGTGGCCACGGCCATCCTCTTCTTCCCGGGTCTGGTCCACAGCGTCCTGCACATCCAGGCGCCTGATCTGGTGGTCGACGTCGTCGGCATCGGCCTGTGGATCGTGGTCTTCCTCCTGCAGAAGGCCCGTATCCGCAAGGACCCGACGCTGACGCTGCCGACCCACGAAAGGAAGAAGCTGCAGCAGGCCTGATCCGGCGCCCTGACGACTGCGGGGCCGCTGCCAACGGCGGCCCCGTTTCTTCTGTATTTTACCTGTTGCCACAACTTTCGTTTTAACCTATATAAAACCGACCACTGGTTAACCCAACCGGGAGGAAACATGAGCCGCTCGAGAATCCGGAACGCCGAACTGGTTGGTTTGAAGATCGTCAAGGTCAGCGAGTCGCTGCAGCGGGCATCGGCAGCCATCTTCAAGGATAACGACCTGTCGGCCCCCCAGTACAACGTCCTGCGCATTCTCCGCGGTGCGGCCGCTGCGCCCTTGAGCTGTCAGGAGATAGCGACACGCATGATCAAGCGGGTGCCCGATATCACCCGGCTCCTGGACCGCCTGGTCGCCAGGAAACTGGTGGACAGGAGCCGTTGCGAAGATGACCGACGGGTCGTCCGCACGGTCATCACGCCCGCGGGCCTCGATCTTCTGGCGGCAATCGATGGGCCGCTGCGCCGGCAGGTTCACGACAATTTCCGCCGCTTGCCGCAAGATGAACTCGAACAACTCGACCGGCTGCTCGACCTGCTGGACGCGGGCATCGCAGAGAGCCGCCAAGACCGGAGGACAACATGCTGACACACCGGCGATCGGACGAGCGGGGCCACGCCGACCACGGGTGGCTCGACGCACGCCACAGTTTTTCCTTCGCGGGCTATCACGACCCCGCACACATGGGGTTTCGCGTGCTGCGCGTGATCAACGAGGACGTCATCGCCCCCGGACAGGGCTTCGGCACCCATCCGCACCGCGACATGGAGATCCTGACCTACGTGATCGAAGGAGCGCTCGAACACAAGGACAACCTGGGCAACGGATCGGTCATCCGGCCGGGGGATGTGCAGTGGATGAGCGCCGGGACAGGCGTCATGCACAGCGAGTTCAACCCTGCCGCTGACGAACCGACCCACCTGCTGCAAATCTGGATCCTGCCGGACCGGCCGGACCGGGAGCCGGACTACGGCGAGAAGCACTTTCCGGCCGATGTGAGAACCGATCGGCTGTGCCTTGTGGCTTCCGGTGACGGTGCCGACGGCGCCATCGGCTGGGGGCAGGACGTACGGCTTTACGCCTCCCTCCTGTCCGCCGGCAGGGCCGTGACTCTGGACCTGGCCCCCGGGCGTCACGCCTGGGTCCAGTTGATCAGGGGCGAACTGGAGATCAACGGGGAAACTCTCGCCGCCGGCGACGCGGTCGCCGCCTCCGACGAGCGGCAATTGGCCATCCGGGCAGCCCAGGACAGTGAATTCCTGGTCTTCGACCTACCCTGAGACAACGAGGAGACACCATGGACAAGTTAGCCAGCACAGACCACCCGATCCACCAGGCGCTGGCCGCGCGCTGGAGCCCCTACGGCTTCGCCGACCGGCCGGTAGCGGTCGCCGACCTGTGCAGCCTGCTCGAGGCAGCCCGCTGGGCAGCGTCGGGATTCAACGAACAGCCCTGGCGCTTCATCGTTGCTACCCGGGAAGACACCGTGGAGTTCGAGCGCGTACTTTCATGCCTGGTCGAGGCGAACCGGGCCTGGGCCGGCGCCGCTGCGGTCCTGACCCTGAACGTCGTGGCCGAGAACTACGTCCGCAACGGCAAACCCAACGGAAGCGCCCTTCACGACCTCGGCCAAGCGGCGGCCAACCTGTCGATCGAGGCCGCGGTCCGCGGAATCTCGGTCCACCAGATGGGCGGCATCCTGCCGGATCGTGCCCGCGAACTGTACGCCATTCCTGCGGGCTGCCGGGCCGTGACGGGCATGGCCATCGGGTATGCCGCCGACCCGGCGGAGCTGCCCGCCGAACTTGCCCAGCGCGACACCGCCGCGCGGACCCGGCATCCGCTCGCCGAATTCGTCTTCAGCGGCGCCTGGGGCACCGCCGCCGCCCTGACCGACTGATTCTGCGGCCCCCGTTCCCGGATTGGCATCCCGGGGTCGGGGGTTTATCATGTGCGTTGAGCATCACGCCGCCGTTTCGTCGGCCCTACTTCACCGAACGGCAACGAGTCATGTGCGGTCGCATCGTCCTGTCGTCTGCCCCCCATGTCCTGGCGGAGAAGTTCTTCCTCGACATGGTGCCCGACCTGCTGCCCCGTTACAACATCCCCCCCACGACCAACATCGCCGGCATCGTACCGAACCCCAGCTCCGCCGGACGTCTGGTCCGCATGTTCCGCTGGGGTCTGGTGCCGCCGTGGAGTACGGGTCCGGAAGTCGGGCCAAAGATGATCAACGCCCGCAGCGAAACCGTCCGCGACAAACCGTCGTTCCACGCTGCCTTCGCCAGCCGGCGCTGCCTGGTTCCGGTCGATGGCTTCTACGAATGGCAGAAGCGGGGCAAGGTGCGCCAACCGTTCCTGTTTCGGCGCCGGGACGGGGACCTGATGGCCCTGGCCGGACTCTGGGAAAAGTGGGAATATCCCGGCGGGCGCCTGCTCGAAAGCTGTACCATCCTGACGACTGCCGCCAACAGCGTGATGCGGCCCGTCCACCACCGTATGCCGGTCATCCTGCCCGCAGGCGACTGGAAGCTGTGGCTGGATCTCGAGAATGACCAGACCGAGCAGTTGACCTCCCTGCTGCAGCCCTGCCCACCGGAAATCCTGACCGCCCATCCGGTGAGCACACGGGTCAACAAACCCGATTTCGACCGTCCGGAATGCCTCGAACCCATCTGGGACGATCCGGGCGGACAGATGAATCTCTTCGGCTAGCTGAAAGCTATTCTGTTTAACGACAGGGAATTGACTCATGATTATTGAAAAGCCACATCAAGCGGTTCCCCGGCCGGGTCCGCGCCTTTTCCTCGACTCCGCCGATCCCGCCGCGTGGGAGCGTCTGCTGCCGACGGGCATCTTCCACGGCGTGACCACCAACCCCTTGCTGCTCGAGCGCAGCGGCCAGGACTGCACGGTCGCCAATCTCGGCCGGCTCGTCCGCATGGCCGCTGAGCTGGGCGTCTGTGAGATCCAGGTCCAGACCTGGGGTCCGGACGCTGCGACCATGGTCGAGACCGGTGAGATCCTCGCCGGGCTCGGCCGGCACGGTACGGCGGTCGTGATCAAGATCCCCGCCACGACGGACGGATTTCGTGCGGCGCGACTGCTGCGCGACCGGCATCATCCGGTCACCCTCACGGCCGTGTACGAGCCCGGCCAGGTGCTGGCCGCCGCGGGGCTGGGCGCCGCCTACGCCGCTCCCTATCTGGGCCGTCTCGACGACGCCGGGCATGACGGCGCGGCGGTCATCGGCGCCATGCAGAACATCCTGCGCGGTACCGGAGCAGACACGCGGCTCCTGGTCGCGAGCCTGCGCACGGCAAACGCCGTCGTTGACCTGGCCGTCATGGGCCTGGATACTTTCACCTTCGGACCGAACGTCGCCGACCAGCTGCTGGCTGCCGACTTGACCACGGCCGCCGCTGCGGATTTTCAGCGTGCGGCCACCGCCATGGGAGACAAACGGACATGAAGCACCTCATCGCCCTGGGGCTGGTCGCCGGCCTCCTGGTGTCCGCGGCGCCCGCCGCGGCCCAGTCCTACTACCAGAAGGAAGCCAGCCTCTACCTCGAACTGTTCGGCAACGGCGGCGAACTCTCCTTCAACTTCGAGAGATTCGTCGGTGAGCACGTTGCGCTGCGAACAGGAATCGGCGTGACGGGCGCGGCCTACCGCAAGGGTTACGTCGTTCCCTTCGGCGCCAGCTTCTTCCTCGGCGCCGGCAGGCACAAGATCGAAATCGGCGGCGGCGGCGCCTGGATCGACTTCGACAACAACGGGACCGACAGGGTGATCTTCGACCTGAAGGAGGATCAGGTCGTCGCCAACGGCGTGTTCGGGTACCGGTTCATCGGTGACTACGGTCTCACCTACCGCCTGGCCTTCACCCCCGCCTACACCAAGGACGGGTTCGAAGGCATGGCCGGGGCGGCTTTCGGTTATTCCTTCTGACCGACCCGCTCACACCTGCAGGAGGTACTGCTCGAGCAGTCCCGCCAGCAATTCGGGAACGAGGCGCATCCGTTCGGGGCTTTCCACGTAGGCGATTCTCATCTGCGTGCGCCCCGGATTCGGCGCTCCGTCTTCCACCGAGTAGAATCCCGCCATCGGTGCCGTCAGCAGCGTCAACGGCACGCCGTCGATCTCCACCTTGCCCTGGCGGGCGCAGTAAAGGACAAATTCGAGGGCGTCGAAACCCTCCGGAACGATGTTCCGCACATCCACCACCGAATAGATGCTGGCGTCGGGACGCGACACGATCACTCCTGGCAGCAGGTCCCGCACCCGGCCGGTGAATTCGTGCAGCATCGCCCGGTAGTATTCGCGCTGGCCGGCGTACCACCGCTGCAGGTCGGCGTGCGACTGGTCGGCCATGGCGGCGAAGATGTACTGCCCGATGACGTTCGAACACAGTCCGGCCGTGTTTTCAGCCACCGCCCGGGCGTGGAAATCGGCATTGTCGGTGACCAGGGCCCCGATCCGCAGGCCGCAGGCGTTCCAGACCTTGGACGAGGTTTCGATGCTGATGCGCCGGCCTTCGATGCCCGGCACATCCGCATCGGTCAGGCCCCACACGCTGACCGTGGGTGCCTCGCGGTAATAGAGCTCGCGGTAGGCCTCGTCGCTGATCAGCCACAGATCGTGTTTGACGCACAGGCGGGCCAGTTCCACCAGCGTGGTCCGCTCGTAGAGCTGTCCGGTGGGATTGTCGTAGGGTATGACCACCATGGCGCCAGGCCGATGGCGGATGATGGTCTCTTCGATGTCGGCGCTTGCCGGCAGGGAGAAACGGCCGTCGTCGCCGAGCGTGCGGGTTATCGAAACCGTCGCGCGGCCCAGCCGTTCGGCGAACGCCTTGTAGTTGGTGTAGGCCGCATCGATCAGCAGCAGGGGTTTGGCGGCGGATCCAGCCGGTCCGCAGCACCCGACGGTCACCAGCTCCATGGCCTGGCTGCCGCCGTCGGTGACCTGACTGTGCAGGTTGCCGGTGGCGAATCCGCTCGAGGCGATGATGTTCAGGAAAGCTTCGTTCGTCGCGGTGAAACCCGCCGTCGCGCTGTACTTGACGACGCCCGCACTGAAGGGACTGCCGGCCGCCCCCAGGTTGCGCAGCCGTTCCTGCATGGCCGGATGCATGGGCAGCGAGACGTTGCCGATGGCGACGTTCAGATCGCTGGTCCCGTCGTTTCTCTTGGCGAATTCGATCTGGGCCAGGCGGATCACCGACGGTCGGCGAGTGGCGAAATGGGCCGAAAGGCTGGGTACGGACATGGCGCTTCTCCTGCTGCCTGCTATTCCCCGACGGCCTGCAGGAAGATCCTGCGCTGGCGGGACGTGTTGTCGTGGTCGATGACCACGATCTGCTGCCAGGTGCCCAGCACGAGCTGCGCCCGGTGGACCGGTACCGTAATGTTGGGCCCCAGGAACGACGCCCGCAAATGGGAAAATCCGTTGTCGTCGCCCCACGTCGCTCCGTGGCGGGTCGGCATATCCCGCGGCCAGAGCTTCTCCAGGGCTTCGGTCATGTCCGCGACCAGGGCCGGTTCGAACTCGATCGTGGTGACCGAAGCGGTCGACCCCACGACAAAGACGTTGACCAGCCCCTCGGCAAGCTCCGTTTCGCTCACGAACTCCCGGACCTGCGTCGTGATATCGATGACTTCGCTGTAGCCGGTCGTAGGCACGGTGATTTCCCTGCCGATGATCATGGCCGCCTCCGTGTCTGACGCGACGAATTCCGCGCGGCCCCGCGGCGGTCACCGCGGGTCCGTCACCTTCGATGTTACCGCTTACTGCAGCAGAGGGATCTCACTGGCGACCTGCAGATCGATGGCCAGGTTGATCGCGTTCTCGACCTGGACAAAACGCATGGCGACGGTCGGGTCGATGTCCTTGCCGATCTTCTTGGCGGTCTTCTTGAGCAGGGAGAGGCGGTCCTCCTGGACCTTGAACCAGGCAGAGGTCATCTCGCCGGCCTTCTCGGCGTCGATGTCCGCGAAGTTCTCGGCGTAGTCCTTGATCATCGCGATACGCCGGTCGCCGATCGCACTCAACTTGGTCTGGAATTCCCGGTAGATCGGCCAGAACACGGTCCCCTCTTCCTCCGTGAGCTGCATGGCCTCGGTCATGACAGCCACCTTCTCGGTCTGAAGGTCCTTGCGCATGAGTTCCAGGTAGGGCTCGCCCTGGGCCGCAGCGGCCGCAGCGCTGCCGACCAGCAGAACCAGCACCAACCCCTGGATCATGATCTTTCCGGTGAACAACTTGCGATTCATGACAGGACTCCTTCGTCGAGGTGACCACAGGCGCATCTGCCGCCGTGCTTGCAGGCCTCTCAGGCTACGGGATTCCCGGGGGCAGTTCAACCGCCGATCGCGACCAAGAAGGCACAAAAAACGCCCCCTCCGACCGGAGGGGGCGTTGCCGCGTACCCGAAATTGCGGGTCGTGACTACTTGATCAGCAGCGGCGCGATCACCACGCTGATGACCGACATCAGCTTGATGAGGATGTTCAGGCTGGGACCCGAGGTGTCCTTGAACGGATCGCCCACGGTGTCGCCGACCACGGCCGCATGGTGGGCATCACTGCCCTTGCCGCCGAAGTTGCCGCCCTCGATATGCTTCTTGGCGTTGTCCCAGGCGCCGCCGGCGTTGGACTGGAACAGGGCCATCAGCACGCCGGTGGCCGTGACGCCGGCCAGCAGGCCGCCCAGCATCTCGGTGCCGCCGAGGAAGCCGACGACCACCGGGGTCAGCACGGCGATCAGGCCGGGCAGGACCATCTCCTTGATCGCCGCCGCCGTGGAGATGTCCACGCAGCGCCGGAAATCGGCTTCGGCGGTGCCTTCCATCAGACCGGGGATCTCCCTGAACTGGCGGCGCACCTCTTCGATCATGGCGAAGGCGGCCCGCCCCACGGCGTCCATGGCGAAGCTCGAGAACAGGAACGGCAGCATCGAACCCAGCAGCAGGCCGACCAGCACGGTCGGCACCAGAAGGTCGATCTTCTCCAGGCCGACGATCTGCTGGTAGGCGCTGAACATGGCCAAGGCGGTCAGCGCAGCCGAGCCGATGGCAAAACCCTTGCCGATGGCGGCGGTGGTGTTGCCCACGGCGTCGAGCTTGTCGGTGCGCGCGCGCACTTCCTTACCGAGGCCGGCCATCTCGCTGATGCCGCCGGCGTTGTCGGCGATCGGACCGTAGGCGTCGACCGCGAGCTGGATCCCCGTGGTCGACAGCATGCCCAGGGCAGCAATGGCGATGCCGTAGAGACCCGCATACTTGTGGGCCACCAGGATGACGATCCCCAGCACGATGATCGGCAGGGCGGTCGACTTCATACCCAGGCCCAGCCCGGCGATGATGTTGGTGGCCGCTCCGGTCTCGCTCTGCTTGGCGATACGCTGGGCCGGACCCTTGTCCTCGGCGGTGTAGTACTCGGTGATGATGCCGATGGCGATACCGCCGGCAAGGCCGGCGACCGTGGCGATGAAGACTCCGAGCCAGGTGTCGGCCGGCAGCATGGCGCGGGCGATGAACCCGGTGACGACGGCCATGATGATGCCGGCGCCGAAGGTGCCGATGTTCAGGGCCGTCTGCGGGTTGCCGCCTTCCTTCGTCTTTACGAAGAAGGTCCCGATGATCGAGACGACGATGCCCGCAGCGGCCAGCACCAGGGGCAGCAGGACGGCGTTCATGTTGCCGGGCAGGAAGGCCACCGCCAGGATCATCGAACCGACGATCGAGCCCACGTAGGATTCGAAGAGGTCGGCGCCCATGCCGGCCACGTCGCCCACGTTGTCACCCACGTTGTCGGCGATGACGGCGGGGTTGCGCGGATCGTCTTCGGGAATACCGGCTTCGACCTTGCCGACCAGATCGGCCCCCACGTCGGCGGCCTTCGTGTAGATCCCCCCGCCCACACGCGCAAACAGCGCGATCGAACTGGCGCCCAGGGAGAAACCGGAAATGACCTGCAGGATACGCGTCGTGCCCCAGGCTTCCTGGTACATGTTGCTGTAGAGGATGTAGAGCAGGCTCAGCCCGAGAACACCCAGTCCGACCACGACCATGCCCATCACGGCGCCGCCGCTGAATGCCACGGCCAGGGCCCGGTTCAGGCTGTCCCGCGCCGCGCTGGTGGTGCGCACGTTGGCCAGGGTGGCGATCTTCATGCCGAAGAACCCGGCGGCGCCCGAAGTCAGGGCGCCCAGCACGAAACTCAGGGCGATCAGGGGGTGGCTGGTGGCGACATTGGCATTACCGAAGGCCAGCAGCACGGCCACCACGGCCACGAAAACGGCGAGGACGCGGTATTCGCGGCTGAGAAAGGCCATGGCGCCTTCGTGGATATGGCCGGCGATGGTCTGCATCTTCGCGTTACCAGGGTCCTGGCTCCGGACCCAGCGGGCCTTGTACGCAGCGAAAAGTAGAGCCAGTACACCGGCGGCGGGAATGAGATAAATCACGCTATTCACGCTTTTCCTCCTGCAGGGGAGATGAGTCTTTTTCGCAATCCGAACGGATAAAGAGCAGACGCCCGGCCGGGGGCGTCTGCCCTAAAACGAGTGAATTCTAGCAGGGCAGGTCGATTGTCGCAAGTTTCTTCCCGGGCAGGGAGTTACTTGCCAGCAATTTCAACCAGTTCCACTTCGAAGCACAAGGTCGAGTTGGGCGGGATCTTGCTGCCGCTGCCCTGTTTGCCGTAGGCCATGACCGGCGGGATGATCAGCCGGGCCTTGGTGCCCTGCTTCATGCCCGCCAGGCCCATGTCCCACCCGGGGATGACCATGCCCGCACCCAGCGTGAACTGGTAGGGACGGCCGACGTTGCTCGAGGAATCGAATTCCTCGCCCTTGGCGCCGTCGACCCAGGTCCAACCGGTGTAGTCGACGCTGATGTTGTCGCCGTTCTCGGCCACGGCGCCGGTGCCTTCGGCGAGGATCTCTACCTCGACCGTCGGCAGGTCCACGACTTCGACGTCGAACATCAGGGTCGAACTCGGCGGTATGACCGGGGGACGTCCCTGCTCACCATAGGCCAGTTCGGGAGCGATGATCAGGGTCCGCTTGCCGCCGACGTGCATGCCGGGCAAGCCCTTTTCCCAGCCGGGAATCACGAAACTGCGCCCGAGGGGGAAAGCGATCGGCTCGCCGCGGTCGACGCTGCTGTCGAACTTGTTGCCCTTGGCTCCGTCGGCGTAGATCCAGCCGGTGTAATGGACCATCACGAAATCGTCCAGCGCGACTTCCGGTCCCTGGCCGACCACCGAATCGACGTAGGTCAGACCGGGCATGATTTCCACGGCGGCCATGTCGGTGTCGGTCTTTCCGTCTTCCTGGCAGCCGCCCGCCGCCAGGACCAGAATCATCATCAGGGCGACCGTGGCCGCCGATACGACTTTACGCATATCATTCCTCTCACGTGAATGGGACCGGCTGTTTTGCCTGGTCCCGGGAATCCGCAGTCGGGCCAATCTCGCACAATCGGACCCGTTTGGCAATTTGAGGATCAGCTCGCGGCGCTCGGCAGCGGCCGGGGCCGCCGGTGGCGACGTTCAGGAGCGCCGCGGGGCGGTGATGACCGCGCGGTTGACCTGGAAGTACTCCCGCACCAGAACCAAGAAGACGGCGAAGAAGAAGGCCAAGATCGTCAGGATGGCCGCCGCTCGTAATTTCCTGGGGCGGACCGGCTTGTCGGTCACGGCGATGCTCCCGACCCTCTCGAGGGGCGTCACCATATCCAGTTTGATCCTCTCGGCAGCCAGGTCGTTCTGGAGGGCCTGACGGTCGTGCAGCAGTTCCCGGTTCAGGACGATCCTCTTGTCGGCGATCTTCTGGGCGATGTCCTGCCGATCGTTGGCCAGGACGATGTCCCGGTAGATCTCCAGCCGCTTGATCTCCTGTTCGGTGGCCGTGATCCGTGAGCGCAGGCTGTCGGCCTTGACCTGACCGGCGAAGATGGACTCGCTCAGGGTGTTCACCGTCAGGAGCAGGTCGCCCACCCGGCCGGCCTGCTCCCGGGTCGCGGACTGTTTCAGGACCTGGGTGACCGGATCGCCCCTGCCGTCGCCCGCGGAGATCTTCGGACCGGCGGTCTGTTCGGACGCCAGACTGACAGTGAGCATCTTCTCGGCGTCCGCCAGCCTCTGCCGGGACAGGGCCGCCCCCTCCAGCGTCGTTTCCACGGCACGTCCACGCCAGGCGTTCTCGCTGGCCAGCGTGGTCAGCTCCAGCTGGACCTTCTTCTCCTCGTACCCGACCAGGTCGAGTTCACGCTCGAGCTGGGCGATTTCCAGCACCGCCCGCTCCTCCAGGGCCGTGACCATCTGCAGATCATTGGCCAGCTGGTCCATGCGGATCTCGATGCCCCGGATCGTCAGCGTGATATCGCCGCTCAACGAATCAGAGGCAGCCTGGTTGACGAACGCGACCATCGCACGTTCGAGGACGGCCACCGCCCGCTGCGGCTGCCGGGACAGGTTGGTCAGGGTGATGACGTCGCCGCCGGCCATGAACTGCATGGTGCTCGGCACGAAGTCGGCGGTGATGACCGGCGGGGCGGTCAGATCCCCGAGGGCGGGATCCAGCCGCATGTCCTGCCAGAACAAGGCGGCCTCGAAGAAGTGGATCACGTCCTCGCGGGCCCAGCCGCGCAGCGGGGCTCCATTGTCGGTGAACGCGACGATGCCGGGCCGCACCTGGGCCGTCGATCGGTAGAGCG
>Ga0316201_10000694_pt1 | contig 20335 bp, 12 predicted proteins | sample CS6wburrow_MG_FD_204516 | JGI IMG/M metagenome (GOLD analysis project Ga0316201, IMG submission 204516) | Coastal sediment microbial communities from Delaware Bay, Delaware, United States - CS-6 worm burrow | ecosystem: Environmental > Aquatic > Marine > Coastal > Sediment | place: USA... | reverse complement strand
TTTTTCACCGATCCCCGCCATGTCGATGGTCTCCTACGCCGGTGGTTCGCGTTACCTGTCGCTGATCGGCGGCACCTGTATGAGCTTTTACGATTGGTATTGTGACTTACCCCCGAGTTCTCCACAGACATGGGGCGAGCAGACCGATGTGCCGGAAAGTGCCGACTGGTACAACTCCAATTACATCATTGCCTGGGGCTCGAATGTGCCGCAGACACGCACACCGGATGCCCACTTTTTTACCGAGGTACGTTACAAGGGTACCAAAACCGTTGCGGTGACACCGGACTACAGTGAAGTTGCCAAATTGTCTGATTCATGGATTCCTGCACGCCAGGGCACCGACGCCGCCGTTGCCATGGCAATGGGTCACGTCATTCTGAAAGAGTTCTACGTGGATAAGCAAAGTGAATATTTCAGTGAGTACGTACGCAAGTATTCCGATATGCCATTTCTCGTTATGCTGGATCATAAGGACGGTCGCTGGGTTCCCGGACGCACACTGCGTGCTTCTGATTTTGCCGGTCAACTCAATCACGAAAACAATACCGACTGGAAACCGGTTGTATTTGACGAAGTCAGTCAGCAGGTTGTTGTACCCAATGGCACCATCGGCGCGCGCTGGGGTGACCAGGGCAAATGGAACCTGGAAGAAAAGAACCAGCAGGATGACAGTGATATCACACCGGTGCTCAGTTTCCTGGACCGTTCCGACGAGGTGCTGCCGGTAGCATTCCCGTATTTCGCCAACAAACAACACGATCAGGCCATTTTTGCGCATAGCGACCATGACAGCATACTGAACCGCAAAGTGCCGGTTAAAACCCTGCAGTTGGCCGAAGGAACGATGAAGGCCGTAACTGTCTATGACCTGATGCTGGCGAATTATGGCCTGGACCGTGGTCTGGATGATGACCAGGTTGCGCAGAGCTATGACGACGATATTCCGTATACACCGGCCTGGCAGGAGAAAATTACCGGGGTCAAACGGGAACAGATCATCCAGGTCGCACGTGAATTTGCAGACACGGCAGATAAAACCCATGGTCGCTCGATGGTCATCCTCGGTGCCGCGATCAACCACTGGTATCACATGGATATGACCTACCGCGGCATAATTAATATGCTGATCATGTGCGGTTGCGTCGGTAAGAGTGGTGGTGGCTGGGCGCATTATGTGGGCCAGGAAAAACTGCGCCCACAGACCGGTTGGTTGCCATTGGCCTTCGGTCTCGATTGGCATAGGCCGCCACGTCAAATGAATAGCACGTCATTTTTCTATGGCCATTCCAACCAGTGGCGTTATGAAAAACTGGAACTGGATGAAATACTTTCCCCGCTTGCCGATAAGGCTGATTGGGAAAACCAGAGCCTGATCGACTGTAATGTCCGCGCCGAGCGTATGGGCTGGCTGCCTTCGGCACCACAACTGGAAGAAAACCCCCTTGAGCTTTCCAGGAAGGCAAAAGCGGCGGGTCTGAGCAGCGTCGACTACGTAACCGGCCGTCTGAAAGATGGCAGCCTGCGCATGTCATGCCAGGCACCGGATGAACCCCGAAACTTCCCGCGGAATATGTTTATCTGGCGCTCCAATATACTGGGATCCAGTGGCAAGGGTCACGAGTACATGTTGAAACACCTGCTCGGCACCAAAAATGGCGTAATGGGCAAGGATCTGGGTGAGACAGGCGAACAGAAACCAAGCGAGGTTGAATGGGTCGAGGGCGATACCGAAGGCAAACTGGACCTGGTGGTTACGCTGGACTTCAGAATGTCCACCACCTGTGTGTATTCCGATATCGTTCTGCCATCTTCAACCTGGTACGAAAAGAACGATCTCAATACATCGGATATGCATCCGTTTATTCACCCCTTGTCACGCGCGGTCGACCCTGCCTGGGAAAGCCGCAGCGACTGGGATATTTACAAGGGTCTGGCAGAGGTTTATTCAAAGCTGTGTGTGGGTCATCTCGGTACGGAAACCGACATTGTTGCACTGCCGATCCTGCACGACACACCTGCAGAATTGGGTCAGCCACTCGATGTGAAAGACTGGAAGAAGGGCGAATGCGAGCCGATTCCGGGTAAAACCATGCCGAACTACATCGAGGTGGTGCGTCACTTCCCGGATACCTACAAGAAGTTCACCTCGCTCGGTCCGCTGATGTCGAAGCTGGGCAATGGCGGCAAGGGAATTGGCTGGAATACCGAGGATGAAGTCACCCTGCTGGGTGGGCTCAACCGGCTTGTTACCGAAGAGGGTGTTTCCAAGGGTCTGCCGAGAATTGAAACCGATATTGACGCATGCGAAGTCGTGCTTTCTCTGGCACCGGAAACCAACGGTCAGGTTGCAGTCAAGGCCTGGCAGGCGCTCGGTAAGATCACCGGTCGTGACCATACGCACCTGGCTTTACCCAAGCAGGATGAGAAGATCCGCTTCCGTGATATCCAGGCTCAACCGCGTAAGATCATCTCTTCACCCACCTGGAGTGGTCTGGAGGATGAACACGTAAGTTACAACGCCTGTTATACCAACGTGCATGAGTTGATCCCGTGGCGGACCCTGACAGGACGCCAACAGTTCTACCAGGATCATGCCTGGATGCGTGATTTTGGTGAGAGCCTGTGTGTTTACAAACCGCCGATAAATACCAAGACGATAAATCCCGTATTTGACTCGGTAGGCCAGGGCTGTAAACAGGTCGTACTTAACTGGATTACACCACACCAGAAGTGGGGTATCCACAGCACCTACTCAGAAAACCTGCTGCTACTCACCTTAAGTCGTGGCGGGCCCTGTGTATGGATATCCGAGGTCGATGCGGCCAAGATCGATTGTGAAGACAACGACTGGGTTGAGTTCTACAACACCAATGGCGCCATCGCAGCGCGTGCCGTGGTCTCCCAACGTGTACCGGAGGGTATGGTCATGATGTATCACGCCCAGGAAAAAATAATTAACACGCCCATCAGCCAGGTCACCGGTCACCGTGGTGGTATCCATAACTCGGTGACACGTGCCGTGGTCAAACCCACCCATATGATTGGCGGCTATGCACAGCTGGCCTACGGGTTTAACTACTATGGCACGGTGGGCTCCAACCGCGATGAGTTCGTGGTGGTACGTAAACTTGAAAAGGTCGAGTGGCGCGTTAGGCCCGCCGAAACCGGCGAGGAGGCTGTAGCATGAAAATCAGGGCACAGATCGGCATGGTCCTTAACCTGGACAAATGCATAGGTTGTCACACCTGCTCAGTTACCTGCAAAAACGTCTGGACCTCACGTCAGGGTGTTGAATACGCTTGGTTCAATAATGTTGAAACCAAACCCGGTGTCGGTTACCCGCGTGAGTGGGAAAACCAGGCAGTCTGGAACGGTGGCTGGAAATTATCCGGCAAGAGCAAGATCAAGCCGAAAATGGGTGGAAAGTTTCGCGTTTTGGCAAAGATCTTTGCCAACCCGGATTTACCGGAAATTGACGATTATTATGAACCCTTCACCTATGACTACCAGCACCTGCAAAACGCACCGGCATCACAAACAACGCCGACCGCGCGTATGAGCTCAGTCATTACCGGTGAGCGTATGGAAAAGCCTCACTGGGGTCCGAACTGGGAAGAGATTCTCGGTGGTGAATTTAGCAAGCGCAGCAAGGATGTCAACTTTGAAAACATCGAGAAGGAGATTTACGGTCAGTTCGAAAATACCTTCATGATGTACCTGCCGCGTCTTTGTGAGCATTGCCTCAACCCGACCTGCGTGGCGTCCTGCCCAAGTGGTGCGATTTACAAACGTGAGGAAGATGGCATCGTGCTGATCGACCAGGACAAGTGTCGTGGCTGGCGTATGTGTGTCAGCGGTTGCCCGTACAAGAAGATCTACTTCAACTGGCAATCGGGTAAATCTGAGAAATGTACTTTCTGCTATCCACGAATCGAGGCGGGTGATCCAACCGTCTGTTCGGAAACCTGTGTCGGTCGTATCCGCTACCTCGGTGTTCTTCTGTATGATGCAGATCGAATTTCGGAAGCGGCGAGTGTTACTGACAAGGAGGATTTATACCAGGCCCAATTGGATATCTTCCTTGATCCGAGTGACCCCGAGGTTATCAAGCAGGCCAAACTGGATGGTGTACCTGATAGCTGGATTGCTGCAGCCCAGCAATCACCGGTGTACAAGATGGCAATGGACTGGAAAGTTGCTTTCCCACTACATCCTGAATACCGCACATTACCGATGGTGTGGTATATCCCGCCATTGTCACCGATTCAGAATGCGGTAGCGCAGGGAAAAATCGAGAGTGACGGTGTTATTCCCGATGTCACCAAGTTGCGGATTCCGGTCCAATACCTGGCCAACATGTTGACCGCAGGCAAGGAACAACCGGTTATTGAAGGACTTGAACGCATGATCGCCATGCGTGCCTATATGCGCGCCCGCACGGTTGACGGCGTCAACGCAACCGAGATTCTGGATCGCGTTGGTCTGAATGAACTGACCCTGGATGATATGTATCAGACCATGGCAATTGCCAATTACGAAGACCGTTATGTCATTCCGACCAATCACCGTGAATACGCCGGTAAAACGCCGTTCGACAACGAGATAGCGTTTAACCACCGTTCTTCCTGTGGTTTCAGTTTTGGTAACGAATGCTCCGACGGCATCAGCAAAGTCAGTTTGTTCGGTAACGCCACGCACAAGAATACTTTGAGTGGCAAGGTGCATGGCAAATGAAAACATTTAAAGTTTTAGGCATATTGATGTCTTATCCGAAACCGGACTGGGTCACACACCTGGATGAATTTGGCCCACTTTTGCGTGAGGAAAAATTTCTGCCAAAGAAACATCTGCACGCCGTGCTGGCTTTTATTGAAGAATTGAAATCAGCCGATCTGTTCACGGTGCAGGAGGAATATTGTTCGACCTTCGACCGGGGGCGTTCACATTGCCTGCATTTGTTTGAACATATCCATGGTGAGTCACGTGACCGCGGACAGGCAATGGTGAATCTTTCTGATGCCTACGAGGAGAAAGGCTTCTTTATCGACCAGGCAGAATTACCCGACTATATCCCCTTGTTTCTCGAGTTCCTGTCTCTGTGTCCTCAAGATGAAGCGGTTGCCTTGCTGGGAGAACCGGTCGATATCATGGCAACGATTGCGACCCGCCTGAAAAAGCGGCATTCATCCTATGCCGTGTTGTTTGACTCGCTGGTGGCCTTGTCCAAAGTCAAACCAAGCCAGGAAAAAATTCAGGAGGTCATGGCCCAGGAGCCGGAAGACGACAGCCTGGAGGCCATGGACAAGGAATGGGAAGAAGCGGCGGCTTTTGACGGTCAGCCAGATCAAGCCGGGTGCGGGGGGTGTCAGACCCCGGATAGCGGTTTACAAATACAAATCACACGGTAGGAGGCATTCACATGGCAAACTACATCAATCAGTTTTTCTTCGGGATTTACCCGTATATCGCGATCACGGTTTTCTTTCTCGGCAGCTTGTTTCGCTATGACCGTGATCAATACACCTGGAAGGCCAGTTCCAGCCAACTGTTAAGCAAGAAGGATATGCGACTGGGTAGTAACCTGTTTCATATTGGTATCATCGCCTTGTTTTTTGGTCATTTGATGGGCCTGCTTACACCGCACTGGGCCTATCATTTCATGATGTCAGCCGGCACAAAACAGTTGGTCGCGATGACAGCTGGCGGAATTTTCGGTCTGATTTGCCTGGTCGGTATGATTTTACTGATCCGTCGACGCATGCTCGATGCGCGTATAAAGGCAACCTCCCAGGCCACCGACCTTCCGATTCTGCTCATCCTTTTTGTGCAGTTGGTACTGGGTTTGTTGACGATTCCATTCTCAGCCCAGCATATGGATGGCAGCTCAATGCTTGCGCTGGCAAGCTGGGCACAGCACGTGGTGACGTTCCAGGGTGACGCCGCCTCATTTGTGGCTGGTGAAGCTTTTATATTTAAAATTCACCTGGTCCTGGGTTTAACCATTTTCCTGGTGTTTCCGTTTACCCGGCTGGTACATGTCTGGAGTGTGCCGATTCAGTACCTGACCCGCAGTGGGTACCAGATTGTCAGGAAGCGTGGATAGGAAACCTGAATGTCGATATTCGTTAATAAGGTCGAGATAACTGACGCAGAAATTGGGCAGGAGATGCAATATCATCCTGCCCCGGCGCAGGAGCGGGCCTGGCAAATGGCGGCGCAGTCACTGGTGATACGGCAGTTGCTATTGCAGCAGGCCGCCAGTAATGGCCTTTGCGGGCAAGCGGAATCAATCACAACGGCTGAAGATGAGAAGATTATTGATCTGCTGCTGGAGCAGGACGTTGTTGTGCCCGAAGCGGATGAGCCGACCTGCCAGCGGTTTTACGATAACCACCCCGGCAGTTTTAAAGACGAAAAATCCGGCGAGCGTGCCGGTTTCGAGCAGGTGCACGCTAATATTCGTGATTATCTGCACACAAAAGCCATGCGGATAGCCGTTGCGGAGTATATAAAAGCGTTATCATACAATGCAGATATCAAGGGTTTTGAATTGGACAATCTCTGATTCGCCATATGACGGTCAAGTCCGTTGCTTTGGGCAGGGATTGAAAAATCAGGCGAGGGTATGATCGTGGGCTTTGGGCATTGAGTTAACTATGTCTGACTTATTTTTTCCGATTTCATCAGAACAACTGTTCGAATGGATTTTTGGCGAGCTGGATTCCAGCGATTCGATTTTGGGAATCCCGCGACAACATTTCTTTGTTCCACACAGGGATGATCCGTTCCGCACCAGCGCCTTTGGGCATCCATTGGAAACCCCGTTTGGCCCGGCTGCGGGCCCGCACACGCAAATGGCACAGAACATCGTTGCGGCGTGGTTGTGCGGTGCACGTTATATCGAACTGAAAACTGTTCAGACACTGGATGAACTCAATGTCTCCAAACCCTGTATCGATATGCAGGACGAGGGCTATAACGTCGAGTGGTCGCAGGAACTGAAAATCTACCAGTCATTTGACGAGTACCTGCGAGCCTGGGTACTGATACACGCCTTACACCACAAGCTCGGTTTCACCGGTGATTTACCCGCTATCGTCTTCAATCTCAGTGTCGGATATGACCTCGCAGGTATCCGCAAGCCAAATATGCAATGGTTTCTGCACCAGATGCGTGATTGTTCCAGCTACAAGCAGGAAATGGTGGATCAGGTGGCCCGCTTTTATCCCGGAATCCGGCAAGTGCAGATACCGGACCGGATTTCCGACAACGTGACCCTGTCCACGATGCATGGTTGTCCGCCGCAGGAAATTGAAAAAATTTGTGCATACCTGATGGAAGAGCAGGGTCTGCATACCTATGTTAAATGTAACCCGACCCTGTTAGGCCCCGAACAGGTACGCGCGATATTGCATGATGATCTCGGCTACGACGATGTTGTGGTTCCGGATATCGCCTTTGAGCATGATCTGAAATACCCTGACGCCGTGAGAATGTTAGGCACGCTTAAAGGTGTGGCGCGTCGATCTGGTCTGCACTTTGGTGTAAAACTCAGTAATACACTCGAAGTAGAAAACACCCGTACAGTGTTTAACACGGCGGAAAAAATGAGTTACCTGTCTGGACGTGCGTTGCATGCAATCACGGTGAACCTTGCGCGGCAACTGTCCGAGGAGTTTGAAGGCGACTTACCGATGTCATTTTCAGCCGGTGCTGACTGCTTTAACGCAGTGGATCTGCTGGCGGCCGGTATGCAGACTATAACGGTCTGTTCCGATCTGCTCAAAACCGGCGGTTATCTGCGTTTGCTCCAGTATATTGAGCTGGTAAGAGAAGCCTTGCTAGATGCCCGGGCGGCAGATATCAGTGAGTTTTCCTTTGCGAAAGCGTTCGCAGGATCAGCCCCGACTAATGCCACACCGCACGATATTCATGCCAACACACGTATCAATTTATACCTTTATGCACTGCAGACCCGCCGCCAGCGCAGGCTGCAGAAAGCAACGTTTTTAACATCCCGCAGCAAAACACCGCGTAAGCTGGGTTTGTTTGATTGTATCGAGGCACCCTGCGTTGATCGCTGCGCGATCAATCAGAAAGTGCCGCAATATATGAACGCGGTCAGGGATGGCGAATTTGAAGAAGCCCTGCGTCTGACCCTGATCGACAATCCCATCGCCTCCACCCTTGGACGGGTCTGCGATCACCTTTGCGAGAGCAGTTGCATCCGCACGCATCTTGATGAACCGCTGGCCATCCGTGATATCAAGCGTTTTATCATGGAGCATGAGACAAAGCCCGGGGTGGTTTCCCGGGTACCGGCAGCGGGCAGTCTGAAAGTGGCGATCATCGGCGCCGGTCCCGGTGGTATGGCGGCAGCATCGGAACTGGCACTGGCCGGATGCACGGTCGAGATTTTTGAAATGCATCCCTACGCAGGAGGAATGGTCGGCGGAGCCATACCCGAATTCAGACTACCGGAAGCGGTGTTTGGCCGTGATCTTGAGCGACTGCTGCAACTCGGTGTGAAGATCCATTACGAGGTCAAGGCTGGCCGGGATATTCATCTCTCGCAGCTACGCCGTGATGGCTTTGATCGTGTCGTGATCATGGTTGGGGCTCAGCTGGGTAAGAAGCTGGGTCTGGCGGGTGAAGATAGTGACGGGGTTATGGATGCCCTGTTTTTCTTAAGACAGGCAAGGGAAGGAAAGCCGGTCCGGGTTGGCAAACACGTCGGTATCATTGGCGCCGGTGATACCGCAATGGACTGCGCTCGCACCGCCTGGCGCCTATCCGATAGCCGTATCAGTGTCATCTACCGTCGCACCATTGACCAGATGCCCGCAGATCGTGAAGAAGTGGCCTTGCTGGCAGAAGAAGGCATCGAGGTGGTGGAGTTGGCAAAACCACAACGGTTACTTGTTGAAGACGGTAAGTTGCGTGGCTTGTTGTGCCGGACCATGGAGTTCAGGGGCGAGCGTGATAGCTCCGGTCGAAAGATACCATTTGAGGTGCAGGATTCAGAATTTGAGATACCGGTCGATACACTGATTCTGGCCATCAGCCAGCACGCGATCCTTGATTTCTTTGATGAAGAACCGATCGAGGTCAACCGCTGGGGTTACATTGAGGCCGACCCTGAAACCTTTGAGACCTCGGTGCCCGGTGTTTATGCCGGCGGTGATGCGGCCAATGATGGTCCATCCTCGATCGTCGAGGCGACTGCTGACGGCAAGGCCATAGCCGCGGCCATCCTTGGCCAATCACCCCTCGAAACCCGGGAGTCAATAGCCATTGACACGGCCGGACTGCTGCGAAAGCGCGGCCTCCGGCAATGGCGGGTTCCCGTGCTGCACACGGCGCTTGAGAACCGGCACAACTCCAAAGAGGTGGTGCTGACCTACGACGAACAGCAGGCACAGACAGAAGCAGCACGCTGCCTGGATTGTCACGAGTACTGTAGCCTCTGCGTGGGTGTCTGTCCCAACCTGGCACTGCAAACCTGGCAGACAGAACCGTTCGAGGTGCGATTGCCCGAATTGAAAATGGCAGCCGATGGAATCAACACACGTGCAGGAAAAACCTGGTCTGTAGAGCAGGCATTCCAGATCGCTGTACTGACGGATTTTTGTAACGAGTGCGGAAACTGCACGACGTTTTGTCCAACAGCAGGGGAACCCTACCGGGATAAACCAAGGCTTTACCTGGAGCCTGCAGAATTCGCAGCGCAGCAGGAAAATGCGTTTATGGTATTTCGGCAAGCGGATACCTGGGTGATGGAAGCTCGTTGGCAGAACGAAACACACCGTATCGAACTGAATGGAAAACTGGACTACAAGGGCCCCTTGTTCAGTGCCCGGCTGGATACTGAAACTTTCGAACCGGTACAAATCGAAGCCGCCGCCAACGCCCGCGTTGGTGATGCACTGTCACTTGAACCTGCTGCCACGATGTATGTACTGCTCAATGGTATTAGAAAGTCGCTACCCCATCTGCCGACTGCATCGGATGCCGGGTGTGCCACGGCCGGCAAAATTCCTCATCCGGGCTATGGGGAATGAATCGTGCCGCCAAGGTGAGCAAAACGCGAGCAGTCGCCCAGGTGGTCATTGACGAGACCCGCCGCCTGCATAAACGCGTAACAGATGGTGCTGCCAACAAACGTGAAACCACGTTTTTTCAAATCTTTTGACATAGCATCGGAAACGGCTGTGTTAGCGGGTATCTGATTAGAGAATTGAAAGTTATTCTGGATGGTCTCGCCATCAACGAAACCCCACAGATACTGATCCAGACTCAAACCCCCATCAAGCAAGGCCAGATAGGCCCTAGCATTCTTTACAAAGCCATTCACCTTGAGCTTGTTACGCACGATGCCGGCGTCGGAAAGCAGCGAGGCAATTTTTGCTTCATCGTATCGCGCAATTTTCTCCGCATCAAACTGATCAAAAACCAGGCGGTAGTGTTCGCGCTTGCGTAATATCGTGATCCAGCTGAGGCCGGCTTGTGCACCCTCGAGACAGAGAAATTCGAACAGGTCCCGCTCATCGTGTACGGGTACGCCCCACTCATTATCATGGTATGACTGGTACAGGGGGTCATCACCACACCACCAGCATCGTTTAATTTGATTTTCTGTCATTGGCTTATGTTCTCCTGCCTGACCACCCGCGTAATGATACTTGAAACACCATAACCAACTTTCTGCCAGCATTGGCCGATTAACTTACAAGGTGACGTAGATCAACGCCTAATATCCGGAATCCATTCAGAATCTATGGCTCAGAAATCCGTAATGAAACGGTATTTTTCCTTGAACCGGGAGAGCAAAAAGATGGGCTCACTGCTGATCACCAATGGACATCTGGTGACGCTGGATGAAGCGAACCGCTTCATTGCCAACGGCAGTGTGTATATTGAAAACAGGCAGATCATCGAAGTCGGTGAATCTTCGGCGATCAGACGTACTGCAGACCGTTGCATCGATGCCCGCGGCAGCATCGTCATGCCGAGCCTGATCAACGCTCACCATCACCTCTACTCCACGTTCGCACGGGGTTTCACACCACCAGGGACACCGGCGCGGAATTTCGAAGGGATTCTTTCGAAGTTATGGTGGAAACTCGACGCAGCGCTGGATGCTGAAGACGTTTATCACTCTGCGCTGCTGGCGCTGATGGATGCGGTCCGGTCGGGTTGCACCACGATCATAGATCACCATGCCTCACCGGCCTGTGTTGAGGGCAGTCTTGACCTGATCGAGATTGCGTTCAAAGAGACTGGCCTGAGTGGTTGTCTCAGTTACGAGGTCTCGGACCGCAACCGGGAAGGTGAGGGTATCGAGGAGAATGAGCGCTGGATTCGTAAATGTCAGCAGACCGATGATGGACAGATGTCCGCGCTTTTCGGTTTGCATGCCCTGATGACGCTTGGAACAGGAACATTGCAGCGTTGTGCTGAAGCCAGGCATGGGCTGGATTGCGGATTCCACGTTCACGTCGCCGAAGATCCGATCGATGCACGGCTGACGATAGAGCGTTATGGCCGGCAGCTCATGGATCGTTTTAAGGATTTTGAAATTCCCGGTGAGAAGACGATATTTGTCCACGGCAGCTATTTGGAGCCGCATGAAATGGAGTTGCTGCACGCCACCGGTTCAATGCTGGTGAACAATCCCGAATCCAATATGAACAACGGGCTCAGGGTTGCGCCGATCCTGGACTTTCTCAAGCACGGTATTGCCATCGGTGTCGGCACAGACGGGATGTCGGGACACATGATCTCCCAGGCCCGTGCCATGTATCTGCACCAACGCACGCTGCATCGCGATCCGGCCATCGCCTTTGTCGAGGCCTGCCGGATCCTGCTGGAGAACAACCGCGACATTGCCAACCGGGTATTCAAAGAACCACGCGGTGCCCTGGCGCCGGGTCAGTTAGCCGACATCATGATTCCCGAATACCTGCCATTCACGCCGCTGAACGCCGATACCTTCTACGGGCATCTGCTGTTCGGGCTGAGCTTCGCCCGCGTGCGTACAACCATAGCGCGTGGTTGCGTGATCATGGATGAAGGTCAGCTGCCGCACCTGGATGAAGAGGCCATCCGCGCCCGCTGTTGTGAACGTGCAGCACGTCTCTGGAGCCGGATTCACTAAGGCCGCGAACAAGGTTTTTGACAAGAGGAACGCAGTTATCAGGATTTGCTGGAAAAACTACCACACACCGCACTCTGTAGACGAGGCGGTTGAGTTGTTGAAGCACTACGAAGGGCGTGCCCGGGTAATCGGTGGTGGAACCGATCTTTTGCTTGAAATACAACAGGGTCAGAGTCCGGTCGTGGAAGCGATGGTGGATACATCCCGGATAGACGGTCTGAACCGTATTTACAAGGAACACGACCGTATTGTCATTGGTTGCGCGGTCACTCACACACGGATTATTCACGAGGAATCCATCATCCGTTTTGGCACCTGCCTGGTGGAAAGTTGTGGTGTTATTGGTGGCCCACAAGTACGCAATGTCGCCACGCTGGCCGGTAATGTTGCGCATGCCATGCCGGCAGGCGACGGCAGTATCGGTCTGCTGGCACTCGGTGGGGAAGTCGAAGTCACCGATGCTGGCGGCCAACACTGGCTGCCCTTGCAACATGTCTTCCTGGGACCCGGCAAAAGCGCAATTGATCCGCACCTGGCATTACTGACACGGCTACGTTTCCGGCCCACGGCAGCAAACGAGGGTTCCGCTTTTAGCCGCATCATGCGACCCCAGGGTGTGGCATTGCCGATGTTCTCGATGGCGGCGCGTTTACAGCTGAACGACAACAATACCATCACCGCAGTTCGCATCAGCCTTGGCCCCGCCGGACCGGTACCGTACCTGGCCGAACCGGCCATGGACCTGCTAAAAGGCGGGTCAGCGGTGCCGCAAAAGTTCGACCAGGCGGTAGATGCCATACTGGACTCGGTGCCGCTACGTACCAGCAAGCACAGGGCCACGCGGGAATACCGTGCGGAAATGATCCGTACACATTTACCCATCATCCTGGCCCGTGCCGCCGAACGCGCACGCAGTGGCCGGGCAGTGCCACAGGGAGTCGGCTTATGAGTCGCCTGCAGATGCGGGTCAATGGCAGGGCAGTGGATCTGGATGTCCCGGAATCACGATTTCTGTCCGAGGTTTTACGCGAAGACCTTGGTCTGACCGGTACCAAGATCGGTTGCAACGAGGCCGAGTGTGGTATTTGCACCGTGCTGGTCAATGGCACACCTGTTGTGAGTTGCACCTATCCGGCCTTCAAAGCGTCGGGTGCTGAGGTTGAGACCATTGAAGGTCTGTCGGTTAACGAAAGTTTACATCCATTGCAACAGGCATTTCTGGATCACGGCGCGGTGCAGTGTGGTATTTGCACCCCTGGTCTGATCATGACCTCCAAGGCACTACTGGATCAGAAGCAGGCTACAGGCGAGGTCCCGGATGAGAATGACATCAAGGTTGCCCTGAAGGATACCTACTGCCGTTGCACCGGTTACCAGAGCGTCATCAATGCCGTCAAACAGGCCTCCGGTCAGGATGTCCCACCCTATATCCCGACAACAGCCGCCGCCGGTTTTGAGGTAGGCAGGGCGCGACCCAACCCGGATGCCCTGGCCAAGATTCGTGGCCATGCAAAATTTACCGATGACTATCAATTTCCAGGTATGTTGTACGCGCGCACCCTGCGTGCCGGTGTGCCACACGCGCGCATACGTTCGATTGACACCCGTGCTGCACGAACACTTGCAGGCGTGCGTGCCGTTTTAACTCACGAGGACGTGCCCGGTCGCAATCTTCACGGTATCGTCGATCTTGACTGGCCGGTTTTATGTGGCGATAAGGTGCGATATGGCGGGGATGCAGTGGCGATCGTCGCCGCTGACAGCGAGACTATTGCTGACCGGGCATTGGAGCTTATCCGGGTGGAATACGAACTGTTGCCCGCGGTTACCGATGCGATGGCGGCTCTCAGACCCCAAGCCCCCGTGGTACATGAAAGCCGGCAGGATGGCAACCTGCTGAAACACATCAAGGTGGCTAAGGGTGATGTTGCCGAGGGTTTTGCCGGGGCCGACGTCATCGTTGACCGGACCTACCGTACCCCAACCACCGAGCATATGTTCCTGGAACCCGAGTGCGCCATTGGTGTACCTGCGGCTTACAATCCCGCCGATTTTGGCGGCATTACCGATGCCGCTGCCGTGCGTGGTGAAACAGCGATTCATGACAAGCTATCAATCTATGTCGGTAGCCAGATACCCTATCTGGACCGGGATCAGGCGGCGGCTGCGCTTGGACTGGAACCCGAACAGGTACGTGTCGTTGCAACCCTGATGGGTGGCGGTTTTGGCGGCAAGGAAGATATAGCCGGACAGGTACACGTTGCCTTGCTCAGTGACGTGACAAAGCGCCCGGTCAAGATGCTCTATTCGCGTCAGGAAAGTCTGCTTTTCCACCCCAAGCGACACGCTACGGTCATCCGTATTCGCACGGGTGCCACCCGTGAGGGCAGGCTTACCGCGGTGGAAGCCACGCTCTACGGTGATGGTGGTGCTTACGCCAGTCTCAGCGAAAAGGTGTTGACCCGCGCCACCACCCATGCATCCGGCCCTTACAATGTACCGCATGTAAAGGTGGATTGCTTCGCCGCCTATACCAACAACGCACCCTGTGGCGCCTTTCGTGGGTTCGGGGTTTCACAGAGCTGTTTTGCAGTGGAAAGCAACATGGATATCCTTGCGGAAGAACTGGGGCTTGATGCCGTCGAGTTCCGCCGTATGAATGCACTGGATGTGGGTCTGGTAACCGCCACCGGTCAGAAGATGCGCGAAAGCGTTGGTCTGACCGAATGTATCTCGCGGGTGGATCAGGATATGCGAAAAGATGACTTTCGCTGGACCTGGAAGGAGGGTCATAGGCAATTTTCCTGGGGCTTTGCCGTTGGCTATAAGAACACCGGTCTGGGTGGTGGTGCACCGGATATGTCCAGGGCCCAGGTCGAGTTATCGGTCGAGCCCGGTGGTGCGGCGCGCGCCGAGGTTCGCACCACCGCAGCAGAATTGGGGCAGGGCTTGCCTGCCGTGCTGTCAGCCATTACTGCGGAGGAACTGGGTATCCCGGCCAGCCATGTGAATGTGCTGTTGGGAGACACCGATTACTGCCCGGATGGCGGTCCCACGACCGCCAGTCGACAAACCTTTGTCAGCGGTAATGCGGCCCGCTACGCGGCAAGATCCCTGGTAGAGCAACTCACGCCGACTGCCGCCGGGCTGTTAGCTTGTACTCCGGGCGAACTTGATTTCCGCGCCAACTGTTTCAAGATCGCAGACAGGACTGTAAGCCTGGCAGAGGTGGTCAGTGTGGCAGCAAGGTCCGGTACACCGACGATGGCCGAGTACGAGTACTGGGCTCCGGCAACCCAACCATTGGGCACCGGTGGTGACATGCATTTTGCCTTTGGGTTTTGCGCCCAGGCAGTACTGTGTGAAATCGACACGGACACCGGTGAAGTCAAGGTATGCAAGGTGATTGCTGCCCATGACGTGGGTCGCGCGATCAATCCCCTGACACTGGAAGGGCAGGTCGAAGGTGGGATTGTCATGTGTATCGGCTATGCGCTTACCGAGCACTATATCCAGGAAAAGGGTCTGCCCTGGACCAATGTGATGGCACGTTACAAGATGCCTGGCATAAAGCACACGCCGAAGATCATTTCGCATATCGTAGAGCATCCGACCTCCACCGGGCCGCACGGTGCCAAGGGTGTCGGGGAGTTGCCGAGTATTCCGACCAGCGCTGCTATCACCAATGCTATTTACCGTGCCACGGGTGTGCGTGTGCGTAGTTTGCCTGTCGATCAGGATGGGCTGCTGCGGGCTATGCGCTCCGGAGTGAAAGAAGTTGAATTGGGCTGGGGCGACCTTACACCCATACCCATGGTCACCCTCGGAGGTGAAAAGTGAAACTGATACCGAAACTGATACCGGACAGACGCGAAGACGTCCTCAGGAAAAGTATCAAACGTGCCCGTGAGCGCAACATCATTCTGCCAACTTTTGCCCAGATGAAAGACCCCGGCCTGGTGCCGGCGGTGATAAAAAATCGGCTTCGGCAAATTGGTCTGTGGGACCTGGAACCGGCCAACCTGTTTCGTATCACCTGGAAAAACGAACCGGTGGAGCAGGGGGGTGGATTTGGTGAGGGTAACTGGATCGAATTTCCCTCTTCACTCACCGGTGTGGATGCAAGGATCGTCGGTATAAGCGGTAAGTGGTTTCCAACCGGCGCTCACAAGGTTGGAGCAGCATACGGTTGCCTGGTGCCACGCCTGGTCACCGGGGCCTTCGATCCTGATACACAGAAGGCGGTCTGGCCTTCAACCGGCAACTATTGCCGTGGTGGGGCCTATGACTGTGCCCTGCTGGCCTGCCCCGCAGTTGCCATTCTGCCCGAGGGAATGAGTCATGAACGCTTCGACTGGTTGCGGGAAATTGGCACCGACGAGATTATCGCAACACCGGGGACCGAATCGAACGTTAAGGAAATCTATGACAAATGCTGGGAATTGCGGCGTGAACGCGGTGACGGCGTTGTCATTTTTAACCAGTTTGAGGAGTTTGGTAACGCTATCTGGCATTACCATACCACCGGTTCCCTGATCGGTGAAATCTTCGATAATCACTACGCCGTGAACCCGCGCGGAGAAACGGGGCGCCTGTCTGCCTATGTCAGCGCCACGGGTTCTGCCGGAACGCTGGCCGCCGGTGATTTTTTGCGCAGTCATCACCCTGGTATCCGCGTTGTGGCCAGCGAGGCCCTGCAGTGTCCCACCTTGTTATGTTTCGGATTTGGCGAGCACCGTATCGAGGGTATTGGCGACAAGCACATACCGTGGATTCACAATGTGCGCAATACCGATATGGTGGTGGCCGTGGACGACGAGCAGACGATGCAGTTGATGCGTTTGTTTAACGAGGACGAAGGCCATGCCTGCCTGCGTCGTGAAGGTGTGGATGAAACGACCATCGCAGCGCTGGGCCAGATCGGTATTTCAGGCCTGTGTAACCTGGTTGCGAGTATAAAAACGGCCCGCTACTACGATATGGATGGCCGTGATGTGATTTTTACACCCCTGACCGACTCAATGGAATTGTATTCATCGCGTGCCAAGGAGATGCTGGAGAAACATGGACCCTACACGACCCACATGGCCGACCAGCATTTTGGACGCTACCTGATGGGTACGGGCCCCGACCATTTACGGGAGCTGAGCTATGCCGATCGCAAGGCATTGCATAACTTCAAATATTTCACCTGGGTGGAACAGCAGGGCCGTACTTCAGAAGAGCTTCGTGAACTATGGGATGAAGACTTCTGGTCCGAGGTCTTCTCACAGAAAGTTGTGGATGAATGGGACCAACTCATCGATGCCTTTAACCGGGCGACCGGACTGAATGATAATTAGTGAGAGACAGGAACATGCCGATCGACAGTCACTATTACACCGATGCAAAAACGCTGGAGCCTGATCTGGCGGCTTTTATGCAGGCCATCATTCGCATCCCTTCGCTGAGTTCCAAGGAAGGCTCTGTCATTGAACGAATGCGCGCGGAAATGCTGCGGGTCGGTTTTGACGAAGTCAGTGTTGACCCCATGGGGAACCTGATCGGCAGGATCGGTTCAGGCCCCTATGTGATTGCGCTTGATGGTCATGCGGATACCGTCGATACCGGTGATCTGTCCCTGTGGGATCGTGACCCACACTCCGGCGACATTGAAGACGGGGTTCTTTACGGTCGGGGTGCCAGCGATCAAAAAGGTGGTATTGCCTCTGCTGTTTATGCGGGGGCACTGCTGAAAAAGGCTGGTATACCGGACAATATTACGCTTTATGTGACCGCCACGGTTCAGGAAGAAGACTGCGATGGTCTGTGCTGGCAGTATATCGTCAAAGAGAGTGGCTTACGTCCGGACCTGGTTGTGATAACCGAGCCGACCAGTCTGCGTATTTATCGCGGGCAGCGTGGCCGCATGGAAATGGAAGTCCACACCTCGGGTGTTTCCTGCCACGGATCCGCGCCTGAGAGGGGTATCAATGCAGTCTATAAAATGGCGGAAATCATCGCAGATATTGAAAAGCTCAACGAGCGGCTGGTACCACGGGAACCACTCGGCAAAGGGACGGTTACCATCAGTGAAATACGCTCCACCTCACCGAGCCTGTGCGCGGTCGCTGACGGTTGTACCATCCACCTTGATCGTCGCTTGACCGTGGGTGAAACCGAGGAATCTTCGGTAGCCGAAATTCTGGCTCTGCCTTCTGTACAGGCCACCAACGCCACGGTTACGGTTCTGGATTACGCGGTGCCGAGTCACACCGGCTTGACCTACCCGACCCGGAAATACTATCCGACCTGGGATATCGATGAAGATGACCCAGCCGTATTGACCGCAAAAACCGCCTACCGGGCAGCGTTCGGAGATGAACCCGATACGGGCTTCTGGACGTTCAGCACCAATGGCGTTGCAATAGCAGGTATGCATGGTATCCCATCCATCGGTTTTGGACCCGGTCATGAGCGCTTCGCCCATGCGCCGAATGAACAAGTGGAAATTGAACACCTGGTGCGCTGCACTGCCTTCTACACCGCCCTGGTTGAGACCCTCGCCCGGCAACAAGGAGAATGAAATGACCAAGGAAGCAATGCCATTGACAGACCGCATGAGGGGGCGCGACTGGTTGATGACCCAGGACTGGGCGGATGACGAGATCGAGCTTGTTCTTGAAACCGCCAACCAGCTAAAAACTGATTTCAAAACCGGTGTGCAAACACTGCACCTGCCGCACAAAACCATCTTCCTGATATTTTTCGACAAGTCCACGCGTACCCGTAATTCATTCGAAGCCGGTATCACCCAGCTGGGTGGCCACGGGCACTTTATTGATTCCGAAACTTCGCAGATCGCACACGGCGAAAGCCCCAAGGATATGGGTATCATCCTTTCCAGTTACGGTCATGGTATTGCTATACGTCACGATACCGTACCGGGCGAAGGCCAGACCTACATGCGCGAGGTGGCCGAATGGGCGAGCGTGCCGGTGATCAATATGCAATGCGATGTGGACCATCCTTGCCAGACGTTGGCAGATCTGATGACCATACGCGAGGAGTTCGGCAAGGACCTGCGCGACCTCAAGATTGCTGTTTCCTGGGCCTATGCGCCCAGTTATGTCAAACCGATGTCCGTGCCCCAGGGTCTGATCATGTTGATGACACGTTACGGTATGAATGTAAGCCTTGCCCATCCACCGGAATACACCCTGATGACCGAGACCATGCGCCTGGCCCGTGAGAATACAGCACGCTCCGGTGGCAGGTTCACAGTAGTCAACAGCATGGAAGAAGCTTTTGCTGACGCTGATATCGTATATCCCAAGAGTTGGGGTGCGGAATACCTGTTCAACAATCCTGAAGAGGCGATGAATGTGGCCGCAAAGTATCGTCACTGGATATGTGACGAGGCGATGATGGCGCATGCGAAGCGGGAGGCGATTTACATGCATTGTCTGCCGGCGGACCGCGGCAGTGAAGTGACCGACGCGGTCATCGATGGCACGCAGTCACGGGTTTATCCGGAGGCGGAGAACCGTATGCACACGGCCAAGGCCCTGATGGCCTTGACCATGTAGGGGGGATGGCTCGTATGATCAACAACTCGAACGCCAGCGAGCCTCACAAAGCACCCCTCGTGGTAATTGCCATTGGCGGTAATTCGCTGATCAAGGATGACCAGCACCGCAGCGTGCTGGACCAATACAATGCCGTGGGTGAGACAGCCCGTCATATCGTGCCGATCATAGGCGAGGGCTATCGCGTCGTGGTAACACACGGCAATGGACCGCAGGTGGGTTTTATACTTCTGCGTTCCGACCTGGCCCGTGAAGTCCTGCACCAGGTTCCGCTGGCCAGTTGTGTCGCAGATACACAGGGTGCGATCGGTTACCAGATAGCGCAGACCCTGCAAAATGAACTGCATCGCCAGGGCATAGTTAAAGACGTGGTTGCGCTGGTGACCCAGGTCGTCGTAGCGGCTGACGATCCGGGCTTTGGACACCCCGACAAACCTATTGGACCATTCATGACAGAGGCTGATGCGAAAAAACGCGTCAACGAGGATGGCTGGATTGTCGGCGAGGATGCGGGCCGCGGATGGCGGCGCCTGGTACCTGCCCCGGCACCCATCGAGATTGTTGAACTGAACTCCATACGCGCATTACTTGACTGCGGAACGCTCGT
>Ga0316201_10000693_pt1 | contig 20335 bp, 10 predicted proteins | sample CS6wburrow_MG_FD_204516 | JGI IMG/M metagenome (GOLD analysis project Ga0316201, IMG submission 204516) | Coastal sediment microbial communities from Delaware Bay, Delaware, United States - CS-6 worm burrow | ecosystem: Environmental > Aquatic > Marine > Coastal > Sediment | place: USA... | reverse complement strand
AAAGTGTAAAATGCGTATCACCTCTTCCAAACGCGCAGACGTAATAGCGGCACTGACTTGTGATAATGGCAAATGCGTGGTCACTAACGCGACTCGCAAATCTTTTGTCGCTAACATCATCACCAGCTGTTTGATGCCAGCTTGATCCGCTAAAAATTCGGTATGGCCAGTAAAAACGGGTTCGCTGTGTTGATCGCTGATTTGAAAACGGCTGGCTTCATTGATAACCCCTTTATGAATCGGGCCAGTGACTAATGCATCAAAATGCTGATTCAAACAACCTTGAGCCGCTTGGCGCAAAGTTTCTAACACGTACTCAGCATTATCGGGATTCAACTGCCCACATTCTACGGGTTGCGATACGCGAATGGGTAGCACATAAAGATGACCCGGTTGAGGTAAGGGCGCGAGTGCTGATTTGATTGCAGAAAGGGAAAGCAGATGCAATTGCACAGATAAGCCTAGAGCCGTCGCCCGTTGTTTTAATAACGCCGGATCGGCTAAAACAATCAAATGGGCAGGTAGAGCTTGTTGTGCTAACTGTAAAACAATATCAGGGCCAACACCAGCCGGTTCGCCGGGGGTGATAGCAATACGAGGTAGAGTGGTTGACATAAATCTGATAATAAAGGTTTAAAGGATTTTAAATCGAACAGAAAGGGCAACCCTCAATGGCATTGAGGGAGTATACCTAGAAGCTCAAACTTTTACGCCTAATTTATGTTCAGGTTATTTACGACTTACTTGATACAAAATCTTCCTCGTGCAAGAAAGCGGAAGTTTTAATACCATTGGAAAACGAGGGCTTGCGCGTGGGATTGCCCCTACGGGCTTCTTTTCGGGCCAATCCCTTGTGGTTGCCCCTTTTTAGGCTTGCTAGGTTGTATTAGAATTTTAGCGATCCTGCACTCGTTAGTCAATCAGCTTATCCCCTTCATTAGTGAAACGAGTCGCACGAATCCCCAGAGCCAAAGTACTACTTACGAATCAGTCAAAATTTAATGAGCAATTGCGGCATTCATCAACCACCAAGCTGAGATATTTTGCTGCCATGCCGAAACTTGTCGCTTAATATGCCGTGTGACAGGGGTTAATAAGGCAATTTCTGCCGTTTCCCGGAAAAATTGATTGCTTAAACCACGAGTCGGTGTCATTAAAATCTTAGCATCATGTCGCATAAAAACATGAGCCTCAAATTCAATAACGCTTACGGCATGTTGTCCCCTCCCCGTTTTGCCATGTATAAATTTGATAGGATCAGTTATATCATAAGAGGTTTGTTTTGTAATGGATTGACCTAATTGACTTAAAATATGCTGACTTTGCTTCATAAAAGCCGACACTGTTGTCGCCGCACCTTGCACAATGATTTGTTTACCTTGTAAAAGTGAGACTTGTTGAATAATTTCGTGGGTCATTTGTTGCGCGACAAGTTTGCCGGTATTATTACCCGCTCGAATAGCAAATTTACCCAATGATTTAACAACGTGATGTGTGCGAGGTGTAAAAGCTAAAGTTTCTAATCCTTTTATACCAATATCAAAAATCATTTGTTTCCCAATCGGTTGTGCAGCCCCTGAAAAGGCGTGAACAAGCAATCCAGATGGCACCAGAATTAAAGCATCCAAACTCAGATTTAATATATCATCACTGTTGATATCGCGTCCTTGTCTCATCTTTTTAATGGCATAATAACTACCATGCAATGGAATCCAAGTCACTGGCCCACTTGGCGAAGGCCCTACTTCTTCTGCCAAAGCAACATCGCCATTGAGAGAGGCAAAATAACGTAACTGCTGATGCAAGGCTGAACAGCTTTGTTCAGGATAATTAGGACAAACGGTTGCGAGTTGACTCGCCAATGCTGCTTGCGTACTCGCAGAGAGTTCACGGCGCAGTAAGTGACGAAAGAGTGGCTCATCCTTATATCTAAACAAGGCATCTACCGTGTTATCATCACCTTGTAACAAAATCTGAATAATAATAGGCCGCATTTCAGCCGGATAGCTTCCTTCACCAAATAACAAGTTGATTGGCCCTAATCCCCACTTTTCTAGTAAAATCTCACCTTCTGGCAGTGCGATCAAATCCCAAATACAAGGATCATTGGCCAGCCATTCAAACGCATCAAAATCATCCGCTACCCGTATCAATACCGGCCATAATTGTTTCCGAAAGTGCTGATAAAAAGTCTGCTCCTTTTCTAAACGTTGTCGAATATTGGGGCCTTGTTCAATCAGAAAAGCCATGATTTCGGCTACTTTTTCATCAGAATGCCAGAGATACTTACTAAACACATCTTCAAGCCAAGCATCATATTCTTTCGCGCCATCAGTATGACGCGGAAACATAAACACCGTTTGTGTCGCTAATAGCCCCCGTTCAGCAAGTTGACACATCAGATCACGGTGTTTGTCTAATGCTTCAGTCAATAATTGCATTTCAGGCGGAGTCGTATGTAGCGCATAAAAATGAGTAATAATATGATAACAGCTTGATTTATTAAGCATTTTTACCAACAAAATGGGGTTATCAGAAAGCGCCAATAATCCTGCCGTTTCCGGATGTTTGTGTAAAAAACGGCTAACAATGGCAGACATTTTGAGTTGTTTGAGTAATTTTATTTGCTGATAAAAATCATTCTTATGATCTTTATTGATAAGGGTAAACCAAGCACTATTGACAGTCACAACGGCTTTCGCGACGTTTTTACGCCAACCGACTTTAATCAATTCATTTTGTGCATAATCAACTGCCGATACAGAATAAGTGACTTTATCAGAAAAGGCTGCTAAAACCGGTAGAGGATGACAAATCATTAAAAACACTGATATGAGTTTAGTCACACCAAATCCTAACCCTTTAAAAATATGAGGTTTTGATATCATAATAAACTTGCCTATGTACAATACAAAATGTAGGGTGGGTAAGTTCGGGTCGAAGTTATGCGTCAAAACGAACTTGCCCACCATCCTTATATAGCGTTTTCCTTTTGCGTGCAATACATTATTTGTAGGGGCAAGCCCACGCGCGAGCCCTGTATTTAAACCAATCGAAAAACGCTATAATCATAACAATCAGCGTTCTATCCCACTTTTAATCCACCATCACCTACATTGCACCACTCTCTTCTGAAATTTTTGAGTCAGCATGAGCAATGAATTTAAGTATTTGAAGTATTGTTTCAGCTTCATTTCTTTGAATATATTCTTTGGAAGAGGTGACTTCCATGATTGGATAATCGGCTTCAAATTCACTCACAATCGTATGTAGGAATGTCCAAGTATCACTGATGGTATAACAACCATAGATTTCTTGTTCCTTGTTATCGGTTTGTTTTTGCCAATTTAACCAAGCTGCAACCAGCATTTCTCCATAGAGCTGATATTGCGGATTTTCCGCTTCTAATCCTCGTTTAGATTCTAATACCACTAAATAAGGTGTGCTTATCGTTCCAGAAATGCAATTGCCTAAAACGCCATAAACAATGCCAGACAATTCAAAGTGGGGATATTGTGCCTTTAAAGTAACTTCTGCCCAAGCTTGAATATTGTCGCTTTCTGCTAACAGTAGAAGCGGATAAATAGCCCTTGCCCAAATCGTTGCTTCATTCATCAAAGTCAGACGACAAGTGTTGAGATGAGATTGAATCAAATTAATCTGTTCTTTTTCTTGAACAGTACATTCTGATTGCATCTGATGCCATTTATCCAATACCACTCCTTTTTCATTGAGCTTGACAATTTGATTGAAATTATCTTGCGATAACTGTGAAAATCTAAAATCTAACATAACATCATTTTTCATTTGCGCTTTTGCGGTGAAAAGGGTAGTAAGCTAATCCCATTAAGATGATTCCGGCTAAAATCATCGGAAGACTGAGTAATTGCCCCATTGTCATCCAATTAAATGCGATATAACCTAAGTGGTTATCGGGTTCGCGGACAAATTCGACTAAAAAACGAAAACTGCCGTAGCCTATCAAAAATAGGCCTGATACGGCCATTGTCGGGCGGGGGCGTTTTGAAAATAGCCAGAGAATGAGAAATAAAATCACACCTTCTAGTACGGCTTGATATAATTGAGAAGGGTGGCGAGGTAGTTCACCGGCATTCGGAAAAACCATGCCCCAAGGTAATTCGGTAGTGCGCCCCCATAATTCGCCATTAATAAAATTACCAATACGCCCTGCCCCTAAACCCAAAGTAACCAGTGGTGCAATAAAATCGGTGATTTCAAAAAAACGACGTTTAAATTTGCGGGCAAATAACCACATTGCGATTAAAACACCTATGAGGCCACCGTGAAATGACATGCCGCCTTGCCAAACCTTTAAGATGGCTAAAGGTGTCGTCATATAAGTGGATAGATCATAGAATAAAATATAGCCTAATCGTCCCCCTAACACGACACCCAGTGCGCCGTAGAAAATCAGATCGCTTATTTGTGCCGCAGTGAAACGCATATCAGGACGCTGCGCCCTTTGTAAAGCGAGCCACCAAGCGAGGCCAAAACCGATTAAGTACATTACGCCATACCAATGTACTTTTAAAGGGCCCAGTTGAATTAGAACGGGATCAATTTCGGGATAAATTAACATATCGGTTATCAGTTATCAGTTATCAGTTATCAGTTATCAGTTGTAGGGTGGGCAAAGCGTGTTGCCCACCTTTCCTAAAATATTGGTCTATTGTACGCCAATGAATGACGTTATTGAGCAAAGATTCTAATCTGTTTGCACAGCAAAAGGGTTGGGGAAATTTGCTTATCATTTATCTGTTCACAGACCTAAGTCATTAGGGGTGTTGTGGAACATTTTAAAGGAGTCAATTTATGATGATGTTACGTTGCTTTATTTTGATGATGCTTAGTTTACCTGTGCCAACACTGGCAATTACGGTTGCTGTGGTTGAAGCCGTGCAAGAGCGGGCGGCTTTTCTACGTGATGGTGGGCAACAGCCTATCACGATAGGCACACAGTTACAAAATGAGGATATTATCACAACTGGGGGGAATGCTCGTGTGCGAATACGTTTCCCTGATGGGAGTTTAGTGAGAATCGGGGCGTTTGCAACGGTTAAATTTGATAGATTGATTCCGCCGGCTGAAAAACAGGGGAGGTTGACGGGGGTATTTAATGTGTTGAAAGGTATTTTTCGTTTCACTAGCAGTCACACAAGTCGCCCTGATGTGAAAATACGTGTGGGTCATGCCATTACGGTTGGTATCCGGGGTACGGATGTGTATACACATGCGAAGGCCGATAAAGATTTTGTGTGTTTGATTGAAGGCGCGGTGATTGCTCAAGCAGGCGATGTCCAAGTGATGCTGACTCAAGCGCGTGAAGGTTTTGTGGTACCTAAAGGTAAAGCACCTTTGCCAGTGCGCTTGATTTCAGAAGACATTTTTCAAAACTGGTTGGACAATTCAGAAATACGAAAGTGAAATAGCGAATAGGGAAAGTGGGTTGTCATGCCGTGAGCTTATGATATCGATTTTCATAAAAATAATATCATAATGCGAACGATAAGCCACTTGAGCGTGTGAAATTATTTATTCTGAACGCTCTATAAAACGCTGATTCGACTTTTTGATTTCCACGCTGATTTTAGATTTTATTTACAATTAATGCTTTTAAAAAAAAGGGTTGTTTTGAAATGATTTTTCGCCATAAGCTTAGCAACCCTTCGATTCGCCATTAATCAACATAAGAAATACGCATATCTTTTAAGTTCTGTTTAACGATTTGTAAATGCCGTCTACTCACTTCAAGGGATTTGGGTACATCTTTGAGTATCAGATAAGAACGTTCGTTTGTTCGCATTAAACCCGCCATTTGGCTAACGGCAACCAGTGCGCGGCGATGTACGCGTATAAATTGTCCCGTAAATTCTTGTTCTAAATTTTTCAAAGATTCACTGATTAAAATCTCTCCTTTTGTCCAGCGCAAAACGACATATTTTTGTTGAGCTAAAAAATAGTAAATCTGCTTAACAGGAACAACACGTAACTCACCACGCGAGTAATAACTGATATGAGTGCGTACACGCGGTTTGGTTTGTACGGGTGGAGTCGTTAATTGACTTTGTAAAAAGAGGTAAGCACGTTGTAAAGATTGTTCTAAGCGATCTTTGTTAATCGGTTTGAGTAGGTAATCTACCGCTTGATACTCAAATGCGGCTAAAGCATGTTCGCCGTAAGCGGTGGTAAAAATCACGACAGGTGTCGGATATAATTCTAAAGTCGCGAGTTGTTGGGCAACTTGTATACCATCTATACCAGGCATACGAACATCCAACAAAATAATCTCAGGTTCAAAAACACGAGTAATATTGAGAACATCTCTACCATTGCCAGCTTCGGCAACGACTTCACCTATACCCAACTCATTTATTAAGGCTCGCAATCTGTCGCGTGCTAGGGGTTCATCATCGACAATGAGTATTTTCATTTTAGTGATTTGTGAATGGCGTGTGAATGAAAAAAGCCTCTTGCAAAACTTTAATCCGTTCCCAATGCCTATTTTTAGCGTTTTGCAAGTGCCTCAATAAGGCAAAAATGACTGCGATCTCCATTAAGGAAGTTCCAAAAAAATAAATCCCAAAAGGCTAATTCAAGCCGGTTTGTTTTATTTCTCTCATTCTCTGCGGCTCTGCGCGAAGCGTGAGCCGACAGTTTGTTACATAAGGATAATTTATTTTTTTGATATTCCTAAGGTTAGGGCGCATTTTGCGTTTTATAAGGAAAAGTTAAATTAACGTGATAGCTTTCAGTCGTTTGAAGTACATTTAATTTGGCTTTTTTGCCATAAAAAAGGCGTAAACGTTGATGAATATTGTCTTGTGCTATGCGATTACCTTGATGTTTGAATTCTGTTTCTGCGAAAGTATTTTCAATGTCCAGTTGAATGCATTGATTTTCAAACCCGCCAATAATCGCGATGGTTCCCCCTTCGGGTAAGGGTTGAATGCCATGATAAATGGCATTTTCTAATAAAGGTTGTAAACATAGGGGGGGAAATAATGCATCTTCGGGAATGCAGTCGATTTCCCAAACCACTTGTAACCGTTCCCCTAAGCGCAAGGCTTCTATGTGTAAATATTGCCTACACCAAGTGATTTCTTCTTCAAAAGTGACAGCGGTTTTCACATTGCTCAAACTGGCACGAAATAAGTCCGCAAACTCTTCTACCACTTGTTCGGCAAGTTTTGGTTTAAAGCGGATCAAACTGGCAATCGTATTCATGCTATTAAATAAAAAATGGGGACGAATACGGGCTTGTAAAGCTTGGGCATGGGCATTGGCATTAAGCTCAGTTTCTTTTTTCCATTGATATTGAATATAAAAGTAGCGTAAAGCAACGGCACTGATAATCGCACTCATCCCGATATTGCGCCATAAAAACAATTGATGTGGCACAGCAGACGGTGTGTTTTGGAGGAAAATCAGCCATTCGCTAACAATCAAAGTCATCATTAATATTATCAAATAGCTGAGTACCGCAACACTTTTTTTAATGAGATGGCGTTGATAAAGATATCCTAATATTAAGGCACTGATAAGGGTACTGATAACACTATTTGTGAATAAGCTCAAATGAGGCGTAGCAATCCATGATGACGTTGTCTCTAAAGACAAGAAAGCCACTTGCCAAGCTAATTCGCTGACAGCATACGTGACTAATAATATGATCAGGTAGCTGATAAAACCAGCCATGATGTTATTATCTAATTGAGCTAACCAGCGGCGAATACCACATAATAATGCCATACTGAATAAGGTTATCCATTGCACAAATAAAGAGAGCATGGCTAAATCGGTGAGCAGATTGGTTTTCACCTCATCCCAATCAGCGCTTTTTTGACCCAGCGGGGCTAAGACGAGGACAAAAACCAACAATTCGGTCACGATGATACCAAAAAAAACGGTATTGACATCGCAAAAATTGGGCAAAAATAAATTATCCTCTTTTCTATTTGGAGTGATATTCATTTGAGGAAGGGGGGAAAGGTAAAAGAGGGATGTTTTAGCGGAATGAGATAGAACACTGATTAAACTGATTATGATTTTTTAATCAGCATTCTATCTTTAGGAAAGATTGATTAATTAATAAAACGTGGATTAAAACGATTATCGTGATTCACGCTGATGAAAAATCAGCGTAAATCAGTCAAATCAGGCCATAATCAGCGTTCTATTTCAAACAAAAACGAACCGTCATTCAAAACTACATCGGCAACAAGGGCACAATCAACAACGCCACAATATTAATGATTTTAATCAACGGGTTAATCGCAGGCCCTGCCGTATCTTTGTACGGATCGCCCACTGTATCGCCCGTCACTGCCGCTTTATGCGCTTCCGAGCCTTTACCACCATGATTACCATCCTCAATGTATTTCTTGGCATTATCCCAAGCACCGCCACCGGCTGTCATGGAAATCGCGACAAATAAACCCGTCACAATCGTACCCAATAATAAACCGCCTAAGGCTTTAACCCCTAAAGTGAAGCCAACAATAATAGGCACTAACACCGGCAACAACGAAGGGAGGAGCATCTCCTTGATCGCCGATTTTGTCAGCATATCAACCGCTTTGGAATAATCGGGTTTAGCCGTTTTTTCCATAATGCCGGGGATTTCTTTAAATTGGCGGCGCACTTCTTCCACCACACTACCCGCAGAACGCCCTACCGCTTTCATCGCCATCGCGCCAAAAAGGAAGGGAATCATGCCGCCTATAAAAAGGCCGATAATCACCATCGGATCAGACAAGTCAAAATTGATTGCTTCGCCGCCATGTTCTGCTACTTTATGTTGGTAATCGGCAAACAAAACCAAAGCCGCCAAACCAGCCGAACCAATCGCATACCCCTTGGTAACCGCTTTAGTGGTATTACCCACCGCATCCAACGGATCAGTAATATTGCGCACTTTCTCATCTAATTCAGCCATTTCCGCAATACCACCCGCATTATCAGTTACTGGGCCATACGCATCCAAAGCAACGATAATACCCGTCATCGACAACATGCTTGTCGCGGCAATCGCAATACCATATAAACCGGCCAAGTAATACGCGCCCCCAATACTGGCACAGACAGCTAACACCGGTAAAGCCGTCGCTTCCATAGAAACCGCTAAACCCGCAATCACATTCGTGCCATGCCCCGTCGTAGACGCTTTAGCAATTTGGCGCACAGGACTAAATTCAGTCGCCGTGTAGTATTCAGTCACCACCACCAGTACGGCAGTCAAGACTAAACCAATCAGCGCGGCACCATAAATACCGAAAATCGAAAACTCAACGCTAGCGCCTCCCATGCTTGTGAAGCTCGAAACTTCCACACCCGACATCAGCCACGCTATCACTGGGTAAAAGAGAATCGCCGCAATCACGCCCGAGACGATCAAACCTTTATATAAGGCCCACATGATCTTCTTGCCTTCAGTCGTTTTCACGAAAAACGTGCCAACAATAGAAGCGAGAATAGACACACCGCCCAACACTAAGGGCAATAAAATGGCGTTACTCGCCATACCGCCAGCAAAGGCCAAACCACCAATCAGCATCGTCGCGATAATCGTCACAGCGTAAGTTTCAAACAAATCGGCCGCCATACCAGCGCAATCGCCCACATTATCACCCACGTTATCAGCAATCACCGCCGGATTACGAGGATCATCTTCAGGAATACCCGCTTCAACTTTACCGACTAAATCCGCGCCAACATCGGCACCCTTGGTGAAAATACCGCCGCCCAAACGAGCAAAGATGGAAATCAATGAACCGCCAAAAGCTAAACCAATCAGCGGAGCCAAATCAACCGTCGTTCCACCTGCTGGCTGCATAACAATCAACGCCGCGTAATAACCGGCAACACTCAGTAAGCCTAAACCAACCACTAATAGGCCGGTGATAGCCCCACTGCGGAAAGCCACTGCCAAGGCCTCATTCAAACCCACACTCGCAGCTTGCGTCGTGCGCACATTGGCCCGTACCGAAATACTCATGCCAATATAGCCCACAGCTGCAGAACTCAAGGCACCGATGGCAAAACCAATGGCGGTGAGCCAGCTAAGCGCAAATCCAATAGCGGCTCCAATAATGATACCCACAATCAAAATAGTACTGTATTGCCGATTCAGATAGGCATTAGCCCCCTGTTGAATAGCCAAAGCAATCTCTTGCATACGTTCATTGCCGGTCGGTTTGTCTAAAACCCACTTAATCGACACAATACCGTAGACTAACGCTCCAGCACCACAAAGCAAGGCAATCCATATGCCCATTGGTATAGATGACATAACGGTTTAATTCTCCTTTTTTAAATGTTGAATTGACCCAGATTTAAATAATTTATATCAAACAACACGAATTTTACCAAATTTCTAACACCGTATACCATCTTATGCTTAAATACTAATTTAAATTAACGCACTGATACACGCTAAGTACAGAGAATTTAAAGCATTTTTTATTTTTAATTAAATTTGACTAAAGAGATTTATGATATCAATGATTGATAATTGATAATTGATAATTTGTAATTAATAAAGGATTCTGTCACATTATATTTAAATTTGAGGGCAAATAGCTATAAAAATTGGCGTGCTAAATTCATTTAGCAAAAGCCAAATTGTCGTCCAAATTCATTTTGCAGAGGCTAGAATTAATTTATTAACTATACTTTAGTCGCTTTTTAATAGAGGGTTCAAAAATAATTTATACTGTCCACCGTTATAATTTGCGCTTTTGTTGTTAGTCACCACCACCTGACTTGAGCTTTTAGACAACTTATGCCCGCTGTTGGCTGTAAAATTCAAATAATAGCGATCTTATGACGATGCTAAGTTTAATCCGCCAAACTTCCTTCCGAGCTTCGCTACATTTATTCGTTGTACTAATCATAATGCACAATAAATCCCTATTATTGATATTAATACCCCTTTGTCTCCCCATCAAAGCCCTCGCGACGCAAACCTATCCTTGGTTAACGACGCGCTATGACACCAACCAAAGCCTTGTCAATCGCATAGCGACACCGCCCGGCTTTGAAAGAACCTCTGTGCCCAAAAACAGTTTTGGATATTGGCTACGTCACTTACCCTTAAAATCGGGCCTTCCGCCTGTCTACCTCTACAATGGCAAGGAAAAACGCAATCAATCGGCCCATCACGCCATCATTGATATTGATGTCGGCCACCGAGACTTACAACAATGTGCCGATGCCATCATCCGGCTCAAAGCCGAATACCTCTACTCAAAAGGCCTTTATGACGCAATCCATTTCAACTTTACCAGCGGTGATGAAGCAGCCTATCAAAAATGGCAGCAAGGCTATCGCCCACAAGTGCGAGGCAATCAAGTTAAATGGCGTAAAAAATACCGGTACAACAACGCTTACCAGACATTCAGACTATACACCAACACCGTTTTTATATACGCTGGCAGCTACTCACTTAGCCAAGAACTCAAAACCGTTAAAGAAATTAAGGACATGAAAATAGGCGATATTTTCATCAAAGGCGGCTTTCCTGGACACGCCATCATAGTGGTTGATATGGCAATCAACACAACCACCGGCAAAACCCTTTTTTTGTTAGCCCAAAGTTACATGCCAGCGCAAGATATACATATCTTAATTAATCCCTTAAATGACAAACTCTCCCCTTGGTATGAACTTGATTTTGGAGAACAGCTTCAGACACCTGAATGGATTTTTAATCGCAAGCAACTGAAAAGATTTCCTTGATTTTCTGAATTATTCTTCAGGTATTTTAATAGATTTTATTAGAGACGCACGCAGTGCGTCTCTACTGTAGAGACGCGATGCCTCGCGTCTCAATGCCTCGCGTCGTAAGCAAACCCGCTAATGGCTGTGGCAATGTTGACCAATTTATCTTAATCGCGCCCACTTGAGGCGTAGCTTGTGTCAAAACATAATCCAAGATTTGTAAACCTTGTTGTGGATTGAAAGCCTCTAAACCTTTTGTTTTAAATTGTGCTTCGCGTGCCGCTCCCTGCTGACTCCACGGCCCCCAGTTAATAGTGACAGCCGGTAGGCCTAATGAGTGGCGATAATGCGCTAAAGCATCTAAAAAACTATTCGCCGCCGCATGATTCGCTTGGCATGCCGAACCCAATAAAGAAGCAGCCGTCGAAAATAACACAAAAAAGTCTAACGACAGGTGTTGCGTTAACTGGTGTAAATGCCAAGCACCGCTGACTTTAGGAGCCATGACTTTAGCAAAACGATCCCAAGTCTGTTGTAAGAGTACACCATCATCTAACACCCCTGCGGCGTGAATAATCCCGCGCAAAGGCGGCAAAGAATGCTGAATCTCTGACAAAAGAACCGTCACCGAATCGGCTACAGCAATATCAGCTTGAATCACCTTGATTTGAGCCCCAGCTTCCTCAAGCTTGTTTAACTGAAGTTCAGTAATCGGTTTCGGTGCGCTACGTCCAACTAATACCAAATGCTTTGCACCTTGTTTAACCAGCCACTCAGCCACTAATAAACCCAATTTCCCTAAACCACCCGTAATCAGATAAGTCGCATCCTCACGAAAAGTCACGGGCAAAGCCGTTTTAGTTTGAACCTGTTGAACGATCCGGGCAACATAACGGATATCACCCCGAAAAGCCATTTGATTGTCTTGTCTTTCAGAACTCATTTCATCAAATAAGGCTTGTGCTGCACGATGAACTGATCCTTGCACTTCCAAATCCACTAGAATGGTTTTTAATTCAGGATGTTCTAAAGCAATGCTTTTCCCTAATCCCCATAAAGGCGATTGAGCCAAACCAAGAACTGGGGCGCTTGCTTTCGTCGCAACCGCTCCTTGCGTAACAAGCCACACAGAAGGCTGTTTTGATTCCCCCGTTTTTAACAACGCTTGGATTAAATACAAAACACTGCCACAACTTTTTGCGGCCGTTTTTTCAAGAACACTTGTCGTGAGAAGATTTGCTGACGGCGTGTCTAAGCTCCACAGATGCACGATACCTTGCAAAGAAGAGCTACCAATGCTTTTCAAAAGTTGCTCAAAGTCTCCCAGTCGTTCAGGGTTGATTTGATAGTTTTCTTCAGAGCGTTGTTCGTAGCTTTCACCCGCGAAAACCGTTATTCCTCTATCCCCTTGAACCTGTAATTGTGTTTGTAATGACTGCCCAATACCCTGTTCATCAGCAAAAATAAGCCAATAAGCAGACGTTTTATCAACCTCTTCCAATGGGGCATCATCTTTAACCGCTTCCGCTATAATCACCGCTTGTTGAGATAAAAAGCCCCCCTCTTGCGGAGACACAACGCCCGTTTCTTGAAAACCATTTTGTTTAAGTAAGGTTTGCCATTGGCTTGTAGAAATAAAAGGATGATGAGGCCGCAAATCGTCATCTTGAAATCGCCACCACCCCTCGGTTAAACCAAAAATCAGATCAAGAAAGCGCAACGGCTTCGTATTTTCAACTAAAATCAATAAACCTTCTGGCCTCAAAAGCCGTTGAACCTGTTGCACACTTTGGCGTAAATATTGTGTCGCATGTAAGACATTCGCAGCGATAATGATATCGTAATCACCCGTCTTAAAACCTTGTTTTTCAAGGGGTTGCTCTATATTCAATCGCCGATACTGTATAAAAGGGTAATCACCGAATTTTTCCTGAGCTTGGTTAAGAAACGCATTCGAGCAATCTGTAAAAACATAGTCTATCTGCTGCGCCGGTAAGTGTGGCAGAATATAAGCGGTTGTTCCCCCAGTGCCCGCACCCATTTCTAAAATGCGTAGGCGACGATTTTGGGGCCCCTTTTCAACGGCCGCGCTAACAACTTGTTGTACTAAAGTATTCATCACTTGTGCGCCAAGCGCATCCTGATAAAGTTTAGCAACATTGATTGCCTGATTTTCAGAAAACAATAACGGTAACGGATCCTCGTCTTCTTGTAAGATAGCAGCCAGTTTATCTCCACACCGTTTCAGTAGCGTTAATTCCATTTCAACAACCGGATACTGATTTTTCAGGGTTTGCCATTGCGTTTCAATATCTTTCGCTTCAGGTACCCTGATCACTTCCCAACGCGCACCAATTTTTTTGAGTATGCCAACCTCTGTTAACATTTCCACAAAACGTTCTAGCAATCGTCGGTATTGACTCGCTACGCCTAATTGTTGTTCTGCAAAATAATCCATTGAAATTTTGACATATTCATAAAACTCCCAACCCATTTTACGGATAGCTTTGACAACATAATCAATACTGAGCATTTCAAGCTGTTCTATAGCCTGCCAATAAGCCAATAAATCCGGCCGTTTTTTTAACGCCGCGATTTCAGGTTGTAAACGGTTCAACAGGGTTTCAGTTGTTGCTAATTTTCCAGAATGTAATGCTTTACGACTTTGAGCTTGCCATTTGATTTCATAAAGCCACTCTTTGAGAAAAACCGTTGATAACTGTTGTTGATGTTGCTCAACCAGAACGGCCAATAATTTAGGCAATAATCTCAGTTCATCCTCTGAAAATTGCCCGACTTCTTCCAACTGCTCAACAAGGTGTTGAGCATTGCCCTGATTTAAGGCCTGAATAATGGCTGTCTTCTCTTCAAATGAAGGCTGGATAGGGTTTTGCGATGGCATCGCTGGCCTGGCAATCCAATAGCGTTGATGTTGCCACGGATAAGTCGGCAAAGGCACACGATGGCGCGGATAATCCTGATCAAAGCTTTGCCAATCAACCGCTACGCCTTGTACATATAATTCAGCTAAACTGTCAAGCATTTGCTGCCAATCAGCCTGTCTGTGACGCAAACTGGGCAACCAAACACCGACATGCTTGGGTAAACATCGGCATCCCATCCCTAAAAGCGTTGGTTGAGAGCCGATTTCTATAAAAATATGACACCCTTGTTTTTCAAGGGTTCTCATACCCGCAGCAAATTGCACCGGCTGACGAACCTGCTTTAACCAATATTGAGCCGTAGCGATTTCATCTTGAATCAGTTCACCCGTCACATTGGAACATAACGGAATTTGAGGTAATGAGTAAGTGATCTCAGAAGCGATTGCTTCAAAATCAGACAACATCGGTTCCATCAAGGGAGAATGGAAAGCATGGGAAACCAACAACTTTTTAGTCTTGATACCTTCTGATGCGAAACGGGTGATCACCGCTTCGACAGCCTGATGGCTGCCAGAAATCACAATATTGTCTGGGCCATTTATCGCCGCGATTGAAATATCATCTGCTGGTATGATAGCAGCCACCTGTGCTTCATCAGCCAATATCGCTACCATTTCGCCATCAGGTGGCAATGCTTGCATCAAACGCCCCCGCTTTGCAATCAATTTCAGGCCATCTTCTAAACTAAACACCCCCGCAAAACAAGCGGCAACATATTCACCAACACTATGCCCCATCACGACATCAGGATGGATTCCCCAAGATTGCCATAATTTCGCAAGCGCGTATTCTAAGGCAAATAAGGCCGCTTGAGTGTAAGCGGTTTGATTCAAGGGTGACGGATGAACGTCTCCCTTTTCGATTGCCTGGGGATAGAGGATGTCAAGTAGCGGTGTTTCCAGATAAGCACGCAAGAGTTCATCACAACGTTCTAATGTCTGACGGAAAGTCGGCTGTGTTTCATAGAGTTCACGTCCCATGTTAACATATTGTGAGCCTTGCCCCGTAAACAGAAAAGCGATTTTAGGTGGCCGGGTAGCTTGCCCTCGGAAAATACGGCCTGCCGTTTGCCCTAGTGCAAAAGTAAACAGCTTTTGCCGTATTTCGCTGAAAGAGTCTCCGACAATGCCGACTCGGTAGCTAAAATGAGAACGTCCCGTATTCGCACTAAAAGCGATATCAGCTAACGGCTTATTTTTAAAAGCGTTAGCCAGATTTCGGGCTAATTGTTGTAACGCCGTTTCGGATTTAGCGGATAGCGTTAATAGATGTAAAGGCCGTTCCAAGACGGTAGAACTGTTAGCAACGGCCGGCATATTGGGTGCCGCTTCAACAATCAAATGGGCATTCGTACCACTGGCCCCAAAAGAACTGATACCGGCTAAATGTTTTTTATCAACACTCGGCCAAGGTATCGACTCAGTCGGTACACGAACCGGGATATCATCCCAAGATATCAATGGGTTAGGGTGTTTAAAGTGTAAATGCGCTGGAATCTGTTCATGTTGAAGCGCCAGCACCACTTTGAGCAAAGCCGCAATCCCCGCAGCCGCTTCCAAATGACCGAGATTGGTTTTCACAGAACCCATGATCAAAGGCGTTTCTGGCCTTCTGCCTTCACCCAATACAGCCGCCCCCACTTCAATCGGATCACCCAAAGCCGTACCTGTACCATCTGTTTCAAGATAATCGATCTCGCTCGGTGCAACCTTAGCCCTCATTAACGCTTGACGAATAACCGCTTGTTGAGCCTGCCCATTGGGTACCGTAACCCCCCCGCTTGCCCCATCCTGATTCACAGCCGAACCGCGAATCAAAGCCAATATATTGTCACCATTGGCCTGTGCATCAGAAAGACGTTTGAGTACCACCACAGCACACCCTTCGCTTCGCACATAACCATCAGCATCAAATGTTTTGCAATGGCCGGAAAGCATTTGAGCCCGTGACAAAGTGATACTAGGTGACAAGATCAAATTGACACCCCCTACCAAAGCTCTATCACATTCGCCTAAACGTAAACTCTGACAAGCCAGATGCGTTGCCACGAGAGAAGATGAACAAGCAGTATCAATCGCGATACTGGGCCCTTGTAACCCCAAAGTATAAGATAAACGACCCGCCAGCGCGTTGAGCGTATTACCCGCTTGGGTGATCAAAGACGCATAATCATGCGTCGTCACACCGATAAACACCCCCGCTTGACTTCCCATCCAATGCGCCTGAACTTGTCCCGCATTTTCTAAAGCCTCCCAACTGACTTCTAACAGCAAACGTTGTTCCGGTTCTAAACTGATCGCCTCATGGGGAGAAATGCCAAAAAATTGAGCATCAAATTGATCAACCTGTTCTAAAAATCCACCATAGCGCGTATTGATTTTTTTACCAACCGCCTCATGATTAGGATCATAATAAGGAGCTTTATCCCTGCGACTTTCAGGCACTTCGGTAATCGCCTCAACACCATCACGTAATAATTGCCAAAACGATTCCGGATCGTTCACATTACCCGGAAACCGGCAACTCATACCAATAATAGCAATCGCTTCCGATTTATCGCGTTCAACCGCTTCCAACTTTGCACAAGCCTCATCAAGCGTCTGCAATAAGCCTTGTGATGATAATTTTAAAGTGTTATTTTTTTCCATAAATGACCGGTTTTGTTCAGAGAAAATGGGTGAGCTATTCATTTTTGTTCATTAAAAAGGGTTTAACCGATTGGTATTCCATTTGAATTATCAAGCCCAGCTCATTCGTTTTAAACAATAATTCAATTGGTGCCCCTTCAACATGAAATCCATTATCCATTTTATGATTTTAATTGGGAATGTATCCCTGAAGTGGGAACGTCAAGCGAGAAAAACTAACATTCAAGGCTCTTTTGAAGGCTATCCTCTTATTTTTTACCACATAACAAACAAGGCACTTCTAAACTTTGTGAGATTATTTTACCACCTTGATAGCACCAAATTTCAATCGGTGTGACGACATCTCCATTTTCATCAAAATCAATATTACCAGAAGCCCCTACATAATTGATATTTAAACCTTGTTGTAAATAGTTTAAACCTTGTTTTAAATTTTTTATACCCGCTATCACTTGTTTGCCCGGCCAGTTTGCCACTTTGCGTAAATGATCACGTATCGTTAAGGGTGTCAGTGCCTCACCATTCGCTTGAACCGAATAAGCCGCTAATGCGCCTATAATAACCGCATCATAAACATTCGCTAAAAAAGCCACTTGTGATTCACCGTATGCCATTTTATAGTCCGTATTGAAAAGTTCTAATGACTCAGAGTACGAAGAACTCGGATTGGTGCCACATAAGCCTTCCAAAACCTCAGCCCCAACGACTTCAATCAATTGTTCGGATTTGCTGCCATCTACAAATAAGAATTGTTTGAAAAAATCATACTCAATCGCTTCTTTAATGTAAAGACGCGCATGACCTGAAAAACTAATTACCACCAAGGCTTCAGCAGTTTCAGTCAATGCTTGTTGTAATTCTGCGACATAACTTGGCGCTAATTCATTATTATGGGATATTGCCGCACTGATCCGCCCCCCCAAAGCTTGGAAATTTTCTGTGAAGACTTGCGTTAAACCTTGACCATAAGCATCATTGATATAAAGTATTGAAACATCTCGATACCCCATCATATCATAAGCCAATCTCGCTAAAACAATACCTTGTTTCGTATCAGGCGGCACGGTGCGAAACAATAAATCTTGCCCCTCATCAGCGGCCAAATAAGTAATCAGCGGTGAAGTTGATGAATAAGCAATCTGAGGAATTTGTCTAGGAATAGCAACTTGTTCAGCAACGGCAATCGTGACAGAACTGGCAGAACTGCCAATAAGGATTTGTATACCCTCATTATCGACTAACTCTTGAGCAGCAAGCGTTGCCGCAGTCGGATTCGTTTCACTATCAGCCACAACGAGTTCCACACGATAACCCGCTTCATTCAAATGTTGAACCGCTAATTGTGCTGCATTATAGCGAGCTTTGCCTTTTTCAGCCAATGTGCCCGTTAGTGGAACCAATAAACCCATTTTAACCGGCTCAAACCGATTATCAAACGGCCCATTTTCATCATTGCAACCACTGATGAGTAAGAGTATATTAAATAACAAAAAAATAGAGAAAAATTGAAACATCAGATGTCCTTTATTTTTGTAGAATTGAATCGTGCAAGCTTTGGTATGATTAAAGGCCACAGAATGACACACACGGAATGAATTTTTCCGTGTTTTTCCGTGTTTTCCGTGGCAAAAATAATTATCTTCTTTCTTAATGGAGAATAAAATGCGAAATATATTAGTCTTTATTTTGATCGGCTTATTGAATATCAATCCCTTGATTCGTGCTGAAGTCGTATTAGATGGCACTTTGGGAAACCGTAGCGCATTATCTGGCCCTGATTATCTGATAGCCCCCCATTTAGGCCAACAACACGGTAATAATTTGTTCCACAGTTTTCAATATTTTAACTTGCAAAGCCATGAAAGTGCCATTTTTTCTGGGCCTGAACAGATCAATACGATCATCGGCCGTGTCACAGGTGGCCAGCCTTCTCATATTGATGGCCTACTGCGTTCTACCATACCAGGAGCCGATCTGTATTTTATCAATCCAGATGGAATACTGTTTGGGCCAAATGCACAATTAGACTTACAAGGCAGTTTTCATGCCAGTACCGCTGACTATCTCCGCTTAGAAAAGGGCGGACGATTTGATGCGCGTCATCCCCAAAATAGCCTCTTAAACGTTGCCCCTGTTCAAGCGTTTGGATTTCTGACGGATACCCCAGCGAGCTTATTTATTGAAGACAGTCAATTATCCCTCCAACCCGAACAAACCTTCTCTCTCGTCAGCGGCGATATCACCCTGATGGGCGCACAATTGTTCGCGCCAAGCGCGCAACTGAATTTGGTTAGCGTTGCACAAAAAGGAGAAGTTAATGTATCTCATCTGGATACCTTAGCATTTGATCAACAAGGCCTGATAAGCTTCTCTAATCAGACTCTTCTCAATGTTGATGGGGTGGGCGCTGGAGAAGTTTTGATTCGGGGAGGGCAATTAGTGATGCGCGATTCGGCTATTCAAGCCGATACCCTCGCTTTTCAAGATGGCAAAGGGATCAACATCAAACTCACAGAATCCCTCGATATCAGGGGCGATTTAGTGGCCCTCTCAAATGATACGTTTGGTAGTGGCAATGCCGGTCATATTATGATTTCAGCACCCCATATTGATCTGATTGGCAGCGCGATTGATGCGAGTAGTTTAAGTAGTGGACGAGGGGGTGATATCACCATAATAGCCGATCAACTGAAACTCAAAGCCGGTGCCAGAATCAGCAGTAATGTGTTTAGCACCGGTTCCGGTGGAGACCTCCATATCAACAGTTCAGAACTCGTTTCCTTATCCGGCCAGCGGGCCAAGCCTTTTATTCATCACGATATCACATTTGAACAGCAAGCCAGTACCCTCAATACCTCGACATTTAACAGCGGCCAAGCGGGACAAATTAATCTCATAACAGACTATTTAAATATGAGTGGCAGCAGCACTATTGCAGCCGATAGTCTAGCCAATGAAGCCTTAAGCACAGCGGGTAATGCGGGTCATGTTGTTTTACAAGCC
>Ga0316201_10000692_pt1 | contig 20345 bp, 16 predicted proteins | sample CS6wburrow_MG_FD_204516 | JGI IMG/M metagenome (GOLD analysis project Ga0316201, IMG submission 204516) | Coastal sediment microbial communities from Delaware Bay, Delaware, United States - CS-6 worm burrow | ecosystem: Environmental > Aquatic > Marine > Coastal > Sediment | place: USA... | reverse complement strand
GCGAAAATTTCTTTGCTAAAGACGTCATAACCTGCCAGAACACCGGCGTTGGTCGCATCATCAAATCCAGCGACATCGGCATTCACCACACCCACGGAGGTGCCCAGATACCAGCCTTTCGCCTGACAGCCAATGGCAACCCACCACAACAGAGTCCCCGCAATCACACTTTTCAACGTCATATCTGTCTCCCGACGGCCCGAACCGGCAACAGTGCTGTTGAATACAAACCCGCAGCCCGGATAATAGGCGCCTTTCACGCTGACCTGAGTCCGATGAAACATCACCTGTGCCAGTTATTGTCACAAGCGGTCCGAACCCTGAAATCCCGGGGTGTACTGCCCGATGACGCGCGCATAACAATCAATCTGGAGCGCACCCGTGACCGCAAGCACGGCGATTTCGCCAGCAACCTGGCCATGGTGCTGTGCAAGGTCGCACGCAGCAAACCCCGTGATCTGGCGGAACAACTGGTCTCGGCACTGCCTGAGTCCGAACAGCTGAGCAAAATCGAAATTGCCGGTCCCGGTTTCATAAATTTCTTTCTCAGCCCGGCCGCCTACCATGCGACCATAACACAGGTACTGGAACAGGGCGGTGATTACGGACGCAGTGATATCGGGCAGGGAAAACCGGTACAGGTTGAGTTTGTCTCCGCCAACCCGACCGGCCCCCTGCACGTTGGACACGGTCGTGGCGCCGCCTACGGCGCCACTGTTGCCGACCTGCTCGATGCAATCGGCTACCAGGTACACAGGGAATACTATGTCAACGATGCCGGACGCCAGATGGATATCCTTGCCACCAGTGTGTACCTGCGCTACCTGGACCTGTGCGGCGAACAACTGACCTTTCCCTCAAATGGCTACAAGGGCGATTACGTCTGGGATATCGGTGCCAGCCTGCACCGTAAACACGGCGACAAACTGCGTCATACAGCAGAAGAGGTATTCAACGGTGTTCCAGCCGATGAGCCGGATGGCGGTGACAAGGAAGTGCATATTGATGCCTTGATCAGTCGCACAAAGCATTTACTGGGCGAGTCGCATTACCGGGAAACCTTTGACCTGGGACTGCATTCGATTCTGGACAATATACGTCGCGACCTGGAAGAGTTTGGCGTGCGCTACGACGAATGGTTTTCGGAACGCTCGTTGACGGGTAACGGATCCGTCCAGCAGGTCATCCAGCGCCTGAAAGATTCCGGCCATGTGTACGAAGAATCCGGGGCGCTGTGGTTCCGCTCTACAGAGTTTGGCGATGAAAAAGACCGCGTGGTCGTGCGTGACAACGGCCAGACCACGTATTTTGCCTCCGATATCGCCTACCACATGCATAAGCTGGAACGCGGCTACGAGCGGGTGATCGATGTATGGGGTGCGGATCACCACGGTTACGTGCCACGCGTCAAAGCGGCGCTCACCGCCATCGGTGATGATGTGAACAAACTCGACGTCCTGCTGGTACAGTTCGCCGTCCTCTACCGTGGTGGCGAGAAAGTGCAGATGTCCACCCGCTCCGGTGAGTTCGTTACTTTACGTGAGTTGCGCCACGAAGTCGGCAACGATGCCGCGCGCTTCTTCTACGTGATGCGCAAGTGCGAACAGCATATGGATTTTGACCTGGACCTGGCAAAATCCCAGACCAACGACAACCCGATCTATTATATCCAGTATGCCCACGCCCGCGTCGCCAGTGTATTGCGGCAAATGCAGGACAAGGGCCTGCGCTGGGACGCTGGCAGCGGCGCACGGAATCTGCACCTGCTCGGTGAAACACACGAAGAGGCGCTCATGGTCAACCTGTCCCGGTATCCGGAACTGGTCGAAAACGCTGCGCTTAACCACGAACCCCATCTGCTGGCACACTACCTGCGAGACCTTGCTCACGACTTCCATACTTACTACAACGCGCACCAGTTCCTGGTCGATGATGAAGCACTGCGCAACGCGCGCCTGAACCTGATACAGGCGACCCGTCAGGTCATCGCCAATGGATTGAAGCTGCTGGGCGTATCAGCGCCTGACAGCATGTAGTTGCCGGTAGTCGTTGCCAGAATATGACCCGCGATTACCGACGCCGTCCCAGACGCAGCCACAGACGAAGGACCACCACCTCACCGCCCTGGCTATGGAGCCTGGTGGGTTTGATAGCGGGCCTGTTTGTTGCGTTTCTGGTGTTTCTGCAGATGCGCCCGCAGCAAACCGTTGACGACCAGGCTGTAGTAGCGCTGGAGACGCCTCCCGAGGAGACCGATAGCGCAGAGCATGCCGTGATCAGCGAATCACCGATTCCGCCAGCGCCAAAACCACGCTTCGATTTCTATAACCTGCTACCGGAAATGGAAGTGATTGTCCCTGAACAGGAGATCAGCGGCACACCCACACATGAAGGTGTCAAACGGGTCGAACAGCCCGGCACCTATCTGCTGCAAGCCGGCTCTTTTCGCAGCCGGCAACAGGCCGATCAGCTGCGGGCGAAACTTGCATTGCTGGGCCTGGAAACCACGCTGCAGGCGGTCAGCATCAACAGCAAACAGGCCTGGCACCGGGTGCGCGTGGGCCCTTTCAGGAATCTGCAAGACCTTAATGAAGCCCGCAGTCTGCTGAAGAAAAACGGTGTCGATGCCATTCTTATTCGCCTGAAAGGCTGACTGCTGTCAGGCTGACAGCGCAATCAAGCGGGTATGAGCGAGCGCAGCCCTTCGGCGCGATATCATGGCCAGCCGCCTCAATGCTGCATCTGCTTTAACGTGCCGGCCTTATGATTTCTCGAACAGAGCCGACTTTTCCCGGAACAGCGCCGATATATCTTCTTCACCGAAGCCGGCCTCGATCAGGCGGCGATAGTGTATCAAGGTCATTTCTACCAGTGGAAGCGAAACACCCAGGGCCGCGGACATTTCTTTGCAGATCGCCAAGTCCTTGTGGTGCAGCGAGACCTTGAAACCCGGCTCATAACGTTTGTTCACCATACTGCTGCCGCGGTGCTCGAGAAACCAGTTGGCCGCAGCGCCGCTGCCAACCACGTCCATCACCTTGTCCAGAGGCAACTGGTACGCGCTGGCAAAAGCCAGCGCTTCGGTGACCGCCTGGTTAATGCCTGCTGCCATGATCTGGTTAACCGCCTTGGTCGCCTGACCGCTGCCCACCGCGCCCATGTGTTCGATACGCGCAGCCATGCTTTCAAGCAACGGCCGCACGGCCTCCAGTACCCGTTCATCACCACCGACCATCATGGCAAGCGTGCCTTTCTTGGCCCCTTCAACGCCACCTGACACCGGTGCATCGAGAAAACTCGCCTCGCGCTTAGCCAGTCTCTGCGCTACCCGCCTGGCGGTATTACGGCTGACAGTTGAACAGTCCACAACGATAGAGCGTTTATCCAGACCCGGCAAAAGCTGATCGATCACCTCCAGCAGATCTGCATCGGCGGAAACACAGGTAAACACCACCGCGGCATTTTTACCGACATCTGCGGGTAGCGATGCACACTTGACATCGTGCGACTGCAAAAAGGAATCCAGCTTGTCCATACTGCGGTTCCAGACGATTTCCAGCTGATCACTTTCATACAGCTTGTGCGCCATTGGCCTCCCCATGGCACCCAGCCCGATAAATCCGGCTCGTACAGCTACGCTAGTTCTCATGATAGGTATAGCTCGGCCAGGAACTGCCGCAAAGCGGCGAGATCGGCAGCCCGTAGCCGCTGGCTACAGGCTGCTCGCAATTTGTCAGGCTGACGCTTAAATACCCCTGCACGTTGATGTCGAAAAAGCCTTCACCCCAGCCACCTGGACTGTAGCAATTGCGGGAATCATCGACGATCCAGTTCATAGCACTTCATCGGGGGCGGACGTGATTATTCACTATACTATTTAGCCCGGCAGGGCTCCATGGAAAAAACGCTACTGGAAACACCGATGAATAACGTATCCCCCCACCATGAAACCTGTGACGGATTCCGCTAAGCTCAACGACACAGGCGCGCCACCGCTTCCCGGGAACGCTGCAACAGTGCGGCCCGCTGCTTTTCTGACAGATACTCCCGTTTCCCGTCTTCGCCGAGCTGGTAGACATTCCCATAGTCGGTATATTTGCGCAGATTATCCCGTGCCTGGATACAGTCTCTTTTTCGCTTGGCTTGCTGCTCTTTCTGCTCTGCTTTCTGCTCGCGCAGCTGTTGCCGTTCTATGCGGTAAGCATTCAGCAACTTGCGGGTTTTCTGCATACGCTGTTGTTGATCAGTCTGAGCCGTCGGTTTTGAATGTGTCCTGATTGCAGGTGTACTGGCGTCCCTGGCCTGATCCCCGAAATGCACCTGCCCATTGTCATCCACCCAGCGGTAAACCTCTGCATGAACACCGGCCTGCCCCGACAGCAGCAGCGCTATAAACAGTCGTTGCCATAAAACACCCATCATCTCACTGTTATCGTTGCAAACGGTCCAACCTTAACCGCTGCCGCTCATCGAAAAGACGGCGCACGCCCAGATGAACCGCAGCCAGGGTTCCGAAACCGGCTCCAGCGGTGATCAGAAACATGATCAGAATCTGGTACTTGACTGCTTCAACCGGCTCGGCGCCGGCGAGAATCTGCCCAGTCATCATACCCGGCAGGCTGACGATTCCAGCAGCCGCCATGGCGTTGATAATCGGTATAAGCCCACTGCGAAAAACCTGCTGTCTGATACCCGATACAGCGTCCTGCGCACTGTAGCCCAGCATCAGGCGCGCCTCTATGACGCCACGCTGCTCCCAGGCTGACTGGGTCAGGCGATCGAGTGCCAGCGCGATGCCGTTCATGGTATTTCCCAGCAACATGCCCAGTAAGGGAATGGCATACTGGGGCTGGTACCAGGGCTCGTTACCCACGACCACGATCAGGGCAAACAATGCCACCGTAAACGACGATACGAACATCGATACCACACCGATGCCATAGCCCCAGCGACCGGAAAAACGCCGGTGCTGACGCGTCATCACCTCGCGTCCGGCCACTGCCAGCATCAGCACAGACAACAGGCCCACCCACAGCAAGTGGCTATTGGCAAACAGGGTTTTCAGTACCAACCCGATCAGCGTAAGCTGGATGACGGTGCGCAGGCCAGCGATCAGCAGCTGTTTTGCCAATCCCGGGTAGATACGCGCTGACGTCAGTGCGAGCGCAACGACCAGTAATGCCGCCAGAACAAGATCAAAAACACTGAGTGCAATCATGTCGCCATCTTCTGGCCGAGACCCTGCCTGTCGAGATAAAAGATTCGACTGGCAATGCGTTCTATCTGGTCGTTTGCGTGCGTTACCCACAAGCAGGCGGCCTGTTCCCGGCGCAGATAATCCATCACCAGTCGTTCAACCCTTTGAGTACTGACGGGGTCAAGATTGGCCGTGGGCTCGTCCAGTAACAGGACCTGTGGCTGGTTACTCAGCAGTCTCGCCAGCGCCAGGCGCTGACGCTCGCCACTGGACAGGCGCTCGACCTGCCAGGCCAGTACCTCGCCCTCAAATCCCAACTGACTCAGGATATCCGCCTGGATCCTTGGAAAATGGTCGCCGACGGTTTCCGACCACCAGCGGCTTTCAGCAGGCAAATAGCCGACCTGCCGGCGCCACTCTGTCGGCGGCATCCGCTCACGCTGCACGCCGCGCAGATTCACGGAGCTCTGGTTGACATCCAGGTCCGCCAGGCTTCTCAACATCAGCGTCTTCCCGGCTCCGCTGGGACCGGACAGACAGACAAGCTCCGACTCAGACAGGGAAAAAGAAAGATCGCTCAATTCTGCACAGGATAAGTGCCGGGCCTCGAATAGCTTCATACGCTCATTATGACACGCAGAAAAAAAACGGGCGCCGAAGCGCCCGTTATAGTCACTACCCCGTAGAGGGACAGACCCAGATCTGTCCCCGGTCAGGGCTTCAGAGGCCGGAACCCTTGGTTCCGGTGAATTCCGGATAGGCCTCCAGACCGCATTCGGCGAGGTCGACACCCTGGTACTCTTCTTCCTCGCTGACACGTATCCCCATAATCGCCTTGATCACCAGCCAGGTGATGAAACTGGCCCCGAAAACCCAGGCGAAGATAGTAAACAGACCGATCAACTGGGCTGTCAGCGTGGCATCGGGGTTGGTAAACGCCACCGCGATCAGCCCCCACATGCCGACCACGCCGTGTACCGAAATGGCACCGACCGGATCATCGATTTTCATCTTGTCCAGGGTCAGGATGGCAAACACCACCAGCACACCACCAGCAGCACCGACAGCGGTGGCAACCAACGGCGTGGGCGCCAGCGGTTCCGCGGTGATGGCCACCAGCCCCGCCAGTGCACCGTTGAGCGTCATGGTCAGGTCAGTCTTACCAAACAGAGCGCGAGCAGTCAGCATCGCGGCCACCACACCGCCGGCAGCTGCCATATTGGTGTTAACGAACACCAGGGCAACGGCGTTGGCTTCGTCCACGTTGGACAGAACCAGTTCGGAACCACCGTTAAAGCCAAACCAGCCCAGCCACAGAATGAAAGTACCCAGTGTAGCCAGCGGCATATTGGCGCCCGGAATCGGGTTGATCTGACCACCGGGGCCGTACTTGCCTTTACGCGCGCCGAGCAACAGCACACCCGCCAGCGCGGCACTGGCTCCCGCCAGGTGAACCACACCGGAACCGGCGAAGTCGTTAAAGCCGAGTTCATCGAGGAAACCACCGCCCCACTTCCAGTAACCCTGCATGGGATAGATGAAGCCGGTCATAACGACAGCAAAAAACAGGAACGACCACAGCTTCATACGTTCCGCCACGGCGCCCGAGACAATGGACATGGCGGTGGCAACGAATACCACCTGGAAGAAAAAGTCTGACATGCCGGAATAGTAACTGCCGTCATACCATTCGTCCGGATTCTGCGCCAGGACCTCTGCCGCAACATTGTCGCCACCGAGCAGGAAGCTGAGCCCCGGCCAGTAGGCATTGACCGCTTCGCCGGGATACATGATGTTGTAACCCACCAGCATGTACATAATACAGGCAACGGCAAACAGGGAGATATTCTTGGTCAGAATTTCCGCCGTGTTCTTGGAACGGACGAGGCCGGCCTCGAGCATGGCAAACCCGGCCGCCATCCACATAACGAGTGCGCCGGATACGAGAAAATAAAACGTATCCAGTGCATATTTGGTTTCTAGAATTGCTTCCACTATTGGATCCTCCGCAGCTGGATAAACTGCACGTTGGATAACTATTACAGAGCGTCGGGTCCGGTTTCACCGGTACGGATACGGACCGCCTGCTCCAACGGATACACAAAGATTTTTCCGTCACCGATCTTGCCAGTATTGGCGGCTTTGGAAATGGCTTCGATCACCTGCTCGGTCAGATCGGCGTTGACAGCAACTTCGAGTTTGACCTTGGGCAGAAAATCCACCACGTATTCCGCGCCGCGGTACAGTTCCGTATGACCTTTCTGGCGTCCAAATCCTTTCACTTCAGTGACCGTGATGCCCTGTACGCCAATCTCGGACAACGCTTCACGCACATCATCGAGTTTGAAGGGCTTGATGATTGCAGATACAAGCTTCATCAGTGGGTCTCTCCTAATCTGGGCCCGCCCTGCGACAGGCGGACCTGGTTTAACTTAATTTATGGGTTAGAGAACGGCTTAGAAGTCTTTCGCCCAGCCGAGCCAGAAGTTGGGGTTGTCGTCGTCGGAAAAATCATTCGCGTCGTCGATCTGCTCGTAGTTCACACTGAATGAGCCGAAGTCGCCGGCGTCTTTACTGATACCTATACCCCAGTGCGTGTAGTTCAAATCGCAGGCGTTACAATCGCCGTCAGCATCGAATTCATAGTGGCCGATAAAGGCTGTCGGTGCGAAGCCTTCATACGACCAGCCCGGATCGACGCCTAGACTGTAGTAAAGATCACCTTCGTCAAATGCCCGAGGTTTGTTGTCGCTTTCGAGTTCCGACCAGAAGGTATAGGCAACGGTACCGGTCAGCCAGGCCCAGCTCAGGCTGCCGCTGGCTTCGGCATAGTCAATATCGCCGCCCTGGGCATCGCCACCGGCGCCGGGGTACCAGTAGTACCAGGCACTGACGTCGTAACCGATCCCGGTATCACCGATATCGTTGCCAAAGCCGGCGTAACCGTCAACTTCGACGTCTTCTTTGCCACCGAAATCGACGTTCGACATCCAGGTTCCCAGGTAAAAACCCGAGTCATGGCCGTAATCGATGCCGCCGGAAACGGCGGCGTCGTCACCCGTCTGGGTGACACCGCGGAAGTAGTAGTTGCTCTGAACGCCGAGGTTGGCACTCAGTTCGGCCTGGGCGACGCCGGCACCGGCCAGCAGCGCTGTCGCCAGGAGGGTTTTCGTGTGTTTCATGGTCTGTGGACTCCTATATCCTGCGTTTTCGCACGCGTTATAAAAACACTGTTCTGGGGGACATTGGCGTGTCCACCCGAAGCGTAAGCGATGCATTTGCAGTTCCCGTGCCAGGCTGAATTACATCGATTTTACAATCAGTTAATTCGCACTAACGATTGCCGCCCATTTCAAAGCGCACCTTTTTAGTGCCATGAATCAAAATGCTCTAAAATAGTGCACAGAATGAGTGCAGCCTTTTGCCGTGAAGAGATGGACGCGGTAATCCGGCTCCGCTATGGTTAGCGCATGCCTGAAAAAAGAATTTTCGATGACATCGCCCGTCGCCTGGGTGGCGCCATACCCGCCTCTGCACAGGCCGTGCAGGACGACCTGGAGAAAAACCTGCGCGCTGCGACTCAGGCTGCATTCACCAGGCTGGACCTGGTCACCCGGGAAGAATTCGACGTGCAACGCAAGGTGCTGGCACGCTCGCGAGCCAAAATCGAACTGCTGGAGAAACAGGTGGCTGAACTGGAAGCGAAGCTGCTCAAGCAAGGAAAAGCCTGAAGCGGGACCTGCTCTCCAAACAACTTGCAGCAGCGGCCTGCTCGCCGCTGCTGCAGCAATGTGGACAAACCATGACTCCAAGGATGGAATCTTATGTCTCTCGCTGTTGTGTACAGCCGCGCCCAGCTGGGCGTCCAATCTCCGCTGGTCAACGTCGAAGTTCATCTGTCCAATGGCCTGCCCGGCTTGTCGATGGTCGGCCTGCCGGAAACAGCCGTCAGGGAAAGCAAGGACCGGGTACGCAGCGCGCTGCTGAACAGTGGTTTTGAATTTCCCGCCAAGCGTATCACCATCAATCTCGCCCCCGCCGACTTGCCCAAGCAGGGCGGCCGCTACGATCTGGCGATTGCACTGGGCATACTCGCGGCGTCCGCACAGATCCCGGCCACCCCCCTCGATGGCTATGAATTCGTGGCCGAACTTGCACTCAGCGGCAGCATCCGACCGGTGCAGGGCATACTGCCCTGCGCCGTCGGCGCCATCAGCGACCAGCGCCAACTGGTGTGCGCAGGTGAAAACGGTGCCGAAGCTGCGCTTGCAGGTCCGCACAGGATTCTCATCGCTGACCATCTTCTGCAAGTCTGTCAGCACCTGCACGACCATGCCTGCCTGCCACGTGCAACACTGCTTGCAGACACAACCCGGTCAGCGGCGCCGGACCTGAGTGAAGTCCGTGGACAACAGCAGGCACGGCGCGCACTGGAAATCGCCGCCAGCGGCTCGCACAGCCTGCTGCTGATCGGTCCACCCGGCACCGGCAAGACGCTGTTGGCCAGCCGCCTGCCCGGACTGCTGCCGGAACTGCAGGATCAGGAAGCTCTTGAAACTGCCACAGTGACATCCATCGGCCGCGACGGCTTTGATATGGCGCACTGGAAACGCCGACCTTTCCGGGCCCCCCATCATACGGCCTCGGCCGCCGCACTGGCCGGAGGTGGCAGCGATCCACGCCCGGGTGAAATATCGCTGGCACACCACGGCGTGCTGTTTCTCGACGAATTACCGGAGTTCAAGCGCCAGGTACTCGAAGTACTGCGTGAACCGCTGGAGACCGGCCGCATCACGGTATCCAGAGCCGCCCGCCGGGTCGAGTTCCCGGCACAGTTCCAGCTGCTCGCCGCCATGAATCCCTGCCCCTGCGGTTACCATGGCGACCCGGGCGGACGCTGCCGCTGCACAGCCGAGCAACTGGCACGCTACCGTGGACGTATTTCCGGCCCCTTGCTGGACCGCATTGACCTGCAGATCGAAATGCCGCGCCTGTCCTGGCACCAGCTGCAGGATCAGCCGGGTGAGGACAGCGCCACGGTACGCGCCCGGGTTGAGCGAGCACGCCAGATCCAATGGCGACGCGGCTACCTCAACGCACACATGCCGCTGAAAAAAATCAAACACGACTGCGTCCTCGCTGCTGGCGAACAACGCCTGCTGGAGAAAGCCGTGGGGCGTTTTGCCCTGTCGCCGCGCGCGGTGCACCGCGTACTGAAAGTAGCGCGCAGTATCGCCGATCTGGACGACAGTCCGCAGATCGCCGCTCCCCATCTGCAGGAAGCGATCAGTTACCGCTGCCTGGATAAATCGAGCAACCTTCCCGGATACTAAACACACTCATAATTCAAGCTGCCACCGCAACACGATGCCCGCTACAATAGCGACCATGCATCGTCCTCCTGCTTGTTGTTAATCCGTGCCCGACCTCAATCCGCAGCAACGCGACGCGGTGCGCGAAGTGCTGTCTCCCCTGCTGGTTCTGGCCGGTGCCGGTAGTGGTAAAACCCGTGTGATCACGGAAAAAATCGCCCATCTGATCGGACAGTGCGGCGTACCGGCGAAAAATATCTTCGCCGTCACTTTCACCAACAAGGCTGCACGCGAAATGCGCGAACGCGTCAGCAGGTTGCTGAGCAAAGAGTCTGGCAGGGGTCTGGTGGTGTCTACTTTTCACACCCTCGGCCTGCGTATAGTGCGACGCGAGGCCAGGGGACTGGGATACAAAAGCAATTTCTCCATTTTCGACAGCCAGGACAGCCTTCACCTGATCGATGAGCTGCTGCGCAAAGGCTCGGGCGCCTTTGCAGCAGATGCCTTGCGCAACCAGATTTCCCATTGGAAGAACGAACTGCTACTGCCGCTGCCGGCGCTCAAGCTGGCGGCGACAGAATTTGAAACTGCGGCTGCCTTGTTGTACGCGGAGTACCAGCGCAACCTGAAAGCCTACAATGCGCTTGACTTCGATGACCTGATTCTGCAACCGGTACTGGCCCTGCAGGATAGCGCGACGGTGCGTGAACACTGGCAGAACAGGGTGCGGCACCTGCTGGTTGACGAATACCAGGACACCAACAGCGCGCAATACCGGCTGGTACAGCTGCTGGTGGGAAACACCACGCCGTTCACAGCGGTCGGCGACGACGACCAGTCCATTTACGCGTGGCGAGGTGCCAACCCTGAAAACCTGCAACGGCTGAAAGATGATTTTCCGCGCCTGACTGTCGTCAAGCTGGAACAGAACTATCGCTCAGCTGGTTGTATTCTTAAATGCGCCAACCAGCTGATCTCCAATAACCCGCACCTGTTCGAAAAACGCCTGTGGAGTTCACTCGGCTATGGCAGCCCACTCAAAGTGATGGCCTGTCGCGACGGTGATCACGAAGCCGAACGCGTAGTCTCGGAAATTCTGCATCACCAGTTCACCCACGCAACACGCCATGGCGAATACGCTATCCTCTATCGCGGCAACCACCAGTCACGCAGTTTTGAGAAAGTGTTGCGCGAGCACAGCATCGCCTACCACCTCAGCGGCGGCACCTCGTTTTTCGAGTACACAGAAGTCAAAGACTTGCTGGCTTATCTGCGCCTGCTGGTCAATGAAGACGATGACCGCGCTTTTCTGCGCGTCGTCAACACCCCGCGCCGCGAACTGGGAGCGGCCACACTGGAAAAGCTCGGCGCCTATGCCTCTGAACACGGACTCAGCCTGTTGGCCGCCTGTTTTGAAAGCAGCCTGCAAACGGTGCTCAACAAACGCGCCTGCAGCAAGTTGCGCGAATTCGCCGAGTGGGTCATCAGGCTCGCCGATGACGGCCGGCGCGGCGAAGCCATGCCGGTGGTACGCCAACTCATTGAGGACATCGACTACGGCGCCTGGCTGAGTGACAACGCCAAGGATCCGAATGATGCCGATAGACGCCAGCAGAACGTCAACGAGTTGCTCAACTGGCTTGAACGGCTGGCGACCAGGGGCGACGAGGAGCGCGGCCTGGCCGATATCGTCAGCCGCATTGCCCTGCTTGACCGTCTCGATCGCGATGACGAGGGTAACAGCAATTGTGTCCGCCTGATGACGCTGCACGCTGCCAAGGGACTGGAGTTTCCGCACGTCTTTATGGTGGGTGTGGAAGAAAACATATTGCCGCATCGCAGCAGTATCGAGGAAGACAGTCTGGAGGAGGAGCGCCGACTCACCTACGTCGGCATCACCCGCGCACAGAAGACCCTGACCCTGACCTATGCCAGCAAACGACGGCGTGCCGGCGAGTGGGAAAGCTGTGAACCGAGCCGGTTTCTGTCGGAACTGCCGCAAGAGGACCTGGAGTGGGACAAACCCGGCGCGGTGCAGAGTCCACAGATCCGCAGGCAGCGCGGGCAGGCACATCTGGCTCAGCTGAAGGGTTTGTTGTCGTGATTGAATGCGACTGAACACGCCGCTGTTGCCGCATAACATTTAAGAAAAAAGGCTGCCTACAGGCAGCCTTTTTTATTTCAGCAATGGACCCTGATCAATAACCGCTTTGAGACAGTATGTATTCGATTGCCGCTTTCAGCTCCTCGTCAGAACAATCTGCGCAGGTACCTTTGGGGGGCATGGCATTGATGCCGCTGACCGCCGTCGCCAGCAGACCGTCCAGCCCTTTGGCTGCGCGCTCAACCCAGGCGGCCTGGTCACCCATCTTGGGCGCACCGGCGACACCGGTGCTGTGACACGCCAGACAGCTTGCGTTGTACACCTGATCACCGCTGCGCGGACCTGCCGCAACAGTTTCAGCCGCTGCGCCACTGGCAGGGGCGGGTACCGAGCCGACATTCACCTGCCCCACCGGTTTGATATTTTCTTCAACTCTGGCCTGGCGTGCATCCCCCCCGGCGTCGATGTCGCTGGTAACAATGTCTGCGATAAAATAGAAAACCAGCGCCACCACCACCAGCACGGCCATTACACCGATAATGGAACGATAAACAGTCTTGTCTTCGTGGCTCACCTGAACCCCCTGAAATTTAACTAATTAGTTAGGACACCCTGTCTTTTTCGGTGCCGCCGGATATGAAACAGGGCGGCAATTATAGCGGCAAACACCTGTTCGGGAAAGAAAAACCCTCTTTTACACTAAAGTATTAACGCGTAGCGCCGTTATTGTTTTTCGAGGGAACATGAAACCGCAAGTGGACTGCCGGGAGGCGATGGGCCATGAACGTCGACACACAGTTCCCGCAAGCACCGCTTGCAACACTACCCAGCCGGCCGCTACAGACCAGGGCTGAACAGGCGTCAGCCCGCCCCGTCGACCGGCCTCCTCATAAGCAGGCCGCCAATAACCACAGCAGACAACACGACAGCCAGACGGAGGCGCACAAAGAGCTGCGGCGACCGCAGCAGCAAGCGCATGGCGTACGCCCTGAATCAGAACTCAATACGGAAGAAAAACGCGAACTGGAACAGCTCAAGGCACGCGACCGGGATGTCCGCGCTCACGAAGCCGCACACAAGGCGGCTGCCGGCAACCTGGCCCGGGGCGGCGCACAGTTTGAATTCCAAAACGGCCCCGACGGACGCCGCTATGCGGTCGGCGGTGAAGTCAGCATTGATACTGCGAAGGTGTCCGGCGACCCGCAAGCCACCATACACAAGGCGCAGACGATTCGACGCGCGGCCAACGCACCGGCACAACCGTCCAGCCAGGATCGCTCAGTGGCTGCCCAGGCCAGCCGGATGGAAGCCGAAGCACGGCGGGAACTGAGCGCAGCTGAAACCGACAGCGAGGGCAGCGGAAACCCCGTGTCCCATACGCCGCAAACCGACACCCGCTTCAACCGCTCCACAGAGCAGGCGCCAGTTGGCGAATTGATCGACGTCCTCGCCTGAGGTGGCTATGATGAAAATCGACAGCGCGCTTACCCACGCCATTAACGGCATTCAACGCGGCCTGAACAGCGCGCAGCAACACGCTGCGCGGATTGCCGATACTGGCCGCTTTGGCGCCGACAACCCGTCCAGCCTGGCGCAGCCGCTGGTCGGCCTGCAGGCAGACAGGCTGCAGGTGCAGGCATCCACCCAGGTACTGAAAGCTGTGGACGACATGATCGGTTCCCTGTTTGACGACAGAGTCTGAATCAGCTCATGCCTTCGGCGATATAGTGACGCCAACCACCTGAGCGAGTGATATCGCGTGCGCCATCCAGCGCACAAGGCTCGCAGATAAACCCACTGACCCAGCGACCGTCCTGCAGTTCCAGCTTCCCCAGTCCCAGGGGGGCGGGAATCAGTTGCAGAAAGCTGCCCACCTGCTCGCGCGGCAAAGCCCATACCTCCACCTCGATGGATGCACCATGCTGCGTCCGCACCAGGCCCGGCCGGTAAGGCGGTCCTCCGGCCAGCGCATAGAGCCGGTAGCTGGGCGCAGTACGCGTACACTCCATTAACCAGGCACCACGCTCGGTCAACTGAGCGTTGAGCGGCAAACCGGAAAGATGAGCGCCACAGACCGTAATGGGTACCACACCAGCCGGCTGCTGGTCATGATGGTCCCGTGCCGGTAGCGGTAAACCGGTGGCGCCCATGTCGAGCCCTGCCGCCCGCTGCAGTCGCTCAGCCAGCGCACCCAGTGCGCCGTCAGCGAATGCCCTGGCAATCAGGGTGACACCGAAGGGCAGTCCGTTGATCCGAAACCCGGCCGGTACGGCAACTGCACACAGGTCCAGCAGGTTCATGAAATTGGTAAAATACCCCAGATTGCTGTTCAGCTGAACCGGTTCACGTTCAACCTCATCGATACGGTAGATGGTGCCCGTCGTCGGAGTCAGTACAAGATCGACTTTATCCCAGGCATTTTCGCTGTGCCTGCGGTATTCCATCAATCGGTATTGCGACTTGAAGGCGTTGATCGCCGTGCCCTGTTTGCCGGCTTGTATAATCCGGCGGGTAAGCGGGAACAGCGCTTCAGGCTTTTGCTCAATAAAAGCTTCAATGGCGGCATAGCGTTCCGCAAGCCAGGGACCTTCATACAACAGGCGCGCTGCCGAGAGAAAAGGTTCGAAATCGATAGTCAGCGCTGTACCGCCCAGTGCCTGCAGCCGCTCTACCGCCTGCGCGAACAATGCCTCGGCCTCAGTGTCAGCAAAAAAGTCCATCTGGTCCGCTGGCGGAACGCCAAAGCGAAAGCACTTTGCGCTGAAACCCGGGACAGCAAGCGGTAGCGATCGTGCGTAGGCGTCCTGCGCGTCGAAGCGTGTGCACCGTTCAAGCACGCGGCAAGCGTCAGCTATGTTGAGCGCGAAAACGGAGACACAGTCGAGCGATCGACAGGCCGGAACCACACCCCGGGTGCTCAGCAGCCCCCGGGTCGGTTTGATACCGACAAGATTATTGAACGCCGCAGGTACCCTGCCGGATCCAGCCGTATCTGTTCCCAGCGAAAAACTGACCAGCCCGGTGGCCACGGCGACCGCGGAACCGGAACTGGATCCACCGGCGATATAATCTGCATCAAAACTGTTCTGACAGGCACCGTAGGGAGAGCGTGTGCCCACCAGTCCGGTGGCGAACTGATCCATGTTCGTCTTTCCAATGGGAATGGCGCCGGCGTCTATCAGACACTGAACCACAAAAGCATGGCGTTCCGGCATATAGGCGTAGTCCGGGCAGCCGGCCGTTGTCGGCACACCGGCGAGGTCAATGTTGTCCTTGATCGCAAACGGAATACCGTACAGTGGCAAGTCATCGGGTGATTTTCCTTCCAGCGCCCGCAGATAAACCTGCAGCTGTTGCCAGGACAGGCGCGTAATCCAAGCGCGGCGGTCGGGCTGGCGCTGTATCCGCGACAAAACCAGTTGGACAATGTCTTGCGGGTTAAAGCGACCCTCACGATACCCCGACAGCAGCGCCTGGATATCCAGACTTTGTGCAGCAGCCTGCATTATGACACTTCGATTTGCAGAATAAGCAACGCCTGTCCGGCTTTGACCGGGCTGCCCTGTGCGCACAGTATTTCTGTCACCACACCGATTTCGTCGGCTTCGATGGCGATTTCCATTTTCATCGCTTCAACCACCACGAGCTTGTCACCCATGGAAACCCGGTCACCCGGATTCACCGGTATCGACCACACACTGCCGGTCACCGGTGACGCAACGGCGATACACCCCTGTGGCACATCGAACGGCGCGTCAGAACTGGATGCTGCATCCGGCAGCTCCGCTTCGTAGCGAGCCTGGCCACTTTGTTCCCAGCGCTCGCGCTCGGCCTCGAACGCCGCCTGTTGTTTCTCCTTGAATGCAGCGATCGTTGACGCGTTATCCTGCAGAAAACGCTGATAGTCCCGCAGGCTGAGGACGGTTTCCTCTACCTGGAGCTGAAACCGGCCCTCGATAAAATCTCTCCGAATCCGTGTAAGCTCTTCATTACTGACCGGATAAAAACGCAGCTGGTCAAAGAACCGCAACAGCCACTGTTTGCCGTCTTTGAAATCAGTCGTCTGCCGGTAACGATTCCACATCTGCACCGTGCGGCCAACAAACTGATAGCCGCCGGGACCTTCCATGCCGTACACACAGAGATAGGCCCCACCGATACCGACCGCGTTCTCGGGTGTCCATGTACGCGCCGGATTATACTTGGTGGTGACCAGTCGGTGCCGCGGATCCAGCGGTGTCGCCACCGGAGCACCCAGGTAGACATCCCCCAGCCCCATCACCAGGTACCTGGCGTTAAACACTATATCCTTGACATCCTCAATCGACTCGAGGCCGTTGATGCGTCGTATGAACTCAATATTACTGGGACACCAGGGCGCATCGGGCCGAACCGATTGCATGTACTTTTCGATAGCCAGTTGGGTCGAAGGATCATCCCAGGACAATGGCAGATGAACCACGCGGCTCGGCACCTGCATATCATCGATGGCAGGCAACTCGCTTTCCGCAGCCACCAGTTTGGCGAGCAGATCAGCCTGAGTGATCACGCGACTGTCATAGTGTATCTGCAGGGAACGGATGCCCGGAGTCAGATCGAGAATACCGTTGAGGCGCTGATTTTCAATCCATTCCATCAAGGCGTGCGCGCGCAAGCGCAGACTCAGATCGAGCACCGGTGGACCGTACTCGATAAGCAGACAACGGTCACCGGATTGCCGGTAACAGACGGCGACCCGCCCCTGCCCGTCGCCGCTACGGTGTAATACCGCAGAAGCATTATCACCGGCCAGCAACGCTGTTGTCTTTTCCTGGTAGCGGCCCGAGAGCTGTGAAACTGCGGCATCCTGCGCCTGCCGGCGCTGACAGGCTTCATCAACACCGATGCAATGAAAACGAATACTGTCGCCCGGTTTCAGCTGGCCCAGTTTCCACAGCTCGGAGTGAACGATGGTGGCGGGGCAGACGAAACCGCCCAGGCTGGGACCATCGGGCCCGAGTATCACCGGCATATCGCCGGTAAAGTCGACGCTGCCGACAGCGTAGGCATTGTCATGGATATTGGACGGATGCAGGCCGGCCTCTCCACCGTCGCCGCGCGCCCACCCGGGCCGGGGGCCTATCAGGCGAACACCGGTCCGGCTGGAATTGTAATGTACTTCCCAGTCAGTGGCGAAGAACATGGTGATATCGCACTCGGTAAAAAAGTCCGGCGCGCCCTGCGGCCCATACATGACCTTGATATCCCAGTGATCGCCGTATTCAGGCACCAGCTGCGCTGGCACCGGGCTGCAACTGTCGTCCACTTCGCCACACTGATCAAGACGCAACACGTCACCCACCTGCAGGGTGCGGCCGCCGTGACCGCCAAACTGGCCGAGCGTAAACGTCGCCTTGCTGCCCATGTAATCAGGTACATTGAAGCCGCCTTTCACTGCCAGGTAGCTGCGATTGCCGCAGCCTTCGATACTGCCAAGTTTCAAGGTGCTGCCCGCTTTGACGGCGACGGGTTGCCAGTACGCCACGTCTTCTCCATCCAGCAGCGCCTTCATGCGTGCACCCGCCAGCGCAATGACAGTATCGACATTGAACCTGAGCGCCGGACCGGTCACGGTCAGTTCCAGCGCCGCTGCCCCCTGTGGATTACCCAGCGACCGATTGGCCAGCCGCAACGCCAGATGGTCCATGGGGCCTGAAGGTGGCACACCGATATTCCAGTAACCGCTGCGGCCCGGGTAGTCCTGCACCATGGTCTGGGTGCCGGGCGATATCACATCGATGGTCAGCGGCTGGAAGTCGAACCCGTCCAGATAGCGGGTATGGTGCTTCGCGCTGACAAAGACCTGGTCGTTCAATATCTGCCCAAGATAGTCCAGGTTGGACTCGATACCGTGCAGGGAAGTCCTGAGCAGAGCATCGCCCAGTTGCCTACGGGCCGCCTCGCGACTGTCGGCCTTGACGATTAATTTAGCCAGCATGGGATCGTAAAAGGGCGGAACCTCAGTGCCCTGTTCCACCCAGGTATCCACGCGCAGGCCTTCGGGAAAAATCATCTCGGTAAGAACACCGGAGGCCGGCTGAAAAGCCTTGCCCGGGTCTTCCGCATACAGGCGAACCTGTATCGCATGCCCCCGCGGTTTGTGCTGATAGCTTTGCAGAAATTCATGCTCTCCCGCTGCGCCAAGCAACATCCACTCGACCAGGTCAACACCCGTCACTTCTTCGCTGACACCATGTTCGACCTGCAGCCGGGTATTCACCTCAAGAAAATAAAAGTCGTGCGTGAGCGTATCGTAGACGTACTCGACAGTACCGGCGGAACGGTAATTGACCGCCCGACCGAGCCGCACGGCGGCGTCCATCAGGCGCTGGCGCATTTCATCACTGATGCCCGGCGCTGGCGTCTCTTCAATCACTTTCTGGTTGCGCCGCTGCACAGAGCAGTCGCGCTCGCCGAGCGCAAGCACCGTTCCCTGGCCGTCACCAAAGATCTGCACTTCGATATGACGCGCCAGTTCAACGTACTTTTCCAGAAAAATACCACCCTGGCTGAAGTTACTGCGCGCCAGACGCTCCACCGAGTGGAACGCGCCCGACAGCTCGGCCTCGTTCCAGCACAGTTGCATGCCGATACCACCACCACCTGCGGTACTCTTGAGCATGACCGGGTAGCCAATGCGTACAGCTTCACGTCTGGCGTGTTCGAGGTCATCCAGCAAACCGCTGCCGGGCAGTAACGGAACCCCGTTCTGCTGTGCCAGGTGGCGCGCCGTATGCTTGAGGCCGAACTCACGCATTTGCTGTGCGGTCGGTCCGACAAATGCGATGCCTTGTGCCTCGCAGCGCTCGGCAAACGCGGCATTCTCACTCAGAAAACCATAGCCCGGGTGAATCGCTTCGGCTCCGACCTCCTGTGCCACTCTCAGAATACGACCGGCGTCCAGGTAACTTTCGGAGGCTGCTGCGGGCCCGATGCAAACCGACTCATCTGCCTGTCTGACGTGCAAAGAATGCCGGTCTGCCTGTGAATAAACAGCGACAGAGTGGATACCCAGGCGTTTTAAGGTACGGATGATACGGCAGGCGATCGCGCCGCGGTTGGCAATGAGAACTTTTTTAAACATAGCTGTCCGAACACAACACACAAAAGATCAGAAATTGCAGGACCGTCGTGCTCCGGCGCAGTTGATCGCGGTCAGATGACCACTCCCGCAGGGAGCACACAGTTGAGCACTGACGCATCCCTGGCAATCCATCTATGGCAAACAGGAACGTACCGCGCAGCGGATTTTTTCAGCATTCCCAGACCAGCACCTCAACCGGCGTCGGATTATACGCATTGCAGGGGTTATTCAGCTGAGGGCAGTTGGATATCAGGACAATGACATCCATTTCCGCACGCATCTCCACATAACGCCCCGCTTCCGAGATACCGTCTTCGAACGTCAGGCCTCCATCCGGCGTCACCGGCACGTTCATAAAGAAATTGATATTGCTGGACAGGTCGCGCTTGCTCAATCCGTTATCCCAATCGGCCAGAGCCATCAGGAAACTGTCGCGACAACTGTGCATGTGGCGTTTTTCCAGCGCGTAACGCACAGTATTGCTTTCCGCCGAACAGGCGCCACCCAGCGTGTCGTGACGGCCACAGGTATCGGCGACTATGGTCAGCATCAAATTACCCTGATTGGAAAGTAACGCCGTACCGGTACTCAGATAAATGTTGCCCTGTT
>Ga0316201_10000691_pt1 | contig 20348 bp, 11 predicted proteins | sample CS6wburrow_MG_FD_204516 | JGI IMG/M metagenome (GOLD analysis project Ga0316201, IMG submission 204516) | Coastal sediment microbial communities from Delaware Bay, Delaware, United States - CS-6 worm burrow | ecosystem: Environmental > Aquatic > Marine > Coastal > Sediment | place: USA... | reverse complement strand
CGGCACCGTACCGGTAGCCGCGGGCGCCGCATGGGCCAACCGGCTGCAGGCAGGCGACAAGGTGACGGTCGTCTACTTCGGCGATGGCTGCTTCGAGGAAGGCGTCGTCCACGAGACAATGAACTTCGCAGCCCTGCATCGTCTGCCCATCGTGTTCGTCTGCGAAAACAACGATTACTCGGTGTACACGCACCGGCGTGAACGCCAGCCTGATCGGCCGATCAGCGTTATCGCTGCCGCGCACGGCCTGGCCGCGACGACGGTGGACGGCAACGATGTCGAAGCAGTCTTTCAGGCGGCACAGACGGCGGTCGATGCGGCTCGCCGCGGCGATGGACCACAGTTCATCGAGGCGTTCACGCACCGCTGGCTGGAGCATTGCGGCCCCAACGACGATGACGATCTGGCCTACCGTCAGTCGGGCGAGCTTGCAAGGTGGCTGGAACGCTGTCCGGTGACAGCGGCTGCGTCGCGCCTTGACGAACTGGGTGTCGGCCGCCACACGCTGCGCGGCATCGACGACCAGATCCAAACCGAGATCAATGCGGCGTTTGCGTCTGCAGAATCGGCCGCCCCACCGTCGAACACCGTGCAAGCCGAGCGAAACGATTCCTTGCCCGGCGACGGCGCCATGGCGGTTACAAATCGCATGCTGACTTACGCCGAAGCCGTGGCCGAAGGCCTGCGGCAGTCGATGGATGCCGACCCGAACGTCATCGTGATCGGCGAAGGCGTACCCGACCCCAAGGGCATCTTCGGCACGACGCGCGGCCTGCGCGAGCGATTCGGTGACGACCGCGTATTCGACTCGCCGCTGTCGGAGAATGGCATCACCGGTATCTGCATCGGCGCGGCACTGAACGGCATGCGCCCGGTGATGGTTCATCAGCGCATAGACTTCGCCCTGCTCGCCATGGATCAACTGGTCAACAATGCGGCCAAATGGCGGCACATGTTCAATGGACAGCAGAGCGTCCCGCTGGTGATCCGGGTCATCCTCGGACGCGGCTGGGGCCAGGGACCGCAGCACGGCCAGAGTCTGCATGCGATGTTCGCACACGTACCGGGGCTGAAGGTCGTGATGCCGACGACGCCACGGGATGCCAAGGGCATGCTGATCGCGGCAATCGAGGACGATGATCCGGTGCTGTTCATCGAGCACCGCTGGCTGCACAAGGTCACCGGCAGGGTGAGCGAGCCCGCCTTCCGTACGCCATTGGTCGGTGCCAACTGCATACACCACGGCGATCACGTGACGATAGCCGCCTTTTCGCACATGTCGATCGAGGCACTGAAGGCCGCCGAATGGCTGGCGCAACAGGGCGTGTGCGCCGATGTACTCGATATGCGCTCGCTCAGCCCGATGGATACGCGCGCCGTTGTCGACTCGGTCGCACGCACCGGCCACCTGGTCGTCGCCGACACCGGCCACCAGGGCTTTGGTGCTGCCCAGGCGCTGGTTGCAGACGTCTGCATGCAGGCACTGCAGGCATTGAACAAGCCACCGGCCATCGTCGCACTGCCGGATGCCCCCCTGCCGACCAGCCGCTTCCTTGCAGACCACTATTACCCGGACGCCGCATCCATCGCGATTGCCGCGTTCGAACAACTCGGCATTCCCAGTCATGAGGCTCAGGCCGTTTCGGCGCTGCGTCGCGCAGAACCCCGGGACCAACCCGACCCGGACTTCACCGGGCCCTTCTAGAGGATCGTGCCATGAGCAAGACCCAGGACGACATCAATAAACAACTCCCCGACGAACTGATCGCCAAGCGTCACGGCGGTCACAACATTCGCACCGGGCGTGCGGTCGTCGATCGTTCGTTGATCGCCGTCGTACCCGTCTCCGAGGTCGGCAGCGCCAAGCAGCCGAACCAGTTCACCGGGCACACCTACAGGAACAAACAGCAGAAGTACCGCCTGGATGGGCACAAGATGCAGCACCACCTCGACCGGGTACACGCCTGGCAGCAGGGTGAACGTATCGCGCCCATCCACATCGACATGGGTCTGACCAAATTCTGCAACACCGCCTGTACCTACTGCTACGGCGTAACCCAGGGCATGACCAAGGGCACACTGATTCAACCGGACGCCCTGTTGCGCTTTATCGAGGACGCGGGTGAGGTCGGCGTGCGCAGCATCGGCTTCATCGGCGACGGCGAACCGACCCTCAACCCAGGACTGTACGACGCGGTGGAGGTGGCGAAGGCATCAGGCGTGGACACCGGCATGGCGACCAACGGGTTACTGCTCGACCTGGACCACGCCGACAGCATGCTCGCCAACATGTCGTTCATCCGCTTCAACCTAAGCGCCGCCGACGAGGACAGCTTCCGCCAGATCCACCAGTCGCATCCGCGCAACTTCCAGCCGCTGCTCGAACGAATCGCAGAATTGGTCCGGATCAAGAGGGCCAACGACTACCCTTGCACGCTGGGCATCCAGATGGTGCTGATACCGGAAAATTTCGGGCAGATTCGCAAGATGGCTGAACTCGGCCGCGACCTAGGGGTGGACTATCTGCAGCTCAAACAGTGTTCAGACACCGAATACCACGAGATCGGCATCGACTACGCCGACTACGAACGCATCACTGAAGACCTGCGCTACGCCGAAAGCCTGTCGACCGACGACTACCAGGTAAGCGCAAAATGGAACAAGCTGAACATCACCAAGGAGACAGAGCTGTACCGCGGTGGTTTCCGCAAGTACGACGTCTGCTACGGCACCCCGTTTCTCGGTCAGATCAGCGGCAATGGTCGCGTGTTCCCGTGCGGGCCGTTCTTCGGCAAGGAGCGTTTCCTGATGGGCGACATACACGACATGCGCTACCGTGACATCGTACAAAGCGATCGCTACTGGCAGGTACAGCAGGATATCGTCGACAATGTCGACGTACACCACGACTGCACGATCGGCTGTCGCCAGGACTACATCAACAAGTTCCTGTGGGACCTCGAGAACCCGCCCGAGCACGTGAACTTCATCTGACCGACGCCGCATCGGTCGCCGACGTGACCGGTGCGCCCCCCAACTCCGAAACAGCTCCGGCCCAGCTCCGATCCAACTCCGCTCAGGCGCCCTTCATCTGCCGTGCCCTGCGCTGCAGGATGGTCTCTGCAAACCGACGATAGGAGTTGCGCTCGGCAATCGGGGCTGGATCGCAGGTCGGCAACGCCCCTTCGAACAACCGCGCAAGCTCAGCGGCCGTCTTGAAGAACAGACACTGCTCATCCCAGTGCGGCGCCTCGGCGACACGACGGCAGTCGTAGACAACCGGCATGCAACCGCAGGCCGCCACCTCGCCCAACCGCTGCGAGTTCAGGTCGAAGGGGTGACAGACCAGCGCAAACATGGAATCGCGATACAGGTCGGCAAGCGAATGACCGTGCGCAATCTCACCATGGAAGTACGGTGACACCACCGGATCGTCGCCCCAATAGCGTCCGTAGACCTCCACCTCGATGCCCATCGCGGGCAGGCGCTCGCACATCCAGTGCACCACCTGGTCACGCGTCAGAAAGTGATACAAGACCCAGAACGCCTGCTCGTGCTCGACGCCGATGCGGTCGGCCATCTCCTCGATTTCAGCACGCGAGAAGACCTCGCCCTCGGCGATGCGCGGTACCAGCTCCTGCGCCATCTCGCGGGTCCTCGGGCCTTCCGATACCTTGGGCGCATAGGCCGAGCCGACAAACACGATGCGCCGGCGCCGACTGGCCGATGCGGGAGGGTGGAACACACTGGTATCGACACAGAAGCTCTGCCGTTGCACATCATCGACGCCACAGGTTTGCAGGTAACTGTCCAGCTCAACGGTCGCGGAATAGACCTGGTCATTGTCACGCAGGTGGATCTGCTCGCCCGAGACCAGCGGCGTCATCAGGTCCTGGAACCATATGACATGTGACACGTCCGGATGCAGCCAGCGATTGCGTACGTGGTTGATGATGACGAACACATCCGGCGCAAAATCCAGATAGGTCATTAACAGTTCGTATTCGAACAACTGCTCCATCGCGTTGGGTTCGATCGCAACCAGTACCTCATGACCGAGGGATTCGAATGCCCGCGCCAGGTCGTAGGTCTCGAACTGCAGCACCTGCGTCACGCGGGTCGTGACCAGCATGACCTTGAGTCGGTCGCGCGTGCCACTCGGCGCCAACTCGCGTGCCTGCCGCATGCGTTCGAGAAACCGCTTGTTCCGATCGAGCATGGTCTGGCGAATCAGGTTGTCGAACACACCGAGCAATTGGATATGCACGTCGTCGGGCGTACCTGCCGGGACATGGATTGCGGTCGGCGGCCGTGTTCTGGCATCGAGCAGGCGATCAGCGACCCGCTCGGCCGGTAGGTGCAGCATGTTGGCGGGCGCATCGGCCATCTCGTCGCCGTCGTAGTAACAAACTTGCAGGCCGTACACGGTCGGGTGTTTCAAGTCGACCTGCTTCTGTTGAATCGCTTCGCGATATGCATCCCGTGCGCTGAAGAAATAGGTATCGAGCCCGAAGCGGAAGTCGCCGCGTGGGTTGTCGTCGCGAAACGCCTGCAGTTCGTCGACCATCTCTGCAAACGCCTGCTTCACCTCGGATGATTCGTCAGCGCCCAGATCGCGGGCAGGCTCGATGCGGCTCGGTAACGGCAGCATGCAGCTGCCGAAACGATCAGAAAATTCAGCTATCGGCACACCAATAAGATTAATCGGTGCCTCGTCAAAATCCCGCCCGTCGAAGTAGCACAGCTGAAGCCGGCGCACGCCATCGCGCTCGACGAAATTCTGCTCGAGCGCGATCGTCATCGCGTCCGATCGATCGAGGAAATAGACGTCTTCGAGCGAGCTGGTGGCTTGGTATTCGTTGGGCGACGGGGCCTTTACTGACACGCTGTCCATAAAAATCGGGTCTCGAATATTGAACGTTTGAGCGGTGCAAACGCGCTACCGCGCCCACGATTGGATTGGGCCGCACGGTCGTCGCAATCGACGCCGGTGTGTCCGACAGCGTCTGTCATGACCGGAACCTACCCGCCAGACGCTCTTGCGGAGCGGACACCTGGATGCGTTCCCAGCGTCTGCGCGAACTGGACAGGCGTGCCGCATGAAACATCGCCAGACCGGCAGTTGCGTCCTGCAGGCCAGGCACATAGGCGTTGTTATGTTTACCGTCGCGACGCCATGCGCACAGCGCGTCGGCGATATCGGTATACACGTTCGCAAACGCCTCGACGAAACCTGACGCATGCGTGCCCGCGACCCGGCTGTAACGCGCTTCGCCGGCCAGCAATGCCTGCCCGCCGCGGCCGATGTTGAAATCGGCGCCGGTGACGTTGACGATGCGCAGCCGGTCCGGTTCGCGCTCGCACCATTCGGCACTGCCGAGTTCGCCGTAAAGGCGGATCCGCAGACCATCGCCACGCCCGGCCGCCGTCTGGCTCAGCCAGAAACAGGCCGACATGCCGCTCGGATAGGCGGCCCACAACGATACGTTGTCGACGATGTTGCGATGTCGCGAGTAGGTGCTGAACTCGGCATTGATCTGGTCGGCCTGTTCCGCGCACAGGAACGCAACCAGGTGATGCAGTTGAAGCCCCTTGTCCAGACAGATGCCGGGTATGAATTCATCATGCAGCGCGGCCGGGTCGAGATCCGCGGAACGCCGTACGAGTGTGTCCTCAGCGATCTCGATATGCAGTTGCTGCACATTGCCGAACTGACCGGCAGCGATCCGCGCGCGCAATTCGCGAATTAGCGGATAACCGCCGTAATCGGAAGTGACGGCGACGAAGTTCTTCGAAGGTTCGTGCATGGCCAGCAGCAGGCGGGCGTCATTCAGCCCGGTTGCCAGCGGATTTTCAGCAATTACCGGCATCCCTGCCTTGAGCAGGTTCTGGATGATTTCGTAACCCTCCGCGCCAGGCGCCAGTACGGCCACAGCATCCAGGCGCGAGCGTTCGGCGAGTACCAGGTCGCGCCAGGTAGCGTAGGCCCGGTCAGCAGATACCTGCCAACGCGTCGCCATCGCTTCAGTCTGAGCGCGATCACCACCGAATACGCCAGCGTCGAGCGACCAGCGTCCGTCCATCCCGCATGCGAGAAGGTGCGCATGCGCCTTGGCAGAAGAACAGTCGCCTACAATGCCCAGAGAAAAGGGACTCGAACCTCCGTTGTTTGTCATACACCCCCCTTCCGGCACGCACGTTGGCCGTCGCGTCGAACCATTGACACCTCGTCAGACATGGATTCGTATCATGCAGATTGCGGGCCAGATACGACCGCGCGGAATGACAACAGCGGATACAGCGCGCTGATGAGCGCGCTGCAACTGTCACTCGTCGGAGGCCGCCAACTGAACTGGTGAGGAGCAAATCCGGACGCTCATGACAGCCGGGCGCGTACTGGAGAAGAGATCGCGGAACCGAATTGCGGGCGCAGGCAGTTCCGTGACCGGGTCAGGATGGGGCGCTGTCGTTCTGTACCGTTTCGCGATAGGCATGCCAGGTCGCATGACCGACCAGAGGCAGGATCAATGTGAATCCGAGATAGGCCGTCATGATGCCGATCAACATCAGCACGACGATCAACGCCGCCCAAAGCAGCATCACGCCTTTGTTGTTGATCACCGCACCGACGCTGGTCAGCGCGCTGGTCACCGCGTCGGTACCCCGGTCCAGCATCATCGGCAGCGCCACGACGCTGGCCGAGAACACGATCGTCGCGAAGATCGAGCCGACCGCACTCCCCACCGCGAGGAACTGGACCCAGTCCATCAACTCGAGGTCGTCCGAAATCGGGAAGAATACGTGCACCATCGATGCGGCGCGCGCCCAGACCAGCAATACGATCAGCATGACCAGCGCAAACAGCAGTTCGTTGCGCAGGTGGTTGCGGCTCTCTGACAAACAGATACCCAGACGCGGCTTGCGCCCCTGCTCGAGCTGTCGACTGATTGAGTACAGGCCGAAGGCCAGGACAGGGCCGGCAAGAATGAACGCGACCGCGAGGCTGAACAGCGCCAGGGTATTGCCGTCACCCCATGCAAGCCAGGTAACAAGGTAACCGAACAACGCCAGTCCGACGCCGTAGGCGAGGCTTTGCGCCGTGGCGCGCATAAAATCCTGCCAACCCAGACGCAACCACCTGAAGGGCGCGTCGAATGTGAGCTTGTTGGAGGGGTACAGCAACGGCTCGATGTGCTCGTCCCCTTCTTCCGGGCGCACTACGCCAGGTTGTGGCATCTCTCTACTCCTTTGGTAATACCGTCCCGTTTTCGGGATCTATCCGTTTCGGTCGCCATCTTCGCCGTGTCGCAATGACGCCCCGGCATGCCTAACCCCACGGTTTTTCAATTATTTACCCGCCCTATAATAAGGCCATTAACACCCGGCACAGCTAGGGAATACCCGCAGGAATGCGGGCAAATCCTGAGAAATCTACGCTCAAGTGTGTAAAATCGCGACCCGATCGCAGCGTTGGGCCTAAAGCATCCCACGTTTCCGACGCTGTCGATCGACACAATTCCTCATCGAGGGGCGCTGCAACCTGTTCCATCAGGCCAGGCTCGATATTGGATACATCGGAAGGAAACGGCGCTCACTCACGTTTTTTGAACTGGAGTCAACAACCATGAGTGAGTTCACCGACTACAAAGTAGCCGATATGTCCCTGGCCGATTGGGGCCGCAAGGAAATCCGCATCGCCGAGACCGAGATGCCGGGCCTGATGGCACTGCGCGAAAAGTATGGCCAGACCAAGCCGCTGACCGGCGCACGCATCACCGGTTCTCTGCACATGACCATTCAGACGGCGGTGCTGATCGAGACGCTCATCGATCTCGGTGCCCAGGTGCGCTGGTGCTCGTGCAACATCTTCTCCACCCAGGATCACGCCGCTGCGGCCATCGCCGCCGAAGGCATCCCCGTCTATGCGTGGAAGGGCGAGACCCTCGAGGAGTACTGGTGGTGCACCGAGCAGGTGCTGAACTGGCCGAACGGCGAAGTACCGAACATGATCCTGGACGACGGCGGTGACGCCACGCTGCTGGTTCACAAGGGCGTGGAATACGGCAATGCGGCTGGCGTGCCGGCGCCGAAGGCCGACGACCCGGAAGAGTGGCAGGTCATTCTCGGCGTGCTCAAGCGCAGCCTCGAAGAAGATCCGGAGCGCTACAAGAAGATGGCCGCTTCGATCAAGGGCGTTACCGAAGAGACCACCACCGGTGTGCACCGCCTGTACGAGATGTTCCGAGACGGCAAGCTGCTGTTCCCGGGCATGAACGTCAACGATTCGGTCACCAAGTCCAAGTTCGACAACCTGTACGGCTGCCGTGAATCCCTGGTCGATGGCATCAAGCGCGCGACCGACGTCATGATCGCCGGCAAGATCGGCGTGGTGTGCGGCTACGGCGACGTCGGCAAGGGTTCTGCTCAGTCTCTGCGCGGGCTCGGCGCGACCGTGTGGATCACCGAGATCGACCCGATCTGCGCCCTGCAGGCCGCAATGGAGGGTTTCCGTGTCGTGACCATGGAAGAGGCCGCACCGCTGGGCGACATCTTCGTCACCACCACCGGCAACAAGGACATCATCACCCACGACCACATGGCCGCCATGAAAGATCAGGCGATCGTGTGCAACATCGGTCACTTCGACAACGAGATCGATATCGCCGGCGTGCAGAAATACCAGTGGGAAAACATCAAGCCACAGGTCGACCACATCATCTTCCCCGACGGCAAGCGCATCATCATGCTCGCCGAGGGTCGCCTGGTGAACCTGGGCTGTGCAACCGGCCACCCGAGTTTCGTGATGTCCGCGTCGTTCACCAACCAGGTACTGGCACAGATCGAGATGTTCACCAAGACCGACGAGTATCCGATCGGTGTCTACATCCTGCCCAAGAACCTGGACGAGGAGGTCGCCCGTCTGCATCTGGACAAGATCGGCGCCCATCTGACCACGCTGAGCCAGGAGCAGGCAGACTACATCGGCGTACCGGTGGAAGGGCCGTACAAGTCCGACCACTATCGCTACTGAGCGAAGCGACCCGATCAATGCGACTGCGCGACAGCGCAGGGACTTGTGCGCATGCGTCGCCCGACAGCCATCTTGCTGCCGAGGCGGCGCGTGTGCCCGCCCGCCACTGCACGCCGTAAGGTGTGCACAGGCGATGAAACCCCAGGGCCAGAGCCATGACATCAACGGACCAAACCAAAACGACGTTCAGCTTCGAATTGTTCCCGCCCAAGACCGAAAAGGGCATCACAAGGATGCGAGACACGGTTGCGGCCCTGAATGCCCGCAATCCTGAATTCTTTTCCGTGACCTACGGCGCTGGCGGGTCGACACAGCGCAATACCTTCGCGACGGTCGACTGGATCAGGGAGCAGGGTATCGCCGTGGCGCCGCACCTGTCTTGTATTGGCAGTACACGCGACGAACTGCTGGAGATACTGATGCGCTACGCCGAGCAGGGCATCGACCGCATCGTCGCTCTGCGCGGCGACCTGCCATCGGGCTCCGGGGCCGGCTCGATGGGCGATCTGAATCACGCCAACGAACTGGTCGCGTTGATACGCGAGCACTTCGCCGACACGTTCGCGATCGAGGTCGCAGCCTACCCCGAGATGCATCCGCAGGCGGCCAACATGGACCGGGACATCGAGAACTTCAAGCTGAAGGCAGAGGCCGGCGCCAGTTCGGCAATCACGCAGTATTTTTACAACGCCGACGCCTACGCCGCGTTTGTCGACGCCTGTACGCAGCGCGGTATCGATATCCCGATCGTGCCGGGGATCATGCCGATCACCAACTTCAGCAACCTGGTGAGGTTCTCCGACGCCTGTGGCGCCGAGATCCCGCGCTGGCTGCGCAAGCGCCTCGAGGCCTTTGGAGACGACACGGCCAGCATCGTGGCATTCGGAACCGACGTGGTTGCCGGCCTGTGCCAGCGCCTGCTTGACATGGGTGCGCCGGGGCTGCATTTCTACACCATGAACCAGGCCGCCCCGACCCTGGCAATCTGGGAACAGCTCGGTCTCGACAACTCAGCCGCCGCCTGACTTCCCATTCAACACAGGCCGTCACAGTACGGTGATTTCATGCGCGTTTCGCGAATCCATGTAGATCGACCGCTCGCCCCCGGTGCCGAGATCACGCTCGACGAGCGCAGCACCCGCTACATCAACCAGGTATTGCGCCTGCGGGTCGGTCAGACGCTCACGCTGTTCAACGGTGACGGCCAAGACGTGCTGGCCCGGCTGACGCACTGCGAACGGCGCACCTGCTCCGCAAGCTTGCTCGAGGTCGTGTCGACCGAGCTGCCCCCCGGCCTGCCCGTGCATCTGGGGATCGGCATCTCGCGCGGCGAACGCATGGACCTGGCGATCCAGAAATCGGTTGAACTCGGTGTCACAACGATCACCCCGCTGCTGGCCGAGCGCAGTGTCGTACAACTGAAACCGGAACGCATACAGCAGCGTGTGGCGCACTGGCGTGGCATCGTGACCAGCGCCTGTGAACAGAGTGGCCGCAGCCTGCTGCCAGAGCTGTACATGCCCTGCCCGCTGGACGAATGGCTCATCGCTCACCCGGCGGGCATGCTGCTGTATCACAAGGCGAAACAGACCCTTGCGACACTGTCGCCACCGGAAGGCGATGTGAACCTGTTGATCGGACCCGAGGGCGGCCTGTCCGATGGCGAGCACGACCGGGCGGAGCAAGCCGGCTACACCGGGGTTCGCCTCGGTCCACGCGTGTTGCGTACCGAGACCGCGCCGATAGCCGCATTGGCAGCCATCCAGGTGCTGTGGGGGGACTTCCGCTAGCAGCGTAGGTCCGCCGGGACGACGCACAAAAGGCCAGGGCAGGTTGCGTCATGGACGCTTCCGAGCTGCGCGCATCCGTTCGAGGGTCGCCGATCCGGCGGCCGATCGTCGTGGGCAACGGCGTCGCAGACGAGTGCGCCGCTAGAAGTTCGGCAGATTCGCCTGAAGGAATTCCAGGTCTGGCACGATCAGGCTCTCGCCGCCGACGGTCACCCGCATCCGCGCAGCCTTTTCACCGGCCTTTTCGCCACTGGCCGACTGGATGGCTTCGTGGCTGACGCGCAACAGGCGGGGGATACCCTGGGCCACTATGCCGAACAGCGGCCACTGTGGATTGGTCCCGATCGCATAGCACACGGCGATGCGCTGACGAATACCCGCACCGATCATTGCACGTCCGAGCAAGCCCTCGAAGTCAACGACCGGAATGTTGCGCTGATGCCAGCTGACTGTGCCCTGCATCCACTTTGGCTGACTTTCGACGGCGTCCGGTGTGCGGTAACCGATAACCTCTGCGACACACGAACTGGGCATCAGCAGACGTCCCTCGCGCAGCGGTATCAGCATGCAACGGACCTCGTCGATCGTTTCACTCACAACGCGTTGTCCGCGAGCACGGTATAGATGTTTTCGAGAAGCTCGGCTTCCTGGTACGGCTTGCCGAGATAGCGTTGCACCCCAAGCTCCATGGCGCGCTGACGGTGCTTGTCGCCGGTGCGCGAGGTGATCATGATGATCGGGATATCAGCGAGTTCCGGCGTCGACCGTATGTGGCGTGCAAGCTCGTAGCCGTCCATGCGCGGCATCTCGATATCGAGCAACATCACGTCCGGATGCTGCTCCTGCAACAGCGTGGCCGCATCGACACCGTCTTTGGCCGTCACGACCTGCATGTTGTGACGTTCCAGCAGGCGGCTGGTGACCTTGCGCACAGTGATCGAATCGTCCACGACCATAACCGAAACACCCCGGCTGACCGGTGCCTCGAGCCCCTGATCCAGCCCCGCCTGGCCGGCGGTGCTGTCCATGCGCACCAGGCTGTTGGTATCTAGGATCAGCGCGATCTGGCCATCGGCCATGATGGTGCCACCGGTAAACCAGCGCACCCCACTGAGCTGGGCGCCGATCGACTTGACCACGATCTGCCGGTTGCCCAACAGGCTGTCGACATGAATCGCGACGCGGTGTTCGCCGGATCGCACCAGCATCAACGGCAGCCAACGCGCTCCCTCCAGGATGTTCGGAGCCGACATGCCGAGCATGCTGCCCAGATAGCGCACGCTGTAATCGCGCCCGCCGTAAGAAAAGGATTCCTGCCTGCCCGCATAGATCGCCCGCAGCTCTTCGACGTTGATGCGTGCGACGCCATCCATACTGCTGTGCGGCACCGCATAGAAGTCTTCGCCAACCGCTACCAGCAAGGCATCGGTGATCGCCAGCGTGAACGGCAGTCGGATGGTGAAACTGGTACCGCTGCCAGGTTGTGAATCGATCTCCAGCGTGCCACCGAGCTGCTTGACCTCGGTCAGCACCACGTCCATTCCGACACCGCGCCCGGATACCTGAGAAAGTGCCTGCGCAGTCGAGAATCCGGGCTGCAGGATGAGCTGGTAGAGATCGTCATCGTCGATCTGGGCATCGGCGTCGAGCAGCCCGCGCTCTACCGCCTTGTCGCGAATACGTGACCGATCCAGACCCGCACCATCATCAGACAGGGTCAACACCACGTCGGTGCCCTCGCGCGCGAGTTGCAGCGTGATCAGGCCCTGGGCCGGCTTGTCATTGGCGGTACGCGTTTCCGGGTCTTCGATGCCGTGTGACACGGCGTTGCGCAGCAGGTGTTCGAGCGGCCCCATCATGCGTTCGAGAATCGCGCGGTCCATGTCCTCTTCGCCGCCGACGACTTCGAGATTGGCCTGTTTGCCGACACTGTGACTGGTCTGCCTGACGACACGCTCGAGTCGCGGTACACGGCTCGCGAACCTGACCATGCGCGTGCGAAGCAATCCGTCCTGCAGATCGGTGGTCACGCGTGCCTGCTGCAGCAGCAGCGTATCGGTGTCACGACTCAGATCGTTCAGTGACTGTCCGAGGTTGGACAAGTCTTCAACTGTTTCTGAGAGCGCGCGTGACAGTTGCTGGATGGTCGAATAGCGATCCATCTCCAGCGGATCGAAATCCGCCCGCACGTCATCTTCACGCTCATGGCGCGACAGGATCTGCGCCTCGGTCTCGAGTTCCAGTCCGCGCAGCTGGCCACGCAGGCGATCGATGGTCTGCTGCAACTCACCGAGGTTGAAGGCAATACTGCCATTCTGTTGCTCGATACGCGCACGGTAGATGCTGACCTCACCGGCGTTGTTGACCATCTGATCGAGCGATTCGGATGCAACGCGGACACGCTCGCTGCCACCGGACGGTGCCGCGGGTTCTTCCGGAACAGGTTTGCGCTCGACGAAGCCCTCGCCTTCTTCGGCCGTCAACTCTTCGTGCGACAGGTGCGCCACCGACGATGGCGCGGGACCGCCAAAGCCGCTGCTGGCCTGTTCGGCTTCCGCCTCGGCAGACGGCGTCAGCAGGAAGCTGGAATCGTTGAGCAGTTCCGAGTCGGTCATCAACTGCGAATCAGTCAACAATGACGATTCGATTTCTGACTCGCCGAGGTCCTGCAAGGCATCAACGGGTTCCGGCTGCGCTTCGGTTTCAATCTTGGATTCGGGCCCGGCATCTGTTTCGGCCTCGGACACGAGCTCAACCGACTCGGTCTCGCCCGTGGCCTGGTCCGGCGCTGCATGGATGTCGGTGTCATGACCGACTGCGTCCGCGAGTACCCCGGATTCAGCGTCGTCGGACAGCTCGGAGAGGACCATCGCAGACTCGTCGCCTGCGTCACCGTTGAGCAGCTCAGACAAATCGTTGTCGGACAGAATCGACGCCTCGGCCGCGGCGACATCGTCCCATTCGCGCCCCCGGGCCGCCGCTTCGAGACGCTCGACCATCGCGGGATGATCGCTCGGAATACCGCCGCCGATCAGCTGTTCGATATCCTGAGCCAGGGCATCGGTCGCGTGCCTGACCAGGTGTTTGAGTCGGTCGCCGCCCGCCACACGCCGCTCGACGACACTCTCGAAGACCGATTCGAGTGCGTGACTGAGGTCGCCGACGCTCGATACGCCCGCCAGCCTCGCGCCGCCCTTCATGGTGTGCAGGTTACGCTGAAGGATCGCGACCGGCCGGTTATCGTCGACCGCATCCTCCCAATCGTTCAGTTCGCCGTCGAGCGCTTCGAGCAGTTCCTTGGCTTCGTCGAGGAAAATCTCCAGCAGTTCCGGGTCCGGTGTCTCCTGAATACTGTCGACGTGCAACTGCGAGTCATCGCTGTCGGCTGCCTCCGCCATCGCGGCGGTTTCCCGCGCGACTTCGTCACGCAGCCCCTCCCAGCCGGAAGTATCGACCTGTGCACCTTCGAGCGCTGCGGTAAGGCTCGTCAGGGTGCCGTGACAGCGATTCAGCAGGTCGAGCGCATGGCCATCGGTGCGGCGCTGCTGGTTCTGCATCATTTCGCTGAACGCCTCGAGTTCACCGGAAAGATCGGCGACCTCCTCGAACCCCGCCGTGCGCGAACTGCCACGCAGCGTGTGCATGGCGCGCCTTACGCCGGCCTCCATTTCACAGCCGCCCGGCGTGTTCGCGCAGCGCAGGATAAAATCATCCAGCACCTTCAGGTGCCCCTGCGCCTCGTTTGCAAACACCGCGCTGAGGCTGCTGTCGGCAGCGCCCTGGGCATTCGCATCATGCTCGGTGAATTCCGAATCCTGAACCTCGCTCGCGGTCAGGATCGATTCGTCGGGGCCATCCCCTTGACGTGCAAAAACCGATCGTTCGGACCCGAGGTTCTCGAGGACCATCGGTTCGTCATCGCCCTGTCCCAGCCCTTCCAGTGACAAAGGCTCTTGCGCTTCGGCAAACACCGGCTCGGCGAAGTCCGTACCCGGGATCGACAGCGTCGTCAGATCGTCGTCGGGCAGCGGCAGGGCTTCTCCGGTCTCGCTCGGGATTGACTCATCGAGCGACGCGGCGATCGGCGCGTCAAACTGCTCAGCCGGCGTAAGCGTTGCTTCCGCAGCGGTCTCTCCGAACGACGCAAGCGCTTCGACCGGCGTTTCCGACTCGGCAGACGGCGCGCTCGAAGGAGATACGGCAGCGTCGGCGACAGGGCTGACTGCCTCGCCTGACGCCAGCGCAAAAGCGCGCGCCGACAGGCCGGACACATCGGTTTCACTTGCGCCCCGCACCTGGCTTTCAGCTACCAGCGCCGGCAGAACCTCAGCGACTTCATCCATCAGGGACAGGACGTCAGGTGATGTGGCGGCAGTCCCGTCGATCACCCGATTGAGCAGGTTTTCAACCGCCCAGGAAAACTCGCCGATATTGCTCGCGCCAACGATCCGACCGCTGCCCTTGAGGGTATGGAAAGAGCGTCGCATAGTCTGCAGCGATTCCCGGTCGTCAGGATTGTTGCGCCATTGCGGCAGACAGCGCTGAACGACGGCAAGCTCCTCTTCCGCCTCTTCGGCAAAAATCTCGAGAATCTCCGAATCGACGTCGTCCGAGTCGTCGTCAACCGGCTGCCCGCTCTCGGCGGGCGGAGCTTCGACAGTCTCTGCAGCCGTTTCGGTTTCCATCACCCCGGTCGGCGTGGCCGGTTCAGGCGCGCCACCAACGATCGTGAGTTCGGGCACGGCCGGCCGTTGATCGACAGTCTCAACTTCCTCGGCCCTATCCGTTTCCGGCGCCGCTTCAAACTCAGATTCGGGCTCGACGGCTGCACGCTCGTCGCCCGGTGCCGGGTGATCCGGCGCGGCTGGTTCCGCTTCTGCCGCCACGGGTTCGGGCTCGGCTCCGGCAGTAACATCACGCAGACCGAGTACCTGCAGCGCCCGGTCGGCGTAAGCCAGCAACTTGTTGCGGTCGACGCCGGGTTCGACTGCACTCTGCATGTAGAGCTCGGCGCTCGTGATCACGTCAGCGATCGCGTCCCGCTCGGCGACATCCGGCGAGTTGCGCGCTCCATCCGCCAGCTGCAGCAGGTAGGGCTTGAGGTCGTGCAGCAGCCTGCCGGCCTCCGGCATCTGCAACATCGCCATGACGCCGGCGACCATGTGCAGGCGGGCCGGCACACCGGACAGGCGCTGTGCCTGTGCGGGGTCACCCAGGTACTCGAGAATATCGTCTTTGGTCTTGGCAATCTCGACCAGGGCCTCGTCGATCGCGGCATGCTGGTGTTGTCGCATCTCGCCTTCGGACAACATCTGCGAAGAGGCGCCTTCGGCCGCCTGCTCGGCATTCAGCGAATCCGACACACCGGACTCGAGACTGGCGAGCGACGATTCGACAAACAACAACTCGCTGGCGAGTGCCATGAGACGTTCATCGTCCATCGGCTGCGCAGACTCGCGTGCCGCATTCAGCTCATCGCCATGCTGCTTCAGTCGCGAGCGCAGATCGCCGCGTCCGACCATGCCGAGCGTATCGGCGATCCGTTGAACCGGCCGCGCGAGCCCGGCCAATCGGTCGAGCATCGAGCGGTCGCCACGGATGTACAGGTCGAGCTGATCCTTGACATCGCGCAGGTCCTGGGACAACGCATCACCGACCGCGCCGAACAGTTCACGGTCCGGGGCACCGAGCGAGCCGACCGCGTTGCCAGTCTGGCTCGGGTCGGGGAAGCTGTTCACCAGATCAGCGGCCTGCTTCACCGAAACGACTGCAGGGTCTCGCGAACTCGAGCGCGCGATGTAATACAGCAGGTTTTTGAGCAGCTCGACCGGGAAGTCGAGCATCGCCGCTTCTTCGCCCTGGTCGATGACACGCTTGAAGACCTGATCAAGCTTGCCGAACAGCGGTTTCACCGCCAGGGCCGGCGCTTCCTGGTCGTCGCCGAGGGCTATCGTCAGTGCCTCGGCCGCGTCGAGCAGGCGGCGGAACCGTGCGGTGCCGGCCGCGCTGTTGAGCAAGTCAAGCACATCGCGAATCAGTTCGAGCGAGGCAGGAATGTTCTGATTGCGTATCCAACCGAGCAGTCCGCGATGGTACTGGCTGCGATGCTCATGGATCAGACGCGGCATGTCCCGGTTTCCGGAACCGGGGCGCACGGTCTCTGCGGCAATCACGGTGTTCAACTTGGGCGCGAACAGCGATGTCTCGGAGACCAGTGGCGCATCACGGGCGGCGCGCAGATCGTTCATCAGCGGCAACAGCACCAGCGGGATATCCGCGCCGCCAGCCTCGACTTTTTCCAGGTAGGCCGGTAGCTGAACCATGCCCAGCATCAGTGCTTCAGCCGCCGACTCCTGGCGCTTGACCCGTCCACCGGTCATCGCCATTGCAAGCTGTTCCATTTCGTCGGCGAGCATCGCCGCGCCGTACACCTGCACCATCTCGAGCGCACCGTGCACGTGATGCAGGATATCGGCGCATTCATCGAGACGCGCCTGTTGCCCCTCGGCAAAAAGTTCGAGTGAAGCGCGCGCCTCGCGCAGACTCTGATCGAGCTCACCGCGAATCCAGCGGAGTGCACTTCGGTCCTGGCGGATTTCTGACAACATGACGTCGAGGTCCTCGGTTAACCGACCATCGGCTCATCGTCAGGCAGTTTGAAGCGCGCCACTGTCTGACGAAGCTGCTCGGCCATCTTGGCGAGATTTTCGATCGACTGCGTGGTCTGTTCAGTGCCTTCCGATGTCTGGCTGGTGATCTCCTGGATTACGTTCATGGTGTCGTTGATCGACCCCACATCCTGCGACTGGCTTTGCAGACGCGACGCAATCTCCTGGGTGGCGGTGGCGATATCTTTCGACACCTGTTCGATTTTCTGCAGCGCCTCTCCGGCATCCTCGGCAAGCTTTGCGCCGCCCACGACCTCGGTCGTACTCGATTCCATCGAACTGACCGCCTCGTTGGTATCGGCCTGGATGGTCTTGACCAGCGCGTCGATCTGCTTGGTCGCGTTGGCCGAGCGCTCTGCGAGACGCTGCACCTCGTCGGCAACCACGGCGAAACCACGCCCCGCCTCGCCCGCCATCGCTGCCTGCATGGCAGCGTTGAGTGCCAGGATGTTTGTCTGGTCAGCGATATCCTCGATCAGTTCGACGATGTTGCCGATCTCCTGGGAGCTCTCACCGAGACGCTTGATTCGTTTCGATGTCTCCTGGATCTGGTCGCGGATATTGTCCATGCCGGCGATCGTGCGACGTACCGTCTCACCGCCGGCGGACGCGATGTCGACCGACTGCTGCGCGATGACAGCGGAGGTATTGGCGCCGTCGGCCATGTCGATCATCGCCTGCGACATGGCACCGACGGTTTCCGAGGCGCGCTCGATCTGGTTGCGCTGATGATCCGACGCCTCTTCCAGGCGTAGCGCTGTACCACGCGTCTCCTGCGCAGAGGCCGAGACCCGCACCGAAGTCTCGTTGATCGTGGTTACCAGGGTGCGCATCTCCTCGACCGCCTGGTTGACCGAGTCGGCGATCGCCCCGGTGATGTCCTCGGTAACCGTCGCCTCGATGGTCAGGTCGCCGTCTGACAGGTCGACCATCTCATCGAGCAGGCGACGAATAGCCGCCTGGTTACGCAGGTTCTGCTGGTCGGCCTGCTGGGCGCGATCACGCGCCTCCCGAAGAAATGCAAAACCCAGCATCAACAACAGGATCGCGGACACAATGCCAAGCAGGATGACCAGCGTCGGGCCCAACGTGATCGGGCCTACGTGGCCCACGTAGTCGCCGCGCTTGTAGGCGGCCGCGAGCGTGGCGCTGGCGGCGTCCAATGCATCCGATGCCGACGTGACCTCACCCCTCGCCTCGAGAGCAGGCAAGACACTTGGCGCGGTCTCGACGATCTCGGCCACGTGGTCGCTGATCGAGCGGAACAGTTTCGCTGCCTCGGCCAACCTGCCCTCGGCAGCCGAATTGCTGACGCGCTCGATATCGAGGGCGCTGTCACCGGTCAGCATACCGCTGAGCACGCGACCGAAACGCTCCGTATCAACGCTGAACTGATCGATGGCCGCTGCTGTCTGGGTACCGCCGTCAAGCACGCGGTTGACGTTGTCTTGCAGCCGTTGCGCCAACATCAGCTGCCGGGTGGCCACGTAGATCTGCTGTGGATCCGCCTTGGTCCGTACCAGGGCACGCACGACCTCTTCAGAGGCTTGCTGCAACTTGGGAATGGCCGTATTGATGACGTCGACAAATTCTCTGATCGACAGAATCGAGCTCTGGTTCAACAGGATCTCATCGACGTGGGCACGCAGCGCCAGCCAGCGGTTCTCAACGTCGCGCAGTGGCTCTGCCATGGCTTCCGGCGTCGCCGGCAGACCATCCTCGGGATCGCCGGTTTTCAGATCGTTCATCAGGGTTATGAAACGATCACGGCTGACCCGCAGGCGCTCGAAGGATGTCGTGTCGCCGGCAGAGGCCTCAAGTGCGTACTTGGCGATCTTCTGGCCAAGTACCTGCTGTTCGGAAACCCGCGAAAAGTATTGCTCGCCGTGCCCTTCGATGCGCGACACATAGACGAAGGCCGCGATGGTTGCGACCACCGCAACCAATACCAGCACCGTCAGCAGCGGGACCGAGCGATTCCCTGCGAGATCTTTTTTCACCGTACTTTTCATAAATCGTTCCCTGCAACGATCACAGCAATTACCGATGACCTGCGTTGGCGATCAGGCCGAACAGGCGTTATGCAGACGACCTTGGTACATGCGTCTACCGTCATGAAGCCGCGCTGCGAAAATCAGGATCGGCAGCCAGGGCGTGCATATTGAATACCGGCCACAGCTCTCCCCCCGAATCGAACGCTTCGTAAACATAGGCACCCAAGGGACCTCTCAGGCGCGCATCGCTCTGGCGGTCTTGCGGGCTGAAATGCCGCATACCCTGTACAGAAGGCACCACGAGGCCGACAACCAGACCGCGCAAACGCAGCACCAGGATGCGAGTCGCCTTTGAAGGCACGACGCTCTTGCCGCCAAGAAAAGCCTGCAGATCGATGACCGGCAGCAGGCTGCTGCGCACGTTGGCCAGACCCAGCATCCACGGCTTGGCGCCGGGCACGCGGGTGATTCGCTCCTGCAATGCCAACATCTCGCTGATTTCCTGCATCGAGGCGACCGCTCGTACGCCGGCCACGCTGAATACCAGGCCGTCCCACGTTTGGTTTACCGAAGAAATCTTTGGCAGCAATGCCGCCGCGCGTCGGCTGCGTTGTTCGATATCGGCCAGGATGCCCAGAGCATCGCTGGACGACAACATCGGGCCTGGGAGATCCAGCCTCACGGTCAATCCAGCAGCTCGCCGAGCTTTTGCAGGAGTTCACGTCCGTCGACCGGCTTTACCAGGTAGCCCTTGGCTCCTTGGCGCATACCCCACTCCCTGTCGGTATCCTGATCCTTGGTCGTGACCATCAGCACCGGAATGTGCTGAGTCTTCGGGTTGCGACTGAGTTTGCGTGTCGCCTGA
>Ga0316201_10000690_pt1 | contig 20350 bp, 16 predicted proteins | sample CS6wburrow_MG_FD_204516 | JGI IMG/M metagenome (GOLD analysis project Ga0316201, IMG submission 204516) | Coastal sediment microbial communities from Delaware Bay, Delaware, United States - CS-6 worm burrow | ecosystem: Environmental > Aquatic > Marine > Coastal > Sediment | place: USA... | reverse complement strand
GGTATATAAGGCGGGCAGCTATAATGAATTATCAAAGAATAGCTTCATAGCAAAAAAAAAATGAACACTATCAGTAGCGAAGATAACTTTTTCGACGACAACGGTATCTTCAAAGATATGAATCAAGATATAGCACAAGATACTCGCAATGTATCTTTCGAAGATATGAAGTGTAACGATTAATTTTTGGGCACTGAACCTTTGACTGACGAGGATAAGAAAATGCTTTCTCCTATTATTAAACGATCCAAGAAGATATCAAAGATTCAATAGGAGGTTACACATTTTATAATATAAGTAAAGGTAAAAGTAACCAAGCGGGAGGAAATTGTCAAAGAAGAATTCGACATAAACTTAGCGCAATGCTGCAGAGCAGGATCGGCAGAATATTACGTTTACTGTTCCTCAGTAACCGTTGGCGAATGCTGCTTTTCAGAGTCATTTGGAACGGTTCCGTCAGGAAGGAGGAGATCGGAAGTATCTTGGGGCTTCGGTGACCAATATTCCTCAAGTTTACAGAGCAATGCTTGACCAATACTTCTATGTATCTTCGGAATATGCAACTTAGTTCAAGAGTAGATAATTTATAATGTTAGGTTTTTACAGCGAATCTTACTTTGGCGTGGAGATTTGCTACAACTATGTTCGTAGACCAAACGCGAGGTTTGACAAGCTGCTTGCTAGGTTGACATTGTTTTGGAAGGATGGAAAGTTTGAGCCGACCAAGGAGTGCTAGTTCCTGGCAAAGAAAACTTTTGAGGGGAGAGACGCGACGAATTTCTACCGGTTCATGTTGAATCAATGAATATTCATATTATTAAATAAATTTCAAAAAATATGAGTATTTTTAGGTGTTTTGGGTTCCGCAGCCCTTAGATGGGTGGGGCGAAACCTTTGAATGGGTTACTTGATGGGTTGGCTGAGCTGGAGGCTTATTTTAGTTAACCGTACGCGGTGGTTACGCTCAAGGTTGACTAGAATATCCGTACTCTGCTCAATTAATATCGTACCTTTTTTAACAATAGATTTTTTTAAGACAAACTAGTATTAGCTGAATGCCTAGATGCGTGAGTTTGTATGCCACTACTTTGCCGGAGTGAGGCAGAATCTCCAAGTATTGACGTTAATGTAGCACTTATTGACACATTTGCAGCTGTAAGGATTCGATGCTAAACGTGTTTGTATAAGGAGGCTTGGGCCGCAGGAATTGACAGATATCTTTGTAGACTTGCACCGTTAAGCGTGGTATCTAAACGAGTTTACAGTACATGTTATTATAATGGTAGATATATGATATTTCTGTGCATTGTTTGAGCGCAATGTAGGTGACGGGAGCATACTTTTTTGTGCAGTAACGGTTCTTGTCGTAATTATTGGACGTTTGCGCGTAGATTATACCGTTAATCTTTGACGATTTTAGTGTGGAGACAGTGTACGCCTGGGGCAAGTTTTGGTACGTTTGCTCCCAGTTTTACAAATGGACAGCATTATCGTACGAGGTGGTGACGACCATGATATCTCGCAAAGTTAATGCTTTGGGCTTGAGCGCTCGTGGATTGGATGAGCGGGATACGGATGACGAGGACGAGTTGAGCATGATGTTCAACACTAACGCGAGCATATGACACGCGAAATTGAATTTATTTAAAAATTATTTAAAATCTTAATATGGAGGGGTTAGTTTAAATAATAATGTTGTCATTGGTTATAGTGGCAAGCATTGTGAAATTTTTTATTGGGAAAAAAGGGATAGTAACACATATGCAAAAGAATCAGAAAAGGTTGGAGGATTTTACCAGCTTGATGGTAGCGCCACTAGTGCTTAAGGAGTACATGCATGATGAGCATAGCCCGATTGAGGATAATGGCATCATAAAGCGGCGATTAGGACGGCTCAAGACACATTTCAAGGAAACGTATGCTGGTCGGTACTTGCTGAACCCGGAAGAAAGTCCTACACATTCTGCTGCTACTGCGAATAAACGTATGATAAAAAGTGATACTCCAGGAATATTTTCGCTTGAAATGATAAATGAAATGAAGACTGCTAGCAATGTGAACAAATGAAAAAAATTAAAAATTTAATACTATATATGATTATCAGTATCTCTTGACTTTTTTCATGGGACTGTCGAAATGCTCACTATCCTTGTGCAGTTTCATACTGACATAGATGCCTGGGTTATCGACAGGTGAAGTGAAAAGATCCTTGAAATTGATATTTTGCTCGAAATCTCCATGCTCAAAGGGTGTGGTTTACTCAATATCATAATGCCCAACACGTATCTTAATATTGTTGGAGATTGGCTTGAAATATGTAGGTCGCACGAGGCAATAATAAGTCTTGCCTTGGGTAGAGTTGAAGCTAATTTCAAAAAATTTGCGCAGGACAGCAATGACCCCTCCGAGTTTCGGCTTGTTATCTTATCCAGCAATTTCTACCAGTTCGTAATTATTACTTTCCACGTCTTTACTGAATAGTACGAGATATTCTGTCTTTTTAGAAATTTCAAATGCGTCGAATGATAAGTACGCATCACATATTTCAATCATGGTATTGTTACAGTTGAGACCAAATTGGTTAAGGTTGAACTCCAACTCTTTTTTTATTATAAGGTCAAGGCTTATATTATTGGTTGATTTCATTTTTTTATAATTATTATAAAATGCAAGTAACAAGAGGTATAAATATTCATTACGTCAAGACCAAATAATTTGAGAATAATATTGATATTCCAGTAACCCCAAACCAATACTATAAAGTTTTTGAGATACCCGGGAAATCATCACTAGCGTTTCAAAATTAGTTTGGACAATTACCATACAAGACAATATTAAAGCTTAAAGTTGAGTATATAGGTTCTGGTGAAATAGTAGGCATTTTTGCGATTATACGTGACGGGTCAATACACAAGTATTTGGAAAATAAGGGGAATTCATGGGTGTTTTTTGAAGATAATGCAGAAGCTATAAATTATATAACACTTGCAGACTTTTAGGAGGGAAGCACCTAGTATTATTAGCCAATGATACAGTTTTAGTAATTGTTTGATTAAACCCGTTTGTTCCAAGACGAGTATGTGATGACAGATGATGATTACGAGAAGGATTTAATAGTGTTTGGGCTGAAAGCTGGCGGTGACCCTCCCGTGTACAAGATTGATGAGAATCGATTGGATGGGAAATAATATAATGTGATGGTAGATTTCACCAATTATTACAAGGTGGATATTTGAAACTCTAGTTTAAAATTTATAATTAATTTTTAAAATGAGTGAAAATAAATATTTGGAAGTTCTTATTGAAAAATTACCTGCTAATTTTTTATATGATTTAATTTTACCTAGCAAAAATTCTAGTTTTTTTAAAAACTCTATCAATCCTACAAAAGAAATTGATTAAATATTTTTACGTTTAGGAAATTTTTCAGCTGTAAATAAAAGTTCTGCACCATCAACAACAGGAGTAGAATTAATAAATTTGGATTCTTTATTGTAAGAATTAGTAATAGTTTGTTAATTAAGAGGATTAAATCCTGCTTATATTTAATATATTGATGGAAATGTTTTTAGGACTGAAAGTGGAGCTTAAAATTTATAATCAAACGTGATTTCAAAAGTTTTGAATTTTTAAAATGCTTATATTGCAACCGATTAACGTTTTTCAAGCGAACCATATATTAGCCTTATTTATTATTCATGGAAATCAAATTAAGAAACAAATTTTGTTGATGTTACTAATTCAATTTTAATTGCAGAAGATGTGGTTACTTTAGATATTTCTTTTAATTATTTTGACGGAGCATTTTAACCTTTTACAAATATGTTTTACGGATCAACACATTTTCATGGAATTATAGAATTTTTAGTGACTTATAAAAATGAACCAGATTAACAACCAGAAGTTATTCACAAGACTGATATTTGATAGTTTATAATAAATTTATTAATTTTCATGATTCGAGCATGAGTTTTTGGAACTCGCTCTTGATCTTGTTCATTTTTTTATCGTCAAGCTTGCGGTCATGCATGTCTTGCAATCGTTTGTCGTAAATCTTGACAAACTCTTCAATTTGTTTCTCAGTGTACTGCGGAGTGTACGCCTAGTGCCATCTGCGCACATCATCTATAGTGTACACGTTTTACCAATCTTTCATGGCTTGTTTTGTAAGGGATTACATGTTTAATTTATTATTATAAAATATTAGAATTATGGTTAAATTAATAATTTGTTTCAAATCATCCTCTGCCAAGCACGCTCACTCCCATTGGACGGATTTGGATCAGTAGATCATAATGGCAAAACACAAACATGGTGCTAGCACGTGGGAATTTACCAGCAGCAACGTTTTCAGGTCCTTCACCTGTTTTACCAGCTTCCAAAGGTTTACTTTCTGTTCGTACAGTCACTTCGAAAGGACGGTTTTGGATAGTATTGAGCCCACTAATCACAGAAGAGTCTTGGTTAAGCGTTTCAAAATTATGTGCAAACACAGCTTTTCCAATACACCGATTTTCATGAAATAATGGTGCACCGTAAGCAGTGTCCTTATTACCCATATTTACTAAAGCACCCGCGTTTTCTCCAAATTTGGCAGTTTCGTTTTCAGGATCATAAACTCTACAATTTATAGCAAAATTTGCTGAATTTATCCCACTGTCAGTGGTAACATCAAAAAGTTTTCCAAAAGTTTTGAATGTTTCCATTACAAACTCGGAATTATTCCCTCCCCAATTACCACTACTTCTCCCTCTTGAAATTCCAGCATTTCCTTTTAATGGTTGCTAGGGATAATATTCAGTTCCGATTTTGTACTAGAGTTCGCGTATATTATGTGAAATCCTATACTGTTTTCGGCAAAAAGTGTGGGATTAAAAGTCATCAGGAATAAAACAAAACATTAAGGATTTAAGTGATTCAAACCCTAAATTGATTTGGTAAGTACCGTTGGGTACTTCTCCAGGCCCAAAACTATATTGTGGCCCTAATTACCAAGAATTAGTATGCAGGATAATTCCTGTATCACTATTAATTTGATCAAGAACAACACGTTCAACTTCAGGCTCGAAATGGTGAAGTTCAGTATGTATTTCAAACTATGTGATTTTCCATTTACGTTTTTATTAAGCGAAACCTGTCATGGGTTTATTTGCCCAATCACCAACAGCTTAATCCTGGGTAAACTGGTCAGTGTACCCTGAAGTAAACATTGCATATGGGTTTAACCTGAATTCTAGTATAAGTTCTTGCAATACGCTCATTGGTATATACTTGTAACTTTCATTAGGCATTAATATACCAAGCAATCCACTCAATAATGGAATACAAAAACTTTGTTTTGTGATTTATTCAGCTACTTGAGGTATTCCTTGAATAGTTGTTTTTTAAAATACTTGTTTGCTAAATCTCGGTTCGTTACCACTTGCAGAAAAACTGTAACTAAACGGTTAATGATATCCTTCATTAATACCACTATTTGTTTTATCTACGGTTAAAGTTGTATTGTTTTATTGTTTCGTTAGGTTTTTGTCTGATAAATCAATAGAATTTGATATATCATTAAAAGCCATGAGTTTATCGTATCTATCAATAAGTTTATTAGCACTTGTATGAAACATTGATGTTTAGTTAGTATAATATTCAGCATTTGCATTAGCAATTCTATATTGTAAATTATATTCTGGTCTAAAACCTATTGGGCCAACTACCTCTCCACCTAGATCTTATAATAAAGTCGATGCTTATGAAGCGTGAAAAAGTGATTGATTTGACGATTGAAACATTCCTATACCTTCATGACGTTTACTGGACCTGAGTTCGGGACTATAATGCATATCGTTAAGGATGGATGCAAGCACGTCATACTCATCCACACGTTCAATTTCAGTACCCTTATTGTAAATAAGCAGTTGGTTAATGAAACTATGTGCACTTCCGTCCAACTGAAGAGTACCAACCTCATCCATATCACTTGTGTCCACAGTAATTTTAATATAGGTACTGTACGGGTCCCAGAACCCGTTCATGTCAATATTGAACCTGATGGTATCGTTAGTATTAGCGCTGCTGAATGAGGTAGGCGTCACCACATGATGCTGCACGTGGGAAGGGAAGCCTACAGGTTTAAGCTTATTATAATCTAAAGCTTTAGGTACACTGGTTTATGTTTCCATTTTAAAATATTATTATAATTTTTTTTAAAAAATGGAAAAAGAAAGTGAAATTTAAGAGGTGATATCTTAAAATTTTGAAGAAGAAGATAATTAAAGCGTGAAATTTGTAGACGAATTAATTTTAAAAGATAATAATGTAGATATGAATTATATAAAGTCTGAGGAAAAAATAGAAAAACGAGCGCACCCTTTTTTGCCGGAAAATTTTTGTAGCGCCATAATAGGTAAGCCTGGTAGTGGAAAATCTTTTCTTATAAGGAATTTATTGCTTAACCCCAAGCTTTATTATAAATACTTCAATTTTGTATATATTTTTTCACCAAATAACCTTGATGATAAAATATGTCAATTTAAGAATAATTGGTTCAATACATTTGATGTGGATTTCATTTATCAACGTATAGTATAATATCATGATAATGAAGATAAAAAATATTTGGCTAATATCAGTAATGATAAGAAGAAACTTTTAAAAAAGAATCATATACTTATAATTTTTGATGATTTTGTTTCTTAATTGAAAAAGGAAGAGTTTAATCATTAATTATTAGCCTTGTTTTTTAACCGAAGACATTTGATAGAAAATTCTGTTATAAGTTTCATTATAACTTCTTAAAAGTATAGCGTAATACCGTTAAAATTTCGTAATATTCTTACAAGTGTATATTTGTTCCCTATGCCATTACGTGAGCTTCAGGCTATTTGCAATGAGCATGGAACTTTTAAATACAAGTAAATAATAGAAGTGTTTCAAAAAATTGGTAAGCTTGATAATACTATACATTCGTTTGTGCATATAGTGATGGATGAAGTCAAATTGTTTGTGAACTTTAGTCAAGTGATTTTATGAATTGATTTTTAAAAAATTATATAATATTAATTAAAAAAAAATGGCGGCTATATTTGGAAGAGCAGCATTGAGTTTAGGGTCAAGGTTTATACCCCGCTTGGTGTCAAGAATAGCACCAAGGCTGGCCAAACCTTTCACTTCATTAGTTTCAAAAATAGGGTAGAGTACTATTGGTAAAGGATTAAAGTTTGCGCTTAACCTTGCAGCAGGAGAAGAAGTTCTGCAAGGAGTTTAAAATATAGGGTAAAAAGTAGTAGAAGGAAAAAACCTTGGGCAAATTATAAAAGATAGCGTGAACTTGGGTTAAAAAATTAAAGCTCGACGTAAACAAATTGGTGATTTGGGGCAATAATTTAAACGTGCTCCGTCAGAAGTTATTGATAGGTTCCACTAATCCTATCAAAAATTCCCTCGGTTTTAAAACAACCCAAGGTTTGAACTAAGAAATAAAATGAGTGGTATAGCTTAAAGCGTACCAACCGATCAATTTAATCAAGCATTACCATAATCAAAAGGATACCTTAGTGAAAATATAAGAAATTATCTTGAAAATAAACGAGGCCCTTCATTGACGTCAGCTTCAGTGCTTGCAAGCTCGACTAACCCCTTGTTTAAACAAACAGGAAAATCATTACTTCAACACGGGAGATAAAATTTTAATAACCAGTTAATGATGAGTGAAAACGAACAATTTAACGAAAAAATTGATCAACCTTTTGAGGATATAGGATTCCAACCTCAAGTTTTACCAGAATAATAATACGAACGACAACAACGTGACTTTGAAAGAGGACAAGATTTTGAACGCTTTATAGAAGAATGATTTTAAAAAATATTTTAATTTTAATTTTCAGTATGCTCCTTATACCATTCCTCCTATTGGTCTTTATCGTTGTTAATATTATTATTGATATTATTGTTATTATGGTTTTGATTATTCTATTTATTTTATCGATTATAGAGCCTGTTATACTTCTTTATATGTTTAAATTTCAACCAACCCTTCCTTTTTTTATATTTGTTCTTAATATTATTAAAGTTTTGAAAGTGTTCTTTAAAAAGCTTTGTATTATCTTTAACTTAATTATCTTCCTCTTCTTTCAACAACATTTTTTAAAATTTCATTAAACTTTGATAAGCATTATTTCACTTTTGTATCTATTGTTGAAGTTAATTTGGGCAAATTTTATTTTTTATTTATTTATTTTTCGTAATGTTTTTGTGTTTTTTCTGTTTTAGTATTTTTTATTTTTCCTAATTATTTTTCCGCAAGTTCTTCAACAATTTAATCTTTTTTTTTTAAAGTAATCTTTTATTAAATATCCTATATTTAATAATCATGAAGTGTTTTTATTTTTGAAATATCTGTTAATTCTTATTTTTCAACTTCTTCTACATATTCGATTATATCATCATTATTATTTTTAAAATTGGTTAAATTATTCGTAATATATTCTTATGCTTTTCCAATCAATAAATCTGGATCCAACTTTTTATCAATAATTAATCTAAATAATTTTTTATGATCTTCATTTTAAACATATTCTTATATTTATGGGTCTTCATTTAAAATATTTTTTTTTAATTCTTCAAAATGTTCTAGATAATATGTTTCCAAATAAAAACTGGATAAAATTTTTATTTCAGCAATAGTTGGTTCACCTTTTTAAATTTTTTCTTTATATTTATCCATAGCTAATTTTAAAAATACAACATTTTCTTATTAATCATTTTTCCAAACATTTAATTCATGAAATTTTATTATTCCATCAATTATATCTTGTCTTTATTTCAAATAAATAAAATCAGCATCTTTTTCACATTTTTCTTAACAATCTTATTAAATTTCTTCCATTAATTACTCATCTTGTTCTTTAGGTTCTTCCACATTCATTTCTTCTTATTCTTCACTCATTTCTTTAACTTTTTATAGAGGTTCTTCTTCTTATTTTATAGCTTTGTACTCTTTTTCAATTATTTATGGTAAATTTTATATCATTCGCTAAGAAAAATCTTAATATGATCCTTGTTATTATTATTCTTAGTTCTAAATATATTGTATTGTTGTGCTTTTATTTGCAAGAAGTTGAAAAGCATTTTCTTAAGTGTTTCTTAAAAAAAAACTCATTCCTTGAATCATTTACATATAGTCTTATTAGACATGTGATACATACGAATATTGTTGTTAAATCAACATTGAGTTTGCATTTTAAACTGTTTATTAAGTTTATGTCAATACTTAAAGTTAATTTTATTAATTTTCAATATAATTTTGTTATTATTAAATTGCTAATTCTTTCATATTTTTCCCATTTTTTTCACTAAAATCAAGCACTTTGTCTACAATTTGATTTTATTTATCATGAACTTATTATGATAAACTTGTTATTTATAATTGTAAATTAGCAATTAAATCTTTATTACTTTTTTCTTGTGAAAGAGCAGTATTAATTGTTAACAATTCACTTTATATTTTTTTAATATTTTCAAAATTATCTTTTGTATATTTTATATATTTTTGTTATAATTTTGTGTAATCTTCATCAAGTTTTTTCTAAATCATGTCTATTTTACTTTATCTTTACTCTTCTTTTTCTTTTAATTCTGTTTTGTACTTTTCAAATTAACTTAAAGTCATGTTTCCTTTTTAAAAATCTTCAGCCATTTTCTAAAATTTTTCAAAAGATTTAATACTTTCTTTTTTATTTTTTTCTTTAAATTCATCAAAATTTTTTTATTAATCTTTATAATTCTTATTGAATAGTTCCATTTCTTCTTAGTGTTATTTTTATATGATTTAAAATTAATCGCTAAATCTATTTGTTAATTAATTTTTGTTTTCCTACAATACTTTATTTATTTCTTCTATTTTTTCACCCGTTTCTTTACTTAATTATTCAAATTATTATTTTCTTTCTTTATCAAAACTTTCTAAATTATCAATTTATTTTGAATTTTTTATTAATTATTCCTTTTATTTTTCAAATTAATTGTTTAAAAATTCTAATTTTCCATTAAGATCGGTTAAACTTTTTTTAAACAAACCATCTTAAAATTTTTAAAATTCTTCTCAATATCCCAATACATCTTTAGTAAGAGCAGCAGCTTCTGATTTGTAACCACCTTATAATTAATCAACTTTGTTTATCAAACCATCAAGCTTTTGCTTAAAAGGACCAAATTATGCTCTATCTTCTATATGTGATTCTTAAATTCCGTCTAATTAAGACTTCATTTCATTTATTGAGCTATTGATTTCAAATTGATATTATCTATTACTATATGCTATTTGTTCCTATATTAATTTATAACTATCAATTTAGTCTTTAAAATAATTATTCATATTTTCATAATCTTATTGAATTTCTTCTTTTAAAATTTCAAAGTTATTTCCTTGTTCATTTTAAAAGGCTTAAATAGATCCTTATAATTCTTATTGCATATTAAAAAATTATTTATTTAATTCTTCCAAACCTTATTACAAAGCAAATATTTCTCCTTTATCCTATTCTTATATCATTTCTCCTTCTTATTATTAAAATTTTTATTCCAATTAAATTTAAATTTTCTAATATTATTCATTTACATTTTATATGTTTTTCATAATATTTTCTTATTCATTGTAAAATTATATTATTTTTTATTCTAATTAATTATTGGTCACATAATCTGATGGTATTTTTGATTATACCAGCCCTATTGTTTATTTTATTTCTTAATAATATTACTAGAAACTTTATACGCTCTCACCAAGTTTAGCTTGATAATTATTTTAATATTCTTTAACAAGATTATCAATAGCTGTAAATTTTTCGTTTTATTTATCTAAATACTAAACATATTATTCTTTAACTAAATTCTACAAAGAACTTGCATTAACATTTTTTTCTTCTACATATTATTAAAAATCTTCTTTGGTAATAAATTCACCAAATTTTTATTAAATTTTTAAAAAATATTCTTCAAAATTTTATTTATTATCAGAATCTTCTTTAAGAAATTTTTATTTATCAAGATTTTACTACAAAGTCTAGAAAAAAAAAGACTTATTTTTCTAAAATTCATTATTAAATTATATTATTTTTTCTTATATATTTTTATTATTAGATTATAAGGCTTGTTACATCAATTTGATAATTTCCTAGCTTTCTTCTTTATGATCTTCAATTTAAGATTTTATTAGTTAATGCAGCTAAACAAAATTTTCTTCTTCAACATTATTTTGTTTTATATTTCCAATAATTGAATCATATTTTTGTTAATTTTCTTATTGAACTTTTTAATAATAATTTTTTACTTAATTTTTAACGGTTTCATCTAAATTATTATATTTTTTAACAAAATCTTCAAATTATTTATTTAATCCTTACATATGCTATTACAATAATTCTTTTCTTTATTATTTTTCTTTTTAAAATTCATCTTTTACATTTTATGAATATTATTAAATTTGTGCCAATTTGTTTCCAACTTCGTTTTCCAACTTTTCATACTGTTAAATATTTTACACATTTTCAAGCTTTTATTCGCTTTATTCTTAAATTAATTATACTGAGTAAGAAGCATCTTTTTTTTAATAAATTTATTATTAAATTTCAGAATCTTTAATTTTTTACAACCTGATGGTTTCTTATTTCTTTTATTTTTTTATTTTTTTTTTTTAATTTTTGGTTAAATTAAGTATTTTTTCTTCGAATTTTTCAGAAAAAATATTTTAAACTTCTATATCGACTTTTTATTCAAACTCAATTTCCATTTCGTCTAATTTTAATTTAGGACGTTTTTATTCAATTTATTTTTAATACACGTAATCGTACAAGAAATATAATTCGCGCATGTTTAAATTCTGTTTATTTTTTTATTATAATTTAAAAGTAAAAAATAAAAAATGACCACTTTGAGATAATTACAATAAAATTTTTAAACCATGAAAAATAGTGAAACTGTATAAATGACAGAAGTTTAAGATTTGGTAAAAAATTTGTTAAGCTTGAATCCTGAAAATAGTGTTGAAACAAGGAATCTTGTGAATTCGTTAACCAAGGATAATTATGAAAATATTGTTGCGCATATCATAAAAAAAATATAAAATTCTTGGAAAATTGATAAATAATAATAATAATTAAATAACTAAATAAAATTTAGACATAATAAAGCGATATATGACAATACAAAAAAATAAATTTTTAAAGCTAACGCTAATAATTGGAAATAAGCTCCTTAATTGTTACAACTAGGAACCCCATCTTAATATTAATCAATTCAAGCGAAACTTTACAATAGTTTGATGAGTCTTGGATTGTTTAACCGGTTTATTTTTATTCCAGAGAAAAATGCTTGGTACGATTTAAAATTTGTAAACCAAAAATATACTTTCCCATTAAAAATCACAAGATCGCATTTTAATTCTGTTTTAAAAGATTTAAAAATAAACAATTATAAATTAACTGAAGCATACAAAACTTTTGTTCAAGTACTGGATAAATCAAGAATTATTAATCGATCTTAAAGAATAAACAAAATTTTTAACAAACCAGTTTAAAAGTATGATTAACAAAAACATTACGAAAAAAAAATAAAAAAACGTATTGATAATTTTTTAATACCATCGAAAATAAATAAAGAAAAAGCTTTAATGCAAACAGATTAAAAAATAGTTAATGATATAAGGTTTAAATCTAGTTTGTAAGATGTTTAATTTAATCGTGAAAATATTGATAATGATGAAAAAAAAAAAATTGACGAACTTAAAAATTTAAAAAGAAAAGGGGTAAGTTTATCGAAAGAACAAGAAAAAAAAATACTTACTGAAGACCCGAAATTTTCAGCCAAAAAAGAGTTGCTTGAAAAATTGTTGTCGTGAAAAAAACTTATTTTAAAATTTCAAAATTATTATAATATATTATTAAAATAAAAAAATGGTTCCCTGGTCATAAATGACTCCATTATAAAAATATTATTTCGGCCCAAAAAAACGTGGCGGGTTCAAGAAGCGCAAACCTAAAAGGAAAGGATGTAAGCGGTGTAAGGGTAAGAAGGGATTGTACCAGATGAAATATTGGAACTGAATTTAAAAAAATTATATAAATCTTATAATAATATTATTAAAAAATATATTAATGGCTAAAAAAAGAGGAAAGAGAAAACATAATTATCAAAAAAAAAAATAAAAGAGAAAAATAAAAAAATAATAAAAATAATAATAATAAAAATAAATAAGAAAAAAAAGAATTGCTAAATTCCCAATTTACCATTCATGTAAAGTAAAGCGAGAATTTTACCCTAATTAAAAACAAGCTATATTAGAAGCATTGAATTACCCACCGAAAGCTTATGCAACAACAATGGGTATTAGTCCCAGAGTATTAAGTTACATTCCCCCAAAAAGAAAATATAGACGTTGGTATGAAAAGATAAGAAGCGTAAAATTGTGAAAAAATCTATTATTAACTAAATCACATAAATTCAATTTTTTTCTCATATATCTTGGCCAACATCTCCTTATAGTTTTCTGCGAGGTTGGGGGTATTATTTAACAGGTGTAAGCGCCAAAAGTTGGGCTGAAACGGGTTGCTGCATTTACGCAACGAGTTCACCACGTAGCGTTTAGCCTTCTCATCCGCACCATCGTCCGTAAAGTCTTTGCGGCGCTTATCTCCAAACTTGATAACTTTACTTCTAAACTTGCCTTGCTTGTCTAGGTAACCCAACTTTATCTTAAATTTCCGCATGCTTATAGAATCAGTACGTTCGGGGAAACTTACGCTGTTTATAACATTTTTATTATCCCAAACTTTACATATCAAGGGTTCAATAGCATCGTTCAAATTATTACGTTTATTCTTTATGTACTCTTGTATAGTTTTTCTTTTGCCTATAAAATGCTCCTTCTTTATATGCTTTTTAATTTTTTCATTAGAAGGGGAGTTTTTATCAATTTCTCCCTCTTCCTTTTTCAGGCATTACTCAAAGTCTTTTTTGAATTCCTCCTTTTGCTTTTTCAAGCTTTTTTTTTCAGCATACTTGCTGAATTCATCCTTGGGTTTGATATACATGCTTGTTTCAATTTTTTAATTTAATATTATAAAGAATTTGCCAAATTTTTATTTAAACTAAATCATAAATTCATTCTTCGACAATGCTCACAAATTTCTTGATGAACTTGGATTCGCCAGTATCAATCTCGCGAGCCAGTATGCGGTAGTTCTTGCCAGGCAGAAACTTTTCGCTCTTCTCATCCCAAAAAAAAAATGCTCGCCATACCAGCATCTTCCACTCCTTATCCTTAACGTCCACACGTTTTCCAACTTCAAAAGCAGTATAATTTTCCTTGACAATAGGCTTAAAGTAATTCATTTCCTTAATTAGGCATGAATTTTCAATCATTTTCCATACAGACTTGGGCAAGTCGCAGATTTTTTCTTCTTCCTCATCAGTACTTAACATAACAACTTGTTCATCAAACTTTTCAACCTTGACAGTTTTCCTCCCCTTCTTTTTTTCTTGATTAAGCATAGCCATTTTCTTTCGAGTTAAAAAATAATTATAATTTTTTTCTTCGTACCTGCTTAAATACCCCACCATCCTCCATTAAAAATAAAAAGATTTATTAAATTTTATAAAATGTTCAGAATTTGTTCATCTCCCAGTAATTCTGCTGATCTTGCCGATTCAAAAAAGGAGTAGAATCCTAGCCAATTCGATTTCTCTTGTATTGTTAATTTTTTATAATTTTTTCCTAATCACTTACAATTACAGTTCCAAACTTTCTATGAAAAACGTTTTTATTAGCAACTTTTACACTCTTATTTTCTTTTAATTACTTGAAAAACATTTCATTAAGCAAAGATTAGTTAATACCTATTAAATTTACAAAAATATATACCTTTGCAATGAAAAACTTGCTTATCATCATCCTCAATTTTAAAATTATACATTTTTGGAGCATAAAACCATCCTTCCGTAATTTTGTTTTCCAATTTCCATTTACCTAAATTAATTTTAAAAGATACCAAGCTCAGAATCATGAATAAACTTGTCTGGCAATTTACAAGCTAATACCAGAGAATCAGTATCCATATAATATACTTTATCTTGCCCAACTTGTAAAATAACTTCCATCAAACTAATTCGTGCTAATGCTGTACAGTAAGAAGCAAACCTTACAAGCGTTCCCATAAAATCCAATGAATCATTTTATTCCTAGTATTCTAATTTAAGTATTTTGTTTTCATCATCCAAAAAACGAATATTTTTAACTTGCAAATCATCAAAATATTCCACCAATTATTCCTTTTTAATATATTTTGATTCTCCAAATTAACGCTGACCAAATTTCCCATACAAGCTATTAAGCACAATTTTATAAAATTGTTTTAAATCATCACGTTTATCTTCCTATGCTTGCCGACGTTTTTTATATAAATCCTATACAAAATTTTTAAAAATAGGCACTGGCTAATAACAAATGCTTCCAAAAAGACTATAAGATTTGAACATCTTATGCTTCAAGGCAAAATTAATCTCTGCACCCCAACGCCAACTACGTTAAACTTTTTAAAAATAAAAATTCCCATCTGGAAATTTTTCAGGGAAAAAGGGAATTTTCACATCGTCATTAAATTCACATTCAATTTCATATAAATTATATGAGCATAAATTTTGCAATTGCAAAGGCTAATGATATTATTAATAGTTTAATTCCTTAAATGGAAAATCATTTTTTTCCATTACGCTTGGATAACTAGAATTGATATCATAATAAAATAAATTTTCACCATAAAATTTAAAAACTTGGGTCATTCCTCCATAATATGACGAACGTTCAATTTAATAAATTTTTCTAGTGCTTGGAGCAGTTAATACATGCTACGGCTAAAGATAAAAATTTTTAAAAATTTCTATAGATAATTTGGACGCACTAAAAATTTTGAAAGCTTCAATTTATTTTTTATCAGAATGCTAATTATTAAATTCTTTGACCAAATCAAAAAATTTATTACAAAGTTTGCCCAGCAACTTACAATCCTAAATGCAATACTTTATAATTTCTGATTTTTTTTATTCAAAAAAATCTTTAGATTCGTTTTTAATTACAAAGTCTATTTTTTAATCATCAATTCCCCAATTAGTTGCCTAAGCATTTAAAGAACCTTGTGCAAAAACAAGCTTAAAATCATTGAAACAAACGTTTAGGCAAGTTAACATTTTTATCGTTGTAGCAGAGCCAAAAACTTAAAAATAAATTTCCTAATTAATTAATTCTTTTATAAGAAACAAATTGTCAAACTTGGCACCATTAAATGACCATAAAACAAGTTAATTTTTTTCTTGTTCAATTGCAAAATTTTATAAAAACCTTATAAAATCCAATACACAATTTTATCCCCAAAAAACAAAGTCTGTCTAATTTTTCAAAGGAGTAGAATTGTCCATTACAAGGCATATACAATATGCTACTTATTAATTATTTTCTAAACTATAAGTTTCAATATCCCAGTAACCGCAAAAAATTTTCTTTTTATTTTCTGGCTTTTATTAAAATTTAGATGAAAAATTTTTTAATTAAAAAAGCTTGTAAGATTTATCCTTTTTATGTAAATAATCAAGCATTTTTTCAGTTTCACAAACAAATGCATGCTTGTCAGCTACAAAAATAGTAAATTTCAAATTTAAATTACTGAATAAATGCTATTTTTTATAATAAAAGTAAATTCCTAAACGTTATTATGAATTACAAAATAAAATATCGACAAAACTTGACAAATTGCCTGTAAAAATAGCTTGACAAATTCCTGGAAATCTTTCAAATAATTTATCATACTTTTTCTTTTATCGAGCCAAAAAAGTATTGCAAAAAAATATAAATATTCCCATTAAGCAATATTTTCCAATATTAACCCCCTAATAAAAGTAATCATCATACTTGTTCAAACTTAATTCATTTTCAGCATATTTTAAAAATTTCTTTTAATAATTAGACTTTTCTTTATGAGCTCTAAAAACTTAAAGATTTGCAAAATTCTAAAAAGGAGCCTCATTTTACTAATTTTATACATTTCTATAAACTAAAAAGACTTGCATCCCCTAAATTGTATACTAGTCAAGCCAATAAATATTTTAAGCTTCATATCTTTCAAAACACAAGATTTAAATTCTTAATTATGTTAAAAATTATTCCAATTAATCAAAAAAATCTCCATCATCTCCAAGTTCTTGAAATACATTAACTTCATCAAAAACAAAATCTTTTTCCCAAAAAAAAGATGGAGCTATACGAGGTCTTTCAAATGGAGCAAACCTATTCTATTATCTAAGAGCTTTTTCTTATTATGCTAATTAATTATACTATTAATTCAAATAAGTAGTGCCTGAAACATAAATTTTTAATAAAGCATTATTTTAATCATAAACTTTGCTCAATAAGTTATTAAAAAAATCCCACACTAAATCGTCAGAATAAATAAATTCAGTAACTAAAAAACAAAGCAATTTATTATTATTATTATTTCCTAAATCTATTTAAATTGGCTAAATTTAATTAAACGCATTATCTCTGAGCGATTTTAAATTAGTTGTAACTTGTGCCCAATTATTTTAATCAAAATTTTAAATTTAGGGAGCAATTGCTAAAACTGAACGAAAAATTTAAAACCGTTAACGAAAAGTTGGAGTTTAAAAATTAACACCAAAAAGTTCTTGATAAAGTTATCTTGAAGGTTATGAATTGTTATTATCTCGAATATAATTAGATAAACTAATCAAATTATTTTAAAAATTTTATGGAACATTTTCATTAAAATTGCTCAAAAAATCAAATTATTCTAAAGCCTAATTTCTAAAAGTTCCAACAAAATTCCCAGGCAATGTTTCAATTTCTTAATCCGAAAAAAAAACATTATAAAAAACAGATTAAAAAAAAGTTTCAATTTAACGCTTGTTTGATAATTAAGCATATCTTCTAAAATAAGCCAAGAAATTATCCCAATTATTACTTACATCTCAATTTTAACGAAAAATTCTCATTCAATTTGCAAAATTTTGCAATTCATTAATTGCTTTCCAAACAAAAAAATTTTCCTCTTCATCTTATTATTCAGAATAATAAGCTTCATTTTAATCAGGTAGGTGATCATTTTATCCTTCTGAAGCACTCATATCTCCAACCACATCACCCAAGCCTTGCTCAAAATCTTGCTAACCCAGTTATTCAATATCTTGAAAATCCATTTTTTCTTTTATTAAAAATAATTTATAAAATAAAAAAAAGCAAGCTTTTATATATATATAACCAACATTCCATTAAAGCTTAAAATAAAAAATTTTTTTTAAAAAAAATAAAAAATATATATATAACCCTAAATGTAAACCAAGATACATTACATATATGCTTACACCATATAAATATATTATACCTCTGCCTTACTCGCCGTCTCCATCCTCCATAGCCTAAGGCTTGGCCTCTATAGCCAAAGGCTTGGTCTCCATAGCCAAAGGCTTGGCCTCTATAGCCAAAGGCTTAGCCTCACCAACCCTACTACCGCAAAGAGGTAATAAGGGCACCCCCACCATAGAGCTCAAGAGCCCCAAAAAAAGAGAATAAATTTATGAAATATAGATGGTCAAATCTCATCTGCCGCCTCTCCCTCTGCCGCCTCTCCCGCTGCATCTCGCATGAGTACAGCGAAGTCCTTTAATCAGATCCGCCAAGACCTGCGCGTTTGCAGTACCGCGATGCACCTAAGCTGAGAAGGCATAGCTTTCTAGCCCAAAATTATCAAAGGGCATAGCATGCTCTACAGGAATGCCATGCTGTCCAGTGTTTCTCTTCCAGACCGCGATAGAAGCAATAATAGAGTCGAAAATCCCCTTAATCGCTGCATAGACTGGGTTATCCACATGGCCCCGAACCATGAACTGAACACCCAATTACTCTGACAAATGCTCACCCAACGCCTATAATATTTACTATTATTTATATATGTGTACCTCTGAAGCTAGGTCATTCTACTGCTCCCGGCTCAATGCCACTGTCTCCATTCGACCGTCAATCATCGCCTACGCAACCATCTGCTCATTGTCCTATTGCTAATAGCTCGGAGAATGTGCTAGCTATGCCAAGCGCGCGTCAATCGATGCCTCCAAAAGTCCCTGAAATTCCAAGTCAAAAGGAGAATTTTGCACTGGCTGCTAGCCGACGACTTGCATCTGCTCCTCCGCTTCCATCTCGCTGTCCGACTCGCTGTCCGAAATGACTATGGCTCGCTCTCTGCGAAGAATAGTCGCGCACCGGCTGCAATGCGATAAAATGGCGTTGTCCAATGTAAAGAAGTCCAGGGATGTGAAGCCGAACCAAAATAGCGCTGCAGTGCATGGCTACTGATTGACAATGGGGCCTGCTGGCCTGCAGCGAGACGCGGGGTGATTGTCCGCCTCCAAAAAGCTTTAAGTCTATTAAATATTATATTGCTGTACATGCTCGCGATAGCCAAGGGTATGAGTCTAGTTGATAAACTCCAGGCACGAAGCAAAGTCCTTTGGGCTAGTCGAAGCGATCCAGCCTGCCACCCTCGACTCGAAATGACGGTTGTCATTACCGTTGCTGCTGCATTTGGCCGAAGCAGGGTAGCACAACTGTCCCCTTTTTTTGCACTATTAAATTATACACTATATATTTATTTTGTACCCAAAAGCTGGCCCAAGCGAACAGTCGAGCGTAGCACAGCATGTACTAGTGCGCCACGTTGAAGTCACCGTCCGCCTTAGCAAACACTTGGCTCACGACCTTGGGCTCTGCAAAAGGCACCAAGTAATTGCTACTGTCCCTGATTCCCCAGTGCCAAGCAGTAAAGTAAGCCACCGCCGAAAACCTCGCCTTCCATCTTTAAGGCTCCTAGAACGCCTAATCCAGTGTCCTAGACGCCCTCTCCACCCACCTCCGCATAAATTCCTTACTTATTAAAACGTCCATATAGCAGCCCATCTCCAAATCCGAATACGCCCACTTCAAATCAGTAAAGGCTATTATGCGCATCCTATCCGCCTCCGCATCCATCCATTGCTCCGAGCCTTCCTACATGCCGCACCAAGTCCTGCATAACTAGCGGTGTCTCGCAGCTGCCGAATTGTTGAATAACCGCTTGTCGGTGAAAAAGTTGGCCTTGATCCTCTCGTATAACTGTTACGATGACATTTTGCTGTGAAGCTATTCTTTGATAATTCATTATAGCTGCCCGCCTTATATACCCCACGAAAAAATCCTTCGACCCTCAACTCACCCTAAAAACGCCAAACCCACCCCAAGCGGATAAATGGGGGTCCCTATACT
>Ga0316201_10000689_pt1 | contig 20361 bp, 14 predicted proteins | sample CS6wburrow_MG_FD_204516 | JGI IMG/M metagenome (GOLD analysis project Ga0316201, IMG submission 204516) | Coastal sediment microbial communities from Delaware Bay, Delaware, United States - CS-6 worm burrow | ecosystem: Environmental > Aquatic > Marine > Coastal > Sediment | place: USA... | reverse complement strand
CCGTGCACATGCCTTCGTTTCCGTCATTTGACTGGAAACAGGTAACGACGTGGACCACGCCGGCGGGTCAGGACATCGAACTGGAACTCAAGTTCGATCAACGGGTTTCCGATGATCGTGCGGACTGGAGTTTCGGCCGTACCGACCTGCCCTTTTCGGTGCACTTCACGCCTGCGGGCGAAGTACAGCGCAGCATGCGAAGTGGAGAATCGGTGGAGCTTGCCGGTGGCCGGGTCCACGTCGTGGACCTCAGGGTGTGGATGGCCTACCAAATCGAATACCTGCCATTCCTGCCATGGATGTTTGTTGCCGCAATGCTCGCCATCATTGGGCTGACCCTGCATTTTGCCAGGCGTGTTCTGCCGGCATCGGCACCTGTGGGTTCGCGCGCAGAGGAGGACGATTATGGTCATATCGCTCGCGCTTGAACGGCAACTCGTCCTGGTGTCGGTGGCAATGCTGCTCGCCGCGACGCTTGTGCAGTTTGCGGGCCTGGTGTCCGGGCGGGCAGCGTATCGGCCGACGGCAGTCATTCATGCGGGTGTTGTCATCCTCCTGGGAGCGGCAATCACTGGTCGGTGGATCCGTGAGAGCCAGGGACCGTTTCTCACGCTGTACGACATTCTGCTAAGCGGCGTCTTCAGCCTCGCCCTGATGTTTTTGCTGATCAGCGTATTGGTGCCGGCGGTGCGCGGTGGCTGGCTGGTAGCGAGCCCGTTATTGCTCATCCTGGGCGTCTGGCTGACCGGCGTTTCGGAACTCGCAATGCCGCTGCCGGGCGCCTTCAAAACCCCGTGGCTGTGGGCGCACGTTCTGAGCGGCAAGTTGTTTCTCGGTTTTTGTCTTGTCGCCGCGGCAACCGCGAGCGCGATGCTGATAAGTGGTGCCGGGTCCGGCGCGTGGTCCGCGAAATTGACGCCACTCCCGGAAGAGTCCGAAAAAATGATCTGGGTGCTGTTTTTTGCGGCATTCATCTGTCACAGCTTCATGTTGGTGGCCGGGGCGGTCTGGGCGCACAGTGCCTGGGGGCACTACTGGTCCTGGGACCCCCTGGAAACCTGGACGCTGGTCACCTGGCTGATGCTCGGCGGCACACTGCACGCACGCGCAACGTTCCGCAATATGCCGCAGGGCATGGGGCATGTGCTGGTGTTGGTCGCCTTCGTCGTCGCTTTCCTGACATTTTTCGGTGTGCCGTTTTTCAGTATTGCGCCGCACAAGGGGCTTATGTGAGGAAGCGACTCGACAAGCGGTACACGGTCATTCCTGCGATCCTGGTGATCACCGCGCTGATAGGACTGACGCTGCATTTCAGTAAACCGACAGGCGAACCGGTCGCGCTGCAGGGTGACGCCGGTCTGCACCTCCTGCACCAGCAATTCCAGCAAGCGGTCGCGTTGCTGCAACATGGTGAATTCGACTATGCCGTGCAGGGCTTTCACGAAGTCCTGAAAGTTGCACCCGACATGCCCGAGGCGCATGTCAATATGGGCTATGCATTACTGGGCCTCGAGCAGTTCGAGGCCGCGCGAAGTTTTTTTGACTCCGCCACGAACCTGAGACCAGGGCAAAGCAATGCGTACTACGGGCTTGCCATTGCGCATGAGGGACTGGGGGAGTTGCGTAGTGCCGTGGTGGCAATGCGTGCGTACACACATGTCGCGAATGCCGATGATCAGTACCGACGCAAAGCCGAAGCGGCCATCTGGGAATGGGAGGCCGAGCTTTCGGTGCAGCAAGAATGAATGCACGAATTTATGTAGTGGTTTTGTTGCTTCTTGCCATGTGGTCGGGAGCATGGGCGGCAGACTGCGATGGCGAGGATCAGGGCAAGGCACGCCAGGTCGGACAAAAACTCGACCTGCTGGCGCGCCTGCTGGATGACTCGGAACCCGTGCGCCGGGCGCAGCGAGAGGGCAACGAAGAGGCGCTTGCAAAGATCGAGGAGGCGCGCCAGTCAATGGCAGATGCGCGTGTAGCGCTCGATGGCGGGTGCATTGCGGACGCATCCCGCCTGTCTTCTGCTGGTCTCAAACTGGCCACAACAGCATTTCGCAAGTCGCCCAATGCGTCAAAGGGACAGGCACGCGAAACCTATGAAGGAGCGCTGCAACTCTCGACGAGCTTCCTGTTATCTCTCGAAGCACAGCCCGAAGACTTACGCGGACTGAACGCCGAGGATCTCGTTGGTATTGAGCGACAAATCGAGCGGGCGGAATCGATGGCGTCGAGTGGCAGCTTTGCAGAGGCGGCGCAATTGCTGGCCCCGGTCAATGATCGTTTGCAACGCCGTCTGGCAGCACTCCTCAATAACAAGACGCTCTATTACGAAAAGAATTTCGCGACCCTGGCAGAAGAGTATGCCTATTACAAAGAGCAATACGAGGGCTACCTGATGCTGCTGAAGACAGGCCAAAAAGAGGCGTCATACAGTGCCCGCAATCGCGTCACTGCACTGCTGGACAGCGCTGCGACACTGTACGAAGACGCAGAGGCAAGTGCAGCAGCTGAGTCTTGGGACAACGCAATTGTGAAAATACAGGATGCCGTCAGCCACAGTGAGAAGGCAGTGCGCGCGAGCGGCTATACGTACTAACGATTACAAAGATGCGAACAACATGAACCAGGATAACCAGGACACATCTCATCCGGACGTCAGGTCGTTGCTAACCTGGATCGCCTCGGGCTTGCTAATTTACTTACTGATCTCGGGCGCGCTCATTTTCTGGCTGCCGTTCAGTACCTACACACAGTACTCCGTGATTGTGCATTCGGTGGCTGGTGTACTGGCGCTGCTGCCGGTCGCGATCATTGTTGTCATGCATTGGCGCCGTCGCGATACATCGATTTCGGGACGACCCGCAGCGCTCGCCAAGGCCAGCCTGGCAATTCTCGCCGTAGATATCATCAGTGGGCTCGCGATCGTGCTGCAGTCGGTATTCGGTCGTGCTGTGGCCGACGTGTGGTGGCTGGTACACCAGTTGGCGGCACTCGCTTTCGGTATCACGCTGTTCCTGCACCTGTTACCCATCCTGATGCGCTACGCGAATACGCCATCGACACCGCGGCGGATAGCGCGTCGCTGGTTCCTCGCGGCTGCTGCGGTGCTTTTCGTGGCGCCGCTGGCCGTCACCGACTGGCTCGCGAAGCAAGTCGAGAGCACGGTACAGTTCCAGGCATTTCCCGCCAACTACGTGTGGCGATACGACGCTGATCGTCCGTTCTGGCCCAGCCGTGCACGCATTGCGAACCCACCATGGGAGCTGCAGTTGCGTGAAGGTCTGTCGGGCATGTTCAACGAGTCGGAGCAGGAACTGCTGCTTGCATCGATGGCTGACATTGAAGAAAGTCGCGGCGGGCCGCTGGAGCGACTCCGGCGTGCGGTCTCACCGATGGCGCTCGGCCCTGATCGTCAGCGACGATTCGATGAGCTGGTAACAGCGGCCGGTGAGTCGCTGCTGCAAGAGGGTGCACTCAGGCCGGAGCCACTGCTCGGCTCGGAATCCTGCGGTTCGGGCGGCTGTCATGACGACATCTACAAGGAATGGGTGCCCAGCGCGCACGGGTTTGCGGCCTTCGATCCACTGTTTCTTGACGTCCAGGAAGCCCTGGCCGAAGCCAGTGGCTCGGCTGATACGCGTGCCTGCGCTGGATGCCACGACCCGGTTTCGCTCCTGAGCGGGGCGCGCGACGGTACCTCGATTCGCGGCGACGACCTGAAAATGGATGAGGGCGTTTCCTGTCTCGTCTGCCACAGCATCGTGGAGACCGATACCAAGGGTAATGGCGGGTATGTTCTGCAGATCCCCGAGCGGTACCTGTTTGCCGGGCAGGACGGGTCCGTTGATTTCTGGAATCGCTTCCTTATTCGCAGTTACCCGCGGCAGCACATAGAGTCATTCGCGCGGCCGCTGTACGAGGAAAGTGAGTTTTGTGCCGCCTGCCACAAGCAGACGGGGACCCCTGGAGAAGATACGCCCGTAGGCCTGGCGCAGGAGCAAAACGAATACGACAGCTGGCGCGAAGGCCATTGGTACCACGAGGATGAGCCGGAGAAGACGATCAGTTGTCGCGACTGCCATATGCCACTGGTGGCAGGCGCTGATCCGATCGATGGTTCGCAGCACCGAAGTCATCGCGCCCTGGGCAGCAATATGTACGTTCCGGCTATGTTGGACTTGCCGGGCGGCGCCGAGCAGGCCTCGCAGACGATCATGTGGTTGCGCGGAGAAATAGATATTCCGGAAATCGCCGACAAATGGGCCGACGGCCCGGTAGTCGCGATGAGTATTGTCGCGCCCGATGAGATCGAGTCGGGGGAACTGGTCAATCTCGCACTGGTGTTGCACAACAACAAGACGGGACATGATTTTCCTGCCGGACCGCTCGATATTCTCTCGAGCTGGATTGAATTGAAGGTTGAGGACAACCTGGGCCGTACGCTGTTGCATCTTGGCGATCCAGCCGGGGACAAACCGACGCTGGACGCACCGGTGGTGTACAAAGCGGACTGGTATGACAAGCGTGGCCTGCCTGTCGAGCGGCACAACCTCTGGGAGGTGGTGGGTTCGAGTTACAAGAACGCGCTGGAGAGCGGCGGCGTCGAAAGCGTGGATATCGCGTTTCGCTGTCCCGTCATAGCCAGACCGAAGCTCTCGGACTCATTCAGCGAGGACGGCCCCGGTGAACGCAAGTCGGACGTCGTGTTTTCAATTGATAATGAGATGGTTACCGAGCTGACGGTCACGGCACGTTTGCTGTATCGCAAGGCCGATCCCGAGTTTATAGCGAAAACCTATGGGCTGGAGTCGGCGGTTGAAGCGCCAACGATCGAACTTAATATGGCAACGCACACGATCACAGTCAGTCCCCCCTGACGATGGGCGCTTGACCTCCGGCCCCGCAGGGTTAGACTGGGTCTTTACCCAAGCCGGGAATCCGGCCGTAAGCGGAGCCGGATCATAAGCACATCGCCTGACAGCACCAGACTATTAGAGCAACTCTATCCGGGCCTTGGGGGCCTGAACGATGGTGTAGGAGCTCGCTTGATTGCCAGTTCGCAGACGGTCAATGTCCAGACTGGCGCAATCGCATTCCATAAAGGCGACGCCTGCAAGAACTTCATCCTGGTGCTCGCAGGGCGCGTGCGCGTCCAGTTGTCGTCGGAAGGTGGCCGCGAGATCGTCCTTTACCGCGTGAGGCCGGGCGGTACCTGCGCATTGACGACATCCTGCCTCATAGGCAAGGAGGAGTATCCGGCGGAGGCGGTCATTGAGGAAGACGTCACAGCATTGATGATCCCGGACAGTGAGTTTCGCCAGGCCTTGCTCGATTCGGAGGAGTTTCGGCAGTTCGTGTTCCAGGGCTTTTCCCGGCGCCTGTGCGCAATCGTATCTCGAATGGAAAACGTTGCACTTAAAACAATCGATCAGCGTCTGGCGTATCAGCTGCTTAAAGGCGACGGCGATTCCCGGTCCAATATCACCCACCAGGTCCTGGCGGCCGAGATCGGGACGGCACGAGAGGTCGTGTCTCGCAAGCTCAAGCGCTTCGAATCCGACGGCCTGATTCGCTCCTCGCGCGGGCGGGTAGAAATTATCGATCGTGAGAACCTGCAGGCGCTGTCGGGCACGACAGACCCCTAAACCACTGAAAATTCAAAGACTAAGCACCTTTTGCGTCCGCAACAGGTCGTATTCCTGTGCCTGATATTCAAAAAAAGTGTTGCAATCCCGTGTATATGTGCTAAAAATGCACACATACACGGATTTCGAGTGAGTATCAGTGGGAATCAAAGAACACGTAATCAAGAGTTGTCGCTACCTTTTGCTGCCGGTGGTACGTTTCGTATTGCGCCATGGGGTGACCATCGCCGAGTTCGCGGAATTGACGAAAGACGCCTATGTACAGGTGGCGAGACAGGACCACGGGATCGACGGACGGCCCACGAATAACGCGCGGGTCGCCATGCTGACCGGCCTCAGCAGGCGTGAGGTGGCCAAGGTTCGCGACCGTCTGCTCGAGGGTGGATTGCTCGCCGAAGACAGCCACGGAAACCGCATTTCGCAGATCCTGACGGGATGGCATGTCGACTCCGAATTTACCGATGAAAATGGCCAACCGAAAGTACTGCCTGCTACTGGTCCTAAGGGGAGTTTGCCGAGCTTGCTGAAGCGCTATGCTGGAGACCTACCGCATGGCGCAATTCGCAAGGAAATGCAGCAAAGAGCTCTAATTGAGGAACAATCTGACGGTAGCTTTCGTGTAATGAAACGTGACTATGTTTTTTCTAATCTCGACCCAGAAAGTGTCAACCGGCTGGGTGTCGCGCTGCACGATCACGCGACCACGCTGGTGCACAACTACAATGAAAACCGCCTGGCCGCACCGCGATTCGAGAGAACGGCGGTCAACACATCTATCAAACCATCCACCTACAAAGCGTTCCACAAACTTGTCGAGGAGCGGGGGCTCTCGTTTCTTGAAGAGATGGATGGATGGCTATCAGAAAACGAGCTCGAAACATCGACAGACTCTGCCGCACGCACCGTTCGCTTGGGCGTCGGGGTCTATCTCATCTATGACGAAAGTGAAGAAGGATCAGTATCATGAATACTCTCCCCAGAATCATCGTTGCATTTTTTGCGACAGCAATACTTAGCACCGCCGGCTGCGGCGGCGGCGGTGGTGGTGGCGATACGCCTCCTCCTACTACGCCTCCCCCGACGACACCTCCGCCCACGGGTGGAATTACGGGATCTGGCGTTGCGGTAGGCCCTATTACGGGCTTTGGCAGCGTGATCGTAAACGGCGTGACCTACGACACCTCCAGTGCAACCTTCACGAAAGACGGTCAGTCTGCAACGCAGGACGATTTTTCCGTCGGGCAGGTTGTAGTGGTCAAAGGCTCCGTCGATGACAATGGCACCAATGCCACGGCTGACAGCGTCGAATTCGATGATGTCGTGGAAGGGCCGGTTTCGAGCCACAACACGACCACCGGTGAATTCGTAGTGCTGGGCCAGACGGTTCGCATTGTGCCGACCACGTCTTTCGACGACACACCTGCGTGCCCAGCCGATCTTACTCAAGCCGTCGCGGTTGAAGTCTCCGGCCTGGCCGACGCAAATGGTGTTATCGAAGCCACGCGCATCGAATGCCGCGATGCTGCGACCTGGGATGGCGTCCTGGAAGTGAACGGTTTGGTAAGCGGCCACAATGCTGGCGCACAGACGTTCATGATCAATGCTCTCGAAGTGGATTATAGCGGCGCAGCGGTTGACAACTTTCCGACAGGTATTATCAACGACGGCGATCCGGTTGAAGCTAAGGGCACCGCGTTTGATGGCACCACGCTTGACGCTACACGCGTCGAGTACAAGGGCAACCGCTTCGCTACTGACGACGGCGACTTCGGTGAAATCGAAGGCTTTATTACACGATTTGTCTCAGCGAGTGACTTTGATGTCAGTGGAATTCCCGTAACGACGACTGCCAGCACGACCTTCGAGGGCGGTGCGGCCGCTGATCTCGATCTCAATCTGAAAGTTGAAGTTGACGGCAACTTCAATGCCAGCGGCGTACTGGTTGCGACCAAGGTGGATATCAAGTCGGCGACGGCGGTCCGCGTGACCGGCACCCTGGACTCGGTATCCGGTAACACGTTGATAATACTGGGCATCACCGTGAATACGGACCCATTGAAGACGCGCTTCGAGGACAAGAGCGAGGCTGACGTAGATCCGCTGCGTGTCGGCGACCTGGTCTCTGGTAATTACGTGGAAGTTCGGGGACAGGAACAGCCTGTTGGCCAGATCACCGCGGTACTCCTCGAGCGTGACGACGCTGACTCACGAACCGAGCTACGTGGTTTCGTCGAAGTTGGTGGCAAGAACGAACCGAACCTTACGGTGCTTGGCGTGACCATAGTCACTGATGGCGGGACGCAATATCGCGACTCTCGTGGCGCTACCGACGTGGTCATGACCCCTGCAGCGTTCTGGGCCGCTGTGCAGGAAGGCAGCCTGGTCGATGCGCGCGGTACCGAGTCGGGTGACACGACCCTGGCGGCGACCGAGCTCGAACTACAAATGGACTAGAACCAGGCTAAACAAGGTATCCGGCAAGCGGGGCCGGATACCTTTAAGGCGAAGGGCGATAAGATAATGAAAAAAAATGCCATCATGTACTGCTGCCGCAGCGAGAAGCACGTCGGTCACATGCAGCGCTCGATCGAAGTGGCACGCGAGTTGAGCGACTCGTTCAACGTAACGATCCTTGTTGACGACGAAGGCCCGATGTTTGCCGAAATTCCGGAGTCGGTCCGCATGCAATACCTCCCCGCATTGCCGGTCGACCCGAACTCAAATGTCTTCGAGTTCGGCCGCTCGGAGCAGTTCAAGGCAAGCATTATTGAGCGGCGGAACCTCATCCTCGAATCGTTCGAGGATCTGAAGCCTCGACTCATCATCATCGACAACTTTCCCTTCAATAACCACCGGCTTCGGGGAGAAGTGCTGCCACTGATAGAACGAGCGCACAATGGTATCTACGGTGATTCCCTGGTCGTCTGCACTACGGACAGCATCATGATCGATGACTCGGCCAACAGCGAAAATCATGCGGACAAGGCGGCCGAGTTGCTGGACAAGTACTTCGATATGGTGATCGTCCAGTCGGATCCAGTGTTTGCTCGCCTCGAAGAGTTCTTCCACCCGCGGGACACGCTGCAAACGCCGGTTTATCACGCAGGTTTCGTGACTCCGGAGCGCGGCGCTGCACCATTGGATCGCACCGCAGGTGGCGGCGAGATCCTCGTCTCGGCTGGTGACGGCCGTTACGGCGGCGTTCTTTTTCGCGCCGCGGTTGAGGCGCAGCGCGTCTTGTGGCCGGTGTCCGAACGGCCAATGAAAATAGTTGCGGGCCCACGCCTGCCCGAAGACGAATGGCGCGACCTGCTTGTTGCCACGAAAGGCATGGACGGGCTGGTGCTCACGCGGATAGTCGATGACATGCGAGCGGAAATGGCGCTCTCACGATGCTCGGTAAGTCAGTGCGGCTACAACACGGCATTGAATGCCATTACGACGCAAACCCCGTCGTTGTTCATTCCCTCCCAGAACAGCCAGCGTAGTGAGCAGGTTGCCCGGGCGCAAAGAATCATCTACTGGGGTGGTGGACGATTGCTCATGCCGCATCACCTCAACAGCGCGTCACTGACTTACGAGATTAACCAGTTACTTCAGTTCCAACCCCGCAGAATCCGCTTCGATACAGACGGGGCCGCCAACGCGGTGAACCTGATTGAGCGGGCCACGCACCTCGGCGACATCAGTTCAACCCCCACTTACCTGTCGACGCACGGACGTCGACCAACCAGGTAAATCCACAACAAAGCCGCCTAACAAGAGCGGCACGGAGTAAACGCAATGAGTGTAAAGCGAACACTACCGCTATCCCTTTGCCTGCTGATAGCGCTCAGCGCATCGGCAAACGACGAACTTTTCGAAAGTGCCGCCAAGGCGGCTAGCCAGGGCGACCTCGCACTGATGCAGCAGACGTACGAGACAATTCTCGTGGCTGAATCAGGCAACGTGCGTGCGCTGAACGGTAAAGCCACAGCGCAGGCATGGCGTGGCAATTACTTTGCGGCCATCGAAACCTACCGGAGATCGCTCACCATCGAGCCGGAGAATCAGGAGGCGCTGATCGGAATCGGCTACGCCTTCGCCTGGTCGGGCGACTACTCTTACGCACAGGCGTATTTCGACCGGGTTCTCGCCCTTAGGCCCGGAGACTACGAAGCGCAAAAAGGCAGCGCTTATGTTGCGCTTTGGTCGGGTGATGCGGCAACGGCCCGCGCCCGATTCACCGAATTGTCGGTTGCCAGCGGAATGGACCCGGAAATATCTGTCGCGCTCGGCCAGGCCAATCTGCAACTGGGTGAAACGAAGGGCGCTTTCAGCGCGTTCGACCAGGCGCTGCAGATCGATCCGGACAGCCAGGCTGCCGCTGCGGGTCGCGTAGCCGCACTGAACGCAGCACCGAAACTCGAAGCAGCTGCCTGGTACGGCTCGACATCGAATGCTGACTCGGGTCTGCGACTTGTCGAAATGGGCTGGTGGGCAGGTCGCGATACGCGCCTGTCTGCACGCTACGACGACAGCCTCAGCCTCGACAACCCGGCTATTGTGCGACGTGGCGAGAGTGCGCGCACCTATCTTGCCGGAGTGCACCACGCTGTGAATGACAAACTGGCCGTTCTTCTCGAGGCAGGTGTTCGCCAACTTCCGGACGGCGATCAGAACCTGTACCGGGCCGAGGTCGTCCTCAACAACCTGCCCGGCAAGGTGACACTGGGCGCCCAAATTGGCGATCACGAACTGGGTTATGCCGACAGGCTCTATCAAATAGGTATCGGCATACCTTTTGCTGAACGCTGGCAGATCGAAAGCAATAACTACTTTTCAACGGTCGGCGCTGACAAGGACGACGAGTGGCGCAGCGTGCTGAACCTCCTGTACGCGGCCGACAGTGGCTGGAACGCAATGGTCGGGGCCGGCGTTGGCGAGGTCGACCGGGGGGGACTGCAAAATCCGGAAAGCGTAAGGGTCGCCCACGCAATGTTATCGATGCCCGTATTCGGCTATCACCGCCTGCACCTGGTATTACGCAACGAGGACCTGCCGGGTAACAGCGTCAACGTGGCGATGCTTGGTTTCACCTTCCGCCTGCCGCGCTAAGAGGATTAGTCATGCATTCCACAGAATCCGTAATCGCAGCCAACCAGCCACTCGAAAATCGCGTGGTTCGCGGTGCTGCACAACGTTCATCACTCATGTTCGTCTTTATCTTTGTCGCCTGGACCGCATCGATGCTGTGGTTCGGACCGCGATTGCTGCAGTCGCTCGAAGCGGCCCGGGGTCCCGTGTCCAGCTTCGCGCTGCACTACTTTGTCGCCTTCATTCCCGTGGCCTGGCTGTATGGTATTTACAACCTCAGTGTCGTGCTCTTCGCGCTCATCAGTCGGCTGCAGGGCCCGATCGCATACGCAGAGGGTGCACCGGATACGCCCGTCGCGGTGTTGTACACAACCTGTAATGATTTCGTCGAAACAAGCGCCTTGTCGTGCGCCAGTCTCGATTACGAGCACTATAGTGTGTATATCCTCGACGACAGCAGCGATCGCGAGATCATGCGAAAGATCGATCGATTCGCCTCGCGCTTTGAACACGTACAGGTAATACGACGCAAAGACCGCCAGGGATTTAAGGCGGGCAATCTCAACCACGCGCTGGCCGGTGTTGTGAGCGAACCGCTGTTCGTCATTGCGGACTCTGATGAGATCCTGCCGCGTGATTTCCTGTCGACGCTGGTCCCGCGTATCAATGGCGATCCGAGCTGCGGCTTTATCCAGGCGAATCACCGTTGCCTGCAACGCGGTACAAAGCTGCAGAAAGATATGTGCCATGGCGTAGACGTGCACTGGAAGTGGTACCAGCCGCTGCGCAATCGTTACGGCTTCGTAATGTTCCTTGGGCACGGCGCTATTTTGCGCCGCAGCTGCTGGCAGCAGGTTGGGGGCTTCCCGGAGGTCGTTAGTGAAGATCTTGCCTACGCGATTGCTATTCGTGAGCAGGGCTACTACGGCACGTTCGCCAGCGACGTTACCTGTTTCGAGGAATTTCCCGAGTCGGTCAGGGCGTTCCGCGTTCGCCATGTGAAGTGGACCCGTGGTACGTGCGAATTCCTGCATCGCTACGGACTCGATCTGCTGCGCTCGGCACGTATTTCCTGGAGCGAGAAATTCGACATCCTGTTTCCGACAGCCAACCTGCCTGTAACGCTATTCTTCTTTCTTTACATGCTTTTGGCCGCGATCGTACTGCCGGCGACCATTGGGGAACGCAATGTCATGACTATCGAGGCGTGGCAGGGTTCTTTTCAGATACCTGTCATGTTGATGCCACCCGAGATGAATATCCTGTACACCTGGGACTTCTTCCTGATCACGGTGTGCGCGCTGCTTTCGCCCATTCTGTGTTTCATTCTCGAGATGTGGCGCACGCCGATCCGCCTGTTCCGTTTCCTGACACACAGCACGGCCCTGTATGCGGCCCTGGCGCCGCTGTCCACGATCAGCGTGCTTGGCTACGCATTTACCCGCAAGGCGCGCTTCCTGGTGACTGGCGACAATAGTGACAGCCAGCGCGGGGGCAGCATCTGGAACGAAACGCATCCTGATTCCAAAGGCGTACAACGCTTTGAGTGGTTCGCGGCGACCGTATTCGCCATCGGAGCCCTGGCGAGCTTCCAGATCGCCTTGTTCGGTATCGCCATTGCTTATGGCCTGATCTCCGTCATGCACAATAGTGATTGGGGCCGACCTGGATTGCAGACGCTCGTGTGGTTGCCGTTCTCGTTTATCGCCACCGGGCTGGCGTTGGGCGGTATGGGCCTGTTCGGAATGCAGGCCGTGTTCTTCGGTTTCGGCTTCCACTTCTGAAGTACGGGTTTATGTAAGACCAAAACCTGATCTAAAGTCGGGTTCAATTTTCGCCATTGCAGCGTACTCTGGTCGTCTAGCTAACTGCGGACAAAGCTATGGCAAACATGGGCTTACGAAGCGTCGCGTATTGCGCAACGCTGCTGCTGCTCGCGTCATGCGCGGCGACGCCGGGGACACCGGTGGAGCGCGCCGAGTCGACGCTTGCTCAACCAACTGCTGGCGCTGGTGATATTGCATCACCAGAGGTGCCCGCGAGTTCTCTGTCGTCTCCGGATGACCAAGAAGCCGACCAGGTCGTTTTGGGGACGGGCGAGTTTGTGCAGGCTGCACGCGGACCCGAGCGCGCCAGCTATGCGGGCGAAGATGGCGTGACTCTGAACTTCGAGAAAGCCCAGCTGCACGAATTCCTGAGCGTCGTGTTCGACAAGATCCTGATGCAGAACTATGTCGTCGACCCGTCGGTGACCGGCACGGTTACGCTACACACAACGCGACCAATAACGCAGGCAGCAGTATTGCCGACTGTCGAGACCGTGCTGCAGCTCAATAATGCGGCGCTGGTTTACGATGATGGCGTGTACCGGGTAGTCCCGATGGACGCGGCACCCTATGCAACGCGCTCGCCGTCGGTGGGGCGCTATTCGTCTGGCCGGGAAGTAGGTTACGGCTTCCAGGTTGTGCCGTTGCAATTCGCGTCCGCAACGGAGATCGAAAAAATTGTGACGCCGTTCCTCGCGGATGGCAGCACGCTGCGTGTTGATGCGGCCCGCAATGTATTGATACTCGGCGGCCCTCGCTTCAGGCTGGAGGAATTGCTTGCCACCGTACGTACGTTCGATGTCGACTGGTTGAAGGGCATGTCGTTTGCGATGTTCCGTCTCGAATATGCAGATGCTGTGACCATGGTTGACGAACTTGAACAAATCGTCGGCGCGGGAAGTGACACACCGCTGGCGGGGATCGTCCGCTTGCTGCCAATCGAGCGACTAAATGCCGTGCTCGTCATTACGCACCGCCCGGATCATATTGCCAGCGTGCGTGCCCTTATCGAGCAATTCGACCTGGGTGTTGAAGGCAGCGGTGGGCGCCGTTTGTTCGTTTACGAGGTGGAAAACGGCAAAGCAGAGAACATTGCCGCTTCGCTGCAGCAGATCTTCGGTACCAGTGACGTCGCGGATGAGGAGACCCGCCAGGGCGGACTCTCTGCGGATAGTGTCTTCCGTTCGGCGAGTTCGGTGTCACGGCCCGTGCCGCAGCCGGGAGCGTCCAGCGTTAGCCAGACACAGGCAACGGACTCTGCCAGTGAGGGTGGCGGTATTGCCGCCGTTCAACAGAGTGATATCAAGATCATAGCGGAGACCGACAACAATTCGATTCTCGTGCTTGCGAACCAGGAAGACTACCGGTCTATCGAAGCGGCGATTCGCCGACTCGATGTGGCACCGCGGCAGGTGCTTATCGAGGCCACGATTGCGGAAGTGTCGTTGTCGGATAATCTCAACTACGGCGTGCGCTGGTTCCTTGAAGAGTCGAATTGGGAGCTGGGTTTCAATGCGCCAGTGCCAACAGGTGCCGGCGGCGAGGGTCTGACGTTTGCGTTCTTCGACCAGGACAGCAGCGTGACTGCATTTTTCGACTTGCTCTCGGCCAATTCGAATGTGAAATTTCTTTCGACGCCACAGGTGATGGTGCTCGATAACCAGACGGCCACTATTCGTGTGGGCGACCAGATCCCGGTCACGACGAGGAGTTCGCAGAGCACAACGAACCCGGATGCGCCCATCGTTACCGAAGTGCAGTTTCGCGATACGGGTACGCTGTTGACGGTGACGCCGCGCATCAATGCCGGCGGCCAGGTAACGCTGGAAATCAGCCAGGAAGTCAGCCTGCCGGGTTCGTCCCCGGCCGTGGGTGGCGGTGGCAATGTCTCCATTGCCCAGCGCACCATCAACAGTAGTGTCACGGTACAGAGCGGCCAGACGGTCGTGCTTGGGGGCCTGATCCTGGAAAATACGACGGAGGGCAAGTCGGGCATACCGATTTTGCAGAGCATTCCGTTTCTGGGTAACGCGTTCAGCACAACGACACAGGATGTGTTTCGTACGGAGCTGTTAATTACGGTGAAGCCCCAGGTCATCACGAATAGCAGTGAAATGCGCAGGGCTACAGAAGATTTACGCCAGCAGATGCGACGCGCAAGTGAGTACGAGATTTCAGTGAAGGAATCGCGCGACGCCGAGTAAGTGCGTGCGATGCAGGGGAAGGCCTTGATAAGCAGCAGGTTTCGTCGTTTTGCGATTGTGTCGCTGGCTGGCAATATCATTGCCGCGGTCGCAATGGTGGCGCTTTACCATTACGTTGCGTTACAGAATTTCGAAGCCATTCGTACTGAGCAAAATATGGAGCTGGCTCGCTCCCTGTCCAATTCCATTGTCGACGATGTCGTTGAACTGCAGGCGCTTGCTGCGACCAGCAGTTGGGCGGAGTTACAGGCGAGCCCGGAGATCGCGCGATTCGCGGATCACATTGAGCGCGAGATCGAACAACTGCAAATCCTCGAGCTCAATGTTTTCGACCCCAGTGGGCTCGTGCTGTATTCGACGGAAAGACAGCGCATAGGTGCCAGGGTGCTGATGAACGCGGGTATCGAACGGGCAGCGGCAGGCGAGGAAGTTGGCGCGATCGTTCGGGAGGATTCATTTAACCGTTTCGATCGCGTGGTTGAAGAACAGGATATGGCCGAGTCCTATCTCCCGTTGACAGACGATGCCGGCAATGTCATCGGTGTGTTCGAAATTCATTCGGATGTCACGGGCTTTTACGACCGTCTCCTGGGGACCCAGCGGACCGTGGTGATCGGCGTGGGTGTGGCGCTGTTGTTTTTGTACTCGCTGCTGCTGGCCTGGTTCTGGCGTGCCGACCATCAGCTGTTTTCGGGCCAGACGCCGATGCGCTCTTCCCGGCGCGGCAACAACGAGTCGGAGACGGTTAGTCGTGCCAAATCCGAATTCGTGGCAACCATCAGTCACGAGATTCGCACGCCGCTGAATGCTGTGCTGGGCATGACAGATCTCCTGAATCTGACAAACCTGACGAGTAAACAGCGCGAATACATACAGACGATCCAGAGCAGTGGCGACATGTTGATCAGCCTGATCGACAACCTGCTGGATTTCTCGCATCTCGAAAGCGGCGACCTGACATTGCAGAAGAGCGAGTTCGATGTCATGGACCTGCTGGAACGAGTGCTGCACATCATGGGTCACTCGGCCTCAGACAAAGGCCTTGAACTGGTCGGCGACATTCAACACGACCTGGATTTGCGGGTTTTGGCCGACAAACGGCGTCTGCAACAGATCCTGATCAACCTCGTCAATAACGCGGTCAAGTTTACCGAGACTGGCGAAGTCGTTGTCGAGGTAGGCGCGTTGGAAGGATCGAACGACGATCTGCGCCTGCGGTTCACGGTAAGGGACACAGGACCTGGCATTGATGAAAAGACTCGCGAGGGACTGTTTGCAGCATTCGCGAGTGGCACCCGGCCTGCATCAAGCCAGAAGTCGGGTAGTGGATTGGGGCTGACGATCAGCAAACGGCTGCTCGACAGCATGGGCGGCAGTATAGAGATTGGGGAGCGAGAGCAGGGAGGTACCGAGGTCACGTTCGAGATACCCGCTACCCGCGTCGTGTCACCCGACGTTGGCGACCGGATAGCCGAGCCGGATCATCGTCTGCAGCGTGTGTTCAGCATAATTACCAGTAAATCGCAGCAGACGAGTATCTGCCGACTGCTGGGCCAGTGGGGGGTCCAGTGCGAAAAAACGTCCGATGTCGAAGAGGGTCTGCATCGACTCAGAGTGGCAGCATCAAGTAACAAGGCGTTTGACTGCGCCATTATCGACTCGGCCCTGACGCCGGCGGATCACCTGCAGGTCGTAAGGCGCATTCGCAAGCATCCCGAAACAGCGCGTCTGCCGATCATCCTGCTGACGTCGATCAGCAAGCCCCTGGGTGTTGGCGAGGTGTCTGCCCTCGGGTACCTGAGCTGCGTTAACAAGCCCGTCATGCCCCTGGAATTGCGCTTCAATCTGCTGCAATCCGTGCGAGGTGAGCTCGAGTACACGTCAACAGCCATTGACAGTGCGGCAGACGACGATCCTGCAGCCACAGCGGATTTGAAAATCCTGATCGCCGAAGACAATCCCGTCAGCCGTGGCGTCTTGCTGAATATGTTGCAGTCCGAAGGCTTTGCGCCGGATGCTGTTGACAACGGACCCGCTGTACTCGAAGCGCTGCAGGAACAGGACTATGACCTGTTGTTACTTGACTGCCAGATGCCGGGCATGGATGGCGATGTGGTCACCGAAAAGATCCGGAAACATCCTGAGCGCTACGGTGGCGACCCTGTGATCGTCGCCGTAACCGCCGATACAACCGAGCAGCACAGGGGGCAATGCCTCTCCGCAGGCATGGATGATTTCATGCCGAAGCCGATTCGCCTTGAGACTCTGCGCTCGGGCCTGGCACGCTGGGTCTCGATGTCGGCCGCGCGCGGCAATGCGGAAAACCAGGCAGAGCTGGCCCATTTGCGGCGGGGCCTGGTCGAGCGGACCGGGCAAGACGATGAGTCCTTCCTCAAGGACTACATTGGCTTGTTTCTCAAGGATACAGATGGGCGACTCGATCAAATGCGCCGGAGCCTCGTCAGCGGTGAGTCCGAGGCTGTGAGTCGCGAAAGCCATGCGTTGAAGGGCGCCTGCCTCGAATTGGGGGCAAACAGAATGGCACGCTTCTGTGACGATCTGTCGGCTGCTGCGAAAAACGACAGCCGCGAGGAGATGGGGGTTGTGTTAGACCAGCTGGTGCGCGAGCTGGACCGGCTGCGCCCCGTTTACGAATCCGTTCAGGTCAGTTCAACGAGCCCCAGCTGAGACGCAATTGACACGGCCTCGGTGCGATTGCTCGCGTCGAGCTTGTTCAGGATCGAGTGCACGTGAAATTTTACCGTCGATTCCGAAATGAATAGTGATTTACCGATGTCGCGGTTGGTTTTGCCGCTCGCAATGAGCTCCAGTACCTGGGTTTCGCGCTTGCTGAAGCGCACGGTCTCCGCCTCGGATGCGTTCGAGCGGCGGTTCATGTGCTGCATGAGCTTGCCCGCCACTGTCGATTCGAGCGCAATGCCGCCCGTGCTGACACTTTCGATTGCGTTGACGAGTTCGCGCTGCCCGCAGCCCTTTAGCAGGTAGCCGTCGACACCGAGCTCGGCCGCCTGGACGATGCGGTCCTCGTCGTCATGCGAGGTATAGATGATGACCTTGGCGTCCGGCGCGTTCTTGCGCACGAGCCGCAGGGCTTCGACGCCCTGGGTGTGCTCGAGTTCAAGGTCGAGCAGCACGATCTCGGCGCCCGTTTCCTCCAGCGTTCGAAACAGCTCATCGAGGTCGTCCATTTCCGCCACGACCTCGATATTCTCGGCGGCGCTGAGCATTTGCTTCACGCCGAATCGGACAACCGGGTGGTCGTCCACGATGATCGTTTTTATCGCCACGTCTCGAGTTTCCTGCTGAGTTGGGCCTTGGAATGCCCGTTTTTTTTATCAATGAGTAAATTTACAGGGTTCGCCCTGCAGTTGCTACAGCGCAGGGCCCACAAATCTTTGTCCGGCGCCGGAAATGGCCGTCCATAAGGGTCTTCCCTACCCGCCTTTCGATCAGGTTTTTTGCCTGAAAGTCCGCTCCGATGGTGGGTCACAGTGGCGCGCGCAATCATTAGTATTGATGCTGACTACAAAAATAACCGCAAGTGGAGCTGCGCCCGATGAAACCCGTAGCCGCAGAAAAAATCGGGCCTGCGCGACTCGTTGCCGTGGGCACCTCAGAGCGAATGCCGCTGTGCGATTTACTTGTCGATAAAGGCAAGCTGGAATCGTCAGACGTTGAGCGTGCACTACGCCTGCAACGCGAGCAGGACGACTGGGAGCGCGTTGGTTCGATCCTGGTAAAATTAGGACTCGTTGCCGACGTCGATGTTGCACAAGGGCTGGCCATCCAGCTCGAGATGCCGCTCGTTGAAAAAGCCGACTTCCCCGATGAAGTTCAGGACGAGTGCGATATCGCGCAGCGCTTCCTGAAAAAGAACAATGCCCTGGTTCTCAGCGCAAACGACGAAGATCTCGTCGTCGCGATGGCCGACCCGCTCGATGGCTATGTTATCGAGGCGCTGTCGCTCGTTAGCGGCCGCAACGTGATCCCTCGCGTCGGCGTGCCCTCCGATATCGAGGCAGCGCTCGACAGCCTGTATGAGGCCTCGGACAAGCACGGTTCTATCGGCGGGGGCGGCGAATCTGCTCGCTATCTCGATGACGTGGAGCAACTCAAGGAGCTCGCCGGTGAGGCACCCGTGATCAAGCTGGTGAACCTGCTGATCCAGCGCGCGGCCGAGAGCGGCGCATCCGATATTCACATCGAGCCTTTCGATGGCCAGCTTAAAGTTCGCTACCGCGTTGACGGGCTGCTGCGCGAAGTCGACGCGCCGCCCATACAGTCGGCGCCAGCGGTCATCTCACGCGTCAAGATCATGGCGAACCTCAACATCGCGGAACGTCGCCTCGCGCAGGACGGGCGCTTCCGGCAGCGCGTTCGCGGCGTCGAATACGACCTGCGCGTGTCGACTGCGCCCACGATCTACGGCGAGAGCGTCGTCATGCGCCTGCTGCGCCGCAATGCGGAGGCTATGGACTTCGATTCGCTGGGATTCGGGAGTGCGCAGGCAGATACGATGCGGGACATCCTCGCCACCCCGCACGGCATCCTGCTGGTCACGGGCCCGACGGGCAGCGGTAAGTCCACGACGCTGTACGCCGCTCTCGAGCACCTCAACCAGCCCGAGCGCATGATCATCACGGTCGAGGACCCGGTCGAGTACAACATTCGCGGCATCAATCAAATGCAGGTCAAGCCGCAGATCGGGCTGACCTTCGCCAACGCCCTGCGTTCGATCGTGCGACAGGACCCGGACGTCATCATGATTGGTGAGATGCGCGACACGGAAACGGCCGAGATCGCCGTGCAATCCGCGCTGACCGGTCATCTCGTCCTCTCGACACTGCATACCAACGATGCTCCGAGCAGCGTCATGCGGCTGCTCGACATGGGCGTGCAGGACTACCTGCTGACCTCGGCCGTTATCGCGATCCAGGCGCAGCGCCTCGTGCGCACACTATGCACCGAGTGCCGCGAACCGTACGAACCCTCTCGCGAAGTCGTTGAGCGCGTCGCGCTGGAGCGCTTCACGGACGGCGGCCCCATAACACTCTATCGTCCCGTCGGTTGTGATGCCTGTGGCGGCGCCGGATATTCGGGGCGTATTGCGATCATCGAAATCCTGCGAATGTCGGATCAGATTCGCGATCTCGTGCTCAGGCGCTGCGACGCAGGCGATATTGCGCGAGCAGCCGCCGAGCAGGGCATGGTGATAATGCGTGACGACGGCCTTGCCAAGGCTGTCGCGGGCCTGACGACGATCGAAGAAGTCCTGCGCGTGACGCCGGCGGCGCCGGAACAGGCCGACTGACCATGGCCATGTTCGAGTACAAGGCGGCAACCGGCGCGGGTGAGGTCGTGAACGGCATGCTCGCCGGCACGTCGCGTGCGAGCGTCATTGCGCAGCTGCAGTCGCTCGGGCATGTGCCGATCCGCGTTGACGAAGCGGCGGATCAGAAGCCATCGCGCCGCCGTTTCGAGTGGCGCCAGCCCAAGGTCACGGCCGAACACGTCGGCGACATGACTCGCGAACTGTCCACGCTCCTGAGAGCCGGCCTGCCGCTCGATCGCGCCCTGGGCATTCTCACA
>Ga0316201_10000688_pt1 | contig 20380 bp, 18 predicted proteins | sample CS6wburrow_MG_FD_204516 | JGI IMG/M metagenome (GOLD analysis project Ga0316201, IMG submission 204516) | Coastal sediment microbial communities from Delaware Bay, Delaware, United States - CS-6 worm burrow | ecosystem: Environmental > Aquatic > Marine > Coastal > Sediment | place: USA... | reverse complement strand
TGCGTGCGCTTGATGTGTTGTATGGCATTGGCCTGATACGGCTGGTGGCGGCGCCGGTTAGATCGTCCAGCGCGGTCAGGGTGATGGGGATTGAATTTCCGAACCGGGTCGGGCTGGCTGCCGGGCTCGACAAGAACGGTGAACACATCGATGCGCTCGCTGCCTGTGGCTTTGGTTTTGTCGAGATCGGCACGGTGACACCCAGGCCGCAACCGGGTAATGACAAACCACGTTTGTTCAGGCTGGTGCAGGACAGGGCCATCATAAACCGCATGGGATTTAATAATCACGGGGTTGATTACCTGGTGGAGCGTGTGAGACGCAGTCGCCGCAAGTGCGTGCTGGGAATTAATATCGGCAAGAACAAGCTCACACCAAATGAAACAGCGGTTGATGATTATGTCGTTTGTTTGCAGAAAGTGTATGCGCATGCAGATTATATCGTGGTGAATATATCCTCACCGAACACGCCGGGCCTGCGTGAGCTGCAACACGCTGATGCATTGCGCAGCCTGCTGCAGGTGCTCAAGCAGGAACAGATGAAATTACAGCAGCAACACGCGCGCTACGTGCCCCTGCTGGTGAAGATTGCGCCTGACCTGGGCGATACTGAAATCGAATCGCTGGCGGCCATTTTTATCGAGCTGGGTCTCGATGGCGTCATCGCCACCAATACCACCAACGCGCGCACTGGCCTGTCACAATCCGAACTCGCCGCAGAGCAGGGTGGTTTGAGCGGCCAGCCGTTAACAGAGCGGGCTGATCATGTTCTGTCGGTGCTGGTCAAAGCGCTGCATGGCAAGCTGCCGGTAATCGCCGCGGGCGGTGTCATGAGTGTCGAGGATGCACAACGCAAGCTCGCGCTGGGTGCAGCACTGGTGCAGGTGTACACCGGTTTTATCTACCGCGGGCCACAGCTGGTCAACACCATCGCGTCTGCGCTGGACTGAGCAAACAGGCCTGGTACGCAGCTGGTGTTTAGTTTCTGGTGATACCCGCTGGGAAAACCTGGGACCTGCGAGCCGGTGTAGAGGTGTTACACGTACAAACGGCGTAACTGTGGATCCTGCTGGGCGTGTTCCCACACCTGGTTGAAATAATCACCTAGCTGACCGGCCTGTTGCGGTGCCATGAAATTCGCAATGGCATTGTAACTGTACTGGTTGCCGACCACGCGATGCATGTACCCGACGCCATCAGCAATAATAAATGCACCCTGTTCATCGCGATGATCACGTGAAGGTTTGCGGATAAAAACCGAGCTGGTGAGGTTTTGTGAAAGTCTTAACAGGCGGTGGCCATTGTGCAGTGCAGCACTCGCGTCCTGCACCAGGATGCGTATTCGAGTACTGGGATGCAAGCGTGCGAGATCGAACACGGCGCGCTCGAACGCATCATTATCATACAGGCCTGCGTCCAGTGTCTGGCTGAATATGTCGAGCTGATGCCGCGCCTGTTGCGCCAGTTCAATCGCAATATCACGATTTTCAACAGCAGTGCTGAGATGATGTGCCTGGTTGGTTTCGCCGAGTATATTTGTCATGGTGTACCGGGTTTAATCAAGTCTGATTTTCATGGCGCGATGCACAATACCGGCATCTAAAAACGTTTCGCCAAATTCATTAAAGCCGTGTCGCCGGTAAAAATCAAGTGCGCTGAGCTGGGCATGGCAATAGATTTCTGCCAGTGGCTGCCTGCGCGCGTATGCAAGGATATAGTTCAAAAGCGCGGAACCGATGCCGCGATGGCGACAGGTTTTCAATACCGCCATGCGGCCGAGCTGGCCGTCGGTTTTTAACCGTGCAGTCGCTACCGGTGAGTTATTCTCAATGGCCAGGAAATGCGTGCAGCTGTCATCAAATTCGTCCCATTCAAGTTCGACCGGGACCTGCTGCTCGTCGATGAAAACCTGTTTGCGTATCATGCGCAGGGCAGCGCGGTCGTCGGTGTTGTTCCAGTCGGCGATGCGTATTTCAGCCGGGTTCATCATAGACCAGCAGGCATTGTTTATTGAACAGTTCGAGCAACAGGACTTCATCCTGTGGATGTTTAACTGCTTCGAGTAATGTGCGGGTATCAAGGATGTTATGCGCACATATTGTTTCGGCAAACTCGATCGAGCAGGCACTGGCACGGCCGTCTACGAACAGCCTGGCGCTCTGGGCATGACGCGCAAACAGGAAGCGTGACATTGGATTGTGCTCAAGCCTGGCAACCTCACTGATGTGGGTGTACAGATCATGGCTGTCGCTAAACTGCAGGTCACTTTCATACAGCTGGGCGCTGGTGCGGTTGTCGCTGGCAAATTCGCCTAGCCAGTCGCTGATGCTGTCATCATCCAGTTCGATGTTCTCGAGTAACAGGCCTTTCAGTTTACGCGCGGTCTGCGCAGTGATTTCAGCAGGGTGTGTCTGGGTGGTCAGTTCAGGGTCGGTATAGCGCAGGGCTTCGGGCAGGCGGCGCGCCATGTATTCACCAAAGTCGCTGACCAGGTTGCGCAACGAAGGCGCACGAAACCCGATCGAAGCAGTCATGCAGTCGTCCTGTGCAATGCCATGATGCGCAACATTGGGCGGCAGGTAGAGCATGTCGCCGGGTTGCAGGTCCCAGGTGTTTTCTGCGGCAAAGTTCGACAATATGCGCATGTCGGTATTCGGTAATACGTGTTCATCAAAGCTTTCGCTAATCATCCAGCGCCGGGTGCCGTGCAGTTGCAGCAAAAATACATCGTAGGCATCGACATGCGCACCGACCGAAGCGCCGGCCGGGGCATAGCTGATCATCAGGTCATCAATACGCCAGTCGGGAATAAAACGAAACGCGTCGAATATTTCGCGCGCCGCGGGCAGATGTTTTTCCACGTCGCTGACCAGCAGGCTCCAGCCGCTGTCGGGCAAATGTGAAAAATCGTTTTCATCGAAGGGTCCGTATTTCACCGACCAGGCGCGTCCCTCGGCCGAGTATTCGGCGCTTTCGAATATCAGCCGTGAATTAATCCCCTCGACGCAGGCCAGGCCGGCGAGCTCGTCGGGTGACACCGGGCTTTCAATGTTTGGAAAAGCATTGCGAAACAGCAGCGGTTTCTTCTGCCAGTAGTCGCGCAGAAAAATTTCGATGCTGAGCTCGCTGCCAAACATGCTAATACGCCGCCTGAATTAAATCTTGCGTGCCTGCTGTTCCGCGTTACCTGTGTAGTTTTGCGGCGTCAGCGCGAGCAGGCGTGTAATCACGTCGGCGGGCAGTTCGAGGGTGTTGATAAACCTGTGCAGGTCATCACGGGTGATCGCCTTGCCGCGGGTGATGGCCTTGAGTTTTTCATACGGATTGGCAATGCCATAACGACGCATCACGGTTTGAATCGGTTCTGCCAGCACTTCCCATGAACTGTCGAGGTCGGCTTCGATTTCGGCGGCATTGACTTCGAGCTTGCTCAGGCCGCGCATCAACGACTGGTAGGCGATGAGACTATGGGCAAATCCAACCCCGAGGGTGCGCAATACCGTGGAATCGGTGAGGTCGCGTTGCCAGCGTGAAATCGGCAGCTTGGCAGCGAGATGGCCGAACAGTGCATTGGCGATACCAAGGTTGCCCTCGGCATTTTCAAAATCAATCGGGTTCACCTTGTGCGGCATGGTTGACGAACCGACTTCGCCTTCGATGGTCTTCTGTTTGAAATACGCCAGCGAGATGTATGACCACAGGTCACGGCTGAGGTCGATCAAAATAGTATTGAAACGGCTCACGGCATCGAACAGCTCGGCCAGGTAATCGTGCGGTTCGATCTGGATGGTGTAGGGGTTCAGTTTCAGGCCGATCGATTCTACAAAGTTTTCGGCGAATGCGGGCCAGTCGACTTCGGGATAGGCGCAATAGTGTGCATTGTAATTGCCGACCGCGCCGTTTATCTTGCCGAGAATGTCGACATTGGCGGTGGCCGTGCGCTGGTGTTTGAGGCGATGCGCCACGTTGGCAATTTCTTTACCCACCGTGGTGGGTGATGCGGTCTGGCCATGGGTGCGGCTCAGCATGGGTTGCGCGGCGAGTTCTATTGCCAGTTCGCGCAGCCGCGCGATGATGCCGTCCATCGCCGGCAGGAGTATATCGTCACGTCCGCTGCGAAGCATCAGCGCATACGACAGGTTATTGATGTCTTCCGAGGTGCAGGCGAAGTGGATAAATTCCTTCACCGCATCGAGTTCGGCGTTCCCGGCAATTTTTTCCTTGAGAAAATATTCCACCGCTTTGACATCGTGATTGGTGGTGCGCTCGATCTGCTTTACGCGCTCGGCATCATCCAGGCTGAAGTTGCTGACCACGGCGTCGAGCTGTGCCGTGGCACTCGCGCTAAAGCCGGGGACTTCGTTGATTTGCGGATGCTGCGCCAGTGCCTGCAGCCAGCGCACTTCGACCAGCACACGGTGATGGATCAGGCCGAACTCGCTAAACACCGGCCGCAGCGCGGCGGTTTTGGAGCCGTAACGGCCGTCGACGGGTGAAATTGCACTGAGTTCGTTGAGTTCCATAGTCTGCCTGTTGCATCAGGGTGTTATACGAGGGCGGTAATCCATAGATCATCTATCAATAAAATCCAGCGCGGGGTAGTCTCCGCAGGGAAATCGCCGGTGAAATCGCGTAGTATATCACCCAGTTACAGACCCATGGCACGCAATCAGGCATTACATTACGGAGCAGGCAGAGGCATGAGCAACACCCGCATAGTCCAGGACAGTATGGGCGAAATCAGCATCCCGGCGGAGGCGCGTTATGGTGCCCAGACCCAGCGCGCGGTGGAAAATTTTCCCGTCAGCGGCCTGACTCTGCCGCCGGAATTCATCCATGCCCTCGGCCGGGTCAAACAGGCCTGCGCTGAAGCCAATCATCACCTCGGTTTACTCGATGCTGATCGTTATCGCGCCATGACTGACGCCTGCAGACGCATTATCGATGGTGAATTCGATGCGCATTTTCCGGTAGACGTTTTTCAGACCGGCTCGGGCACCAGTACCAATATGAATGCCAACGAAGTCATCGCCACGCTGGCGAGTGAATCCGGTTTCGAAGTGCATCCCAATGATCATGTCAACATGAGCCAGAGTTCGAACGATGTGATCCCGACCACGATCCATGTCAGCGCTGCCATCGCCTGCAAACAGCAGCTGCTGCCGGCGCTGTCACACCTTGAAGATACAATTTCACACCGCGCCGAACGCCTGGCTGATGTCGTCACCACCGGGCGCACTCACCTGATGGACGCCATGCCAGTGACGCTGGGCCAGGAACTTTCCGGCTGGGCTGCGCAAATCCGGCTTGGCATGGCACGCGTGCAATGTGTATTACCGGATCTGCATCATCTTGCTATTGGCGGTACCGCGGTCGGCACCGGCGTTAATGCGCACGAAGACTTCGGCGCTGAAGTCGCAGGCAACCTCGCGGCATCGACCGGCATCGACTTTTGCATGTCAGAGAATCGGTTTGAGCGCATGAGCTCGCAGGATGCGGCGATTTCACTCAGCGGCCAGTTAAAAACCGTTGCCGTCAGCATGATGAAAATCGCCAACGATCTGCGCTGGATGAACAGCGGCCCACTGGCCGGCATCGGTGAAATTGCCCTGCCTGCACTGCAGCCAGGCAGCAGTATTATGCCGGGCAAGGTCAACCCGGTGATTGCAGAATCAGTGGCGATGGTGTGCGCACGCGTAATTGGCAATGATGCATCGCTGACCATCGCCGGGCAGTCCGGAAATTTTCAGCTCAATGTAATGCTGCCGCTGGTCGCCTATGACCTGCTGCAAAGCATCGAGCTGCTGGCCAATGCCGCCAGGATCCTGGCCGACAAGGCGATCGCCGATTTCACCGTGAATCATGCCAATATCGAACACGCGCTGGCGCGAAACCCGATCCTGGTGACCGCACTCAACCGCGTCATCGGCTATGAACTGGGCGCCAGAATTGCCAAGGCCGCGTATGCCGAAGGCCGCGCCGTAATCGATGTCGCCGAAGAAATGACCGAGCTGTCACGTGATGAGCTAGAGCGCCTGCTGTTGCCGGCGAACCTGACTCACGGTGGCGTGCAGGAATGAACGTAATAAAAATATTTAAAACACATTAAGCTGTCGGGGTATGCTTGACCCGGGGCGCAGGCAAGGTCTGCATGGCTGACAATCACTGAGGCACTGAGCGATGGATAAAATGCTGGCGCGAATCGCGCGACTCAATGAAATCGGTATCGCGCTCTCGGCAGAAAAAAATGTCGACATGGTGTGCGACAGTATTTTGAAAGGTGCGATGGAACTCACCAATGCAGACGGCGGCAGTCTGTACAGCATGGCCGACGATGAGCGTTCGCTCAATTTCGTCATCGTGGCGACCCATTCGCTGGATATTTACATGGGCGGCATGAGCGGCAAGGAGATCGGTTTCCCGCCGATACAGCTCTACAATCCTGATGGCTCGCCGAACATGACCATGGTGGTGAGCAGTGCAGTGCACGATGACCACACGATTAATATCCCCGATGCCTACCACGCAGACGGTTTTGATTTCAGCGGTACGCGCAAATTCGACGCGAAAACCGGTTACCGTACAAAATCCATTCTCACCATCCCGATGAAAAACCACCAGGGTGACATCATCGGCGTACTGCAGCTGATCAATGCGCAGAGCGAACGCAGCGGAGAGACCCGCGAGTTTACCGCCTCTGACCAGAAGCTGGCTGAATCACTTGCCTCACAGGCCGCGGTGGCGATTACCAATACACGTTTGATCGAACAGCAACGCGAGCTGTTTGAATCTTTCATCCAGATGATTGCAGGCGCGATCGACGAAAAATCACCTTACACCGGCGGCCATTGCAAACGCGTTCCCGAACTCACCATGATGATTGCCGAAGCCTGTCACCGCCAGACCGATGGACCGCTGAAAGATTTCAACATGACCGAGAAGGACCGTTATGAACTTGAAATCGCGGGCTGGTTGCACGATTGCGGCAAGGTCACTACACCCGAGTACGTGGTGGATAAAGCCACCAAGCTGGAAACCATTTACGACCGCATCAATACCATAGACACACGCTTCGAAGTATTAAAGCGCGATGCGCGCATCGCCATGCTGGAAAAAACCCTCGTGCGTCGTGCGCAGGATGCAAAAGCAGATTGCAGCGATATCGAAGCCGAATACGAAACCTGGATAGAACGGCTCGACGGTGAACGTGATTTTGTGCGTCACTGTAATATCGGTGGCGAATTTATGGATGATGCCGCGCAACGGCGTATACATGATATTGCGGAGTACCGCTGGACCAATGCGCAGGGCGCGAGTGAAAAGTTCTTTAACGATGACGAGATTAAAAATCTCACGATTTCACGCGGCACGCTAACCGCGGAGGAACGCGAGGTGATCAATAATCACATGGCCGTCACGATTAAAATGCTGGAAAGACTGCCGTTTCCGCGCCATCTTGCCAATGTACCCGAATACGCCGGCGGCCATCACGAACGCATGGACGGCAAGGGCTACCCGAAAGGCCTGACCCGCGACCAGATGTCACTGCAGGCACGCATGATGGGCATTGCCGATATTTTCGAAGCCCTCAGCGCCAGCGACCGGCCATATAAAACCGGCAAGCCCATCACCGAATGTCTGAAAATACTGGGATTCATGAAAAAAGATAACCACGTCGACCCGGATATATTCGACGTGTTCGTGCGCGACAAGGTCTACCAGCGCTACGCCGAAGCCTTCCTGCCAGAAAACCAGATCGACGAAGTGGATCACAGTCAGATTCCTGGTTTTGAAGGTTAGTTATTAAAAAACTAAGATAAAGGCGAAACCACAGAGGCACAGAGTACACAGAGAAAACAATAAATTGATTGTAAAAGACCAGACATCAGGAGTCGATGTGACTGGTTAACTGTAATTTTGTGGATGCATTTACCAGCATTGTTTTAACCCAAATTCGTTTTTCTCTGTGTACTCTGTGCCTCTGTGGTTTCGCCTATATTTTTATCTTTCAAAATCACCCAGGAATATTACTACCTTCCAGGTCTTCGGCGGGGACGTCTTTGAGGCCGTCTTTTAATACCGATGTGGTCAAGCCGCGTTCGTTGAGGATATAGGACGCCGACGAGCTGCGGCGTTCGGTGTCGCAATACACGATGTAGTGTGTTGCCTTGTCGAGGCTGCTGGCTTTCATGCGCAGGAAAATCAGTGGTAATTGTTCGCAGCCCTTGAGATGTGCCGAGGCATATTCTGCAGGCAGACGAATGTCGAGCCACTTTGACTCACCATTAGCGACTTTTTCTTTTGCACTGGCGTAGTCCAGCTTGTCGAGCATGGGTTCATTGAGCAGATGCAGGAACTGCTCTTTCGACAGGCGGCTGAGCACGCCAGCGCTCAGCATCACTACGCTGGCATTGCGTGTATTGTCCGAGATCAGCGCTTCTTCACCAAACGAATCTCCGGCCTTGAGTTCGGCCAGTTTGATATCTGATTTTTGCCCGGGCATTTTGCGCGTGACCATGCAGCGACCGGACTTGATAATGTAGAAATAATCACCCGGGTCGTCCTGCTTGATGACTGCGTCGCCGGGTTTTACGTTGATGTCTTCGAGGCTGGTGAAAATCGCCTGTATATTCGAAGGCGGAATGCGGTGGAACGCCTCGGTTTGCAGGATGCGCGACATCCAGTCTTCGTCGGCATGAGCATTGAGATCTTCTACCTGGAAGCTCCCGGTCTGGTCCCAGGTCAGCATCATGTCGAGCAGGTCGGAATTGACTTTAAGCAGGACCACGTCGGAGAGTGCGACTGCAGACAGGTTGCGCGGGATAATGTGCGCCAGCGCCATGCGGGTTTCATCGCTGCCGGCTTCCAGTTGCATCACCGGGTTTTTGCCTTCGAGCATCTCGACCTTACCCTGGTGCAAATACAGGTGGTCGTCATCGGTGTCGCCCTGTTTGAAAATGGTCGCGCCTTTTTTCAGCTCGACCACACTGAGCTTGGCGGCAATTTCCTTGACGTTCTCGGGATTGAGCGAATTGAGCGGCTCGTACCGAGAAATATCCCTGGTTGTGATCTTGATGCTCATGAAAAGTTAAGGTGTTGTTTTGCCTGCTGATTGTATCGGAGGATACGGGTGCCCCATAAGTTACAGGCGAAACCATGGAAAGGCAATATACAGCGGCATGATCAGCGCCGACAGGATGGCAGTCTGCCGCGGCAGACCCGTGCTGATCAGCTCTGGTTACGTACGTCGATGTGTACTTTTAATTTCTGACCGGGTTGCAGATACTTGCCCTTGATGGTGTTCCAGCGTTGCAGATCGGCGATGCTGACGCGATAACGGTCGGCGATGCGTGATAATGAGTCACCATTTCTTACCGTGTAAGAAATGGTGCGCATGGTGGTGCCTTTAGAAGGTGCAGCACTTCTCTGGCCACTGCTCTTGCCTGCCTTGTTTGACCACACCACCAGTTTCTGGCCTTCGCGCAAAGGATCGCGCACCGCCATGGCGTTCCATTTCGCCAGTTTGTGCATATTTACCCCATAGGCACGTGAAATTTCCCAGAAGCTTTCACCCGACTGAACAACGTGTGTCTGTTTGGTCTGGCCGCGGCTGGTGTTTTGCGTGGCCTGCTTGCGCTGGCCGGCGGTGAGACTGTAGACATCGCGATCGCGGCTGGCCACCGGGATCAGCAGATGCTTGCCGGCACGGATGCTGTTACCGCGAATCTTGTTGACCTTGCGCAGATGAGCGACCGTGGTGTTGTATTTCACCGCGATTTCACTCAGGGTTTCGCCATTCGCGATTTTGTGGCGTTTCCAGGACAGGCGTTCTTCTTCCGGCAAGGCATCGAGGTTCTCTTCGAACAGGCTGGCTGCTTCAGCCGGCAAGATCAGCCGATGCGGGCCTTCCGGGGGTGTCGACCAGCGGTTGAATGCCGGGTTATACATGTAAAGTGTCTCAATATCGATGTCGGCCAGTTCCGCCGCCAGCGCAAGATCAATCTGCGAACCCGAGTCAACTTCAATGAAGCCGGGCGCGTAGGGAATGCAATGCAGGGTGACTTCATGCTCGCGCGGGTTGGTGATAATTTCTTTCAGTGCCAGCAGCTTGGGCACATAAGCCCGGGTTTCTTTGGGCAGGTCCAGGTTCCAGTAGTCGATTGGCTTGTTGCGTTTTTTGTTTTTGCGAATGGCGCGTCGCACATTGCCCGAACCGGCATTGTAGGCGGCGAGTGCGTGCAGCCAGTCACCTTTAAATTCCTTGCCGAGGGCTTCCAGGTAATTCAATGCCGCCTGGGTGGAGGCGTGAATATCACGGCGCCCGTCGTACCACCAGTCCTGCTTCAGGCCGTACATTCGACCGGTTGACGGAATAAATTGCCACAGCCCGGCAGCGCGGCCATGTGAATAGGCGAAAGGCTGGAATGCGCTTTCAACAATCGGCAGCAACACCAGCTCGGTGGGCAGCTGGCGTTTTTCAGCCTCGGTGAGAATGTAATGCAGGAAGGGCTCGGCACGTGTCATCACCCGGTCGAGGTATTCCTTGTGGCTGCGATACCATTCCAGTTCTGAGCGCGTGCGCTTGTGCTCCAGTCCGGATTCGATCACGAAGCCATCGCGGATATGGCCCCACAGGGTCTGGTCTTCCAGTGGTCCGATGGCAAATTCATCATCGAACCCGTTCTCAGCGTCTGCGATGCCCTGGGCGTCGAGGGAATCATCGATCCTGGACATCGCCAGCAGCATGGTCGGCTCGGACAGCGCGGGCGCCGAGGTTTCCTCGCTATCGGCAGCAACGGCCTGCTGGTGCATGCAGCTCGCCAGCGCAGGCGTCAGAGCCAGCAGCATGGCAAGCACACGGTGTACAGGTAATAAAGTCGGTAATAGCGGGATAATATTCAAGTGAGTCATGTTTTTATGTTTAATTATTATTGTAAGTATATGACAGCTGAGTAATTCAGCAAGAAATGCACAGCGCGTGTATTATTCCACATCGAGCACGTTCGAGTAACTGCGAGCACGCGAATAAAATAATATGGGTTCTCCACATGAGCAAAAACCGGCAAACAGTCGTGATGTACACTGACGGTGCCTGCCGCGGCAACCCCGGCCCGGGCGGCTGGGGTGTCAGCCTGCGTTATAATGGACACAACAAAACCCTGTATGGTTCCGAAAAAGAAACGACCAATAATCGGATGGAACTCATGGCCGCCATCAAGGGGCTGGGCGCACTCACCCGACGCTGCCAGGTGGAACTATACACAGATTCGAAATATGTACTGCAGGGCATAACCGAGTGGATGCCTGACTGGAAAAAACGCGGCTGGAAAACCGCCGCGAAAAAGCCGGTGAAGAATGTTGATCTGTGGCAACAGCTTGATGCGGCAGTGCAGTCACACGATGTTGCCTGGTACTGGGTGAAGGGACACACCGGTGAAGAAGGCAATGAGCAGGCAGATGCGCTGGCGAACCAGGCGATTGATGAAATGCTTTCAAGCAATGAATAATTAATAGTGAATAGTGAATAGTGAATAGTGAATAGTGAATAGTGAAAAGAGGAGCTGAATAAAATATGCGGCAGATTGTGCTTGATACTGAAACTACGGGGCTGGATCCGGCGCAGGGGCATCGTATTATTGAAATTGGTTGTGTCGAACTTGCTAATCGTCGTCTGACCGGCAACAACTACCATGTGTACATTCAGCCTGATCGCCAGATTGATGAAGGCGCGCAGCAGGTGCATGGTATCAGCAACGAGTTTCTGCAGGACAAGCCGCGCTTCAATGATATTGTTGATGACCTGGTCGATTTTATCAAAGGTGCTGAACTCATTATTCATAACGCGCCATTCGACGTTGGCTTTCTAAACCACGAACTGATTCGCGCCGGTGAATCCTGGGGCAAGGTCGAAACCCATTGCAGCGTGATTGATACCCTGGTGATGGCGCGCAAAATGCGTCCCGGGCAGAAAAACAATCTCGACGCGCTGTGTCGCCACTACGAAGTCAATAATTCGCAACGTGAACTGCACGGCGCCCTGCTCGACGCCGAACTGCTGGCTGAAGTGTATTTGCACATGACCGGCGGCCAGACCCAGATTGATCTCGGAGATGGCCAGTCAGCCAGCGCCAAAGCTGGAAAAAAACGCGTACACAAGCTGGCAGAAAACCGCACCGCGTTACGCATCGTGCAGGCATCAGCCGAAGAACTCAAAGCCCACGAAGAAATCCTGCAAAAAATGGGCGAAGCCTGCCGCTGGCCGTTGTAGGTTGAAGGTAAATAATAAAGATTAAAGATTAAAGGCGAAACCACAGAGGCACAGAGTACACAGAGAAAATCTAATTACTTGGGTTAAAGAAATTACAGTGAATGTATTCACAACCGTTAACCAGTCACATCAACACTCGTTGTGCAAGCTTTTACAACCAATCTGTTGTTTTCTCTGTGTACTCTGTGCCTCTGTGGTTTCGCTTCTGGTTTCTGCGGTTTCGCTTCTAATTGTTTACATCAAATCAGCATTCAGCAGCAAATGTGCCCAGATGCTTGCAGCGTAACCGAGGCCGATTGCCCAGCTCCATTTTAGATGGCCAAAGAAGGTGTACGTACCGCGTGCCTGGCCCATGAGGGCGACACCTGCTGCGGATCCCACTGACAGCAATGAACCGCCGACACCGGCAGTGAGGGTGACCAGCAGCCACTGGCCGTCAGACATCGTCGGGTTCATCGACAGTACCGAGAACATCACCGGGATATTGTCGACAATGGCAGAGAGGAAACCGACGCTGATGTTCGCCGTGGTGATACCGAATTCGGGTGTGTAGATCTCCATCGAAATCATGTTGAGATAACCGAACGCACCCAGGCCGCCGACACTGAGAACCACGCCGTAGAAAAACATCAGCGTATCCCACTCGACACGTTTGACCTGCTCATAAATATCGAACGGCTTATCATGTTCGGTGAGCACCACGGTTTCGTTCACAAAATCCCATTCACTCTGTTCCTTGAGTTTCAGGAAATAGCCGTACACCTTGAGCAGGCCCAGCCCGGTCATCATGCCGAGCATCGGCGGCAGGTGATAAAAATTATGAATGCTGACAGCGAGTGTGATGGTCACCAGGAACAGCGCGACCGTGATGTAGCCACCGGCTTTGACCTCGACGTGTGTGCCGATTTTTTTCGGCGTGCCGGCGGGCACAAAAAAACTCATGATCAATGCCGGGATGGCCCAGTTGACCACGGAAGGAATAAACAACACGAAAAATTCTTCAAAGCGCAGTACGCCTTTTTGCCATACCATCAAGGTGGTGATGTCACCAAACGGGCTGAAGGCACCGCCTGCATTGGCAGCGACCACGATATTGATACAGCCGAGGGTGACCAGCGCCTTGTTTTCGCGCGCAATCGCCATGACAACTGCGGCCATCAACAGTGCAGTGGTCAGGTTGTCCGCTATCGGCGAGATGAAAAATGCGAGCAGGCCGGTAATCCAGAACAGGGTGCGATTGGACAGCCCGCGCGACACCAGCCAGGCGCGCAGGGCATCGAATACATTCCTGTCCTGCATGGTGTTGATATACGTCATCGCCGCGAGCAGGAACAGCATGAGCTCGGCAAATTCCAGGATGTTGTGTCTTAACAACAGGCTGGCGGTTTCGTTGTCGCCATGGTCCATGTAGGTCATGGCCACCAGTACCCAGATGATGCCGGCAGCCAGGATCACGGGTTTGGATTTGCGTAACTTCAGAAACTCTTCGCCGATCACCAGCAGGTACGCACAGCTGAAAACGACCAGGGCAATAAGACCGTGTACCGATGTGGTCAGGTCGAGCGGGTGTTCGCCGTTGCCGGGTATATTCATCGCACCGGCGATGGCGGGCATCAATGCAGTGATACCGCCGAGGAGTACAGTTGTCTTGAAAGTGTTCATTGCAGCTATCGGCTGTGCTTCATGGTGCGTTCTTTTTCACGTTTCCAGTCACGGTCCTTGTCGCTGGCGCGCTTGTCGTAGTCTTTCTTGCCCTTGGCCAGGCCGACATCCAGCTTGACGCGCCCATGTTTCCAGTACAGCGCAAGCGGCACCAGGGTATAGCCCTTGCGATCCACCTGGCCGATGAGGCGGTTTATTTCAATTTTATTCATCAGCAGTTTGCGACTGCGGGTATTGTCAGGCGTGATATGGGTCGAGGCAGACAATAATGGCGAAATATGGCCGCCAAACCACCACAGCTCGCCTTTATGCACCTGCACATAACTCTCGTCCATTGAAACCCGTCCCGCGCGCAGGCTTTTGACTTCCCAGCCTTCGAGCGACAGCCCGGCTTCATAATGATCTTCGATGTAATAGTCATGGCGCACTTTACGATTGAGCGCGATGGTATTTGAAGCGGGTTTTTTCTTGGATTGTTTTGACATTTATAGCGGTTCCGACAGCCCCGGGAGTATACAGGCTGTGAATTATTTTTACATGCAATCATGATTGCGGTTGAGTCAGGGCGCATTTTTGACCACAATGGGCACCAAAAATACAGGAATCAATCCACAGACTTATGACAACCGAGCGTAAATCCATCCACGGCCAGTGGTCTGGCCGTCTGGCCTTTATCCTGGCAGCGACCGGATCTGCGGTCGGGCTGGGGAATATCTGGAAATTTCCGTATATCGCCGGTGAAAATGGTGGTGGCTCCTTCGTGCTGGTCTACCTGGCCTGTATCGCGATGATCGGTCTGCCCATTATGATGGCTGAAATCATGCTGGGCCGCCGCGGTCGGCAAAGCCCGGTGAATACCATGACCACGCTGGCGAGCGAGGAAGGCCGCAGCGAAGGCTGGGTACTGCTGGGCTGGCTGGGAGTGATCACCGGCTTCCTGATTCTTTCCTATTACAGTGTGATCGCGGGCTGGGCCTTGTCGTACGTATTTCGAACCGGCAGCGGGATGTTTATCGGTGTCACCGCCGATGGTGTAGACAGCATATTCACCAACCTGGTGTCCGACGCCGAACATCTGCTGGCCTGGCATACCATATTCATGGTGATGACCATGATGGTGGTGGCGCGCGGGGTCAAAGCCGGCCTCGAAAAAGCCGTGACCCTGCTGATGCCGCTGCTGTTTGGCCTGCTGTTGCTGATCGTGGGCTATTCGATGACCACCGGGCATTTTGCACAGGCGGTCGACTTCATGTTTACCCCGGGGAAAATATCCGGCAAAGCCGTACTCGTCGCCATGGGGCACGCATTTTTTACCCTCAGCCTCGGCATGGGCGCGATCATGGTGTATGGCTCCTACCTGCCGAAAAAAACCTCGATTACCCAGGCGGCATTCATGATCGTGATCGCCGATACCGCGGTTGCGCTGCTCGCGGGGCTGGCGATATTTCCGATCGTGTTCGCCAACGGGCTGGAACCTGACAAGGGCCCCGGGCTTATTTTCCATACCCTGCCGATTGCGTTCGGCCACATGGAAGGCGGCACCCTGATCGGCGTCTCGTTTTTTGTACTGCTGGTGTTTGCTGCCTGGACCTCGGCGATTTCACTGATCGAACCCGCGGTTGCCTGGCTGGTGGAAAACCGCGGCATGAAACGGGTGTATGCCTCGGTCTGGATCGGAGTGCTGACCTGGGCGGTGGGGCTGGGCTCGGTATTTTCATTTAACATCTGGCAGGACAAGACCTGGAGCGTGCCGTTCCTGTTTGACAACGCCAACTTCTTTGATACGCTGGATTTTCTCACCGCCAATATCATGTTGCCCATGGGTGGCCTGTTTATTGCGCTGTTCGCTGGCTGGATGATGCGTGAGAGTTCGTCGCGCAATGAATTTGTAACCTGGCCGTTTGTGTATCGCGGCTGGCACTTCCTGGTGCGCTATGTCACGCCCGTAGCGGTACTCATTGTTTTCCTCAACGCCATCGGCGTCATCAAGTTTTAACGGGAGAAGTTGTGTCAACCATACAGCGTAGTGCGCTGGTGCATTACTCGCCAGCCGAAATGTACGCACTGGTGAACGATGTTTCCGACTATCCGCATTTTTTACCCTGGTGTCGTTCCAGCCGGGTGATTGACGCGAATGATGCCGAGATGACCGCCAGTATCGAAATCGCCATGGGCGTGCTCAATCGCAGCTTTACCACGCATAACAAGCTTGATCCCCCGCAGCGCATCGAACTGTCGCTGGTCGATGGGCCGTTCCGCAAACTTCATGGCGTCTGGCAATTTGATGCACTCAAAACCGAAAACGCCTGCAAGGTGTCGTTACACCTGGTGTTTGAATTTGATAATTCCATGATGTCACTTGCAGCGCGACCGGTGTTTACCAGGATAGCCAATTCGCTGGTCGATGCATTCTGCAAACGCGCAGTCGAGGTGTACGGTGAGCGTAGCTGAAACCATCAATGTCGAAGTGGCGTATGCAACGCCACAGAAGCAGCTGATTCTTGAAGTCAATGTCGATGCCGGCACCACCGTGGGCGGCGCCATTGTGCAGTCGGGTATGTTGCTGGAATTTCCCGAGCTCGAAACCACGCTGGAAAACAGTGCGGTGGGTATTTTCGGAAAATTAGCCAAAATAGAAACCGTGCTGGCTGACGGTGACCGGGTCGAAATTTACCGGCCGTTGATTGCTGATCCCAAGGAAGTACGGCGCAAGCGCGCGGCCGAAGGCAAGGTGATGAAAAAGGGCGGCGGCGATCTGCCTGCTGCAGACGCTAGCGCGGGCAAGGCGACCGGCGCAGAGTAATCGATGATTAGTTCTGGATGGCTAGCCCAGGCTGGCTAGTCCAGGCTGGGAATTATGTCAGCCGGTGAGGGCGGGTCGATGATTTCACCGGATGCATCGCGCTCGATCGGTGGTGTGTACGCCGAATCATCAATCCGCAGCAACACATCGCCCTCAAAAAACAGGCTGACGCGTGACTGTTCTATCTCGCCCTGGCCCGGTATATACCGATACACATAATCCCAGCGATCGACGTGAAACGGGTCGACCAGCGTCGGGCTGCCGATAATGCTGGTTATTTTCTGCTTGCTCATGCCCGGCTGCAGTTTTGCCAGATCCTCGGGTTTGATGGCATTTCCCTGAGTTAAATCAGGGCGATACGCATCAGGCAACCACCTGGCACAGCCACTTAGCAGGCTGAGCGCGAGCAACAAAGCCAAAATCAAACTTGAACCGCGGCGGGAAAAAATGAGACTATCTGTTATTAACATGCGTCTTAGAGAGAGGTGGCTGAAACTGGTTCGCGCATACTAACGTATTTGTGCACCGTGTCCAGTCATCACCATTCGAATAAAAGCTACCGAATCAGTATGGAATCAAGCGATCTAAAAAAAGTCGGCCTCAAGGTCACCCTGCCAAGAATGAAAATTCTCCAGTTCCTGGAGACGTCAGCCGTACGTCACCAGAGCGCGGAAGATATTTACCGCGCGCTGCTGGAAGATGGCGAAGAAATCGGCCTCGCCACGGTGTACCGCGTGCTGACCCAGTTTGAAGCTGCCGGGCTGGTGTCACGCCATCACTTTGAAGGCGGGCAGGCCGTGTTCGAACTCGGCCAGGACGGCCACCATGACCATGTTGTCTGTGTCTCCTGCGGCAAGGTTGAAGAATTCTTCGATGAACTGATAGAGCAGCAACAAATCAAAATCGCCAAACAGCTCGGTTATGAAGTCACCGACCACAGCCTGACGCTGTATGGCAAATGCAGCGACTGCCAGAAAAAAGCCGGCAACTGAGTCGCAACGCCAGCTAATTCCGGGTATTACCGGCTTCCAGCAAAATGGAAAGCACACGTCAACATAACCAGGTCACTCATCGCTACACGCTGGCGGCCTATCTCGAAAAACTCCATCGCGGCCCGGTTGTAGCCGACAGCCCGTTGCGCCAGGCCTGCGAACTGGTGTGGGACCTGCCGATGGACCCGGACTTGCCGAGCAGCCTCGATGTCGCCCTGCTGCTGGCTGATCTCGGCAGTGATGAAACCACGCTGATCGTCAGCCTGCTCAGCACCTCGCGGCTGATCGCCACGCTTGGCCCGCAACAGCTCGAAAAAACCTTCGGTAAAAAAATCAGCGACATGGTGAACAATGTCTGCAAGCTGCATGATTTTCATCAGCATGAAGCAGGCAATGATCCTGAACAGGCGGAACGCCTGCGCCGCATGCTGCTGTCGATGGTCGATGATGTGCGCGTGGTGCTGATCAAGCTTGCCTTCCGCGTGCAGCGACTGCGCCAGCTTTCTATCGCCGATGCCGAGGCCGATGAAGAAAGTCGCAAGGCGGTAGCGCAGGAAAGTCTCGACATATTTGCACCCATTGCCAATCGCCTCGGCATCGGCCAGCTCAAGTGGGAAATGGAAGATCTGTCGTTCCGTTATCTCGAACCGGGCACCTACAAACGCATCGCCAACTACCTCGATGAAAAACGCGGCGAACGCGAAAGCTATATCGATTCGGTAGTGCGCACGCTGGAAAAACTCATTGCCGACAACGGCGTGAAAGCAAACGTGTATGGCCGGCCCAAGCACATCTACAGTATCTGGAAAAAAATGACCGCCAAGCAGCGCGATTTCCACGAACTGTTCGATGTGCGCGCGGTGCGTATCGTGGTCGACTCGATTGCTGACTGTTATGTAGTGCTTGGCCTGGTGCACGGTTTATGGGGCCATATCGAAAAAGAATTTGACGATTACATCGCCAATCCAAAACCCAACGGTTACCAGTCATTGCACACCGCGGTGCACGGCCCTGAAGGCAAGCCGGTGGAAGTCCAGATTCGCACCCACCTGATGCACGAGTTTGCCGAGCACGGGGTGGCTGCACACTGGCGCTACAAAGAAGGCGACGGTGCTGACAGCCGCCTGCAGTCGGGCATCGATTCCTTGCGTCGCCTGCTCGATGCGAAAAACACCGAAGATGACGAGTTACTGGATAATTTCAGAAGTGAAATGTTCCACGACCGCGTTTTCGTGCTCACCCCCGAAGGCCGGGTGATTGATTTGCCACAGGGCGCAACGCCACTCGATTTTGCCTATGCCGTGCACACCGAAATCGGCCACCGCTGCCGCGGCGCCAAGGTCAATGGCCATATCGTGCAACTCACGTATGAACTGAAAAACGGTGAGCGCGTCGAGATCCTCACCACCAAAACTGCACAACCGAGTCGTGACTGGTTGTTGCCGCACCTTGGTTTTCTGAAAACATCGCGCGCGCGCAACCGGGTGCGCAACTGGTACCACAAGCAGGACCGGGGACAGAACCTGGTCGATGGCAAGGCGCTGTATGACCGTAGCATCAAGCGCCTCGGCGTCAGGCCCGAGCTGGACAAGCTGGTAGAACATTTCAGGCAGGCGACTGCCGACGAGTTCTACGTGGCCGTCGGTCGCGGTGACATCAGCGTGGCGCAAATCACCTCGGCCCTGCTCGAAGTTGCACAACCGGAAACCGAAGGCGAGATCGGTATCCCGCTGAAACCCAAATCGAGCGCTGCAAAAAATAAAAAAACGCCAGGTGCGATCAACGTCGAAGGCGTCGGCAACCTGATGACAGCCATGGCCAACTGCTGCAAGCCGGTGCCCGGTGACGAGATCATCGGTTTCATCACCCGCGGCAAGGGCGTGAGCATCCATCGCAAGGACTGCAGCAATATCATCAACCTCAAGGAAAGCAGCCGCAATCGCCTGATAGCAGTGTCATGGGGCGATGCCGATGTTGAAAACTACCCGGTAACTTTGATTATCGAGGCGATGGACCGGCGTGCACTGCTGAGTGATATTGCAAACACACTCAGCAACGAAAACGCCAACGTCACGGCATTAAATACCCTGACAGACAAAAAACACCAGACTGCACGCATCGCGGTAACGCTGGACGTGCACGACCTCGAACAACTCACCCGCATGATAGACAAGATAGCGCAGTTACCCAACGTGACCGAAGTGATGCGCGGTGCTAATGCGCGTGAAAGCTAACATTAAAAAACTTTGCCACAGAGGTCACAGAGTACGCAGAGAAAGTCATTTTTGTTACAAACAAATATTTTTATGCATGAATATATTATCAGCGTAAAAAGCACTACCAGACTACTTTAACCAATATTATTTTTTTCTCTGTGTACTCTGTGGCAAAAGCTTTTAGCTTTATATCTTTTACCTCAGTCCTGTAGGGTGCGCCATGCGCACCGTATCTTAAAACGATAGAAACATGGTGCGCATGGCACACCCTACAATTGAAATGAAACCAGAGGCGAAACTACAACCCTAAAACTTGATACTAATACTGGTCCCGGTATAGCCATGGCTGCCGCTGAGTTCGTCTTCGAAATCGCCAAAACTCACGCCTTCGTAAAATAGCCCGAAGGCGACATGGTTTGATACCCGTACACGCATGCCG
>Ga0316201_10000687_pt1 | contig 20419 bp, 16 predicted proteins | sample CS6wburrow_MG_FD_204516 | JGI IMG/M metagenome (GOLD analysis project Ga0316201, IMG submission 204516) | Coastal sediment microbial communities from Delaware Bay, Delaware, United States - CS-6 worm burrow | ecosystem: Environmental > Aquatic > Marine > Coastal > Sediment | place: USA... | reverse complement strand
TCTTCATCACGATATTCCATACCAAAAGCGAGACCAACGGGGCCACCCGGCAGACTGCCAAGTTCGCCCGAGATATTGGCGGTGACGTTGAACATTTCCTGTTCACTTTCATCCTTCTGGATAAAAGTCACGTAGTCGAGCATCTCCTGGGTTATAGAACCCTCGCCATTTGGACCCTGACCACCGAAGAAGTTAAACGGTACACAGCCGGGGTTGGCGGCGCAGACGACCGGATCACCAACAGCGATTGATAGTTTTCGCGCATTGAATGCACCCGCCTTGCGCTGGTTCGCCTGGTTCTGCGACCAGCTGGCATGTGCATCCCAGTACCAGGTCGAGGAGCTCATCTCGAGCTGCCCTTCCAGGGCACCGGCAATATGGTAGGTATCAACGTTTTGGTCGAAGATACGTGGGCCTGCTTCGAGAGGACGGCGCGTCATGAAGCCATCCTGAATTTCGGCCGGTCCAACGTCGATACCAAACGGGTTGAACGGGTTGTCGGCATGGAAAACAATGTTTTCCATTACGGCGCCACCGCCGCCACCAGGACCCGCAAACAGCGGCTCAGGTGCCGCCTTGTTCTGCGAGGATCTGTTGTTGAAGGTGGCCGTCAATCGGAACAACGTGTTTTCCGCGATATCGTATTCGCCCTTCATGAAGAAGTTGACCCGCTCATTCGGCGTCATCAGATGATTGAACGGCTGATAGTTGAAGCGATCCGCGTTCGTGAACCCGTGGAAATCATTGCTGGCCGGATTATTAAAGTCGTAAAGCGGAATATTGGCACCGCCATCATTCAATACATTGTCGTTGAGCGCGAGGTTGACGATGTTGTCACCAGGGCTCGGTGCTGGAATGCGCGGATCATAGAACACGTATCGACCCTGCGGTGTACCGGAGCTTGCACCCATGGGAACGCCGGCGATCGGGTACAGGGAGATGTCTCGATCCGCAGCAGAAACGTCGCCCTGCTCTGTGTAGCTTGTGGCAATCAGGATGCGGCCTTTGTCGGATTCGGCGCCGAAGGAAAGATTGAATTCCTGGCTCTTGCCGTCACCTTCGTCGTAGGCACCGTAGTAGTAGGAAACATCAAGACCGTCATAGTTGTCTTTCGTAATGATGTTGACCACGCCAGCGATAGCATCAGATCCATAGATCGTCGATGCGCCGTCCTGCAGCACTTCGATGCGGCCAATCGCGTTAGCGGGAATCGTGTTGAGGTCAACCGCGCCCGATACACCACTTGCCGACGAACCGCGCACCCAGCGGCGACCGTCAACCAGCACGAGCACGCGCTTGGAACCTAAATAACGCAAATCGATTTCAGATGAACCCGCACCAATACCAGCACCATCTGGCGGGAAGCCCAGGTTGCCGGAAGCATTATTGGAGCGATTGATCGAAGAGCCAGCGATAGGCATGCGCTGCAGAAAATCACCGATGGAAACATCGCCTGACGCGGCCATATCTTCAGCGGTCATTATCTGCACGGGCGTGCGTGCATCGAGTGGGTTCTGTCGAATGCGCGAGCCCGTAACTACGACCTCTTCAAGCGCTTCAGCGCCGTCATCCTGCGCAAAGGCAGTTTGAGGGCTGAGTAAACAGAGGGACAGCGCCAAAGCTCCGCTTAGTCCCCCGACTACATGATTTTGGTGCTTCATTTTTTCTGCTCCTACTAGCGGTCAGATGATTAGAACGACTGCCTGTCGATTTTTCGCAACAAAGCAAGCCGTGCTTATTGTTAACTTAGTTGATTCGTAGAGAATGTCAAAGTTCCTCTGTTGCTTAAAAGCCACAGCAATCCACGTGGGCGCGCGATATGTGTAACGGTATGTATCGATGATCGATCACCCGGCCCCAAATCAAGCCCGTGCTGCTAGAGTCAACTCTCTGTGAACTGCGAGACGATCCGCCAAATTTGCGGGCCTGACCTATGCATACAAAACCCATTTCGCTGATCTATGGACTACTGCTTATGACGCTTGTCGTACCTCTACAGGGCGCCGCCGACACTACTGCCAACGAGATTCTGCTCACCGACTTCACGTCGAACAGCGGCGACCTCGGCTGGTACGTGGTCAACGATAACGTTATGGGCGGACGCAGCGAGGGCGGTTTCCAAGAAGAGCAAGGGACGCTGTATTTCGCTGGCGATACGAATACAACTGGCGGCGGGTTCAGCTCAATCCGTACATCACCCTTACAGGTCGATCTGTCGAATTACGCCGGCATCCGGTTGCGCGTGAAGGGCGATGGCCGGCGTTACACCTGGCGACTGACGACAAACGCCCGCTCGCGTGGCAGACAGGTCAGTTACTGGGCTGATTTCAAAACCCAGGACGGAACATGGACGACTGTCGACATCCCGTTCTACCGTTTCATTCCGAGATTTCGCGGCTATCAACTGGATGGGCCGGCACTCGACTCCGCGCAGATCACGGGCATGGGCCTGATGATCTACGACAATCAGGATGGCCCGTTTGAATTGCACATGGACGGCGTATACGCCTATTCGAAGACTAAGGGCGATCGGGATTCAGACCCGGAAGCGGGTCAACCCTAGCCCACGTCATGTAACCGTATGCTGTTCCAGGAACGCTTCGGCTGCGAGGAAAATACGCGTCCGTCGCTCACTATCCAGTCGGTCAAGCGCCGTCGGCATCAACGCAAGGCGCGGATTGCCGCTGAAAAACTCGCGGTGCTTGTCGATGAAACGCCAGTAGAGGCCATCGACAATTTCGCACCAGGAATCCTTTTTGTAGTCGCTCATCTTGAGCAAGTAATTCGAGCCACATATATAAGGCTTGGTGGCGAAGATACCACCGTCACTAAAGAGCCCCATTCCGTAGACATTGGGACCCATGACCCATTCCGAAGAATCAACGAACATCTCCATGAACCAGCGATGCGCGCTCGATGGCCTGATTTCGCAAAGCGTCATCAGGTTACCGAGGACCATCAGGCGCGGAATGTGATGCGTCCAGCCGAGTCGTTGTGCCGTGCCGATGGCGTCATCAAGCGGCAGAATACCGGTCGTCCCGTCGTGCCAGCTGGGCGCCATCTCGCGTTCGTGTGACCAGAAATTGGTGGCGTCCTGCTGTTCGCTGAATTTCCGGTAGACGCCGCGTACAAACTCTCGCCAACCGATAACCTGGCGAACGAATCCTTCGAGGCTTTGCATGGGCACCTCGTCGATGCGGGTGAGCGCGGCGTCGATCACCTCACGAGGTGTCAGCAGACCGAGGTTCAAGCAAGGACTCAGCACGCTGTGGAAAACAGTCACAGAGCGCGAGCTTATGGCGTCTTCGAAAGGCCCGAAACCGTCCAGGCGATTGGCGACAAAATCGTCGAGCCATTCACGCGCCTGACTGCGGGTGGTCGGCCAGCAAAATTCCCCGGCGTCGCCCGGATGGTCCTTGAACTCGCGTCGCACCAGTTCAATGACACCCTTTTCATGGGTGCCGGGTGTCGTCCAGACCATTTCCGGTGGCTGGACACTACGTGGCAGCTTCTTGCGGTTATCCGCATCGAAACTCCACTGCCCACCTAAGGGTTTTGAGTCTGCACCAACCAACACATCAAGACTGCACCGTTGTTGCTTGTAGAAGTCGCCCATCAGCAAGCGTGACTTGTTGTTTGCGAACGCCGAGAACGTGTCGCGCGAACAGGTGAACATCGGTGACGGAAGTTCATCCCTGCTGAATCCATTCCCGCTCGCGAATTCGACCAGCCTGCTTTCCATCGGCTTGTCCTCGATTTCAAAGTGCTGGACGCACGTTTCACCGTGACCCCTCATCGCGGCTCCGAGCTTTTCCTCATAACTGTCGGTCCCTGATGAATCGAGTCGATGATAAATAACCCGGTAGCCGGCTTTCTCGAGTTCATCGGCGTAGGAACGCATCGCTGCGAGGAAGAGAACGATCTTCTGCTGGTGATGCCGCACGTAGGTGCAGAGCCCCAGATCTTCGGCCATGAATACGGGCGTTGTCTTCGCCGCGGGCAAGTGCTCGGGCGCGAACAGTTGATTACCGAGAATGACTAGCATGGCTGGCAGTGGCTATTGTCTTGTGCGCCTGTCACGTCACTCAACCAGGACGCGCAGCTTTCCTGCCACTTCCAGTCCGCTTGAGAAAGCAGCTTCCACTCGACCATGGCGAAACCAGTCGCCACAGCCGGCAAGCTGCATTTCCTCATCAACCAGGCAGGCAGGTCCCGATTGTTTTTCAGTATTCGCGTACCGCCATCGTTGCAGTTGGCAAAACGACGCCTGGCCACAATCGATACCCGTAATCTCGGAGGCTTCTCCCAGCAGGTGATCTTGCACATCGAGCAGGTGCGTATCGAGATTGATATCGGCGTAGTCGTTCGTTGAATGCACAACCAGCGTGAACCTGTCCGCTCTTTGCGGTTTGCTGCTGTTGACCGAGACCCAGCTAACATCGGCACCACTCACCAGCGCGGCCTGCCACGGCAAACGCAGTGGCCTGTCGAAACCCAGCATCAATGCATAGCAGGCGCGCATCTGCACCTCTTCTGCCAGCTGTTGCAAACGCGAATCGGCTGGCACCAGCGCGGCGGTCTGGGCCGCGGGTAACGCACAAACAACCCAGTCAAAGCGACCCAGCGCGTTATTGTCGCTGTCGGCCAGGCTCCAGCCGTCGGCTTCACGATCGAGACGAGTGACGGTCGTGCTCGGCCGGACTGTCAGGCCACTAGCAAGATACCTGCCGATTGCGTTCATTCGGGGCGCGCCAACGTAGTGCGGGAAAACATCGTCCCAGTCCCTTGCCGCAATCACGGTATCTCGATTCAGTTCGGCGAATCGCGCACGCCAGTTGGCAACCGCACCGTGCGCGATCAGCGGCTCAAGAAACCTCTTAAACTCGGCGGATCGGGCGGTGAAATACTGTGCGCCGTGATCGAACTCAAAACCGTTCCCATAGCGTGTCGCCATGCGGCCGCCATAACCGCGAGACTTCTCGAATATCGTGACCTCACTGCATTCACGCAGTTCACGGGCGGCAACAAGGCCAGAAAATCCGGCGCCGATGACTGCCACGCGCCTCACTGTGCAATGACGACAAGCAGGGATACCACAGCGATCATTGTTGCCGTTGTGCGCACACGGAAATACGTTGCAGAAACAACGTCACTGGTTTTCAGGCGTAAGTCGATAAACAACAGTGCCAGGAACGCAACTATCTGCATGCCAATCGCTATGTTGATGCCGGCACCCACGTACGCAAACCAGACGGCCAGGAAGATGACGTTGCTGATGACGAACAGGTTAAGCGAACCGGCGTAACGGCCGGACAGATGGGTGCCCCAGTGAGCGCCGGCAAGGAAGCAGACGATCGCGAGTCCATAAGAGGCCACCAGCTGGTCCAAGGGACCCAGGTATGGCAGCGAGTCATGGCCCAGCAACGGCAGCAGCGCGCTGGCTATGAATGGGATCGTGCCGGCGAGCGCCAGCGCTGTGTACAACTTGGTATCTTGAATCATAGGCGTACTGTAAGACGCCGCGGAGCGAGACGTCTATTGCTGATACGACTTGTTACATATCGAAGCTGCTATCAGGGCGGCCGAGGAGGCAAGATACTGTTCTCACCATTGCCGTATGGGACGTAAAGCGCATGCCTGAAGGACCTGAAATTCGGCTGGCGGCCGATAAGGTCGCCAGGGTTCTCGTCGGCCACGACATTGTTGAGGCGGAGTTCTACCTGGGACGGCTGAGCCGCTTCGAAAAGCGCCTGGCAGGTTCAGCCGTGACGGCGGTGGAGACGCGTGGCAAGGCCATGCTGACCCGCTTCGACAACGGCCTGACCCTTTACAGCCACAACCAGCTGTACGGTAAGTGGTTCACGATGCGCAGACCGCGCCTGCCGAAGACTACGCGGCAGCTGCGCGTCGGCCTGCATACCCAAACGCACAGCGCACTGCTTTACAGCGCGTCGGATATCGAGGTGTTGACCGAGCAAGGCCTGAAGAAACATCCGTTTCTGTGTCGCGTTGGGCCGGACATTCTCGACCCCGAACTGACCACCGATGGCATAGTCGATCGCCTTGAATCAGCGACGTTCCGCAACCGTGCACTTGGCGGGCTCTATCTCGATCAAGGTTTTCTTGCAGGCATCGGGAACTACCTGCGATCCGAGATCCTCTGGGCCGCAGGGATTGATCCTAAGTTGAAGCCATCGCAGCTGGATACCGTCGAGCTGCAGGCGATTGCAAAGGAAACGCTTGCGATTAGCCGGCGTTCGTATCGCACTCGTGGCGTCACGACGCCGCCGAAGCAGGCCAAAGAACGCAAGGCGCTCGGCATGAGCTATGGGCAATACCGCTTCCAGGTGTTTGGCCGGGAGGGACTCGATTGTTACGCATGCGGCACAACGATAGAGCGTCACACGTTGGGAAGCCGCAACCTGTTCGTGTGCCCAGGCTGTCAGTAGCGCTCGGTGATTGATCCAGCCCCTATTTATCAACCAGTTACCGGGGCGTCCGTTGCTTTGATTGCATGACGATGCACAACTCATTCGCGCAAGAGTCACGTGCCGTCAGGCCAAATCAACGTCCGGCGCAATTCGAACGGACGGTTCGACATCAAAAAACGACCTGTCCTCGAAGTCGAACATGTTGGCAATAATATTGCTCGGAAACGCTTCTCGCAGATTTCGGTAGTCGCGAACATTGCCGTTGTAGAACCGCCGGGCGGCCTGGATACGGTCCTCGGTATTTACGAGTTCCTTTTGCAGCTCCAGGAAATTCCGGTCTGCTTTCAGGTCCGGATAACTCTCGGCCAACGCAAGCAGTTTCTGCATGGCAACGACCAGTTGTTTCTCCGTGCCTTCCTGGTGTCGCACACTACCGGTATCCGCGATGCAGGTATTACGTAGCTCGATGACGCGTTCCAATGTTTCGCGCTCGTGGGCCGCGTATCCCTTGACCGCGGCAACCAGGTTCGGGATCAGCTCGTATCGACGCAGTAGCTCAGTATCGACATTGCTCCACGCATCGCTGATGTGATTGCGCAAACGTACCAGCGCGTTGTAGATGGAGGTGACGTAAATGGCGACGACCAGGATGATCGCGACAATAATGAGAAAAGGTCCCGCTGAATCAAGCATTGGCGCCCTCGAACAGGTAATTCGGCATACGGGAGCGAATTTCGACGAGCGACGCCAGGCGCGGCTTGATGCGACTAACGTCGTGCATGTTCTCGTACCCAATCGCAAGTGAAGACTTGTCGACTTCCAGCGATATCCCACGCTTATCCAGCAAGTAATCGATCATCCGGGCATTGCAGAAATCATAAGCGAATTTTTTGTCCTTGCTGCGGACGTCGAATCGCTCGGAGAATTCGTGCGACTCGAAATCGATATCGCCGCCACCGAAAGCCTCAGCGATCTTATTGAACAGCCCGCCGCCCTCGGGGCCGATTGTCAGCTCCGGAAACTCTCTTTCCAGATCCACCAGAACGATCGAAAGGTAGTTGTGAATTATCCACGACGGCGGCCACCACCATTCACCGCTGGTCGCATAATGATAGTCGAACACGGCTACCGGATGCCCATCGAAACTACCCTCGACAACGTTCAACGGGTATCGGTCCCGCCCGGTATCCACATCCAGGCTGTCCAGATGTCGCACCATACGAGTAATTTGTGAATTGGCTGCTTCGGAAAAATTGAGGCCAAGTTCGCGTGCTTTGCCAGACATTGCAGCGGCTTGTTGTCTGCGCCGCTCTTTGTGGGCGGCAATGACAAATGGCAGGGCGATCAAACCGGCTATAAAGGCGCAGACTTTGAAAACGAACCACACCAGCTTGATGAGATCTGCGACATCGCTGCTCGCCATAGGCTCCTCACCTCTCGCAAAGAATCGACGCAGCCTACAATATCAGACCCATTCTTTCTTGACCTGTTTCACAATAGAGTCGTTTTACGAAGAGGTCATTGTCGCCAGCGTCAAGGATACCGAGTTAAGTTATTGCTACGGGTGCGACTGGATCGTCCAGGAGTTCCACGGCGGCAAGTGGGAAACCCGTAACTCGCAGCCTTTTCCGGGGCGTCCGTTAAACGAATTGCCTCACTTTGCACAACTGATAAGGGATTTACGGTGCAGCGCTGAAATCGACGAGCGAGCCATCCTCGTGTAGCGGCAGTGCATGCGGCCTGCCGTTGGCGATGCGCATGGCGGCCAGCTCCCGGTAACCGGGCTGCGCCCAGAACTCGTGGTAGCGCGGATGCTTGCGGAATTCGTCGGGCAACTCCAGAGGCCCTGGTGAAAATAGCAACAAGACCTCGGTTATTTGGAAGAATCCGCCGAAGGTACTCGCAGCGAACATCGTATCTGCAGCAATATCGAATTCACCCCGACGCATCAGGCAATCGAGGACTAAAACGGCAAAATCCGGAACGAGGTCTACCTGCTTGTCGTGATCGCGCATCGACTCGACAAACGAATCCTCGCAGGCGAACGGTTCAACGACCCCTTCCTTGATTAGTTCCAGTTGAATGTCGCGATGTTCGTACGAGGTCGGGTCGAACAGGATGCTTTCAAATTCTGCAACCTGCGCTTCGGCGGCCTCGCGGTCGCCGGTAGCCAGCGCATAAATAATCAAGTTGTAGTCCGACCAGGTGAGTTCGCAGTTGGTCCGTGCGCAGGCTTCCATGAACTCGCGCGCCTCGGCGAGTCGGCCGGTTATCAGATTCTGCGTCGCTTCTACCCTGGCAATAACAATATTGAGCGGGTCGAGCTGGCGTGCATGCAACATCTCCCGGCGCGCCGATTCGTGATCGCCAAAAACCATTGCCGCGGTCGAGCGGCTGTAGCGCACTGCCGCCGAGTTGGGTGCCAGCTCCAGCCCCCGATCGCCATGGTGTTTGGATTTTTCGATATCGATCGACTCACGGCCATAAAACAGGGCCAATCCTGCATGTGTCCTGGCGAGATTCGGGTCGAGTTCAAGCGCCGTCAGCAGCGCGTCCCTGATCTTCGGCAACCACTCGTCACTTTGAAGGCCGCTCGTCGCCGTGTCCTTGCCCGAATGCAGCAGGCTCAGCGCATAGGCAGCCCATGCGTCAGCCATCCCGGGGTCGATTTCGGTTGCGAGCCGGAACGAGCCGATCGCATCGATACGACTCTTGTCGGTATGCCGATTGGACCAGTAATGCAAGCCGCGGAGATAGCTGTCATAAGCACGCGGTTCGAAATGTCGTCCTGATACGCGATTCGCGCCAGCACCCACGCCGAGTCGCACCTGTAACGCGAGTGATAACTCGCGCACGATCTCATCCTGGATCGCGAAAATATCGGTCATGGCCCGCTCATAAGTCTCGGACCAGAGGTGAAAACCGTCGCTCACGCGAATCAACTGCGCGGTGATGCGCAGGCGATCGCCGGAGCGGCGGATGCTGCCCTCGAGTATGTGCGCTACGCCGAGAACCTCACCGGCTTCGCGAAGATCCAGGCCGTCTTCGGCCACAGCAAAGGCCGAGGTTCGCGCAGCCACGCGCAGCGCCGGGAACTGGGCCAGCGCATTAAGCAATTCCTCGGCGAGGCCCCGGCCGAGATAGGCATCGGCCTGGCCCGCTGTAAGGTCGACGAACGGTAATACCGCAATCGACTGGTTCTGGACTTCGGCGACCGAGACCGCAGCCTGTTGTTGCTCCGGCACCAGGCGATCGAGAACGACGATTCCGACCGCAGCAATGAGCAAAACGACAATGGCGGTGTTGAGTTTATGCCCGGTCCGCTGTGTGATCGACGCGCCGCGATCGACGTCCTTCTCGCGCTTGATGCCCTCCGGTGTCAGCTCGAAAGCCCACGCAAAGAAGAGCACGATCGGCAGGCCGAGGAGCAATGCGACGACGAACGTCTTAACGGCCCATTCCGGTGCGCCCAGCAAATCGAACAAGAAATCGGCTGCCTGGGCAAGCACCCAACCGAGCGCGACGTAGGCGACGCCTACGCGGATGACGTTGCGTCTTTTTAGTTCCTCAATGAAAGACATCGCCTGCGCCCGTAAAAAAGAAGTGGAACAGTATACAAGGCTCGCTCGGTGGCGGGTCGGGTTTTGGGGCGGTGTGCGGGCCAGGCCGGATGGCGAGGAAGAATGGTGGCCAGGGGCAGAATCAGACTGACGACACGCGGATTTTCAGGCCGTACGGGTCCGCCGACCACCAGCAGCTAGATCAACGCGCTACAATCCAGACTTCGCCACGTTAGCAACCGCATTGCGACCTATTGCATGTCCAGGAAGAAAAACAAAGACCAGCTTGCAGAAGTTCAACTCCGGATTGATGGTCTCGAGGTTACTGCCGCGCCGAACAAGCACAGCGCCGATTTCGACCGTCTGCTCGAGCGCAATGGTGCTAACTCGTTTGTCTTCATTCCGTTGGCGAAGTTAAAAGGCAAAAAGCGGCGCAAAGCCTCCAGGGCGTCGGCCCTCGCTCGTAAGAAGAAGCTCCCCGAAGGCAACTGGCTTGACGGTGAACTCCGCAATACCGAAGACGGCGAGACCGTGCCCGGCGTCCTGGCATTCGATATTCGGCGCCGCGACGCTCGCGAGATTGCGGGGAAAGTGGGCGTCAAACAATTTGTGTGGGGCGCGCACGGAGCGCCGGTAGAAGAACATTTCACCAAGATCTTTGAAGACGACGACGCCTATTCCTGGAACTCAGCGCGTCGACGCGCGCTTGATGGCCTGCAAGACATCTTTGTCACAGCCGTCAACATCCGGCAACTGCCGCAAGCTGTTGAAGAATCGCAAACCAACATGGAGCGCTTCAGGCAACTGGTCTACCTGGTCATTGGCCTTGCGATCGTGGCCGGCTTTTTGCAGATGGCGCTGCTCGGAACGGAAAGCTGGCTTACAAACATCACCAGGATTGCGTTTTATCCGTCTGTCATGCCCGCAGTACTCGTGGGCGTGTATCTGCGCGCGCTGATGAAAAAGGCTGAAGCGCAAAGTCGCGATTTCACCGCTACAGAGGCTGAGGGCAACTGGACGCTGGTGGCGCCGCATCTGCTCGCCCTCTGGGCGCTGTGTTACGTGGCGGTACTCTTATTAACATGGCTGCAAGCCGTGCCCAGTACCGACCTGCCCTTTCTTGGTCGTAGCAGCGGTGTATCAACTTCTTTCATTATCTGTGTCTGGATGTTGCTGCCGATCGCGCACTCGCGTGGCGTTGATTCTCTCTTTTCCTCTGCAATCGAATCCGGTATCACCGCTGTGGTGTCGATATTCACGATCAAGGTTTCGCTCTATGTAACCAATCTGCTTACCGATGCCCTCTGGGGCGTGGCCGCGTCGGTCTTGCCGTTCGACATTCCCGAAGCCTTGCAACGGATAATCAACGGCATCATCAACGTTGGTGCCGAAGTGTTTTTCCTGGCCGTGTTGTTGGGGTACGCCTGGTCGAGGACGCGTCAGCAGTTTATGCGGCTGTGATCAGTATCGCAGGAGCACCTGATTGCTTGTAGCAGCGACAAGACGCTATTCGGACTCCCAGAACAACAATGGATACTCCGGAAACACCAGCTGAATATCTTTTTCCCCCGCGGACACGCGTCGTTGTGCTTCGTCTCGAAGTTCACGAATAGCGTCCGGGATGGCGATCCTGAAGTCGCGTAACTCATTCCAGCTCGCATCGAATTCCTCGGGCGCATTGCCCGCCTTGTAGGCCTCCAGCATCGGACCCACAACGGCGTAGCCGGCGGCCACCCGCTCCGCCAATTGCTGTTCAAACTGATCGATCTCCGCGTAGAGTTGCTGCAGCTCTTTGGAATACGCAACAGGCTCCGTAACTGATGCACTCGTCACCCATTTTTCGAAATATTGAACAGACGACGACATATCGATGTTGTAGGCATTGCCCCAAATGTGGCGGTCCTCGTCATTGACTAAAGCCCGGCTCGATGGATCGATGATGAGCACCGTTGGCGTTGCATAGAAGTGGGCTACACCGAATTGCTGCATCACGTCCCTGCCCTGGTCGAGAAATCCGACGTCAACGAATACCAGTTCGTAGTGTTGCTGAATCAACTTTTCCAGCGGCGGGCTATGCAGCCGTGACGCCAGCGCGCGTGAATCGTGGCACCAGTTCGCTCCCAGAACGACCAGTGCGAGTCGGTCGTCGTCGCCAGCACGACTCAATGCTTGCTGCACATCGGCAACAGGATCTGCGGATGGCTGGAACAGCTTGCCATCCGGGTCCGTCTCGGCGGTACTGGCACAACCAACAACGAGGCTCGCGCATACTGCGAGCGCGACTATACAAGGCAGACGAGAATACAGACTTGGCATGGTTCTTCATTTCCCTGGGGCTGAACGGGTGACAACCACATTGAAACGCATTAACGCTCTGCTAACCACCGCCATGGCGCTGTTGTTGCGGTCGGCACCGGCATTGACGAAGGATCGCGTTGCGAACGTACTTTGAGCTGCCGACCTGACAAATGTGCAGGCTCGTCGTACTCTAACTTGCGTTCGTTGTACTCGCCGCGCCCTACTCAGGCTTCCTGAAGCGCAGCACGTAACGGTCTGTCTTACCGCGTATCTCCGGGTCGAAGACGCTCTTCGTATGATCGTCCTCAGCATTGGCCAGCACGTTGCTTTCGCCCTCGAGGACAAAGCCCGCATTTTCAAGTTCAGCGATCACGATCGCGGAATCAATGCGATGCAGCGTGCTGCCCGTTTCCGACGGTGACCCGCTTACTGCCTGGTGATCGACGATACCGAGAACTCCGCCAGGCTTGATGCCCTTGTACAGCTCCGCGAGAAAGGCAGGCACATCGATTGGTGCCCAGCCGTACTCCTCTGACGACCAATAGAGGTCGTGATAGTTGAGCACTATCGTGGCCGCATCAAAGCTGTCGGCCTCGAGTGCAAGTTCATTGTTCTCAGCAAGCAGGATCTCGGTGTTGGGAAGGCGATTGTCGGCATGCCGCTTCGTGTGGTCTTCACCGGCAAATTTCAAGATCGGCGTGTTTGCGTGCGCAACGACTTTGCCACTCTCGCCAACGACGTGCGCAAGCAACTCTGTGTAGTAGCCACCGCCCGCCCACATCTCCAGGACGATATCGCCAGGCTGGATGCTGAAGAACTCGAGAACGGCTTCGGGATTACGGCCGGCATCGCTGGCACGGTCCGCCTCGGGACGCGTCTCGCTGGCGATGGCTGCCGCGTAAATGGAAACATCGGGTTCGACAACGGCTGCTACTGCAGGCGATGGCTCAATTGCGGCAGGTTCGGCCTCGCTTGCCGGACGGCTACAACCGGCGACCACGAATGCCAATGTCAACAAAGCGATTATTCTTTTCATCGTCAGCTCCGGTGCGGGTTGGGGATTCGATCGTACTGCTTTCTGACCGGCCACACCTCTTAAAGTGCCCTTGGCGAACTGCCGAGACGCCAGGAAATATCGTAAGGTGGGCGCATGACTCGATTTCCATTCCTTCTACTCATCTTCAGCCTCTCACCGTTGGCCCTCGCGACCGAGGACTCGGCCCCACGGGCGGTCTACATTGCCAACATGGGCGCCATGATCGAGCGCGGCGAGACCAAGATCGTGTTCGACCCTCTGTTTCATTATGAACACGACAATTATGATCGCGTGCCGGCAGAGGTCGAAGCTGCGTTACTGGCCGGGGTTGAGCCATGGGACGGTATCGATGCGGTTTTCATCAGCCATCACCACGGGGATCACTTCGATCCAGCCAGGATTCTGGAGTTACTTCGTACTCAGCAGACGATCGAGCTGTTCGGGCCGGAGCAGGCTGCTGCGGCGATTCGCGACCTGGTCGCTGATCCGGCGGACCCCCTGTTGCAGCGCGTCCACGGCCTGTCTCTCGAAAACGGCATGGCTGCGACCGACATCGTCTTCGGCCCACTGCTCGTCGAAGCGGTTCGGATTCGCCACGCTGGCTGGCCGAGCCGTCACGCAAATATCGAAAACATCGTGTTCCGCGTGACCCTCGATAACGAAACTACCGTGATGCATTTCGGCGATGCGGACGTGGACGATGCACATTTCGCGATGAGTCCGGAACACTGGACGGAACGACACTCGTACCTTGCAATGCCACCCTACTGGTTCTTCTTATCGAGCGAAGGCCGGCAAATCCTGCAGGATCGAATTGGCGCCGACAAGGTGATTGGCATGCATGTTCCGACGGACATACCCGACGACCCGGCGAGTCGTCCCAGCAACCTCCGGGACGCGGACCTGTTTACACAGCCAGGCGAGACGCGCCCCTTGAAGGCTTCAAAATGACCGCCCTCAGGTAAGCATCAGGTATTTGTCACTCGTTACTCAGTTCAACTCCACCGAATATTCATAAGCTCTCCACACTTTCAGGAATGCGGCGACAGTGCTGTCGTCTTAAGTTAAAGGAGATCAGATATGGGTGCTCGAAATATAGTCAGGACATTAACCCTGCTTGTGATGGGGGCAGGCGTGAGCGTAAGCGGGCATGCTGCCTGTCTTACAGGCGGCTATACCCTGGACAGCAAATCCATCTACGACGTCGTGCCACACCCGACCGAAGTAGACACGCTGTTCGCCATCCAGAACCCCAATGGCCCGGACAGCATCGCTTTGTTGAAAAGCTGCGACGGCGGCGTGTCCTGGTCCGCGACTGCACTGACTCGCGATTTCTACAGTGTGTCTTCGCTGGCAATCGATCCGACTAACGGCGAATCCGCGTACGCGATTACCAATCGCGGTGCGCTGGTCAGCAGTGACGGCGGTATTACGTGGTCCGAGACCAGCCTGCCGTTCGGGCGGCTTGTTTTTGGCAGCGACGGGACACTGTACAGCCATGACATGGCCAATATTGAAAGACGCCTGCCGGGACACAGTGACTGGGAAACGTTGACGCCGGTACCCACAAGTTTTGACGTCCTGCGGCCGCATCCCACCGACTCCAACAGGATTCATGTTGGCCAGTATTATTCGGTCGACGGCGGCACGAGCTGGCAGAGGGTCTTACCGGAGCGCGTCGCGGACGTACGCTACAGCCCGTCCGATCCCATGCAGATGATCGCGACCGCCACACCGGCGCTTCTCAGCACTGATGGCGGCGTCAACTGGAACGAACTGCCGCTCGAGGAGTTCGAAGTCTTTCAGACGGGGGCCGTGCCGGGGACAGCCGTCGCTTTTGACGCGACGGACAGCGCCACGATCTGGGTTACAACGCGCAACTGCGGCCTCTGGCGCAGCAGTAACGGCGGCGCGCGCTGGCAGTTGCCGATGAGCGGAATCACGGGAACGTCGAACTCATGCTGGTTCAGTCCCGAACGTCCCGAGGTCAAACGGTTCAAATCAAGCCCACTGCATGCCGACCGCTTCTTTGCAATTACGTCCGACGGCTTGTTCGTCACCAATAATGATGGTGACGCGTGGGTCGAGGCGAACGGCCAGGCCGGCAATCCGGAGCCCCCGCCACCTAACCCGTTCTCAGGCAACGCCGATCTGGAACTCGACCTGTTCGGCATGCCCGGCACGTTTACACCGCCGGTCACCCTGCAGTTTTCGGGCACCATCAGGCACAACGGGCCGGACATGGCACGGGAAGTAATGTTCTCGATCCCGGCTGATGTCGTTAGCTCGTCTCACGGCGTTTGCGATGGTGGTAGCTGTGATTTTGGCGACCTTGCGCCCGGCACGGTTATTCAACTGCAATTGCAACGCGAAGTACTGGGCGGCGGCATTTCGGCGCGCTGTAACGGCGACGTGTTTGAAATATCCGGGCGTGTCACAGCGACGACGAACGATCCAGTCCCCGATAACAATTCCGACACCGTGTTGTCTACGCGGCGAAACAGTGGCTCCATAATTTCCGGCTGCCCGGGTGAAGGGCTGCTGCAACCCGAAGGTGGCGGCGGGTCACTTGGATACCCCCTGCTCCTGATGCTTCTGACGGCGGTGCTTACCTTCCGCTCAGCAGGGAGGTATCGCCTGTAGGAGTTACTGGCACCCTCTGACCATGGACACGCTCCACCAACAACTGGCAGTAAGGTTAGCGCCCTGACGCTTTCCGCGATAATATGGCAACAAATGTTGGTTAACCGAACAAACGTTTGCCCATGACGCCGCGGGAGCAGGAAATCCTCGCGCTGGTTCGCAGCGATCCGCTGATATCGCAGGCGGACATTGCCGCGCGGCTTGGCATCAGTCGTTCGGCGGTGGCCGGCCACATCATGAACCTGACCGGCAAGGGCATCATCAAGGGCCGAGGCTACGTGCTTGCCAGCGATCCGTTCGTGGCACTGGTTGGCGGCGCCAATATGGATATATGCGCGTCCCCTGCCAGCCGCATGCGCATGCACGACTCCAACCCCGGCAGTGTCGTTACGTCACCCGGTGGAGTGGCCCGCAATATCGCGGAGAACCTCGCGCGCCTCGGGGTCGACTGCCGCCTGGTTGCCGCGGTCGGCGCAGACCATTACGGCGACGTGTTGATGCAACAGGGTCGCGCGGCAGGAATAGACATGGACGCCGTGCTACGTTTTGGTGATGCACAAACATCGACCTACGTCAGCCTGCTGGACGAGTCCGGCGACATGCACGTGGCGGTCAACGACATGTTGATCGTCGACAAGTTGCAACCGGATCAGCTGCGCACGCATGAGCAAATGCTGCGGCAGGCAAGCCTGGTTGTTCTCGACACCAACCTGCCGGACGCATCTATCGCTTATCTGTGTGAAACACTGCACGACCGGCCGCTGTTCGTCGATGCCGTGTCCGTGGCAAAGGCGCACCGCATCGGTCCACACCTGGAATCGGTGCACACGCTCAAGGCCGGCCGTACGGAAGCCGAAGCACTCTGTGGCATGCGGTGTCGCACCGAGAAGCAACTCGCGAAAGCCGCACGCAAGTTTCACCGGCTGGGTACGCGCCGCGTGTTCATCAGCCTCGGTGAGAAAGGCATCTTCTACAGCGACGGCAACGAGGCGGGCATCGAACCCGTTCCGGGTGCCCGGCCCAATGTCACGAACGCGAACGGCGCCGGCGATGCCATGTTCGCCGGCATCGCGTACGGCTGGCTGAACGAATGGCCGTTGATGAAAACAGTCCGCTTCGCGATGTCGGCCGCCGGCCTCGCGATGTCACATCGCTCGACGATCAACCCCGACATGTCCTGCGCCTCCGTAGAAAAACACGTTGCAGCCGTTTATGCCTGAGCTATCTCCTCCTCCCTATCTCGATATCGCCGATGAAGTTCGCGATGCGCTCGCGCGGAACCAACCGGTGGTCGCGCTGGAGTCGACGATCATTTGCCACGGCATGCCCTGGCCGCGCAACGCCGAGACCGCGCATCGAGTCGAAGCAGCCGTTCGCGACGGTGGTGCCATACCGGCAACGATCGCAATCCTCGGCGGACGACTGAAAGTCGGGCTCAGCGAAGATGAAATCCAGCAACTTGGAGAGCGAGGTCAGGCGGTCGCAAAAACCAGCCGCCGGGATATTCCGTTCATGGTGGCGCGCGGCGAAGACGGCGCTACGACCGTCGCGGCGACGATGATCATCGCAGCCATGGCCGGCATCAGGGTGATGGCGACCGGCGGCATTGGCGGTGTGCACCGCGGCGTCGAGGAGACCATGGACATCTCGGCGGATCTCGAAGAGCTGGCCCGAACCAACATCGCCGTGGTGTGTGCGGGGATCAAGTCCGTGCTCGATATCGGCAGGACGCTCGAATACCTGGAAACGGTGGGTGTGCCGATGGTCGGTTATCGCACCGATACGGTGCCCGCCTTCTATGCGCGCAGCAGCGGTTTCCCGGTCGACTATCGCGTCGACGATCCGGCGCAGGCGGCAGAGGCAGTATTTGCAAAGTTCGCGCTAGGCATCGACGGCGCCATGGTCATCGCCAATCCCGTGCCTGAGGCCGATGCGCTGGCCGCGGAGGAGATCGATGGCGTCATCGACACCGCCATTGGCGACATGAACGAGCGCGGCATCAGCGGCAAGGAATCGACGCCGTTCCTGCTGGCGCGCATCGCGGAGAAGACCGGTGGTCGAAGCCTCGATGCCAACATCGCGCTCGTGCTGAACAATGCTCGCGTGGCGGCAGAGATTGCCGCGCAATACAGCCGTAAGTCTTTATAGTGCTCTGGCGATGGAGACCAAGTTGAAACGTATTACCGCCCTACTAACCTCTGCCATGGCGCTGTTGCTGCCATTCGCAGCCAACGCCGACTGGTTCGACGAGATCCGCGATAGCGGCGACCAGGAAGCGCTGTATCGCACGCTCTACTACATGCCCAAAGGTGGCGACCTGCACAATCACCTGTCGGGCGCCGTATTCGCCGAGTGGTGGTACGAGCTGGCACTGGCTCAACAGGAACGCGGGTACGAGTACTACACCAAGGTCCGTATCAGCAACTGCCGCGATTTCGGCGGTAATGCATTCACATTTGCCCCTTATTTCCTGCTATTTAGAAACATCTCGGCGCTCGAGTATGCGCAGCTCGACGAATGTGAGAAGGGCGAGTACAAGCGGCTCGCGGACCTCGACGATCGCGAAAAATCCGCCTGGATGAACAGCATCCGGCTCGACAAGCCCCACGAGGGCCGTGAGGAATTCTTCCAGACGCACTGGCAACGTCTCAACGCCCTCGCCCGCAATCCCTGGCTGCAGGCCGAAACCCTGGTGAAGAACCTGCAGGCCTATGCCGCGGAAGGTGTCGCCTACGTCGAATACCAGATTGGCGACGGCCCGTACGAGGGCCCGAACGGTGAACTCATCGATGGGCCGCAGGCATTCGATATCCTGCGCGAGACGCTGGCCCGAAAGGACGTTCAGGGTCTCGGCATCACCGTGCGCTTCCAGCTCCCCATACTGCGCTTCCTGCCCAACGCAGAAGACCAGCTGCGGCGCGTGTACAAGCTCGTGCACGAAAATCCCGACCTGCTCGTCGCCGTCAACATGGTGGGCCGCGAGGACAACGATAAGGGCCACCCGGCCCGGTTCCTGCCGACCCTGCGTGAGCTGCGGCAGCAATACAGCGGCGTGCGGCTCTCGATCCACGCCGGTGAGGTGGACGAGCCGAACCAGCATGTGCGGGACACCTTGTTGCTCGGGGCCGATCGTATCGGCCACGGCATCAACCTGATTTCGGATGCGGACACCATGCTCCTGATGCGGCACGGCCCTTACCTCGTCGAGATCAATCTCATCAGCAACCTGTTGCTCGAGTATGTGAACGACTATTCCGAACACCCGTTTCCCGAGTACCTGCGCACCGGGATACCGGTCGCGTTGTCGAGTGACGATCGCGGTATGTGGGAATCGACGATGACCGACGAGTTCTACGTGGCCACTACCGAGTTCAACTTGTCGTGGGAGGAAATCAAGACGCTTGGCCGAAACTCACTCGAGCATGCGTTCGTTGAGGAAGAGATAAAGGAGCGCTTGTTAGGCGAATACAACGAGCGGATTCTTCGCTTCGAGCGGCAGATGCAGCGCCGCGGTGTCGAGCTGCTGGGCCCTATGCCCGACACGCGCGGCTTCATCTGTAATCGCTATGCACTCTGCAAGTAACAGGCAATACTCCTAGCCGCCAGCCTCATCCCGAAGAACAGCCAGGAACCGCTCACCGTACCGATCCAACTTGGTTTGCCCGACACCACTGATATCCAGCATCTCCGCGGCCGCCTGTGGACGATACGCAAGCATCTCCTGCAGCGTCTTGTCATGGAAAATGACATACGCAGGCACGTCGTGCTCGTTCGCGAGCGTCTGCCGGCATGCGCGTAGCGCCTCCCATAGACCGAGGTCTTCGTCAGCAATAACTTTCTCGCTGGCCGATTTCCTCGATGCCAGAACAGTTCGTTTCGGATCTTCCCGAAATTGTAGTGGCGTCTCTCCACGCAGAACTCCACGACTGGTTTCTGTCAGGACCAGCGCACCAAAACGAGCCGCGTCAGACCGCAGGTGGCCACCAACGATCAATTGGCGTGCGACCGAACGCCAGGTGGTCGCTGGCAGGTCCTTCCCTATGCCGAAAACACTGAGCTGATCGTGCCCGTTCTGCAGAACCTTGTCGGTCTCTTTTCCCAGCAGTACATCAACAAGGTGTGCGGCACCGAAGCGCTGACCTGACCGATAGACAGCCGACAGTAGTTTCTGGGCCGCTTCCGCCCCGTCCCAGGTGTTGGCCGGCGTTAAACAACCATCACAGTTGCCGCAATCCTCGTCCTGCGAATCGCCGAAATACGCGAGTAACGGCCGACGCCGGCAGCCGGTGACCTCGCACCAACCCAGCAACGCATCGAGCTTGAAACCTTCGTAGCGCTTGTACTCGTCGCCGGCCTGGGATTCCTCGAGCATCTGCCGCAGGCGTACTACATCCTGCAGGCCATAGACCATCCAGGCGTCAGCGGGCTCGCCGTCTCGACCAGCTCGGCCG
>Ga0316201_10000686_pt1 | contig 20427 bp, 14 predicted proteins | sample CS6wburrow_MG_FD_204516 | JGI IMG/M metagenome (GOLD analysis project Ga0316201, IMG submission 204516) | Coastal sediment microbial communities from Delaware Bay, Delaware, United States - CS-6 worm burrow | ecosystem: Environmental > Aquatic > Marine > Coastal > Sediment | place: USA... | reverse complement strand
CTCCCGGAGTCTGCCCCAACCGACGGCAGCCGAACAGGCGGTACAGGATAAGTACCGTGCTGAATTGATGATGCTCATGGAGTCCGAGGACGAAGACGAGTATTACGGAGAGGACGAGTACTACGAGGACGAAGAGTACAACGAGGAAGACGAATATTGAGGCGGTAGGGTGCCGGAGAGCGTCCTCCGCACAAGACTCGCTCCACCGCCAGAACGCAGCAACATCCCCCGGGGATCAATAAATTAGAAACATGCCCGAGCCGGTTGACTGTGCGGCAGGGTCCGATGGCAGGATGACGGTGCCCGTTTCATAAATCCTGTGGCCCATCAGTGGGCTCAGATCGCCACTGGTTTTCATGACGATGCCGTGCCCATCCCAGATACCGTCTTCACCGTCGGGGATCACAGTTTTGCCTGCACTTTCACCGGCCAGGATCAACGCTTCGTCATCCCAGAGCTCCCATCTGGCCAGGTAGTAACCTACCTCGCCGCCCGCATACTTCCCCTCGGGAGCCGGTGGCGTTTCGGGAAACCAATACCGTAGTTCACCCTTCAGGTCGCCGGTAACATTCGCCTTCCATGCAAGCAGCCATCCGTCGTCATCACGTTCCCCAAGGTGGCCGACAGACCAGTATTCGATCCGGCACGTTAGCGGCCCGTTGATGACTGCGTCATCATCGGCGAATGCTGTCGATCCAGATAGCGCCATGGACAGGAACAAGAACACTCTTGCCAGACCCGTATTGATAGTCATTTTTTTGCCTCCTTTGCATCTAAGGATAGAAGATTTTGCGGCTTCGGCATGGCCCGGGAACTCATCGAGGCAGGCAAACGCGTCTGGCACACAAGACAAAAGCGTATTTGCAAATGAGAATCTTTTTGATCGGCCGTTCTTGATGAGCAAGATTGGTCAGCCTGGATTACAATATGGATTTATCGCGGTCAATTGAGAATGCCATTGGCTAAGATCTTGCAGTTCTTTGTCGAGATGCGGCGCCGCCATGTGTTCCGGGTGACGGGTATCTATATCGTTACCGCCTGGGTCATCCTGCAGGTGGCCGATCTTGCTTTCGAGTCGTTTGGTCTGCCAACGGCGGCCATGCGCTTTGTCTGGTACGCCCTGATCGTCGTTTCCCCGATAGCTGTTTTTTGGGGCTGGCGCTACGACATCACGGCCGCAGGTATCGTGCGCACACCGCCAGTCACGGGTGGCGAAGCAGTCGACGTGAAGTTGCGCAGTCCGGATTTTGTCATCATTACGGCGCTGGCAGGCATTGTGTTGTTCGTGCTGGCGGACACGGTCAACCAGATCTCGCGCCTGCCGCAGACGATCGACTATCGGTATGCACTGAACCGCGATGTGATTTCCTCAATTGCGGTCCTGCCGTTCGATAACCTGTCTGCCGATGCGTCGGACAAGTATTTGTCTGCTGGCATGCACGATGCCTTGATCACGGCACTCGCTCGCGTCAACGCTTTCAAGGTCATCTCGCGGACGTCCACTCTGCGCCTGTCGGATCAGTTGTCCATTCCCGAGATCGGCGAGCGGCTTGGCGTGGACAAGGTCATCGAGGGCACGGTGACGCGCGACGAGGACAACGTGCGCATCAATATCCAGCTGATCGATGCGGAGCGCGAAGAGCATATTTGGAGCGAGAGTTATATGCGCTCTTTCGACGGCCTCGTCTCTCTGCAGAGCGAGATCGCGACATCGGTTGCGAGCGCCGTGCAGGTGCGGCTGACGCCCGAGGAAATGCGGCACCTCGAGTCGCGCGGCGAGGTCAACCCCGAGACTTACGATGCTTATCTGCGCGCCATGTACCGCATTCGCCGCGAAACGGGCAAGGGCATGCGAGAAGCAATGGATCTGCTGATGAACACGGTCGAGAACGACCCGACGAGTGCCCTGGCCTGGGCTGGGCTTGCCTACGGTTATGGCGAGCTGGGCCACAGCCCTTTCCCGGAGGAAAACGCTTATCCGCGCGCCAAGGCCGCAGCTGACCGCGCCCTCGAGCTGGATCCGGACCTCGCTGAAGCGCACCTCGCAGTCGCCATGTACCGGATGTACTACGAGTGGGACTTTGAGGGGGCGGAAGAAGCCTTCGAGCGCGCGATAGAAATCAACCCGAGCCTGGTGATCGCGCATTACCATCTCGCGTGGCTGTACGAGCTGTATGGCATGGATGAAGAGGCCCTGCGCCTCGGCGAACTGACAAAGGAACTCGATCCTCTGTCGCCCTTTTACAGTGGTTGGCTGGCCGAGCAGTATCGTGATGCGAAAATGTTCGACAAGGCCATCGAGGAAGCGGAAGCGACACTCAAGCTGCGCCGCGGCTACCCCATCGCCTTCCTCGTGCTCGGTGAGACCTACACCGACCTCGGCGACTTCGATAAGGCTATCGAGTACCACGAGAAACTGAGGGACAACTTCTTCTGGTCTTTTTCGCTCGCGGCGACCCTCGGCAAGGCCGGGCGAATTGACGAAGCGCGCGAAATGGCGCAACAGATCGAAGAGCGAGGAGGTGCCTCGCTGGTTATGGTTCTGATCTACGCTTCCATGGGCGACTACGACGCCGCCTACGAGTGGCTGTTAAAGGCGCGGGAAGACAGAATCCCGTGGTACCCCTGGCTCCTGAAGTGGTACCCGCAGACAGAGGGGTTTCACGACGATCCGCGCGTTGTAAAACTGGCTGAGGAGCTGGGGATTTAATGACATCTCGACCGGGCGCGTGTGCGCCGCCCGTGGAATAGCCGGGTAGCCTCAAAGCATCCTCCGCAGAGGACTCACTGCACCGCCAGAAAAAAATAGAAAGGCCCCTAGGTAATGCTCCGTATGGCTGTGGCCAGCGGCATCTGAAATCATGCGGAGGTGGTTGGTGCGACCAGATCGCAACAACCTGCGTTGGGAGTTCTCGGGTGCTGATGCCCGCGCCACAATGCCGCCCTGAGGTCGGCATGCTCTTGTTGGCAACACTGCTGTTGGCCACAGGTATCGTGGTTTACGCACTCGATCGTGGCGGGACGGTGTATTTTCTGTACGGCTGGACTGCCGCACCGGCGAAAATCTCTGTCTTTGGTCCGCTCGGTGACCACCTGCCCACCTTTTTGCACACGCTCGTCTTCATTCTGATCACGGCAGCAGTCCTGCGCCCCTGGCCGCGATTGATTCCCGGGATCTGCGCCGCATGGTTTGTTATCGAGTGCCTTTTCGAACTCGGCCAGATGGCGCCGTTCGATGGTCGCATCGCGGCGGGCGTGCCTTCCTGGTTCGAAAGCGTGCCTGTGCTACAGATCACTGCTGACTTTTTCATTCGCGGTACCTATGACCCGCTGGACATCCTGTCGATAGGGCTCGGCGCAGTCATCGCGTATCCGCTGGTTCGTATCTACCTGCAAGGAGACCAATCATGAACAAGCCACGTGGACCTTCCCGGCCATGGCGTGTGCTTTGGCTTTTTCCCGTTGCCGTATTGGCTACATTGTCGATCATTGCGACCGGCGGTAGTGGTGGCGGTAACGGTAACGACGATGACGACGTTGAGCCTCCGCTGGTCATACTGCCGAACTACAATTTCTTCCTTGGCAATCTGAACAACGGCGCGCTATTGACGGTAGCTGTCGCCAATGAGTTCACGGTCACAGTCGATTTTGACGGCCTGCTGGCCGGCAACTTGGACCTAAACGTCGGTGTCGGCGATACCGTGACGTTTCTGTTCTACCTCATCCGTGCGGGCAATAGCATCGATTTCACCGTAACGAGCCCCGAGGGATCGCCGCTGGATGGCACATTCTCTGTCAGCGTCACCAATGACATTGTCGCCACGGTCGGCGAGCCGCCCACCAGCGGTGCTTTCACGGTCAACTTTCCCGCTGTCCTGCCCGTCTCTGTGGACATCCTCGCCGACGGCGTACAGCTCAATTCCATCGGCGGAACGATCGACTATACCTGGGAGGAATACACGGCTCTGCTGGACGACGAGCTGGCCGAGCCCTGGCAACGACAGGCCTCACTGGCCGGTGGCGCGGTCGAGTTCATTATCCAGCAGTTTTTCAACGTGGCCGACATACTCGACGAGCTGGAACTGGTGACCTTCAACAATCCGTTCGTCGATATGTGTGACATGTTCACAGGCACCCCACCGGACGGTGTCCTGGCGCAGGGTGAAGTCACGGTCACCTGGCTCGGTTCCGGTGAACTCTCGGACGGCGATGACTTCACCTGGCAATTCACGCAATGCTGGGACCAGGACGATGAAGAGCTGATTGACGGCACGGTCACGCTTCAGGACTACACCGAGTCTGTCGATTTCAATACCGGCGTCCTGTTCGATATTGGTTTCGGTGGCCTGGGCGCCGGTGCTCCGGGTGGCGTGATCTTCGACTTCTCGTTCTCCGAGACCGTTGAGGATCAGGGGATATGGACGATTCCGGCCGACGGCGTCATAACCATTAGCGGAGGATTCGTGCTGAATATTCAGCAGCCGTAGTTCCAGTCAGACCGTTATGGGCGACAAGCAGCACTACGAATAGGGTTCCCGACAATGAAAGGCCCCCTTGCGGGGCCTTTTGCTGTTGCGCCGTGCCAGCCAGTTCGACCAAACAAGTCCGCCTGGATCGCTCTATTCTATTGCGTAGATTGGCTGACGCCGCGAGCCCCAGGTACCGGGCTGGTCGTCGAAAACTCCTGCGACTCCGGCGCCGCAGTTCTTGCAGGCAGATGCTTTACCCGCGCGCACCAGGTTCCAGGTCGATAACTCATACCAATCTCGGCCGATCATGATCTCGCCGCAGTTATGGCAGTAGGTACTGGAACCCTTGAAGTCGTGTACGTTGCCCGTGTACACGTAACGCAGTCCGGCCTCGAGCGCGATCTCGCGTGAGCGCGTCAACGAATCTCTTGGCGTGCTCGGCGTGTCCATCATCTTCCAGTCGGGATGAAACGCAGTGAAGTGCAGCGGTATGTCCGGGCCCAGTTGTTCCATGATCCACTGCGTCATCGTTTCAATCTCAGCTTCGGAGTCATTCTCGCCCGGTATTAGCAGCGTCGTGAGTTCGAACCAGACGTCTGTGTCGTTTTTCAAGTAAAGCAGCGTATCGAGGACGGGCTGCAGATGTCCACCGCAAACCTTCCAATAGAAGCGATCAGTAAACGCTTTCAGGTCGACATTTGCCGCGTCCATAAAGTGAAAAAATTCCTCGCGCGCCTGCGCGGTGATGTAACCGGCGGTAACGGCAACATTTTTGATGCCTTGCTCACGACAAGCCTGAGCGACGTCGACCGCGTACTCGAGAAAAATCACGGGGTCATTGTAGGTATACGCGACGCTGTAACTCCCGGTCTTGATAGCGGTATCGGCAATGGCCTGCGGCGCCGCGCTTGTTTGCAGTCGGTCAGACTCACGCGACTTCGAGATGTCCCAGTTCTGACAGAACTTGCAGGCAAGGTTGCAGCCGGCCGTACCGAATGACAGCACGGGCGTGCCTGGCAAAAAATGGTTGAGTGGCTTTTTCTCGATCGGATCGACGCAGAAGCCGCTCGAGCGGCCGTAGGTGGTCAGGACGATTTCGTCATCGCTTCGGCCGCGGACGAAACATAAACCGCGCTGGCCGTCACGCAATTTGCAGAACCGCGGGCACAAGTCGCACTGCAGTCGACCATCGCTGAGCCGGTGCCAGTAACGGCCTGAAATGCCGGAAAATTCGCGTGTTTTCGCCATGAGACCTGACTACAACATATGGGGGCTCTGCAACGCTCTATCAATGCTGGGACTCGTAGACCTACCTATATGTTCTGAAGATCAGGGGTCTACAATAGACCCTACGTGGATCAGGAGCACCGCTATGACCTTGATCCGGACACCCGCCGTCGCCGGTCAGTTCTACCCCGAGAGTAGCGGAGAGTTGAGCGCGACCGTAGCGACGCTGCTAAAGGAGGCGCAGGGCTGGGATACCATCGCGCCCAAGGCCCTGATCGTGCCGCATGCCGGGTACGTCTATTCGGGCCCCGTGGCAGCCACTGCTTACGCCCGGCTGCAGCCGTATCGCGATCAGTATCAACGAGTGATCCTGATGGGTCCCTGCCACCGAACGCCAGTACACGGTCTCGCGCTAAGCAGCGCCGATGCGTATCGCACGCCAATGGGCGACGTGCCACTCGACAAGACTGCGATGGCCAGCCTGGATTGCCCCGGGGTGCACATATTTAATGAGTCGCATCAGAACGAGCACAGCCTCGAGGTGCACCTGCCGTTTCTACAGGTGCTGCTGGGAGACTTTTCCGTCGTTCCTGTCGTCGTTGGCGATGCGCAACCTGAACAAGTGTCGCAGGTGCTCGACGCGCTGTGGGGCGGGCCGGAAACCCTGATCGTCATCAGTTCGGACCTGAGTCATTACCTGAAATACGATGAGGCCCGCGCGATAGATGCGGTGACCTGCCGGGCTATCGAAGATCTCGACGCCGGGCAGATAAACCACGATATGGCCTGCGGTGCGACGCCGGTTGCTGGCCTGCTCATCGCCGCAAAACGCCGGGGAATGAAAGTGACAACTCTCGACCTCAGAAATTCCGCGGATACGACTGGTGATGAAGGCCTCGTTGTGGGTTACGGCGCATGGATGTTTGTTTGAATGAAGATACTGACCTGCCTGTTGTTATTAATAGCCATCGTTGCTTCTGCGGAAGATGCCGGCTACACGGCAGCGCGAGCCGCCATGGTTGAAGAACTAAGGCTGTACGCGCAATTCGTGGACGATTCGGACGAATCCAGGGTCAGTGACGCCGTGATGGCATCATTGAATAAAGTAAAGCGCCACGAACTCGTGCCGCTAACGGAGCGACGCTTCGCGTACGAGAACCGACCGTTGCCGATCGGGTATGGCCAGACGATTTCGCAACCCTACATAGTCGCGCTCATGACACAGCTCATCGAGCCCGATTCCGATGACGTCGTTCTCGAAGTCGGAACTGGTTCAGGCTACCAGGCAGCGATCCTGGCGGAGCTCGTCGACCATGTTTACAGCATCGAGATTATCGACGCGCTTGCCAGCCGAGCGAAATCGGACCTTGCCAGGCTTGGCTATAAGAACATTACGACCCGTCTCGGTGACGGCTATTACGGCTGGGAAGAGTACGGACCATTTGACGCCATCGTTGTCACGGCTGCGGCCAGCCACGTGCCGCCGCCTCTGATGGAGCAGCTGAAACCAGGCGGCCGCATGGTCATCCCCGTCGGCGGCCGCTTCATGACGCAAACGCTGTTGTTGCTCGAAAAGACTGAAAAGGGAGAGATCATCACCCGGCAATTCGGCGCCGTCCGATTCGTGCCGTTGACCGGCGAGCGCTAGGCGCGTCGCCGTGCGCCGCCTGTTTCCCGCAACGCTGCTCATCTCCGCAGGGGCAATCGGCTACGAACTGTTGTTAATGCGTGTCCTGTCCATCGTGCAGTGGCATCACTTTGCGTACATGATCATAAGCCTTGCGTTGCTTGGCTATGGCGCGAGTGGCACCTGCATTGCAATTTTCAAATCTCGACTGGAGGCCAGATTCGAGGCCACCTTCGCCGCCAGTGCGATGCTCTTCAGTATTACGATGGTCGCATGCTTCGCGCTCGGCCAGCGTGTGCCCTTCAACGCGCTGGAGGTTGTCTGGGATGCAAAGCAATTTCTCAATCTGAGCCTGATCTACCTCGCGTTCTTCGTGCCGTTCTTCTTCGCCGCCTTCTGTATCGGCCTGGCCTTTACCTGCAGGCGTCGCGACATTAGTCGCATTTACTTCTTCGATCTTTTTGGCGCGGGGCTCGGCGCCGTTCTGATTATCGGCACGCTGTTCGCGCTGGTCCCCCAGGATGCACTCCTTGTGCTGATGACACTACCGCTCATCGCGTCGGTCATCATGAGCACACGGTCCTCGGCGCGTACGTCTCTGATGGCCGTACAGCTTATCTGGCTCGCATTGCTGGTCAGCGGCATTCCGCAAAAGCATCTTGCCCTGCGTGTCTCGGAATACAAGGGGCTTAGTCAGGCGCTGCAGGTGATCGACAGCCGTATACTGGATGTGTCGTCCAGTCCGCTAGGGCTACTCACGGTCGTCGAGAGTCCGACAGTACCTATTCGCCATGCGCCGGGCCTGAGTTTCAATACTCATCATATCCCGCCTGAACAGCTTGCCGTGTTCGTCGACGCCGATGGCATGAGCGCAATCACGCGCTTCGATGGCGACCTGAAGTCGGTGGGCTACCTGGGCGATATCACGGCTGCCTTACCCTACGCGCTGCTCAACAAACCGGATGTCCTGGTTCTCGGTGCCGGCGGTGGCAGCGACGTGCTACTTGCGCTGTATCACGGCGCGAACCGCGTCGATGCCGTAGAGCTCAATCCGCAAATGACTGAACTCGTCCGTGAAATGTACGCGGGCTTCGCAGGCTTTGTTTATGAGGATCCGCGCGTAACCGTGCACACCGCTGAGGCACGCGGTTTCGTCGCACGAAGTAGTAGCCAGTATGACCTGATTCACATCGGCCTGCTCGATTCCTTCGGTGCGTCTGGTGCCGGTGTTCATGCGCAAAGTGAAAGCTATATCTATACGGTGGAGGCCATTCGCGAATACCTTAAGCACACGACGCCCGGAGGCATGCTCGCAATTACGCGCTGGTTAAAATTGCCGCCGCGCGACGGCCTGAAACTCGTGGCAACCGCGATTGATGCACTGCGCACAATGGGAGTGAGCGAGCCCGGGCAACGGATTGCTGTCATTCGCAGTTGGAACACGAGTACCTTGCTCGTCAAGAATGGCGTGTTCGCGTCCCACGAAATCGAATCGCTGCAGGAATTTGCACAGTCACATTCATTCGACACAGCCTGGTTCCCCGGCATTCAGGCAAGCGATGCGAATCGCTTCAACGTGCTGCGTGAGCCTTATCTTTACGACGGAGCGAGGGCGCTACTCGGACCGCGCGCGGACGAGTTCGCCGAGCGCTACAAGTTCTACATTCGGCCTGCAACGGACAACCGGCCGTACTACTTTCATTTTTTCAAATGGGCGACGCTTCCCGAGGTTATGGCGCTGCGTCGGCTCGGTGGCGCAGGGTTGATCGAATGGGGTTACCTGATTCTGATCGCAACCTTGTTGCAGGCGGTTATTGCCGGCGGGGTGCTGATCCTGTTGCCGCTTTCCAGGGTCAAACGTGACTGGCCCACCGGCACAGCGCCGCGCATGGGCGCTTACTTTCTGTTGCTCGGCCTGGCGTTTCTGTTCATCGAAATGGCGTTCATCCAGAAGTTCATTCTGTTCCTGAGCCATCCGCTGTATTCAGTTGCCATTGTCTTGAGTAGTTTTCTCGTCTTCGCCGGGCTCGGTAGCGCCTGGTCGGAGAGCCTTGCCGTCAAACTCGAGCGTGGCGGTCGCTCACCAGTCGCCATTGCGGTCAGCGGCATCGGCGTGTTTACGATCCTGTATGTGATCCTGCTGCCCTTGATTTTTCAGCGCTGTATCGGTTATTCCGACCCTGTGAAAATAGTGATCTCGATGGTGTTGATTGCGCCTCTCGCCATCGGAATGGGCATGCCATTTCCGCTTGGCCTCAAGAAGGTTGCCGTAACTGCGCCCAATTTCATTCCATGGGCCTGGGGCATCAACGGCTTTGCCTCAGTGATGAGCGCGGTCCTTGCGACGTTGCTCGCGATCGAGTTCGGCTTTATCTTCGTGATCATTGTCGCATTGGTGTTTTACGCCATTGCGGCACTGATTTTCGCAGGGTCAACCGGAACCACGAGTCCCGGCTTTGTTCGCCAATGAGCGGCACGAAACGAACGGACACCGGTCTAGAGCAAGATATCGACCACCTGGTCATCTGTCAGTCCGAGCCGCTCCAGTATGCTGTCCCAGCGTGGATCACCAGTGAGACCTCGAAAAAAGGGATCGGTCTTGATGCCGTAAACCGATTGTCCGTGGCTGATGGCTCGATCGAGCCAGTCAAATGCCTTGTCTGACTCGCCGCGCCACGCAAACGCCATGGCAATGTTGTAGGCGTCGTCGTCGGCATGCTCTGCCAGCAAGGCGCCGATAGCCTCGTCGGAGGCCTCCCGAAATCCGAGATCGTTGTTGGCCATTGCCAGGATCGCGAGCCGCAGGGACTCGTGGTCTGCCTTCTCGGCATCAGCAATGGCTTCCTGCGGGCGATTTTGCAGCAATCGCAGCAATGCGCGATTGCTGTAGTGACTGCCGCTGCCAGGGGAAAGTTGTATCGCCTTGTCGATATCAGCTTCGGCTTCTTCGAGGCGGCCGAGCCGCATGAATCGAAGCGCGCGCATCTCGTATGCGACGGAGTCGGCGGGCTGAAGTGCAATGCTGCGTGACAAGAGACGCAGCGACTCGTCGACACGCCCTAAGTGCGTGAGCAGCGCTGACGAGTTCGCCAGGATGACATCGCTGTTGGGAAACAACGTCCGCGCTATTCGAAAATGTCGCGCCGATTTCGCATAATCTCGTTCGAAGTTAAACGCAATCCAGGCACGTGCCGAATGTGCGAAAGGCAGATCCGGATTCAGTCTCAGAGCCTCGTCGATTGCCTTCGTTGCCAGCTCATAGGCATCACTGTAATCTCGTTGACCAGTGTGCCCCTGGTTGATGTAAGCCGAGGCGAGCGTGACCCAGGCCGGCGCATAGCCCGAGTCGATCTCGATCGATCGCAACAAATGGTTCACCGCATTTTCCAGCCCTTGCGACGTTCGCTGCTGGTAAAAGTGTAAGCCCTGCAGATATAGCGTGTAGGCTTTTGGGTCAGTCTCTGTGGTTATCGGCAGTTTGTGCAAAAGTTCGATTTCGAGAGCTGGTATTACGGAGGTCGCAATCTCGTCCTGGATGGCGAATATATCCTTGAGTTCTCGTTCGAAGGTGCCGGACCACAGGTGCGTGTCCGTTAGCGCGTCGATTAATTGGGCAGTAATTCGTACCCGGTCACCGTCTTTGCGAACGGACCCCTCGAGGATGTAATTGACATCGAGTTCTCGTGCAATGTCTCGCGCTTTGGTGTTCTTATCCTTGAACGCAAACGAGGAGGATCGCGATACAACACGGAGTTCCGGGATTCGCGAGAGCAGGTTCAACAGTTCTTCGGAAATACCGTCGGAAAAGTATGCCTGGTCACCGCCTGGGCTCATGTCGACGAAGGGTAGCACTGCGATCGACCCACCGACGGGCACCTGCGCAATCGCTTCTTCAGGTGCGGCTTCGTTTGCTTCGGTGAAAATAAACTTATCGAATGCGAAGTAGGCGACCGCAATCACAAGAAAGGCAATGATGACCTGGTCAAGTCGCCTGCTGGCTCGCGGATCGGGTCTGATGCGACTGTCGTCTTGCGTATCCAGGCGCAGACCCTGTGGCGTAATCTCGAATACCCATGCCAGCACAACGGCCGGCACAAAACCAATCATCAGGACGATTACTGCCAGACGTGTTGCAGCCTCATCGAAACCGAAGGCGGGGAAAATCGTCTCCACCAACTGTATGACCAGCCATGCCGCAACGACGTATGCAGCGGCGATCCGGTAGACATTGCGACGTCTGAGTTCGGTAAATACAGACACGCTGAGGTTTGCCTCCGCAACAACTTCCCCAATTCTCCGCGGCGTACAGGCGGTTGTCGATACGGGGAATTACAGAGCATCGTCCGCAGAGGACTCCCCTCGCCGCGAAACGGAAAACGAGTTCGTGAAAAGGTGAATCAAATCCGTTCTTGCGAGCAGAAATTCTCAGTCGCCCTCGCGTACGCTTAAGGTCTGGTTGATGGGCGGCCCGACGATGGTTTCTGAGTATCCTGATGGCCAGTTAATCACGACTTTCGAGACGGCGGTTGCGGTACCCAGGCCGAAATGCTGTGTCAATTCGCTCTGGCTTCGCCAGCCGGAGTGAGTGCTGACTTCTCGAACCTGTCGCCGGGTTTTGTCATTCATTATGGTTTCAACCACGATCAACGCACCGATCGCAGAACGGTTTGAGGTTACGCCTTCCAGCGTAATCCTGATCCAGTTCCCGTCCGCAAAGCGATTTTCTATCAGGACGTTTTCTTCAAAGCCTTCGCCCGGATGGTTTGGCCAGTTGCCGATGAGCACGTCGAGATCGCCATCACTGTCGTAGTCGCCCAGCGCCAGGCTCGAGGCATAGTGTACTGAGCGCGTGAACACCTCAGGACGCACTTGCTCAAAATGACCGGCGCCGTCGTTCAGGTAGATTTCACTGGCGCCTCCCCAGTTTGCGACGACCAGGTCGAGGTCGGCGTCATTATCGAGATCCCCAAACGTAACCGCATAACTGGATCCGGCATCTGTCGTGGCTCGATTGCCGTCCATGACTCGGAAAGTGCCATCTCCGAGATTCTCATAGAGAGCATTGGCCATACCATAGAGATTGCCCGCATAGAGGTCCTGGTCACCATCGTTATCGATATCGCCCCAGGCGACGGACATGGGGAATGTCGCGTCGACGGGCAGGGCGTCTTCGTCCATCCGCGCGAACTGCAGATTGCCGTCGTTTCGATACAGCGACAGTTTGAAGCCCTGCATTTCAGCCGTCGGACGATTTGCGACAACCAGGTCCTGGTCACCATCACCGTCGTAATCAGACCAGGAAGCACCGCCACTGGCGTGGTTACTGTCGACCGCGTCGGAATTGAAAACCCGTTGAATCGCCATTCCCTCCAGGTTTCGATACAGGAAGTTCACGCCACTGTGGGATAGCCCGCCATTGGAGACGTAAAAGTCGATAAACCCGTCGTTGTCGGCATCGGCGGCGGCGATCGAATACGACCAGCCCTTGTCCTCGGCCAGTTTGGCGGCGGCATGCCTGACGAAGCGCACGGAACCATCCTCTGCGACTTCCTGCAACAGAAGCACATTCTCCTGGTCCCTTTGATTTGCGACAAACGTATCCAGGTCACCGTCGTTATCGAAGTCAGCCCATGCGCTTCCAGAGGAGAATCCCTCCAGATCAGTGAGGCCACCAATCGAGCGTGCCTCAAAATGCCCCTGAGAATTCTCGTAGAACTGGTTGGCCTGCGGACCAGGGTCTGGTAACGACACGTCATAGCCGTTCGTTACGTAGATGTCGGGATCGCCATCGCCGTCGTAGTCGGTGAAAGATATGCCCCCTGTACTGGCGCGATCCGAGGTCAGCGGCGGCATATTCACAGCGACGAACATTCGCGGATTGGTATTGACCGGTTCCGGGCCCTGGCAGGCAGTGAGAGCTCCTGCAAGTAGCGCCAGCGGCATCATGCCGACAAACGCACGGGCTGATTGCGAGGCTGGAAAAGGCAAATCGCAGTTCGGCGCCATTATTTATTCCCCCGATCCAAAGTTGCTGCATTGTCGCAGAAATCTCGCATAGCAATCTCCGCCTCAGACTCGCTGCACCGCCAGAAAATGAAAAGGCCCCCTCGCGGGGCCTTTTTGTTTTCCGGCCGAACGGGTATGGGCTTTAGAACCCTGTTCGACCAACACAGCCGCGCAGCGGCATGTTGGCGGGGAGCTCGCGACGCGAGCGACTCAATCCCACCCTCTGCGCCAGGACGCGGCTATTCTTTCTCACTGGCTGACTGAGATACGGCGCGCCGTCGCGCGTTCTTCATTGCATCTTCCATGCTCGGGTGGTGTTCCTCGTAGTGCTTCCCAAGCCAGTCTTCGCCGTAGTCGTTGGACGGGTCGCGGATGACCATATGGTCATGGTTGGCATTCTGGCGGTTATATTCGATCAGGACGCGAGGGCCATGCACGCGATAGTAGAACTCACCACCGACGTCTACCGGGCCGCGCCAGGAAAACCACAATTTGTCCCAGCCGGCCTCCCTGATGGCATCTATCTGTGCGTTGGCCGCTTCGTGGTCTGCGTTGTGAGTAAACTCAGCTATAAGTCTCTGCAGCAGGTGCATCTGCTCTTTCGTCAGGTTGCTGACCGATAATCCTTCGTAATTCTCCAGACTCTGACGTCTGCCGGGCCCCTCGAACACGTCACCTGCCGCCTCATCAGCGATCGTTGCTTTTTTCTGTTGCTCGCTATCCAGCGAGTTCATGAACTCAATGCCTCGCTGGCCCTCATTCGACAGGGCCATGAGGCCGGCGTACCGCCCGCTCTGGACTTCCATCGGGCTGCTGCCGAGAAATGTTGGAGTGAAACCGATACGGCCATCAGAGATCGTGAAATTTGCGGCGGCGTGATGGCCCGCGATTTTCCAGCCCCAGTTGGCATCGCCGGGATTCCCGAAAATCGCTACGGCGTAATTTTCGTAGTCGCGGGTTGCGAGAAATGCTCTGGCCATCGGGTCGTCACGACGCTCTTCATTCGATTGCAGCGCTTCTTCTTCCATTTGGTGTAGCAGGTCCTCGAGTAACATGATTCCCGTGAACTTGGCATAGCCCTGACTCGACATCGTCGCGCGCAAAAGAGCATGGGTAGCCCGTCGCTGTTCATCAGCCATGTCTTTGATTAGTAAACCCTCTGGCCGCACCATGATGATTGGAAGGTTGGACCATTTCGCCCTTTCATTCGTGTCCAATGGCATCGTCGCGGCTTTCAGCTGCGTCTCATCCAGCGAGTCGAGAAACGACTGCGCTGCCGCAGCCACGGTTTCGGCACGCGAAGCCGCGAAACCGCACGTCGACGAGATCATCATGATTGCGCCGAGCGCTATCGTCGCGAATTTGTACTTGGTCATCTTTTTGTCCAAGGTCCTGTTCCCCTCATGACTGGCCAGAGTACCTCAAAATGTCCTGCAACAGGATGAAGAGCATCCTCCGCAGAGGACTCACTGCACCGCCAGAAAACAAAAAGGCCCCCTTGCGGGGCCTTTTTGTTTTCTGGCGGAACGGGTATGGGTTTTCGAACCCTGTTCACCCAACACAGCCGCGCAGCGGCATGTTGGCGGGGAGCTCGCGAAGCGAGCGACTCAATCCCACCCTCTGCGCCAGTATCCTGTTCTTTCTCGCTGGTCGACTGAGACGCTGCGCGACGCCGCGAATCCGGAACTTGGCGTGATCATCATGACTGCGCCGACTGCTAACGCGGCGAATTTTTATTTTGTTATCCCTTGGACCGCCTCAGAGTTCCCAGGCAGCGAGGCGGATTGGGTCAAATCAGGCTAAGCTATAGCTCATGAATGTCGAGTGACTCAAAAGAGAAAATTGTCATGAATCAAAACCAGATGCTTGGAGTCGTCCTATTGGTAATCGGCGCTATTGCTCTGTATTTCGGCTTCAACGCCACGAATGCACCGATGGAGGAGGTGACGGAGGCGTTTACAGGAAAATATTCTGATCAGACGATGCTGTACCTGATTGGTGGCGCTGTCGCTGGCGTTGCGGGACTCGTGATGTTGTTCCGCAAGTAGTTACCGATATCGTGTCGATCTGATTGCAGCTCTGGCCTATCGACCGCGCCAGTAAAATCCGAGCCCGATGGCAATGAACAATAATGTCGATGCGGCGATTTTGATAACGAAAAGCGCTGGGTCACTCGTTCCTGCGGGCGGGATAAACGCCAGAATAATTGACAACATGGTCGCCGCAAATCCCAGTCCACCAAAGACCCAGGGCCCCGCATTGCCGAGCGGCACGAGAGTCACGCCCTCGTGATCACCGTTTGCGCGTCTGCGAAGTACGGGTAGAGCCGCAAACATATAGAGGAACGGGACCAGGTACAGGATTATCGACAGGTCCAACAGAATGATATACGCCTCCTGGATAGTAGCTCCGGCCGACACCCCCAGGATGATCAGCGAAACCACGACGCCCTGAGTAATCAATGACACGTGTGGCGTGCCATAACGCGGATGCGTCTTGCCGAGCGCAGATGGCAGGTAGCGGTCGATGCCAATGACATAGGGTATGCGGGCAACGCCGGATACCCAGGCGCCGAGACCACCCGTTGAAGATATGACGAGCAACAGCCCACCAAGTGCCCCAAGCCAGGGCAGCGATATGCGCTCGCCGATCGCTGCAAACGCCTGCGGGATGCCTGTGATGACATTCACCTGGCCTTCCGGCACAGCCACCATGACCAAACTCGTGCCGACGATATAGACAAATGCGATGACGATTCCGGAGATGATAATCGCGCGGGGGATCGTTCGCTTCGGCTCTCTGATTTCACCGGCCATCGCCGGCGCCAGTTCCATGCCGGCGAACGCAAACGTCATGGTCGCGAAGAACGTCAATGTCGTGAAGTTACCGGCGTCGGGTATCAATGACGCCGCAGTAAATTGCGTCGCGCTGCCGTGTGCCGTCCAGGCCCAGGTGCCGGTGATGGCAAGCACGATAAATACGGCAATTGCAGCGAAGGCACCGGCGCTGGCAATCCACTTGCCGCGCTCGACACCGAAGACGTTGACGGCGATCACCAGCCAGATCAACACTAACGAGAATATGCTGTTATACCAACTGCTATCACCTAGCTGCAGCCAGCGTTCACCGCCGATGAACAAGAACGCGCCGGCAAGAAATAGCAACAGGCTCGGAAAATAGAACACGTTGTTGACCCAGTACGCCCAGCCCGAAACGAAGCCGTGAAATTCGCCGAATGCCGATTTGCTCCAGAGATAGATGCCGCCCTCACCGGGTTGCCGCGAACTCAGTTCCGCGACGGTCAGCGCACTCGGAATAAAAAATACGAGTACCGCAAGGACCCAGAGCGTGAGGCTCGACGGACCCATCTGTGCCGCCGTCGACAGCCAGCGCACGCCGAGTACGGCAGCAATATTGATTAAGACAATGTCGCGGACACCAAGTGCTCGACGCAGGTGTCCGCTATTGGCTTGTCCGTCCGGGTTATCTGACAACGCTCGTGCCTCGTTATTGTTTTGGACCGACGAGGCGACAGTATAGCCCCTTCGGCTACTTATGCGGCGGTTGAGGATCAGAACCCGACAAAGATTACGCAAATATCTTGGGCACGCTTCGTCAGAAGCGTTATTCTATCCCTGCAACCAAGAGTGAGGTAACAGGATCATGTTCAGCAAGAAGACAGAAGAAGTGAGCGATTACGAGAGGACCGAACCAGGCGTGCCAACCAGTCCGGATGTGCGGAGACGCAAGACCTCTGTCATCGGGCCAACGCTCAAGTTCAAGGGCGAATTGTCGGCCAATGAAGACCTGATCATCGAGGGCGAGATCGAGGGCACAATTGCCCACCAGGACAAAAATCTCACGGTAGGGAAAGAGGGCCGCGTCAAGGCCGACATCAATGCACGCACGGTAGAGATATACGGCAAGGTGCAAGGCGATATCCACGGCGAGGACATTGTGAAACTCGCAAAGTCGGCTGATGTGAAGGGCAACATTTTCTGCGATCGGATCATCATGGAAGATGGAGCGCGGTTTTCCGGCAGAATCGACATGGGCCAGAAAAAGAAAGCCCCGAGCAAACCGACGAGCTTGCCGATTGCGGAGTCAGCGAAGCAGATCGAATCAGCCGGATAGAGACCGGTGACTTTTCCCTTGTAGCCGAAAATTTTCAATCAGCGATTTTCGGTTGAACATAATGCGATGCAGTCGTGATGTGTGCGACGATGCGAATGATGGCACCGCAGTGGGTACACTCAAGCGGATCGACTTCCAGACGGTCAGGCATTCGATTAGGCGTATTGCGGCCATAAGGCTTTTGGTTTCTAAATCAGGTAACCTGCAGTCCACAATTACCTGATTATGTACACAATATATAAGCGATCAACAATGGATAAATTTATACTGCCTGGAATACATTTCGCCAATTTGGTGATAAGTTATTTCGCTGTCGATACAGAATAAAAATAAAAACATATCGAGAATTAAATGAGCCAAATCCGCCCATTCCCACCAATGAAACTACTGACAAGTGTGTTTATTTACATAATCACATTGATGCCCGTAGCAGCGTTCGGCCAGAGTCTGGTCGGCCAAAACACCAACGCGGTAGGGCCCACGCCCGACGGCTTTTATCGCGGCTTGCCGCATTACCAGGATAACGAGCCACACTGCGACCGCAATCCGCTGCTGCCCAGCAACATCATTTGCATGGCGAATGGCTACGCGGGCGCCGACGACGCAATCGGTGATGCCTGGCCGCGGATATTTGAAACGCAGGACAACGCGCGCACCTGGCAGTCCCGATTTGCGAAGGGTAGTGCGGCCGATGATAACTCCAGCACCCTCGGCCTCGGTTTTGGTGCGGATCCCATCATGGTCTGTTTCCCGGGCGGCTGCGCCGGGTTTTCAATCGCCTCGAATCGTGCCGCAGGCGGCGGCTCCGGCGGTGGCGTGTACATGGCGTTGTTGCCCGAGCTCAATCGAGAAGTCGGTTTCCGGCATGTCGACGAGGCAGGCCCGCCGCGCACCGTACAGCTCGGCACCGGCGACAATTTCCTCGACAAGATCGATGCGATCTTCGTTCCGGATACCGCCAACCCGGGCACCGTGCCCGTTTCGTTGACCGTCGATCTCGGCAACGGAATGACGCAGGAAATCACCCGGCAGTGGCCAAAAGGTCGCTTTATCGTCGTGTACGCGTCGATCAACTCGAGCCAGCAGAACGTACGCGTGTTTTCGACGTACTCGGACGATTTCGGGCTTAACTGGAGCCCGCCGAAGCAGGTCGCGAACACGACCGGCGTCGATACCGGTGTTGCGGTCTCGGCGATCGGCGATACCGTCTTCTACGCCTACCGACAGTTTGCGGATGACAGCGGTGGTCAGGTCGACGCAGTCTGGGGCGCCGTCTCGACAGATCGTGGTCGAACCGCCAGGAAGCCTTTTGTCGTCGTCGATAACTGGTGTGCATTCGATCAGCCGACACTGCCAAGTTCCGATGATCAGAGCATCGTTGCGTCGCGGACGAATAACTTCGTCGACCTGACCAACGACGGCAATATTTTCATCATGGTACTTGCCGGACGGCTGAGTAATCCAGTCGATAACAGCTGCTTTACGCCGCCGTTCGACTACCCGGCCGGCTCGCGCGTATTTGTGACCAAGTCAGGGCCGAGCGGCAAGAACTGGATCACACCAGAGCCGCTCGCGCCACGCAACGGCAGCGACGGACCACGCAATGGTCACAGTTTCCAGTTCATGCCGGCCGTCGACTGCGTGCTCGGCGTATGCCAGGCGATCTGGTACGACTCGATTCGGGACAGCATTAGAGCCTTGGATTATCTCCAGGCGTCGCCGTCGCGAAACTGGCCGAGCGCGGTGACAGCGTTCGAGACGTTTCCGCTGTTTGGCGACTTCATACATCAACTGACGGAATTAGACGGTCCGGACAAAGGCAAGCTCATCCAGTTCAGGCGCACTGCCGACGTCTACGCAAGACAGTTCACGGTCGCCGACAATGGCCCGTTTCCCTTCATTTTCAGGGATGTCAAACCGGTTCGTGTCACGAAATTCCAGCTCGCGGCGATATCGCCGAGCGTTGTTGTCGAGGCCGAGCAGCTGCCGTTCAGCCTGAAGCAGTACAAGCGTAATACTGTCAGTTTCATGGGTGACTACATTGGCCTCGCGTCACAAAAAATCCGCGGTGGCCCGGATCCGTCCAATCCCTCGGCGCCGCCTGTTTACGAATCGAACCACGGAATTGATCCCGACAACCCGCTGAAGCCTTCGTGGTTTGCGTATTGGACCGACACGCGCAATGCGCGCGGCCAGCTGTACACCGAGAACATCGAAGGCTCCGTGCCGTTCAATAAAACGCCGTCTCCGGGTGGCATGGGAGGCATGGGGAGTGCTGCGCCCGCCGAGGACGATATGGATATCGAAGAGCAGCTGCTCTCGGCCGACACGAAACTCGGCGCGGAGGGTGTCGAAGATTTCGACCCGGATGATCCGATGGATATGACCCCCGGAAATTGTGTCCCGCCTGCGACCCCGCCCGGTGTCAACGACGTGTTGTTCGTCGAAAATAACCGCAATCGCATCAAGGACGCTGACGTCTACGGCGCGCTGATCGAGGTGCCGGCAACAGCCTGGGTGCTGAACGCGAGCAAAGGGCTGGGCCGAATAGTCCCAGACCCCAACAACCCGATTTCAATGATTCCGCTGCAGCGCGTGTATACCATCGTCGCACGCAACGAAGACGATGGGTTCGGCAGGAAATTCCGTTTCCGCATCATGAACCAACCCGTTGGCTTCCTCGACAACGAGGCACGGGCCTCATGGCTGCAGCTGCCGTTCAAAGATTTCGACAATGTGGGAGATCCGCCGCTCGAGGTTGTCGACGAGGACGTCGGCCCGCAGTCGAGCGTGACCGTGGCGCTGTTCGTGGTCTCCGCAGAACCCATCAACCCGGTCAACGTCAATGTCTACGAAGTGGACGCCTCCGACAATGAAACACTCGTCGAAGTCCTGACCGTCGACGGCACGCTGATCGCTGGCGACCTTATTACACCGATTGGTGCGCCCGCGGACATCAACGAA
>Ga0316201_10000685_pt1 | contig 20437 bp, 16 predicted proteins | sample CS6wburrow_MG_FD_204516 | JGI IMG/M metagenome (GOLD analysis project Ga0316201, IMG submission 204516) | Coastal sediment microbial communities from Delaware Bay, Delaware, United States - CS-6 worm burrow | ecosystem: Environmental > Aquatic > Marine > Coastal > Sediment | place: USA... | reverse complement strand
TAGTCAGGAGGCCAAACACCAGCGCTTTAATGAAACCGCCACGCACATCGCCCCAAGTCACACTCTCGTAAACACGATTCCAATAGACACCCGAATCCACATTCAAAAGTACCGAGCCAGTCAAATAGCCACCCACGATACCGATCAAATCAAAGATCGCGGTCAAAATCGGAAAACAAATCAAAGTTGCCACCAAACGCGGCCCCACCAAATACCCCTTTGGATCGATGCTCATCGTCTGCAGCGCATCAATCTGCTCGTCATTACGCTGGATACCGAGCTCCGACGCCATCGCCGAGCCCGCTTGGCCGACCACCATCAAAGCAGTTAAGACCGGACCCAACTCACGAATCAAGGAGAGTGCCACCGCCGTGCCCAGAGCCGACTCCGCCCCAAACTTCACTAGCGTGTAGTAGAGCTGTAAGCCCATCACCAAGCCCGTAAACAAACCTACGGTTGCCACAATCGGCAGACACCGTACCCCGATCTCGTGGACTGCGACAGTCAGCTTCGAGAAACGATGCCTTTGCGCAACAAATCCACGCAATGCCGCGAGGCCGAAAAGACTGATCTCCCCCAACTCATAGACAACCGTTAACGCTGAGCGTCCAAATGCGCGTATCATAATAGGTAGTGGTCAGAGAGATTAACGATAGTACCCATTCGCAACCATCCTCAGTATCATGAATGGTGCGGGTAGACGGAATCGAACCGACGACCTCTGCGTGGAAGGCAGATGTTTTACCTCTAAACTATACCCGCGGCAAATGAAGTCGCGTAAAATGGCCTCCTCAGGGCCGAAGGGTCAAGTCAGGAATTCAGAGAATTACACCGTAAAACCGAGCCTTGTCGTGGCGTCGGTGCTTACGCTGGCCCTAACTGGGTTCAGCAACAATACTCAGAGGCCGTTACAAGCAACGACGCCACGAATGCAATGTCACCTTGATTGACTTGCCGGCAACCACCCTGAAAAAGGCCCTCAATTTCAAGGCGATTTAATTAAGATCAATTACATCGATAGAGCACCTTGAGTTAGCGCCATTCGGCTATACCTCATCCCCGTCTTCAGATGACGGCATCGGGGCACTTAAATTTTTCTCTTCAATGAAGTCTTGGAGGATGAGCGCAGCCGCGCGGGAGTCGATTTCGCCACTCTTGCGGTCGAGTTTCTTTTTTTGGCCCTTCAGGCCTTGCTCGACAGAGTGACTCGAAAGCCGCTCGTCGATCCGGTGAACCGGCAGACCGAAACGTTTTTCAAGTTCTTCAATAAAGACATCCACCTCTTTCGCCTTAAAGCCGACGCTACCATTCATATTGAGTGGATAGCCGCATACGATCTCTTGGATGCGCCGATCGGTGAGCATCTGCGCGATGTGTTTCATCCGCTCTTTCTTTGAGGCCGCAACCGCCGCGGGCAAAGGCACGGCGATGCCAACTTCGTCCGCATAAGCCAAACCGATCCGTTTCTCGCCCCAATCGATACCCAGATAATTCATTCTGAATGGGAAGACTGAATCACATGAGTTTTTTGAAAGCTTCCTTAGCACCAACCGCCTGAACCAGCGCTTTAATATCCTGCGCCTTATCCTTATGGCAGACGAGGGTGGCGTCTTCGGTTTTGACCACGATCAAATCCTTGACTCCTAGAAGCGCAACGAGGTGACCTTCATCCCGAGAAAACACAATATTGCCTGAAGCATCTTCAAGATGCGCAGAACCGCGAACGACGTTACCAGCTGAATCCGCCGGATAGTGCCGCGCGACAGCGGGCCACTCGCCCACGTCGTCCCAGTCGAAGCCGGACTCGACCATCACTACATTCGCCGCTTTCTCAATGATCGCATAGTCGACGGAAATCTTTTCCAAATTAGGATAGTGTTCGACGAGCAATGGGTCGATCCCCTCACCTGCAGCCAAGCCAGCATCAATCGCTTGGAGCGCAGCCCAAAGGGTCGGTGTATTTTTCTCCAACTCTGTGGTGATCGATGCAACCGACCAGACAAACATCCCCGCGTTCCAGAAGTAGTCACCCGATTCTAGATAACCTTGTGCGGTTGCCTCGTCCGGCTTTTCAACAAAGCGCTTCACATCAAAAACCTCACGCCCGGCATACTCGCCTAGCGAAGTCCCTTGCTGGATATAGCCATAGCCCGTGGCAGGAAAACTGGCGGTGATCCCAATTGTCGCCAAAACCGGCTTCGACTCCGCCGCGGCAAATGCAGTTTCAAGCGTCGAGCGAAGACCCGCAGCATCGTGAATCACCGCATCGGACGGCAGCATCGCAAAAGACGCCTCGGGATTTTCCCGCTTCACTAAAATCGTTGCCAGGCCGACGGCGGCAGCAGTGTCGCGACCGACCGGCTCGCCAATGACTTTGGCAGGATCGAGTTCGGGGCAAACCTCAAGCACCGCATCGCGCTGCTCCGCGTTAGTGATAACAAAAACATCTTTCGGTGAGACCAAGCCTTCAAGCCGATCCACCGTCTGTGCCAGCATCGCTTTCTCTCCCACAATCGGCAGCAACTGCTTGGGGCGTGCTAAGCGGCTCTCGGGCCAAAAACGTTCTCCGCGGCCTCCGGCCATGATGACTACATATCGATTTGACATGCGCGCAGACTTACGGAATCGCTCGACGAGGCAAGACAGAAGGGGATGTGGCGAAAGACCCCGAGCCAACAAAACGTCCTTACTATTGCAAAGGACTTCGAATTTCGACCTATATCAGCGAACATGGCTCTCTCCCAACAAGACAAAGAAACCCTCCGCCAAAAGCTCTGCGCTCTACAGCTTTTCATTTTGAAAGCCATATTGAAGGAGCGCGCCGCTTGCACAACTGATACGCTGGCCGCCATTTCAGAAGAAACCGCCTCCGATACAATCTACGCGATCGACCGCATCGCGGAAGAAGCCATTGAAGCATGGTTCGACCAAAACTGGTCAGCCGACTGGCCCGTCGAAATTATCATGGAAGGTCTGGATGACGGCGAAGTGCTCACCTTTCCCCGCGACACCCCGACCGAGCAAACGAAGCTCAAATGCATTATCGATCCGATCGACGGCACCCGTGGGATCATGTATGATAAACGCCCGGCGTGGATTCTTGCCGGTATCGCCGTACAACGCGGAACCGAGAATATACTGACCGATATCGAAGTCGCGGCGATGACTGAGATCCCCACCACCCGGCAGTGGCGCTCTGATCAAGTCAGCGCTTCGCGGGGCGCAGGCATTCAGACCCACGCCTTTGATACACGCAGCGATTTCGAACCCTCTCCAGTCACGCTCCAACCCAGTCAGGCCAGCGAAGTACGCCATGCATTCGGCACCGTCGCGCGCTTCTTTCCAGCGGGATCCATCCTTCTAAGCGAAGTTGAAGAGCACCTCTGGGAAAGACTCTACGGAAATCCCGATAGCCCCTCGCCTCTCATCTTTAACGATCAATATATATCAACAGGCGGCCAATTCTACGAAATCCTCGCGGGCCACGATCGCTTCATCGCTGACCTGCGCCCCCTTGCATTTCGTAAGTTAGGCATCGAGTCCAACCTCGCCTGCCACCCCTACGATGTCGCCACCGCCCTCCTACTCGAAGAAGCGGGATGCATCATCGAACAACCGGACGGCAGTCCGTTAAATTGCCCCTTGGATACCACGACACCCGTCACATGGGTAGCCTATGCAAATAAGACCCTCGCGGACGCGATGCGCCCGGCACTCCAAGAAGTGATTCGCGAACGACTCTAAAAGCGGGAATGGTTCCGCCAGAACGCCCAACCGAAAACCTACAGTAAGCGCGCACCTTGACCGGCGCGTGTATGAATGACGGTCGCATCGAGACCAAATTTCTCGGCATAGGCCGCCGCGACTGCGGCAGCTTGCGCTGTACTAAATTCCGGCCCGGTAAAGGCCATCACAGCACCTCCGAAACCACCACCAGTCAAGCGGGCACCGAAGACATGCGACTGCTGCTTGACCTGATCGACGAGGAAATCCAACTCGGCGATACTGTTCTCAAAATTCACCCGCGAGCTCTCGTGCGAAGCGCAAAGCGCCTGACCGACAGCGTCCAAGTCTTCTGCCTTTAAGGCTGCCTCAACTGCGAGGACTCGAGCATTTTCAGTGACAACGTGCAGCGCACGGCGGAAGAGCACATCACCGAGTTCAGCTTCAGTCGCACGGACCTGCGCTTCATTGAGCTCGGAAAGCGTCTTCGCCTCCGGGTAGCTTTTTTGCAGAATCGCGAGTGCATCCTTACACTCTTTGAAACGGGCCGCGTAGGCCGAATCGACTAGCGCATGCTTTTTGTTGGAATTAAAAACCCAGAATTGCGTTTGGTCGGGCAGAGGATCGGTGCTAAAAACTTCGGTCGCGCAATCGATACAAACCAGCGCGTTATCCTCACCAAAAGCCGATACGCCCTGATCCAAAATACCACAAGGCATGCCGACAAAATCATTCTCCGCTTTCCGTCCAATCCGGGCAAAGCCGGCCTTATCCGTCTTGTAGCCATATACGGCCGCAAGCGCATAAGCCGTCGCCAGTTCGAAGGCCGCACTACTACTCATGCCCGCGCCGGCTGGAAGCGTGCTGTGTACAGCGATACTGTAGCCCACAAGCATCTCCATCCCCAAATCATGCATCACCTTGGTCACGCCAATCGGATAATTTGTCCACGAACCTGTACCGGAAAGCGGCGTTAAATCATCGAGACTACGTTCAATCGGCGCACCACCATTACTGACCAATACAATCTTGCGGTCTTTCCTGCGGGAAACAGCAACGGTGATCCCTTCCGTCACGGCAGCGCCCACAACAAGGCCGCCATTATAGTCGGTATGGTTACCAATAAATTCGATGCGGCCGGGAGCAAATGCGAGTTGCTCGGGCTCAGAGCCGAAAGATTCTACGAAGTATTTTTTTGTTTCGTCAGACATAATAGAAGTGGATTTTTTATTTATTGGATTTCGCCCAGGAATCACGCAGGGCAACAGTACGATTAAAGACGAGCGCATCCGGCTTGGAAAGCTTACTATCGAGGCAGAAATAACCGATGCGTTCAAACTGGCAAGTCTGACCAACGGGTAACTCGACAAGACTTGGTTCGCAGAGAGCAGTTGTTTGAGAAAGCGAATCCGGGTTCACGAATTCGAGAAATTCTTTTTCCTTATCCGCTTCCGGTTTTTCCACCGAGAACAAGCGGTCGAACATCATCACCTTGGCCTTCACCGCATGCGCGGCGCTCACCCAGTGAATCACCCCCTTCACCTTACGGTCTTCGGGGTTCTTATTCAGCGTATCGAGATCCACACTGCAAAGCAGCTTGGTAACCTTACCTGAATCGTCTTTCAGAATCTCATCGCACTTAATAATGTAGCTGTTACGTAAACGAACTTCCCCGTTCTTTTTAAGACGGAAGAATTTACGATTCCCATCTTCTTTAAAATCCTCCTGCTCGATGTAGAGATGTTTGCTAAAGGGAATCTTTCGTGCTCCGGCGGACGCATCTTCGGGATTATTGACCCCTTCAACTTCGATAACTTCGTCCTCCGGCCAGTTGGTTAGCTCAATTTCCAGTGGATTAAGCACTGCCATGCGGCGCGGAGCTACAGCGTTCAACTCGCTACGAACCGCGTGCTCCAAAAGTGCAATATCGCTCGTGGAAGGCACTTTGGTCATTCCTACCGTCGCGCAGAAGTTCCGAATCGCGGCAGCTGGATAGCCACGTCGACGCATTCCCGAAAGTGTTGGCATACGGGGATCATCCCAACCCTCGACATGACCGCCTTCAACAAGTGCGCGCAGTTTACGCTTACTCACCACGGTGTAGGTCAAATTCAGGCGGGCAAATTCCGTCTGTTTTGAGGGGAAAATATTCAACTTTTCGATAAACCAATCGTAGAGTGGACGATGGTCTTCAAACTCAAGCGAACAGAGCGAGTGCGTAATCTCTTCGAGCGAATCACTCTGACCATGGGTAAAATCGTAGCTCGGATAGATGCACCATTCGTCACCAACACGGTGGTGATGCATCCGCTTGATGCGGTACATAACCGGATCGCGCATATTCATATTCGGGTGCGCCATATCAATCTTCGCACGAAGCACCTTCTCACCATCAGCAAATTCACCGGCACGCATCCGTTTGAAGAGATCAACGCTCTCTTCGACAGGACGGTCACGATAGGGACTTGGCTTTCCGGGTTCAGTAATGGAACCGCGGTATTCACGCATCTCGTCGAAACTCAGGTCATCGACATAAGCATCGCCCTGCTCGATCAGCTGAATCGCCCAGAGATACAATTGCTCGAAATAGTCACTGGCAAAGCAGATCTTCTCCCATTCATAGCCCAACCACCGGATATCTTCCTGAATGGCCTGCACAAATTCATCGCTCTCCTTCTCCGGATTCGTGTCGTCGAAGCGCAAGTTACACTTGCCTCCGAATTCTTTGGCGATCTCGAAATTCAGGCAAATCGCCTTGGCGTGGCCGATCTGGAGATAGCCGTTCGGCTCAGGCGGAAAACGTGTATGCACACGCCCGCCATGTTTCCCGGCAGCCACATCGGCGGCCACCATTTGGCGGATAAAATCGGTCGGCGTATCTTTGGCGTCTGACATAAAGAGGAGGAAGAAAACGAAATCCTGCCTAATCCGCCAGTTAAAAGATTTCGAAGAATCGAATCTAAAACCTATTGCATAAAGGCCTTCATTCTCCCCAGCACACGCTCGCGCCCCATAACTGCGAGCATCGGAAGCAGATCCGGGCCGCCGCCTTGACCACTCACAGAGTAGCGAAGCGCGGGAAAATAGGCGAAAACGGCGACACCCTTGGACTCAGCGAGACCTTCGAGCGCAGTTTTGAGGCTTTCAGCATCGAAGCTTTCGAGACTCTCGAAAATAGGTAAAACCTCGGCCAGTAGCTCCTTCGGATCGGCCTTCTTGGCGATCTTCGCCCCCGTCTTTTCATTCATCGTATATTCCTCTTGAAAGAAATAGCCACAGAGCTCCGAAAGCGTATCCAGTGAGCGAGCCTTAGGCTGGCAAAGCCCGAGGACCGCCTGAAGGTAATCCTCGTCTTCGTCTTCCGCGATCACGCCAGCGGCGTGGAGCAGCGGACGAGCAAGGAAAGTAAAGCTTTCGAGGTTCATTTCGCGCAGATACTCGGCGTTGAGAGCCGCTAACTTCTTCTCATCAAAACGGGAATTGCCCTTATTAATTCCAGGGAAGTCGAAGAGCTCAATAATCTCGCCAATATCCATCTTCTCGCGCTCGTCCTTCGGGTTCCATCCGAGCAGAGAGATATAATTGCGCACAGCCGCGGCAAGGAAGCCGCGCTCGGCGTATTCTTCGATCAGCGCACCTTTGTCGCGCTTGCTCATTTTGCCCGAGCCCTCTTCTTTGAGAATCAGCGGAATGTGAGCAAATTTTGGCGGCTCGACACCGAAAGCATTGAACAACTCGACGTGTTTACTCGTATTAGACAAGTGGTCTTCGCCACGAATCACGTGGGTAATCCCCATCGCAATATCATCGACCACATTGACTAGGTGAAAGACCGGACTGCCGTCCTTACGAACGATCACGAAATCCATCTCTTCCGCTCGCTCAACACGCCCGCGTACCGCATCGTCGATCACGACAGGCTTCGTCTTGACCTTCTCGACCTCGGCTTTGCGAAAATCGTCGTAGATGGTATAGCGCTCGCCTTCGAGTTTAAACCAGATAGCGCCATCCTTCTCGTAAGTACGACCCGCATCAGCCAGTTTCTTCAAATATTCATCGTAAATCGGCTGGCGCTGACTTTGAAAATACGGGCCGTAATCACCGCCCACTTCCGGGCCTTCGTCCCAATCCAACCCAAGCCACCGCATCCCTTCGAGAAGAACGCGAAGCGCCTCATCGGTATTGCGCTCTTTATCCGTATCTTCAATACGAAGGATAAACTTCCCTCCGGTATGGCGGGCATAGAGCCAATTAAAGAGTGCCGTACGAGCACTCCCAATGTGGAAGAAGCCGGTAGGACTTGGGGCAAAACGAACGCGAACTTGTGACATAGAAAAATTTGATTCAAATTAAGCACCTGCAGGCAGGCTGCGGCAAAAAGCAAACCACGCACTCAATAAACATGACGAACCGAGTCAATGTAGATCAACTCCTCGCCGATCTCCACACCGCGGCAATCAACGCGGGTTTCACCGTCGAAACCTATGGGGAAATCGCCAAATATCCACTTTACGGCTGTATTCGAGAAAGTGACGGATCAAGCGACAGCCCAAAGCGTATCTATATCTCGACGGGGATACACGGCGACGAACCGGCTCCTCCACTTGCACTACTGGAGCTTTTACAGAGTGATACCCTTCCCCGCAGGCATGACTATTATATTTGTCCCTGTATGAATCCATCAGGCCTTGCTGCGGGCACCCGTGAAAACTCAAGCGGCATCGATTTAAATCGAGACTATCGGGATTTTTCATCCAAGGAAATCCAAGCCCATCGTGATTGGTTAAAATCGCGCATTACCTCGCTCGATCTTGCCCTCCATCTTCATGAAGACTGGGAAACCAAGGGATTCTACCTCTACGAACTGAATTTACACGGGCACTCCAGTCGAGCTCTGGAGATTCTGGCCGTCACCCAGACAGTACTCCCCATCGAAAGTGCCTCACGGATCGACGGGCATCGCGCTCGCGCGGGGCTGATCCGACCAAGCGCAATCCCCGACATCCCGGAAGGACTCCCCGAGGCGATCTATTTTCAACAGCATTTCGGCCTCCTGAGCTACACGCTCGAAACACCTTCTTCCTTAAAACTGGAAAGTCGGGTACGTGGAATGCGGGCTGCGGCGTTGGCCGCAATTATCTGAGGACGCAGCGAGGAGTGACCTCTATTTCACAAAAAAACCCGTTTTAGCGTTAAAGCTAAAACGGGTTCAAAACATGGAGGCGCGGGTCGGAATCGAACCGACGATAGAGGATTTGCAGTCCTCGGCCTTACCACTTGGCGACCGCGCCCTTTAAAACAATTCGGCAAGTAGAAGCAGGAAAGGCACGAGATCAAGTGAATTTTATGCATTAACACATTTTGGGTGACTAGATCCGGACCACTGAAAGGTTGTCATTAAAGAAAGAATAGGGCAAATTTCCGAGCAAATCTGCTCCTCTAATGAAAAGCCGACACGAAAGATCTCTTCGCAGTAATAGCGCCCGGACATCGGCGAGCATTCCACCGACTAGATTCATCCCTAATTTCACCGAGCTTCAGGAAGCTACAAAGAAACTACCCGACCCCGACACTTGGCCGAACAAAACCTACACTTGCGAGATCACGGTCAACAATAAGCGCAAGACGCTACAATTTACCCGTAAGCGAATCAATGGAGGGAGCGTAAAGATCTACCGATGGATCTACGATGGTAAGGTTCTTATCCGTAATCGAGACATCTGAACCAAAGCGCTCAGCCTAAGTCTCAAGAATTAACTTTGCACAAAAAAGGGGTGTGCCTTGCGACACACCCCTTTTGATTAAACTTGTGCGAATTAGTCGACTTTGACCGGCTTGAGATTCCAGATCTGCTCAGCATATTCGCTGATCGTGCGATCCGAAGAGAACTTGCCAACGCGGGCAGTGTTCAGGATCGCCATCTTGGCCCAGCGCTTTTGATCGCGGAATGCTTTATCCACATCTTCCTGTGCACGAATGTAATCGGCGTAGTCAGCGAGGCAGAGATACGGATCGCCACCTTCGAGCAAACTACTGCAAATCGGTGCAAAGGCATCGTGCTCACCCGGAGTGAAGAAATCTGAACGCAACCAATCGATCACGGACTTAAGCTCCCAGTTTCCATTGTAGTAATCGTAAGGATTATAACCACGGGCCTGAATGGCTTCGACCTGATCAACGGTGTTACCGAAGATGAAGATATTATCATCGCCGACTTCCTCGCCAATTTCAACATTGGCCCCGTCGAGCGTCCCGATTGTAAGCGCACCATTCAGAGCGAGCTTCATATTTCCAGTTCCGGAAGCTTCCTTACCAGCTGTAGAAATTTGTTCGGAAAGATCGGATGCGGGAATGATCTTTTCGGCCAGCGTGATGCGATAGTTTTCAGGGAAGACAACTTTGATCTTTCCTCCGACACGGGGATCGTTGTTCACCTTCTCCCCCACTTTATTAATCGCGCGAATAATGCACTTCGCCAACGCATAACCCGGGGCAGCTTTGGCGCCGAAGATAAAGACACGTGGGCACATGTCGTAAGTCGGATCGTTGAGCAGACGACGATACAGCGTGAGAATGTGCAACAAGTTCAGATGCTGGCGCTTGTATTCATGGAGACGTTTGATCTGCACATCGAAGATCGCATCGGGATTGATTTCGACACCGCACTCGGATTTCACGATTTCAGCAAAGGCGACCTTGTTCTCGCGCTTGATCGCCATGAAGCGTTTTTGGAATTTCGCATCGTCGGCATATTTCCCAATCTCCTGAAGCTGATCGAGATGCTTCGGCCAATCGCTGCCGATCTTCTCAGTAATCAATTCACTGAGTCCCGGATTACATGCAAGAAGCCAGCGACGCGGTGTAATGCCGTTGGTCATATTGATGATCTTATTCGGATAGAGCTCGTTGAAACTGGAGAACAGATCCTTCTTCAGAAGTTCAGTGTGAAGTGCCGCAACACCGTTCACCTTGCTCGAGGCGACAACCGAGAGATAAGCCATGCGAATCATCTTCGGGTGACCTTCCTGAATAAGAGAAAGTTCTGCTTTCTTTGCCTCATCCCCGGGCCACTTGACTTCGACTTCTTCAATAAGGTAGCGGCGGTTGATCTCGAAAATAATTTCGAGGTGGCGTGGAAGCACACGCTCAAAGAGCGGCACACTCCATTTTTCAAGAGCCTCGGGAAGTAGCGTGTGATTCGTGTAATTAAACGTCTTACGCACGATAGCCCAAGCAGTATCCCAGTTGAGATCGTATTCATCAACGAGCAAGCGCATCAACTCGGGCACTGCAATCGCAGGGTGAGTATCATTCAATTGAACGACATTAAACTCATCGAACTTACTCCAGTCTTTCCCGTGCCCAACGATAAATCGGCGGATAATATCCTGCAAAGAGCAGCTAACGAAGAAATACTGTTGGACGAGACGGAGCTCTTTACCGTTCTCCGTGTTATCATTCGGGTAAAGCACCTTGGAAATGGTTTCGCCCATTGCCTTTTCGCGCACGGCTTCGATGTAGCCGCCTTCATTGAAAATATCGAGGTCGAACTCTTGCGAGGACTTGGACTCCCAAAGGCGAAGAAAGTTTACCGTATCACCACCGTACCCAACGATAGCGACGTCAAAAGGCACCCCTTCCAGTGTCTTGTAATCAACCCATTGCGGATGGAACTGACCAACGCTATCCATGCGATGCTCGACGCGACCATACAGTTTAATCGTCTGCGCAAAGTTGGGGCGCATGATTTCCCAAGGGCAGCCCTTTTCTTGCCAGACATCGGGATGCTCAATTTGATAACCGTTCTTAAACTCCTGACGAAACAGCCCGAATTCATAATGAATCCCGTAACCAATCGCCGGCAAATCAAGTGTGGCCAGGGAATCAAGGAAACAAGCAGCAAGACGACCAAGACCACCGTTACCTAGGCCCATATCAGCTTCTTCATCGGCGATAAGATCAAAATCTTGGCCAAGCTCCCCGAGCGCTTCTCGAGTAGGCTCAAACAAGCCGGAGTTGTGGAGATTATTCACCAGCAGACGGCCCATTAAATACTCAAGGCTCAAGTAGTAAGCACGGCGCACTTTCTTTTCGTGGTGCGTCTCCTGCGTTTTCATGAAGCGATTAAGCAAGCGATCGCGCACAGCATAACAGGTAGCCGTCCACCATTCGTCCTTGGCCGCATTCTCCGGGTGGCGCGCCAAAGTGTACTGCAAATGGTTGAGGATAGAAGTCTTCATCGAATCCTTCGAGCAACCCACATCAAAGCGATAAGCCTTCTCCTTAGTTTCTTTAATCGGCGCTTTTTTGGCAGCCGCTTTCTTAGCAGGCGCTTTCGGTTTTTTTGTAGCGGTTTGAGTCATATGCTGTGTGTGTAAAATTGAATTTTTGGAGTCAGAAAAACCTCCAAGAGCAAATACGCATAGCGAATTCCGTATTTGATGGAAGCAGAAAGCACAAAATAAGCCGATTCCATGCCGAACGAACAGTTCTTCAGCATATAGATCACTGTCGAACTCAGGCTAATCCCTCTGAACACAGGGTAATAGCGCCGCATCTTTCATCCCGTGAATGATTTTTTTATCTGCGGGACATAATGTAGCCAGTATCCCATGAAGTTGTGCAGATTGCTCCTTTTCATTGACAAAATAGTAGGGGCAGAGCCGCATCCTCCCCTCCATCGAATAGGTGCCGCTGCCGTCCTCACGGTAAACGGGATGGCGCAGTCGCTTCGGCTTTTCGTAAGTTTGTAGGATATGGAGCGAGCTTTCTGCCATTGTAACGGCCTGCTGGATCGCGGCCTCCCATTCGGCCCGGGAGGAATCGCTGCCGAGCGTCACACTCCGCGCGCCCCAGGCACTTTCATGAAAGCCGCTGATCTTGATAATCAAGTTCCGCTCTTTCTTACCCGCATTGACCAGTTGAGACCAACTATTGATGGGTTTCCCGCCAATCAAAGGGGCATCTAAAACCGCGTTGGGCGGCAACTCGACAGGATCCATCACCCAAGTCATCGGGATGACCTTCTTCAACACCTGGTAGGACTGTTTCGGTAAACTCTCCTTCCAATAATCTTCCAAAATGTGGTGATGAAAGAGAGCCAAATTCAGCTTCTCTTCCTGAAAAGGCCGCATCGGCGGCGTCAGACTAAGTTGCGCCTCCCGCCGAGCTTTCAGTAAAAACTCCGCAATCGATACATTGGCCAAATCGAAAAGCTCCCAAAAGCGATAAATCACATCCACCTGTTGCGGATTCCCGTCGATCCCGACGCAAATCACATCACCGAGTGGCATCACTTCATCCGGATGAAAAACATGCACACGACGGCCGCGTTTGCGCAGCTCCTTCGCGATCCATTCCATTTCAGGCCGATAAGTCGCCGCCTCATCGCTCACCAGTATGGCAATAAAAGGTGCCGTCATCGTCGGCGCACGGCTACACAGCGCCATATAAAATGCCTCGACCATATCTTGCTCGGCTGCACCGATCAGAGCATCGCCGTGAATACCTGTGTAGAGCCGATTTAAAAATGCAGTCAGTCCAATCCCTCCTGGTACCGAGTCGATCTCAGTCAGAGCGAACCCATCATCCGTAATGAGCAAATCCGGACGAATGACCATCGGCGTGGTCCCACGTAATGCCTTCGAGCGTGCGTGCTCGATCAGCGCTGCCGGTTTTCCACGATCGAGATATTCGGCCACCCATGGCGCTTTCAGTTCACGATTGCGAAGCAGATTCTTACCCTCCGCAGAGCGCAAATACAACGTCTCCTGAGCCCGATAAAAATCGTAACAAGCCTGCCCGATTTGCTCGATCTCTTTAACCTGCGCCGACGTCAGCGGATAGGCCTTCGGCGAATAGCGCCAAGTCTTATTCTCAAACAGGCTCTGATCCGAAAATGCCTTCAAAGCGTCTTCGTAACTCAGAACATCGCCGCTGTGACTCGCTTCAGTCATCCCCAAACTCCCGATCGGCCGCAGCCTTGCGTGACGTCGGACCACCTGCCCGCAACCAAGCGTGAATAAAGGGATCGAGCTCACCGTCCATGACCGCCTGCACATTGCCGGTTTCGACCCCAGTTCGCAGATCTTTGACCATTTGATACGGCTGAAAGACGTAAGATCGAATCTGGTTACCCCAGGCAATATCGCCCTTTTCGCCATAGAATTTCTCCATCTCACTGCGCTTCTCGTCCTCCATTTTTTCGTAGAGACGGGATTTCAATGTGCGCATGGCCGTAGCCTTATTCTTAATCTGCGAACGGTCATTTTGGCAAGTCACCACGATCCCCGAAGGAAGGTGCGTCAAGCGCACGGCCGACTCAGTCCGATTCACATGCTGACCACCTTTACCGCTCGCCCGATAGACATCGGTGCGAATATCAGCCTCGTTGATCTCAATATCCAGATCGTCTTCAATTTCCGCAATTACATCTACAGAAGAAAAGGAAGTATGTCGTCTCGCATTTGAGTCAAATGGACTGATACGAACGAGTCGATGCACCCCGCGCTCTGCTTTCGCATAGCCAAAGGCATTGGGCCCCTCGATCCGGATCGTCGCCGAACTAATCCCCGCTTCTTCGCCCGGCATAATGTCGAGCACCTCGACCTTAAAACCCGCGCGCTCCGCCCAACGGCTATACATCCGAAAAAGCATATCGGCCCAGTCACAGGACTCCGTGCCTCCAGCTCCCGCATGCACCGTAAGCAGCGCATTACAGCTGTCGTTCGGTCCACTCAGGAACGAAGCCAGCTCCAGCTGATCCAACTTCGGCTGCAGACGATTCAGCGTATCGATTAGCTCCTGCTGATAGGTTTCGACATCAGGATCGTCCCCCATCTCATCCACCAGTTCCAGCATCGCCTTCAGGTCGCTGATCTCTCCGTTAAACGCTGCGGATGGATTGACTGTATTTTTCAGGCGATTCGCCTCCGCGATCACCTTTTGAGCCGCTGCCTGATCATTCCAAAAACTGGGCTCAGACATCAGCGCTTCCAGCTCGCCGATGCGGGCCTTTTTCGTGTCCCCGTCAAAGATACCTCCAAATATGCCCGGCTCGGCGGGTCAACTCGTCGATTTGCGAACGGATTTCGGGTGTAATTAAATTCATGGGCAAGATAGCAACAAAGGCTCCCGATTGTTAAAGATAAAAATATGAACACTGCGAAAAACTGGAAGGGCCACCAAACTCAGGCAATCTAGGCTGCGCCCAATTCCGCTGAATTTTCAGTTAAACTTGCGGCGCAAAAAGCTTCTCCACGTATTTCGCGATCAAATCGTATTCAAGATTCACCCGATCACCCACTTGCTTGGTGTGCAGATTCGTCACCTCCATCGTGTGTGGAATCAGCCAGATCGCAAAACCCGTCGCATCCACCTCGGAAACAGTCAGTGAGATTCCATCGACTGTGATACAGCCCTTACTCACGATATATTTCAATTTGTCCGCATCCGGTTTAATCCGGAAAAAGAAATCCTTCCCCCTCGGTTCGATCGCTTCGATCAGACCTGTACCATCGACATGCCCCGATACAAAATGCCCTCCCATGCGGGTCGAAGGAAGCAGCGCTCGCTCCAAATTCACTTTGCCGCCCGCCACAACGCCGTCAATCGAAGTCAGGCGCTTCGTCTCCGCCAATAGGTCAAACTCAACTTGACCGTCCCCCATCGCAACGGCGGTTAAACAACAACCGTTCACCGCCACGCTGTCCCCGAGCTTCAGGTCCTGCGTCACCACCTTCGCCGCCACGACCAAACGCCAGGCATTCGCTTGTTCCTCAAAAGAGACCACCGTCCCTGTTTCTTCAACTATTCCGGTAAACATAATCCCAAGCATAGAAGCCAATTCGCGAGAAATGTGAACCGTTAATGAACGCTTACAGACATTAATTAGAAATGATCGTCAGCCGCAAAAAAAGCCCCCGAACGGATTCGAAGGCTTAATTTGAAAATGGTGCCAAAGGGCAGATTTGTTCCGAGGAACCTGCAACGCAGGTGACGACAAGACCGGGCGCGCAGCGAACCGGACCACTGCAGTGAAAATCTGCGAAACTCTGACAACGGGCACAAAAAAAAGCCCCCGAACGGATTCGAAGGCTTAATTTGAAAATGGTGCCAAAGGGCAGATTTGAACTGCCGACCAAAGGCTTATGAGTCCTCTGCTCTACCACTGAGCTACTCTGGCATTAAAAAGAAAGAGCGTAGAAAAAGCCTCCCCGACAGCAAGTCAAGACTTGCTCCACGCTTTTTAGCGAATGCTGAAGAAGTTCAATATGAGTCAGGGCAAAGACAACTGGCGCCCAAACCCCAATTGCCTCACTGACTCGGGACTGTGGAAGCTTCCGCTTCAAAGACGGAATACGCCTCCTCATAGATCCGAAGGCGATCCACTACCTTCTCACGGTTCGACGGCGAACAGGTCAAAAACAGCTCGGCCCCCTCATCTGTCTCCAATCCCATCCAGAGTTTCACCGTCCCGTAGTTTTGCAGCAACCAAGCCAAGGCCTCGTGCATGTCGGCCCCATCGGTCGGGAGTTCGTAAAAATCGGCAGTGCGGTCACTATGCGACCAGACGACAGTTTGGGGATTATCTAAGGGGGCAGGCACGTACTATTTTGTGTGGTGGTTTTAAAAAAGACTCAAGCCTTCGAACGCATCGCTGCATTCTTCAAAGATTTTTCACATTCTTCAGGGTCCCGCGTGCGCAATCCGCCGAACAACTTCTGCCGCTAAGAAAAACCCGACGGTTCCGGTTAAGAATGTCGCAGAACCAAACCCCTGATCACAGTTTAACCGATAATCCGTACCGGGCTCACGCTCGCAAGCCACCGAACCATCGGCCTGAGGGAAGAGCGGCAACTCATCTGAGTAGACGCAATCGATTTTAAATTTCTGCCGCTTAAACTGGGGGAAGCCATACTCGCGCCTTAATTTCTTCCGCACTTGCAGAAGCAAGGGATCGTTGATCGTGCGCGCAAGGTCGTCGATCCGCACCCGGGTCGGATCGATGCAACCGCCCGCGCCGCCACAAGTGATCAGCTTCAGTTGCCGCTTGCGGGCCTCTGCGATGAGGTAGCATTTGTGGTTCGTACCATCGATCGCATCCACGATATAATCATACGAATTCGCCAGCAGACGATCCGCCGTGGTCGGAGTAAAAAAGCACTCTTCCACGATCACCTGACATTCCGGCGCGATCTGTGCGATCCGTTCCGCCAGCACCGCCGCCTTGGACCGACCGACCGTACCATTGAGCGCATGGATCTGGCGATTCACATTACTGAGACAGACTTCGTCCAGATCAACCAAAGTGAGTTTTCCGATCCCCGAGCGCGCAAAGGCCTCCACCACCCAAGAACCGACTCCGCCGAGGCCAATAATGCAGACATGGGCTCCCTGCAGACGGGCCAAGCCATCCGCCCCATACAAGCGCGCCAAGGAACTAAATCGTGTTTCGTAGTCAGACATGATGAAATGTCGGCATACAGAAGACAGAATTCAGAATCGACAATACAGAATACACTTCACTCTTCACCTTTCACCTTTCAGTCTTTCTTCCATGCCAACGCTTTCAGAGATCGTCACGTTCTGCGACACCCGCACACGCCGCAAAGAGGTCAAAGACTTCGACGGTGCCCACAATGGGCTCCAACTCGAAAACGACGGCGAGGTCACAAAGATCGCTGCGGCCGTCGATGCGGGACAACTCCCCTTCGAAGCGGCCATCGCGGCTGGCGTCGATTTCCTCATTTGCCACCATGGGCTCTATTGGACCGCCCCGATTCCGTTAACCGGCTCGAGCTATAAAAAGATCAAAACCGCAATCGATGGAAATCTAGCAGTTTACGGCGCACACCTCCCGCTCGACGGTCACCCTGAAATCGGGAACAACGCCCTCCTCGCCGACGCGCTCGGCCTGAAGAAAATCGAAACCTTCCTCAACTACGAAGGCAACGATATGGCCGTTGTCGCCGAAGGTCCCGCAGGCGGACGGAGCGAGCTTGCCGAAAAACTTAAAGCCCTTTTCCCTTCAACGTATCAGAGTATCGAATACGGTAGTGAACATCCCAAACGCATCGGTATTCTCACTGGCAGCGGCCAAAGCGCGGTCGCGCACCTTAAGGCCAACAATATCGACACCTTGATCACGGGCGAACTGAGACAGCACCATTTCAACATGGCGCAGGAACTCGGGCTCAATCTCTACCCTTGCGGCCACTACGCCACCGAAGTCTTTGGTGTCAAAGCCCTCGCCGCGGAAGTCGCGGAAAAATTCGGGCTCGAATGGACTTTTATAGAGCAACCTTGCCTGCTTTAATTTCTAATTTGTAATTTAAAATAGATAATGAATTATAGCTTTATCCATTAGCCATTAACTATCAGCTATTTACTTATGAAACGCATCGTCATCATCAACGGCCCGAATTTAGATCGTCTCGGTATTCGCGAACCCGAAATTTACGGTGACGAGACCCTGACTGACTTGGAAAACCTCCTCGTTGATGAGGCTCAAGCACTCGGAGTGCAGGTGCAGTTCTACCAATCCAACCACGAAGGTTTCATTATCGATGAAATCAGTGAATACGCGGACGCAGAAGTCTTCGGCTTAATCATCAATCCCGGGGCACTCACCCATACGAGTCTTGCCCTGCGCGACGCCATTGCGGGCAGTGATTTACCAGTCGTCGAAGTACACATCAGCAACATCTATAATCGCGAACCGATCCGCCAGCACTCCATGACTGCCGAAGCCTGCATAGGCGTCATCTCCGGTCTCGGCTTCGACGGATACGTCGCCGCGCTCCGCCATCTGGCAAAGTTGGACTGAGAGGAATGATGCCAACTTGAGCGATCTGTATTTTGAGGATGTTTTTTCGAGAGCTCTTTCTGTGGCGTCGGTGCTTGCACCGGCCCTAAGTGAGCTCAGCAACACGACTCAGAGGCCGTTGCAAGCAACGACGCCACGAATTCAATGCCATCTTCATTGACTTACCGGCAGTCGCCCCCAAAGCCCTAAATTTTAAAGCGATTTAGTTAAGGTCAATGGCATCGATAAAGTACCCGAACTGAGCCCCATTCCAGACTGAAGGTTTCTAACCCGTCACGCCGACATCGGCTTACACTAGCACCAATCATTCCGCAGGCAGTAACCTCGCCAATTCTTCGAGGTCGCCGAAATGCTCGCTTAGATCTTTCGCGCTACCAAGGTGCCCGAGGGTGTTTTCAAACAACTCACGTTTCTCCTTTTTGAGGTGCTGGATGCGCTCCTCGATCGTGCCCTGCGTGATCATTCGATAGACGAATACACGACGATCCTGACCGATGCGGTGCACACGATCCACCGCTTGACTCTCCACCGCGGGATTCCACCACGGATCGAGCAAGAAAACATAATCGGCGGCGTGCAGAGTAATGCCTGTGCCCCCTGCCCGTAAGCTGACCAAAATGACCGCTGGGCCTTTCTTGTTTTGGAAAGTTTCGACTGGCTTACCTCGATCGCGCGTCTCGCCGGTTAACTCCAGTAGAGCGACCTTTGGAAATGCCTTCTTAATCTCTGGTTTGAGGCGTTTGAGTAACTGCACAAACTGACTAAAGATAACCACCTTACGGGCACCGTTGCCTTCGAGCGCTTCGCTCAAACGTGTGAGGAGCATTTGGATTTTCCCGCTTTGGCTGACATCGGCCTCCACATTAGGGATCAGTCCAGGATCGCAGCACGCCTGACGCAAACGGGTGAGCAAGGAGAAGAAATGCATCGCTTGGTGATGCATCGCAGCTTGTAAATCGTCGCCCAGTTCTTCCCGGCCGCGAGCCAGTAGATTGTCGTAGGTCTGCCTCTGGAAGTCGGTAATCGGGCAGATGAGATCCATCTCCAGCTTGGGCGGCAGGTCGGTGCCGACTTTATCTTTCTGGCGGCGCAGAAGGAAAGGCGTCAGCTGCTTGCGTAGGCGTTTCTCAAAGCTCAACCGCAATTCTTCATTGGTCGAGGTGGTGGCATCTTCGAAACGGCGGCGCGAGCCAAGCAAGCCCGGCATAAGAAAACGGAAGAGCGTCCAAAGATCGAGCAGCCGATTTTCGATCGGTGTACCGGTCAATGCGATACGGCACTCGGCCCGAATCGCACAACAGGCATGCGTCACTTTAGCATCGGGATTTTTAATTTGCTGCGCCTCATCGAGCACGGCGTAGCCAAATTCCGCAGCGTCGAGCAAATGCTTATGCCGTCGGAGCTGGGTGTAGCTGGCAATCCAAAGCGTAGGTTCGGACGATTCGTCGCCCTCAAAGTTTTGATCACTGCGAAGAATCTCGGTCCTCAACTCCGGATACCAGCGCTTTGCCTCGCTCTCCCATACCGGCACCACACTCGCGGGGCAGACGATCAGGCTGTTTTTTTGCTCAAAAGGATAGGCTTTGAGCAGGGTCAGCACTTGAAGCGTTTTCCCAAGACCCATTTCATCGGCAAGAAGACCGTGGCAACCTTGGGCACGAAGATTCGCCAGCCAGCGCACACCCTGTGCCTGATAAGGGCGAAGAAAGTCGGGCAGCTCAATCGAATCGGCATGCGTCTCCTGAACAAGAGCACTGCGCCAGCCTTGAAGTTCTTCCTCAAGGTCGAGCTCGGCCCCGCGTTCACCAAAGACAGAAAATACCATGTAGCGCGGCCAAATCTGCGCTTCTTCCGAGCCACTGGCCGCAGCAACCCGCCACTCGGAAA
>Ga0316201_10000684_pt1 | contig 20460 bp, 26 predicted proteins | sample CS6wburrow_MG_FD_204516 | JGI IMG/M metagenome (GOLD analysis project Ga0316201, IMG submission 204516) | Coastal sediment microbial communities from Delaware Bay, Delaware, United States - CS-6 worm burrow | ecosystem: Environmental > Aquatic > Marine > Coastal > Sediment | place: USA... | reverse complement strand
CATCCATCGGCCCGTCGCGATGCTCATGGTGGGGCGGCCGGTTCGTTTCCTCGAACCCCGTCCGGCAAAGCACGACCGGTTTTTCGATACCATGGCGCCCGGCGAGCCCGACTGAGGTCTCTCGGTCGCAGGCCCACCGTCTCACAATCGCCGGCCAATGGAGAGCCGTTGCCATGATGCTCAAGCGAACCATGACCTTCGGACTTGCGGTCGTGCTGGTCGGGACCATCCTTGGCGGCTGCTCGGGCACCGAAGACGACACCGGCAGCGGCAAGACGGGGATCGAGTTCGGAAGAGGTGAGATCCCCGAGACCGTACCCGAGGACTTTCCGCTTCCCACAGAAGCCGTCATCAATGCAACGCTGATCGATTGGGATCGAGACCGCACCGAGGTGAGCATGCTGTTTCCTGCCGAAATCCCGGTCGTTGCTCGCTTCTTCGACGAGAACCTTCCCAACCGGGGTTATCTCGTTGAGTCGTCGACGGGATCCGCTGTGACTTGGACCGTGGAATTCACTCGCGACGAACTCACCGGCTCTCTCCAACTCAAGCCCCAGACGGAGACCACGACGGCGGTCACGCTCGAGATCAGACGGTGAAGGCCGGTAGGTCGCTGTGGAGCGACCGGCAAAGCGACCGGCAATAGGTGGCTCGACCGTCAGGCCGCTACGAGAACCGGAGCCCTTTCTGGCATTCCGGCTCGACTCGGGGCAAGGAAGCGCCAAACGGCCAGTCCGTCGGCATGCGGGCATCCGGGAGCGACGTCGCCTGAGCAGAGCAGAGCACGGTGATCGTGGAGATCCACGTACCATCCGGTGATCTGGACACGGCGTCCTTCGGTCATTGCCGTCACGGTCTCGATTCCTCTCAGGTTGTGCCGTCTCCTCGACGACACTTCACAGAAGTATCGGCGGGAGCAGCCAACTCCTTGAGAGTGGTAGCTTTCCGGGCCGGTTCATCACCGACCAGCAATGTGTGGAGCTTGAAATGTCACTTGATTCGATGCGGCTGCTTTTTGCGCTCCTGGCGCTCGCCGCCAATGCCGCCTTTGTGGTGGGCATCGTTGTGCTGGTCGGGAGCCGCTACTCGTCCGGCCTGGCGTCATTCCGCACCACCCTCGAGGCCTCATTTGGGGGACGCGAACTATGGTTCGCTTTCGTCGTCGCACTCACCGCGACGCTTGGCAGCCTGTACTTCTCGGAGATCGCAAACTTCGAACCATGCCGCCTGTGCTGGTACCAGCGCATCGCCATGTATCCCCTGGTGCCCGTCCTGGCTGCCGGAGCCTGGCTGAAGGACCGCAATATCACCTGGTATTCGATCCCGCTGGCGGTGATTGGAGCCGGGATTGCCGCCTGGCATTACACCCTCCAGAGGTTCCCCGACCTGTCGAGTGGCTCGTGCTCGATCGACGTTCCGTGCAACTCTGCCTATGTGTGGGAGTTCGACTTCGTGTCGATTCCGTATATGGCTTTGTCCGGCTTCGCCCTTATCCTTCTGCTCGTGGTCGCGTCACGCTCGAACCCATCCAACGAGCACGATCCCACCACCGACGAGAACGTCGGCTCACGCTGAACCCAACTACTCCAGGAGAACACCATGGCGGCCAAGAAACGACCGCAACCCAACGACCAAGGCAAGAAGTTCCCAATCATCCCCATCATTGGTGGTGTCGTCGCCCTGATCATCGTGGCTGCCGTCGTGTTCTCCGGCAGCCCCGGCCAGGAGTTTGGTGACGTCACGGTGGATGGTTCCCCGCTCCCGCCGTTCACGGCTCAGGCTCAGGACCTGGCCGTTGGCGAGGTAGCCCCTGAGATCACCGGGATCGATTTCGACGGCAACGAAGTCGCCATCCGCCACGACGGCACCCCGAAGGCGGTCGTGTTTCTCGCCCACTGGTGCTCGCACTGTCAGGCAGAGGTGCCGAGCGTGCAATCCTGGCTCGACACCACGGGTGGGGTCGAGGGGATCGAGATTGTCTCCGTAGCCAGCAGCATGAACTCGGCTCAACCCAACTTCCCACCGTCGGAGTGGCTCGAGCGGGAGAACTGGACGCAGCCCGTCATCCGAGACGACGTCGACAACACCGCGCTGCGTTCCTACGGATCCGGCGGTTTCCCCTACTGGGTGTTCCTCGACGGTGACGGCAGGGTCGTCACTCGCTCCGCCGGTGAGATACCGATTCAATCTCTCGAGCAGCTTCTGACGTCCATCGTGGCCGTTGGAGCTACCGAGGGCAGCTAGCTCTACCGCACCGTAAAGCTGTTGACACCCTCGGCCGTCGGCAAGCCCGACTAGGCAGCCGAGCGGCGCCAGAGGCCTGCGCGGCAGCCGCTCAGCGTGGTCTTTTGAGCGCACTCGATTGCCGGTTAGCGCGCTGTCAAGGGTGCACGATAACGTGCGCGGTCGGTGTCGTTATGGGCGGGTACCTTGGTGATGGTCGGTGGCCTGATTGTAGATGTCGCTGCTGCGGAAGGGAGAGATCCGAGACCTGCGGTGGGGGTGGGACTCATCGGTTTTCGGGCCGACGTTCATCGGGGTGACTGGCGGGGGCTATCCGATGCTTGTCGGGCACAATCGAGGAGTATCGCAGGATTGTCCTGGGTGTCGGCCGTGATGGTGGGGCTTTCGTGGGAAGAGGAGGATCCGCTGACACGTTCGGTTCGTTTCGAGCACATACGTGTCGAAGAGGACGCTGACGAGGCGTCACTACCTACGGTCGTGGCTGAGAGGAGTCAAGTATGAGGATGTCACTGCTTGGAGTTGTGGGATTGAGTGTAGCTTTGTTGCTGGTCGGCAGTCCGCCTGCCCATGCGGAGGAGCCGGGTGTTCAGGATTCCGACAGAACTGATGTGACGCTTCTCGAAGTCGCTGAGGAGCTGGTGACTTGTACTGTCATCGATGGTGAGAACTTCTGCCTCTTTGTTGGGTTTACTGACATGACGCCGGGAGATCGGCTCTGGATTGATGCGTTCGGCCCCGCGGCCGACGATCGGGTTGACGATGCTGGGGGGTCGCTTGGTGGCTATTTGCGCGAGGTAGCGCAGCTGCCTATCGAGGAACGTGAAGCATTGGCCGCACGGTCCCTCAAGGAAGGCTACGAGACTGTTGGTAAGTTGAAGTTGTACGATCACGTTGGTCTTGACATACCGATACCGGCTGGATTCTTCGAGACCTATCCGCAGTTAGGAATCGCCGAGGACTCTGAGAGGGCGGATGCGCTTCGCACGGCAGCCGCTACTGGCGAGCCGCTCGACCTGTCAGCTTTCGTGTCGCCATCCGCAGCCGAAGAGAGCGAGGAGCAAGAGCACTGGGGACGGATTTCCTCAGCGTCCGCTTATTCGGTTTCGATCCCAGATTCAAGATCCGTGCCAGGTTCGCCAACCTATCGGTATCTCTTTTCGTCGGCCTACCGGGAGCAGGTCCGCAACGACTACTGCGGCCCGGCGACCTACGTTTCGATCGATGGAGCTGACGATGGAGGGTTCGAAACCCAGAACCATTGGAGTTCCTATGTCGGCTACCACAACTCGGACGGCACCTACAGCGGCTCGGTATACAAGATGAGAGACACGATCAACTCTTGGACGAACTGGGATTCGCTTGCAGGCACTTACGCCGTGATCCCCTCCGACGCCAAGGGTGCGAGCTGGTATTTCGACGTACATCAGATCAATATCGGCCTTGACGGGGCGCCTGTCGTCGAGCATGTCAAGTTGCTTGCTGGCTCGAGCTATTACAGCTACATGCAGGAATCTCGAGGGGGGCACTTTCAGACCGGTCGCGGGTATAGCCGCAATAGCAATACTATCGCGATCTTCGAGCCGTACGATGAACGTGATTGGGATACGGATTATCCAACTTCCCATACCGGCATGATCCAGTATGTCCCATACGCCAACGTTTACCTTGCCAATCAGGCATACCCTGCGAGTGAGACGAACATCCTTGGATAAGCTGCGGTCAACCACCTTGAGGCATATCGCTGCGACCTCGGCGGTCGCAGCGATATGCCTTGTGCTGTCCTCTTGCACGGCTACGCCGCCGCCCAACGTGGCCCCTGCGGTCGGGGCAACCATCACAGTCGTATCGAGTGGGCCCACCACACCGGTAACGTCGACCTCCGATCCCGTTGATTCCCCTTCCTTGGACGCAAGTACGGAACCAAGGAAGGAGACAATCGGCTTAGAGGTAGTAGATGGTCTGGGTGATTGGTTCACGGTTGTTGAGCCCAACGAATCGATCTACTCGTGGACTACGCACAACGCTGGATGGACCGTAGTCGCAGATGTCGATGGCGTGCTGACAGCATCTCATGAAGGACAAGTCACGGGTATCCCGTATCCGGACGGGTATGACATCGTAGATATCAGGATGAGCGGAGACCGTCTTGTTGTCGTCGACGCGGAACCACAAAATGGTGATTACCACGTCACGGTCCACGACCTGAACGAGGGAACCTTCGAGACCATAGAAGAATGGGACGGCCACCCACAACGGCATGACATTCCTTATGTCGCTGTGGATGACAACACGCTGGTGTGGACAACGTGGGTTGATGACGATGAAACCTGCCTCCTCGCGCGCGACTTGGATACCAACGAGGAAACCTCACTGGCGTGCTCGCCAACGCCTGGTCGATACCTCCGGCTGCCTACGGTCCAAGACGGATCAGTAACGTACCGCTTGGACACGATCGAGCCTGAACCTTGCATGGAACTGTTGACGATCGATCTTCCGGGAGGCCAACCGGCTGGGATCGGACACGCCCCTTGCCAGGGCTTCTTCGGGCACGCAGTCGGAGATCTAGCGGTCTGGACGGAGATGAGCATCGCCGGAGGTGACGTTTCCAGGGCGCCGCTCTTCGCGGCGGACTCCAACGGGAACATCTGGGATCTCGGCCACGTAGGCGCCGGATCGACCGTGATGTGCGAGGATCGCTTCTTTTGGCGTATTGAACTCGTCGACTACGTGGAGATCAGGACCTGGGCTCCGGGAGAGCCAGTCACCGTGGTGTTCCGATCCGAACCTGACTGGTATCCCGTCTCATCGCCAAGCTGCAGCGACGGCTGGGTCACCATCGCCAATGCTTACGTAGGCGTCGGCCCCGTCGTCAGCCAGGTGCTCGCGATCGAGGCCAACACTCTCTGATGCGAACTGTTTGGGGACCGTCTGCACCCCTCGTTGGTACGCGACCCTCTTCCTGCGTCTGAGCTCCGTCGAGCAAGGTCGTGACGACTCGATTGCGGCCGGCGTCCCCAGAGCGTCACTTGTTCAGGCGTAGTCCTTCCGTCCTCGTAGTCCAGTGGCCCAACGGCGCGCCCTTGAGTCGCGTCTCGAAGATCATCTGATATGTACTCGCGAGCTGCGGTGAGTGTGATCTGTGTCTTGATTTCTAGGAAGAGCAGGCTGCTCGTGTGCCATGTCGTCTCTATCAGGGCGTCGATCGTCGACGTCCAAGCAGGCGCCGCCACGAAACGTCAACGGCAATCCATAGATCTCCACCGACCGAGATGTGCCCCACGAGTGCGACTCCGGGCACATCAGCGACAGGCGGCCCAGGTTGAGAACGTCCCATCCGAGGGATCCTCGGGAAGGAAGGACGCTCGCCCAAGGCACACAAGTAGCGAAGAGTGCTAGGCGGGCTGACGGCAGGTTCAACATGGACCAAGAGCAATGAGGAACAAGCGGCACATCACGCGTCCAGCCGCAGGGTTTGCGATGTTGGTTTCTATCAGCGTTGGGATAGCGGAGAATGCACCGCCGCCAGCTGCGGCCGCGTCGTACACCCGGGAACTTGGCAACTGCGTGGGTCTCATCAGCAACTGGCGCGGTGACCGCGCAACAGGCTACGCATGGCACGGAGAATCCTACGCAGCGGATAGTGACTGCAAGAGTGCCACTGCTGACGTGTTCTACAACAGCACCTGGAAGGCCGGAAACTACGATTCATCCTACGTGTATCGCGCAACCGCATGGCATGTCTCCGCGACCAAAACTCGACACCGATTGTGTGCGCCGATCGGCGTGACCCCACTACGAGACATGCAACACCAACCCTTACAGGAATGGCTGACGGAGCATCAACCCCGCCGCTCGATATATGAATTGGTGTAGCGTCGGACCAAACGATGACAACGACGCTTACCGGGCGGAGCTGCAGGAAGTCCGGGACTATGAGATTGAGATGGCGATAGCGTCCTGGCATTGCACGGAAGGAATCTAGGGCGGGAACGCGGGCGACATCTACGGACAAGTTGGAACCGATTACAGACGAGAGCTCGCGGAGGGACACCCCGAGCTACTCGAGCCTTTCCAATAGCACCAAACGCAAGTGTCGTCTAGACCTGGACGCAACCACGCCCATGGGCTGATAAGGCCCTATTGGGGATGCAGCGGCTCGAATCGGCAACTTCCCTCCGATCACAGCAGAGTGGCTGAATGCCTTGTGCTCCCGATTTTGCGGGGTTTTCCTAGATGTGATAGCCGTGGGCTTTGTACCTGGTTGAATGGTATTCAGCATACCGTCCGCAGCGCTTCAGTCCCTGCAGGGATCGACATTCAGGTAGTCCTTGGCATCGGCTCTTAGGTCCTCGATGACCCCGCCGCTTTGGTCTACGAACCAAATTACGAAACCCGAGCAAGCACCCTCGATCTGGACGGCATTTGCGAGCACGTTACCAATCGCGGTATCGACACCATCGTAGGAGGCCACTCTGACAGGGCCATACTCCTCAACCGTGTCCGGATACGGAAGTGGTCCTGACTCGTACAGGAAGCTCAGGCCGTCCATGGTCGACTCGGTTGGGAACACGGCGAGAATCACCGATCGCCCCGTCCGCTGGTAGGAGAGGCTCGCGTACGCTTGCCCTTCGTCCTCTGCCCACCCACTGATCACGATGCCGTCGACGCCCTCGATCGTTGCGGCGATGGCGGCGGCGGCTCCGGCAGCATCCGACGTCCCGAGAGACGTGGATGTTGTACGCGGCGGCAGGGATGGTGTGGTTCCTGACGTCATATTCTCGGAACAATCCACGGCACTTGCGGCGGCGATCGCCTCCATCAGCGCCACGTCCTCTGACTGCCCAGACTCCAACCAAAGCTGGACGGAGGCATCGCACATGAGCAAAAGGGCGGCGAACGACGTCGGCTCGCCGTGAATGTGAAATACCGAGATGGGGCCGAGTACGCTGTCGATCACTGCGATTTCCTCGCGCGAGTCACTTGCGATGAAGGACGATCTCTGGTCAGCAGGATTGAAGAACAGCCAGACACCGTGGATGTTGCCTGCTTTGTCCCGGTAGATGAAGTTGGCTTCCTCCACCCCCATACTAGTCTCGCCCCAACCCAACACAGTGCGGCCATCGGCCTGGTGTATGGCATTGGCTAGGCGATCAGCGAGTCGACCAAGCGGCGTCGACGTCACCCCGACGCCTAGTAGAGATCGTTCTTCGGAGGACGTGCCTTGAGCCGCCCCTCCGTCATCTGCGGTCGTAGCTGAAGCGGTCGACGTAGCTGACCGAGCTGAATTGGGAGTCGTCGCCAGGGGGGTTGGATCTGAATCGGCTACGCAACCTGCTGACACGACCCAGATGACGGCAACCAAGACCCACACTACCTTGAATCTCGGTACGCTACTGTCCCGCTCAGCAAGCTGAGCGGGACAGTAGCCGTGGCGGCATCGCACGGTGGCCATCGTTAACTATCACCGGTCCATCGTTCTAGCCGCAGTGGTTCAAGGTCGGCACCGTGGGCGTCAACGAACAACCGCTCAAGTCCCGCGCGGGCAGCCGATGAGGCGGTGTTCAACGTCTCACCGCATTGCTCGTGAGCCTTGAGCAAGAGACCTTCGGTCTCTTCGAAGCGGTCGATCTCGTCGCTCGGTATTGCGCTTCCCCAGATTGTGAGCAGGGTGGAAGCTTCTTCGTCCAGGGCAGCGTACATATCACTAGGGCGTTCATACGCGTAGCCAGCCTCTGCGATACAGCGAGACCACTCGATCGTTTCGTCCACAACTGCTGTTTGGTTGGCGATCTGCTCCTCGACATCCGCAAGATACTCACGGCCCAGTTCCCTTGAGGCTCGAGCCAATGTCTTGACACTGTCGTGCGCCATAGCTGTGCAGCTCCCAGCGTAGGCAGCCTCGCTCTGCGAAACGCTTTCCCAGTCTTCGCCATACAAGGCGACAAGATAGCTGTTCCTTTCAGATGGGCTGAGCTGATCCACGTACAGGTCGTTCTGGCTTGGCGCTTTCGAGGCGAGCGGCGCGGGTGTATCTCGTAGGCTGCTAGCCAGGCCGTTGCCACTATCGGGCACTTCAACTACGGCATCTCCCGGAGATGCCCAATAGCTGAAGCCGGCGCTTTGCATGCACTTCTCGATGAATTCCTCGCGAGATGCTTCCTCGACATTCCATATGTCGAGCTCAATCTGTGGGTTGTGGCCGAAGCCGACATATTCCGCCATCGGAAGAGCGGCCGTATCCTGCTGCTGGGCGCTGGCTGCGACAACAGATCCCAGTACAATCCCTAGGACGGCAGCCGCGATGAACGTGCTCTTGGTCATGATGCGTTCCTCCTAGTACATGTTCGGTGGGTAGCCGAACCATTTGTCTACGGCCCACCCGACGCGCCACTCCCACGTGTAGTCTTCGAGGAAGTCAACGCCTGTAGACCAGTCGTGGAATTCCATCTCGTAGTATGCGACATAGGGGACATCGGTCCACATTTCGCCAAGATTTGTGCCGTTGACGCAGCTGGTGTCGTTCTCGCATGCGATCTCATTGCCGGTCCCGGGACTGGCATTCTTGACGTAGTACCTCATGTGATCAGCCAGCGCCTTGGTGGCGTTCGAGGAGCTGGATGGTTCATAGATGGTCCATGTACCAGCATTGCCGGCCGTGCGCGAACCACAACTCGTGGCCCCGGCATTCGAATGGATCGCAATGTGCATCCGGGCGTTCCAATCTTCTGATTCGTCGATCCGAGCAGTGATGCTTGCCGTATTGCTCCCAAGTTTGACCAGGTAGCCTCGGGCGACGAGGTCGGTGCCGTAGCCGGCGGCAGCTTCATAGCCAATGTCCAGCGCTCCGGTCTTTTCCACGTAGCCATCACACCCGTTGTTGCTCTGACTGGACGGCGACAGGTATATCTTGTAGCCATTGGTTGGATATGTGTTCCATGTCTGCTCCGCTGCATTGCCAGGCGTCACGTTCAGCGTGATAACAAACGCCGAAGAGAAGACCAGGATGGCCATCAGCGGCCGGAGAAGCCTCATGCATCTACCTCCACTCTTTCGCAATCTCGTTGTCATTGCACAGACAGATTGGTTCTCCACCGACCTGTCCTCCCGACCCATCGTGGCAGTCACCAACAAAGCACCTCAAGGGTCGAAGGGCACTCAATTCAGCCTTTGCGGTGGCAGGGGTCTGCCAACTTGGCAACGGCTAGGCCTTGCTGTTCAGGCTCGATGCGAGATGTCCGACGCGGAAGCTGGGTGACACCGGCGTGAAGCAAGCGCAGGTGACGCGGAGCCTCTCGTCGCTTGGGTTCTAGTACTCCTGCATAGTCGTGCTTGATCAGGAGGACAAGATCTCTGTCGACGAGGACGCAAACGGCAATTGGGTGTCGAAGACGAGTACTACCGGTACGTCCTCTGATGGTCTGTCGTCCATCAGACACATGCACGAGGGACATATGGCGCTCCCATGCCTGCGAAGTCGTAGGCCTTTGGCGGTGTCCCTGACACCGTGGCGTGGGTGTGCCAACTCTGAAGGGAAGTTGGCGACACTTGGCCCGTAGAGACTCCGGCTTCGAGCGATGAAGATGAATGAACGGAGGTTCTCGGAGGAACCACTCGCCGATAGGAAGGAGACGCATTGTGGCTTGGTCTAGACGATCCGAGTTGCGGAGTGTCATACCGACGTTGGTCCTGGGTGCGGTTATCGGGTTTGCCCTATTCGCAGCGATAAGCACAGCAGCCACCCATGCGGCAACCCCCAATCTGGATCGCTTCGACGTCGATACGTTCCCAGCGATTGGTCTTCGGTGACGTCCATCCGTGCCGAGGCAATGCTGTTCCTCGGTCTCCTGGCAGTCCCGTTGATCACTTGTGCCATTCCTGACGATGCTGTCGCAGCCGTCGCTACCGCGTATCTTGGGATGGTCGGCATGAGGGTGCAGAAGCTAAACCGCGTGAATCGCCGTCGATGCACGGCACACCGTCTCACGGCCCAGCGTCGAACCTAGCGACTATTCTTAGAGGTTGCGGGGCTCAGTTCCGGGGTCGACGACATCTTCCTATTCTGTGTTGCAGGCTTACGCGACGCCGATCGCCGCGACTCTCATTTCTGCGTCGTAGATAGTGGTGGGGCACGTTGTCGCGTTGCTTGGCCATGCTCAGGTTTCGCCGTTGGCCTGACGTGTTTCTGTCGAAATGGTGAGGTCGAGGTCAATGGCGGTGTTGGCGGCGACTAGTCCCCAGCGGGTGGCTTTCACAATGGCTCCGGCACGATTGGAGACTCCGATCGTATCGAATAGATGGTGGAGCTTGCGGTGTGTCTCCCTCACCGAGTAGTTCAGCTTGCGGGCTAGCTTCGCTGTCGTCTCGCCGTTGGCCAGGCTTTCGAGGATTGTCAGCTCGCCGTCGGACAGGTCAACCGGCGCGGGCGTCGAACATCCCAATGCGAAGCGAGACACAGATTGATGGGGCAGCAGGCTATATCCGTTCAGGGCTGCGGCTATCACAGCTACGAACCTCTCCGCCTCGGATCCTCGCGGCAACACCGAGGAAGCCCCCGCTGCCAGGGCCGCCCAGACCGTGGCCGTGCTTTCAGGGTCGACCACGCCGACTATGGCGAGGTCAGCGTTCCGTTTCCTGAGCTGGGCAATATGCCTGAGTTCCTCGGGTTGCGTTGCGGGAAGGACAATGGCGGTCCGGCTCGGACCGGCAAGCCACGCTGAAGGATCTGTCACATGGTCCACGACGATGCTTTCGTGGCTGAGGATGCTAGATAGTCCAGCGACAAAGACCGGATCGGGGTCCAGGATTGCCACTCGGTCTTCAGTGACCGCCAAGCTACAAGTCATTTCCTCCCCTTCCTGTACGAGCCTGTACTGCGAGTATGCAAACGGCTCCGAGCTGGACATGAACGAACCTCACATCGGGTATGTGCCGGATAGATGCGCTCCGTTGCAGGCAGCCGTCGAAGCCGAAATGCGTTTGGGTGCGCTCTCGCGGGTGCGAATTCCGAATCGCACGAAGCTCAGCGGGCGAGGGTTGGCGCCGTTTTGTCATTGGGGGGCATAGAGGGCCACCATTGGTCGCTGGCGCGCTCGGTGAAAAGCGGACTGCGGCTCCACATGTTCTGCGGCTGTTGGCGTCGGCGTCCGGTGTTTTATGGGATTGGGATGAGGTCTACGGTTTGGGTTTCGATGTCGAGGCCGAAGCTGGCGCATGCGTCGCCGCCTTCTCCGGGTGACAGCTGGATTTGCCAGTTGCTGAATCCGTTGGCGCTGAGTATCTCGGCTACGTCTCGTTGGGCCGCTTCCATTGGTTGGCATTGCTGTTGGGAGAAGTGGTCAACGAGGTCGGCTTGGAGTTGTCTCAGGGGTGCGCCTGCGGGTACTGATTCGGGGTTGATATTTGCCAGTCCGAGGCGGGCACAGGCTTCAGTGTCGCTGGTGGGGAAGACAGCGAGGCTACCGCGTTCGGTCACGCAGCCAACGAGGGGAGGTGTCGTTCCTGGTGGGGTGAGGTCTTCGTTGATGAGTATTCGGTCTTCCCAAGCTGGCTTGCATAGGTCGACATCCAGCGAACCTTCGTTGGGGGCATCCGCGGCGGGGCTGTCGAGGCTGACGTCTTGGTAGCAGATCACGGAGATGGGGTCGGTGACATCACGTGTTAGTAGCCAGGCGGCGGCCATCGACGCGAGTGCAAGCAATGCTACGGCGATCGCTATCACCAATCGGCGCCGTGTGTAGCGCGCCGGCTGCGCCAGCGGTTGCCGCGGCGTGGCAATGATTCGTGCGAGCAAGTCACGTGCTTGGGCTGAATCAGGACCAGGCAGCGTGAATTCGTCGACCGGGTTGGTCGCAACGAAAACATCGAACGCGTCCTGTCCTTTCTGCACCACTATCCTCCCCGCATTCCATCTTGCAAAGTCTGTTCACTGGATTCGTGCGACAAGAGCCGAAAGCGTTGCGGTATCCGTCGGGTCATTCCTCGGCGCATCAGGTAACTAGTCACAAGGGGTGCCCCCTGTGGGCGGGTCGTGCTGAGACTTGGCATACGCAGTCTGCAGACGCCGCCGGGCCCGCAGGAGCCTTGTCCTGGCGAGCGGCTTTGATATGCCGAGGATCTCTGCGACCTCGGCATTGGAGAGGTCCTCCCAGCCGACGAGCCTGAGGATCTCGCGGTCGGCTTCGGACAGGGTCTCAGCGGCTGCGGTTGCTCGTTCCAGTTGGTCGCGGGTAGCTACGGTCGATTCGATTGATTCGACCGCAGCTACGGGTTGGGCCGCTATCTTCTCCGCTAACCGTGGCCCCTTGGCCACCGCCCTGCGCTGGCTGAGAACGGTCCGGTAGGCCACTCCGTACAGCCATGCCAGCGGTTCGTCCGCTCCAACCAGTGCGTCGAGCTTTCTCCATGCGACCGTAAATGTCGCGGCTGTGACGTCGTTGGCGTCCTCGATCGAGTGAGTGCGACGGCGAGCGTAGGCAAGGATCTTGCGATAGTGCTCTCGGTACAGTTCCTCAAACTGCTCGGTAGCCTCTTGTTGCCCGATCGGTTGACTGCTTCGCATCAGCAATCGGCTGACAAGACCTTGCTTGGGGGTTTCGTCACTTGATGTAGATAGACGAGACGCGATTACCCCACCCAGAAGCCATGACCGTAGCCGTGTCCCAGGCCTCCGTCTCGGTCGACGAGTACCTTGGATATCCACCGGAGTTGTAGTCAGCGAATATCGACGAACAGGGGCCAATCTTGTAGGAGGAGGTCTTGTTCGAGAACCCGTAGGTGCTGAGGTTGATCCAGGTGAAACGATCACGGAAGTTTAAAACGTTCCCGGTGTAGACCACGCCGTCGTAGAGTTTCACCGATCCGGAACAGTAGGTCGTTTTCGCCGGATCTCCCGGTGGGAGGCCAAACTCCTGCTCTAGCTCGGCGGCTCGCTTGTCCATCTCGGCCTCGGTGCGGAAACACTCATGGACACCCACTTCATTCCATATCAGGCACGCCGTGGCGTCGCCCCAATCGCCGGTGAGGTCGATCGGTCGACCTTCGAAGACGGCTTCGACGCCGACGCTCGCTCCGGTCGGGGACGCTTCTGAAGCACCGACCGGAGCGGCCACCACCAGCGCCGTCACCACACAAACCGTCAACGAAACCAATACCCGAAACCAACCCACTCGCCACGTCTCAATGCCATTCGGCGCCACGACACTTCTCCTGACAGGTCGTCTTGATGGGGCTCTGCCCCCTTGCATTCAGGTTTGTGTCCGAAACCGGCCAAGCGTGTCGGGGTTTCTCATGTTTCTTGTTAGACGCGCGACGCGGACGCGACAACGGGCACAAAGATAAGCGGAGCAGAAGCACATGGAGCTGGATCGCCCATGAAGAATGAGCGAGTGGTAGGAATAGACGTCACAATCCGTCAGACGTGCGCAGACCGACTGATCCCAGCGCTCCGCGCTCTCAGATACGACACATCCCCTATCGATCCTGCCACCTGGCTTCAGAACAGACCAGCAGGTTTCGTGCTGTTGGCGATCCCACAGCAATCACCCAGCCAGGTCGAGAATCTGAGAGCTTCTGCACCCGTCGCAATCATCATCGGCATCAGTGACAGGACAGCAACAGCCCCCCTATACCGGTCGTACGTGCGAGCCGGTCTGACAGGGTTTGTTGGAACCGACATGCCGCTCGGCGACTTGCGGGCAGCACTGGTCGCCTCACTACGTGGAATGTGGGCGTTGCCGGCATCGACCATGCGGGCCGTCGTGCTCCTCTCGGATAATCTACCGCGCGGAATACACCTATCGTCGCAAGACCAACAGATTCTCAACCTCATCACGAAGGGGCTATCCCCGGCGGCCATAGCTGCGTTCACGGGATACTCTGAACGACATCTCCGCCGCATCACCAACGACCTTCTCAAACGCATCGGCGCAACCAACCGAGCCCACGCCGCCGCAATCGCCACCCGCTGGGGACTCGGAGCCGATTCGACCCCACGAGACCCACATGCGAGCGAAGCCGACTGATCCTGATCCGCCTCCCGGGCGGTACGCCGGATCGTCGAGATCGGCAGTGGTCAGCGATGTGATGAGGTTGATGGGCCGGCCGGCGCCGATCCTCTGGCGGTCGATCCGGCCGACCGTCGAACGCGACTGCCGCCAGGACAGATCGGCGTCAGGCGGGCTCTCACCACGAAGTGGGACTGACGCCATGGGACATACCACGACGGGTGGCCCAAGGCGGCTGTCACGCACCTCGTTCTCGTTGCCTCATGAAGAGAGTGTTTGCCAGGGTCGAGTTGGCGATTCCTGCCACGTTCCCGCGGCTCCTGGCCAAGGGCCGCTGTCCAACCAGAACCTTGCGGTGTGCTGCCTCGGCCGCGCCCTCGAGGCGGCCCATGGCACATGTATGTCAGGTTTCTAGGTATCGCCGGGACTTCCGAACCTGGTACCTCGAGGCCCGCCCAAGGATGATGGCTGCGAGAGTCCGCTTCGACAGCCACCGATGGCAGGTGGTATTGGCGGCTGTGCGAGTCGTACTCGGTATGCAAACCGACAAGGTGCCTGCAACCGTGAAGGCGCCTGGAGAGAGAGGGGATGTGTCGTGTACACAGTCATTGTTAGGTCCATTTGGGGAGGGGGTCTCGATGCGCTTTCAAGTTAGGCGGTTGACTCTATCCCCTTTTCGTGGCCACTTAATTGCTGTCGGTGTTGTGGCTGGCTTGCTCCTCGGCACTATCGGAATGGTCGCAGCGGACCCGGCCCCGGCCGCGGAGCCGGTAGCAGCGGTGCTGCACGTTGCGGAGCCTTTGGTCGAACCTGGCGCGGCCGATGTACTGTTTGCTGACTTCTTCTGCGACTCGACAGAGCGGAGTGCTTGTCGCGTCAGGACAGCTTCTGTTCATGTGGAAACGGCAGAGGGTCCTCTGGTGCTGACGGGGGAACTTGAAGAGGGCCGATTCCGGTTCGATGTTTCAGGTACTGCGACGTGGTCAGGGTATACGTACTGGATTGAGCTGGTTACCGAAGATGGCGAACGCCATGTGTATCCCCGCAATGGCGAGGCCAACCCGATCGTCGTTAGCCCGCTAGCAGATTTCTCCATTGTGGCGTTACCAACGGTGCGTTGGAGCGAACGGGCCGCCCCCGCTGAAGTGCTCCTGTCGTTGTCGATCGGTGACAAGACAGGTCAGCTCGGCGTGGAACAGTCAGGGGACGGTGACCTGACTACCGCTGCTTCGTTCGCTGAAATGCCGGACGGAAGGCTCGTGATCGGCGACTGGGTAAACGAGCGCTTGCTGCTTGCCGGAGACGACGGGATTGTGGCAACTGCGGCACCATTCGCGAGACCGTTCGATCTTGCGGTACGTGACGACACCACGGTGGGTATGTTGCTCTTGGGATTGGGTAGCGAATACGTTGAAGTGAACCTGGTTTCGAAACATGTGAGCGACCGTGTCCCGGTGGAAGGTGTCCCCTACAGGCTCGAGGCCGATGACAGCGCTGTTCTCATAGCAACAGGACCTGGAGTTTGGGAATCCCCATCGGGCCCGGGGGCGACCACCCGCATGTTGGGTACCGGGGCCGTTTCTCAGGTTGCTGTGGGTGACGAGCTTGCGGTGTCGTGGACATCGTCGGGCGGACCTGTCGATGTGCTGCTTAGACTGCCGAACGGGTTGCGTCCGGGAACCAACTACTTTGCTGAGCCGTTGCCTGAAGGAGGTGTCGTAGTCGCCTGGGGTGTTTGGGACGACACTAACTACGGCGTAGCCCTGCTGTCATTAGACGATCGTGGTGCTCTATCAAGTTTTGTGTTGTTGCCGGAACCCTCGGTAACCCAAGCGGCCAGGGCTTCCACTGTGCAATGGTCCGACTCCGGGCGAGCTTTGGTTGCTCTGGACGGGGTGGGCAGGTTCGACATTGCCGCGTTCGAGCTTGGAGGAGGTCGCTGATGAGACAAGTGAAGACACTGCTGGGCTCCGCCGCGAAGCTGCTTTTCGGTTTGCTGCTGGCACAGGTCCTGCTCGCAGGCATTGCCCTAGCCGAACCGATGGAACCCAACTCGTGGAGTTCTGACAATTGCACGGGGTCGACGTGGACAAAGTCGTTGTGGCATCGTTCGGACGCTAAGTCGTACGCCGCTGCGGCCGCCTATGAGGGCTACGAATGGGGAGGTGGCTGCTACAAGCTGAACAACTACGACGATACTCCGGGAGTAGCCAACAAGGACTCGGGTGGGGAGGGAGCCGATTGTTCATCATTTGTGTTTCGTGCTTGGGCGTTGCCGTATTCGGGTTCGACCCCCTACCGGTATTACTCGCACAGCCACTATGAGCACGGCAGCTACACAACCGGCGACTATCGCTATCCGGTGTCATCTGATCCGTTCTACCGATTGTCATCCAAGACTTATTCGGCGACTAGCTACATGGATGCACTCGGCTACAACAGCTCAGGCTCAGGCCACATTGGTTTGATCTACTCGGAGGGATCCTCAAACTACGACTGGATTGTTGAGGCAAAGTCCGACGAAGACGGATCCCGGGTTGCGTATCTAGATTATCGGGGACAGTCGAGCTACGTAGCGGTAAGACGAGAGAACTGGATCCCGGATGGGGTCTACTAGAGGAGCCCGGATGAAGGGCAAGCGGCGGTTGAGCCGCCTGCCCTTCATTGTGCTCGCGGCTCTGGCTGTTGGCGCCTGCACGAGCTCAGAACGGATCACAACAGACACCGCGCCTGCTGCGAATCCCACATCGACAACGGTCAACCTGCAAAGGGAGCCCACAACGACACCGATACCGTCAACAATCGCTGCGCCAACAACGTCGACGGTATTGGAGGTCTGCGCTCCAACTGACCCGGACGCCCCGGTTGGTATCTGGCCCGTAAGCACCTGGATGCAGGCGTGCTCCTCGCTGGACACGGACATGGCACCGCCTGGTTGGTTCAATGAACTCGAGCCAACGGTGGAGGCATTCCTTGCTGCAACTGCCGGTTGGGACATTGTGAGGTTCGTCTCCGTGATCGTCTCAGAAGACGGTAGAAGCGGGTATGTGGTTGTCGAGTCTGAGGGTGCGGATGATCCTGTCGTGCTAACCGCGGCTCACCCGTTTGGTGACGACTGGTGGGTTGTCGGTTCGGTCTGGATGGAGCCTGGCGAACATCCGCCGAGCTACTCGCTTGTGGGGAATGAGCTCTGGCTGGGTGTGAGCGACGACGATGCGGACGCTGTGGTGGTCGATGTGCTTCAAGGTACTAGTGAGGCGTCCTTGGAAGCCGAACCAGATTCGAACGGTGCACTGATACTTGTCGATCGTGACCCCTCCATGCCGAGCGCGGTGATCGTCAAATGGGTATCCAACGGTACGGTGGTTCGCCTAGAGGGCTTTGCTATTCCTGCAGGCGATTCAGCTGCCGGCTAGCTCGCAGCGCTGATCACGCCGGTTCTATCGCGGAAACGAGCCTTCCCGCACGTGTCAGGTATCGGCACACTTGCAGGATCGGGTTGCTGGTTGCCCACGGTGGTGAGGCCAGCTTTGGCAGCCCTTCCGATTTACCGGATGTCGCTCGCCGGGTGATCACGGATTCGGAGGCGAACGTCGGGCCACGAGGCCTTCGGGGTGCGAAGTCTGGTACCAAGACGGGTGAGTTCCTTGTCGATGCGTTGCTCGCGCCGGTACTCGCTCTATCGGCATGCAATGGAGGTTGAAGTGATGGGGCGTTCCAAGAGGCTGTCGAGTACTGCAAATAGCTGCTGGCCTCGCCTCTGCAGAACGCTCAGTGCAACCACTCGGTGACACTCCTGCGGGATGATCTTGGTTGCTCGTTAGATGCGGTCTACGAGTTCATCGACCTGACCTACCTTCTGGACTACGAAGGGGGCAGAGCTGTGCTTGACTATGGATGCGAGAACCCGTCCGGGGACACCCCGGGTCCTCCCAGCGAATTGGGATTCAGCTGATCTTGCGTACCCGAGATCACCAGATATTGCGGCATAACGCACATTTCCCCGACCGCCCCCGAACGGCACGTGTGCGTGCGGTCTAAGGAGCACTCTCGTAGCCCTATTCAACGTATGACGGATCGTGATACAATCCTGGCATGGCTCAAGCAATATCTGTTCGACTCGACAACGAAGCCCTGAAAGCGTTGGGGCAACTTGAAGCAACCGGCATGACTCGTTCGGAAGCTATCCGGTCGGCTCTGGTCGAGACCGCGTCGCGTCGCCAGGACAAACAAGCATTGGCAGCCGAGGTGGCCGCTCTCGAAGCCGACGAGGATGACCGGGCCGAGATGCTGGCTGTAGCCGACCTCATGGAGAGCCTACGTGCAGCGGGGTGACATCTTTGGCCTGCGGCTCTCGAAGGGAGTCGGTCATGAACAGCAAGGAAGGCGCTTTGGTGTCGTAGTGCAATCGGACTCGTTCCTTCCCCGGTCTGTCGTTCTGGTTGCTCCAACTTCGAGGAGCGCCAAGCCGGCATCGTTCCGGCCTGAGATCGAGATCGATGGGTCTTCAACTCGTGTTCTTGTTGAGCAGGTTGGTGCGGTCGATGTAAACCGGCTTGGTGACCTGACCGGCCATCTGACACCAGAAGAACAATGGGGCGTCGACACTGCCTTGCTTACCGTTCTCGGACTGAACTAGCGCCCCCGATCACTAGATACGGGCGATATCACCCAAAGTACTGAGTGACCGCTATCGGCACAGATGGGGTGGGTCGCAGGCTCGGCTCGTCGCTGACGCTACCCGCGTGTGTTCGCTCTAGCGGTGCTGATGAGACCGCGGTTAGAGGTTGCCGTGGGATCTGATTGTCAGGTCGCAGCAGGAGTCCCAGTCAGCATCCCACCTGTCCTGGCTGATGGGGCCGACCACCTCGTAGAGGTCTGTGAGTTGGTTTTCGGTGAGTGATGTGACCCACCACGATGGCCCGTTGCTGAGTTGCTCGACCTCGACGGTGTAGAGCGCCGCGTTGTATAGATGCTCGGGAGGATCGTTGACCCAGGTCACAGCTTGATAGAGAACCTCGTAGGTGACCTCATTGACTTGGCGTAGCCCGAGTCGGCATGCCTCAAGCCAGTCTCCTTCGTCGCCCTGGCAGAGGCCGAAGGTCTTCCACCACTCCAAGACGGTCTGCTGAGGCTCAAGCCGCCAGGCCACCTCCGGGTCCCCTGCGGCCAACCTTCGATCGATGTCCTCGACGATCTCAGGGAAGTAGTCGTATGCCGTGCGTAGCGGGTTCTCGTTGGAGAGCGGCACCGAATAGCCAAGCTCGGGTGTGCATTCAGGAGAGGGACTGACAAACACTTCGCAGTCGGCCCGCACATAGGCGCCAACCATGTCGAGGGAGGGATCCGTATCAGGGTCAATCGGCATTCCAACCACCCACTCGCTCCCAGCGAACTCACACTCGGACTCTGACCTTAAAACCGCAATCAGAATGTCGTGCCCATCGACCCTGCCAACTGAACTGAACCCTGCTGGCGCCTCTCCAACGACCGGATCGATAGGACTGTCGGAATGGATACTCCGACAGTCCAGCAGGTACTCCACACCTTCAAACTCGACCCGCTGCTGCGGACCACCCGCAGAGATGCCACCGCCCTCAAACCCGCTCTCGTCTGATCCGCTGCACCCGCTAACAAGGACCAGCGCAGCCAGTATCACCCCAACCCGACGTGCCACCACTTCGACCTTCCTCGATCCGGCAGGCACAAACAGCGTACCTCCGCCGCAGAACTAGCCCCAGCCCGAACGTAGGCGACACACCAACACGCAGATCACCCCGCCCAGATAACCGAATATGAGCGATATCGCACCAGATATTGCGTGCGCTAGAACGGCACCTCGTGGGGCGGTCCAAGTGTCGAGATGCCGCCACGCGGTGTTGTCGTGTCTTGGCGAGCGCTGGGCGATCGCCTGAGTTCCTGTCGCAGGTCTGCTACATCGGTTCCCAAGACCTGCACCGCTGCACGCCGCCTCTCGGTCGCCGTTCGACAAGATCAGCAGCCGCGCTTCCGCCAAGTCCGGTAGTCGGAATGCTCCTTTGTGTCGGTGATTGGCATTACGCTGGAAGTGGGTTCGAATGGAGCACGCGTGACCGATTCCAATGACAACATGATGATTCCGGACGCCCGGGCAGCTGAGATCGCAGCGATCAGTCGCCAGCGGCTCCTCTACTGGGCCAAGACCGATCTCGTCAAGCCCGACACTGAGCGGAAG